>Ga0180009_10002356_pt1 | contig 22258 bp, 22 predicted proteins | sample OS_PC_MetaG_FD_123537 | JGI IMG/M metagenome (GOLD analysis project Ga0180009, IMG submission 123537) | Groundwater microbial communities from the Aspo Hard Rock Laboratory (HRL) deep subsurface site, Sweden - OS_PC_MetaG | ecosystem: Environmental > Aquatic > Deep subsurface > Groundwater...
GCGCACGCCAACATCGGCTTGCCGAATGTTGGGCAAACAAGTGTTGAGCAGGTAATAACGTCAACACAAGCTTGCGCACGCCAACATCGGCTTGCCGAATGTTGGGCAAACAAGTGTTGAGCAAAGGAAGTGCGGAGCAAATAGAAACTCAGACGATCTTCTGTCCTGTCTTCGCCCAGTCGGCGAGGAAGGCATCCAGCCCCTTGTCGGTCAGCGGATGCTTGACCAGCGCTTTCAGGATCGCAGGCGGCACGGTGGCAACGTCGGCCCCGATGAGAGCGGCTTCGCGCACATGGTTCACCGTGCGGATCGAAGCGGCGAGGATGTCCGTCGTTAGGTCTTGGTAGTTGTCGTAGATCTGGCGGATTTCGCGGATCAAGAGCATGCCGTCCTGCCCGGCGTCGTCGAGGCGCCCAATGAATGGCGACACGAACGTTGCCCCGGCCTTGGCCGCCAGCAGCGCCTGGTTGGCGTTGAAGCACAGCGTCACGTTGACCATCAGCCCGTCGCCTGTCAGCGCCTTGCACGCCTTCAGCCCGTCGAGGGTCAGCGGCACCTTGATCGTCACATTCTTGGCGATCTTCGCCAGTTCGCGTGCTTCCGCCAGCATCCCCTCGGTATCGGTGGCGGCGACTTCCGCGGACACCGGCCCCGGCACGATTTCGCAGATCTCGGCGATGGTTTTCTTGAAGTCGCGCCCGGACTTGGCAATCAGCGACGGATTCGTCGTGACCCCGTCGACCAGGCCGCTTGCCGCCAATTCCTTGATTTCGCTGATTTCTGCGGTATCGACGAAGAATTTCATATCTATCCCTTGCCCCAGGGTTGCCCTATCGGCTCCCCTACTATCGAACTGATTCGCGCTTGCCTAGGGTTAGCAGCGGTGCGTGAAGTGTTTTTCTCAGAGGTTGCCGGGAAAAACAAAGGATTAGTGCAGATTTGCGGGCCATGAAAATACGAAGCGGGCCAGCAAGAGTTGATGTTGTGGCGGCGAGACTTGGATAATTTGCTCGATCTTGGAGTGGACAGGACAGCGGACCCGGTGGCCAACGATCCGGTGCCCGTCCTGCTGCCTGTGGCGCTCGATCAGACTTATGATTATCTCCCGCCCGCTACAGGCATGCCCCAGCCGGGAAGCTTCGTCACGGTTCCATTCGGCAACCAGACGCGCATCGGTATTGTCTGGGATGCGCCATGTGGCGAAGCCGCCGCAAAAAAGGTCGCCCCTAAGCGGCTCAAGGAGATCCTCGAAGTACTCGACGTTCCGCCATTGCCGGTACTTTCGCTGCGCTTTGCCGAGTGGATCTCCAACTATACGCTAAGCCCGCTCGGCATGGTGTCGCGCATGATGATGTCGGCGCGCGAGGTGTTCGAGCCTGCAAAACCTCGCTTCGGCGTGGCCGCGGTACCCGGCGCCGCCCTGCCGCCGCGCATGACACCGGCCCGCGAACGCGCCCTTGAAATCGCTTCCGACGGCCTCATCCGCCCGAAAGCGACGCTCGCCCGCGCCGCGGAATGCACCAGCGGCGTCGTCGACGGCCTCGTCACGGCAGGCTGCCTTGTCGAAGCGGCCATTCCGGAAAAACGCTGTCCGAAGCCGGAACCGCTGCACACCACGGTCGAATTCAGCGAAGCCCAGGAGCGCGCCGTCGAGGGCCTGCGCTCGGCCGTCGACGCCGCCAACTTCTCCGTCACACTGCTCGATGGCGTCACCGGCTCCGGCAAAACGGAGGTATATTTCGAAGCCGTCGCCCGCGCCCTGCAAGAAGGCCGGCAGGTCCTCATCATGCTCCCCGAAATCGCCTTGACGAGCCAGTTCCTCGGCCGTTTCGAAGCGCGCTTCGGTTGCCCGCCGGTCGAATGGCACTCGGCCCTCGCCAGCGCCGAGCGCGGACGCCTGTGGAAGGCGGTCGCAACCGGCGAAGCCCGCGTCGTCGTCGGCGCCCGCTCGGCTCTCTTCCTGCCTTACTCGGACCTCGGCCTGATCGTCGTCGACGAAGAGCACGATGGCGGCTTCAAGCAGGACGACCGCGTCAACTACCACGCCCGCGATATGTCGGTGGTGCGCGCACACATGGGCGATTTCCCGGTCGTCCTCGCCTCCGCCACACCGGCAATCGAAAGCCATGTCAACGCGCGCTCCGGCAAATATCGCCACCTTATCCTGCCGGGCCGTTTCTCCGGCACCGAACTCCCCGAGATCGAAGCCATCGACCTGCGCAAGGAGCAACCCGACAAGGGCCGCTGGCTCGCCCCGCGCCTCGCCGAGGAAATGGCCCGATGCCTGGAGCGCGGCCAGCAAAGCCTGTTGTTCCTCAACCGCCGCGGCTACGCCCCCTTGACGTTGTGCCGCGCCTGCGGCCACCGGCTCGAATGCCCGCAGTGCACCGCATGGCTGGTCGAACACCGCTTCAAGAAGCGCCTTGATTGCCACCATTGCGGTTTCTCGCTTCCGGTCCCTGACAAGTGCCGCAAATGCGGCGAGGAAGGCACCATGACCGCCTGCGGCCCCGGCGTCGAACGCGTCGCCGAAGAGGTTGCCGACCGTTTCCCCGAAGCCCGCATCGCGCTTCTGTCGTCCGACCTCATCCCGTCGCTGACCGAAATGCGCGAGATCATCAAGCGCATCGAGTCCAACCAAACCGACATCATCATCGGCACCCAGCTGGTGGCGAAGGGTCACCACTTCCCCAACCTCAATCTGGTCGGCATCGTCGACGGCGATCTGGGCTTGGCGCAGGGCGCCGATCCGCGGGCCGGCGAGCGCACATTCCAACTCCTGCATCAGGTGACCGGCCGCGCCGGCCGCGCGATGATCAGGGGCCGTGCCTTCATCCAGACGCACCTGCCCGAGCACCCTGTCATGGCGGCCATCATCTCAGGCGACCGCGAGGCCTTCATCGAGCGCGAAATCATGAACCGCCAGGCCGGACTGCTGCCGCCCTACGGCAGACTTGCCGCTCTCATCGTCTCCTCGCGCGACAAGGAAACAGCCCAGCTCATCGCCCGGGATATCGCCCACCGCACACCCCCAGCCGATCGCTTGCAGGTTCTCGGTCCCGCCGAAGCACCCATTGCCGTCATCCGCGGACGGCACCGCTGGCGCCTGTTGGTCAAGGCACCGCGCGAGATCGACATGCAGGGCTATTTGCGCGAATGGCTCTCCCGTCTGCCTCCGTTGAAGGGCGATAACCGCCTCTCGATCGATATCGACCCCTATTCATTCTTGTGAGCCTCCCGTTGCGTACTGGATTGAGCCCGGCCGCAAGAGTGCACTCGGCGTGCCGTCTGCGATCCCGGACCACCGATGATCGCGGCCATGGAACCTCCCGGCAACACGAATTCTTGACCGCCGGCACACCGCCAAGCCACTTGACCATTTGGCCCTTCGCGACCCGAATTCGCGCAACGCCAATGAAACCCAACCTTCGCGCCGATGCCAAAGTTTGCGATCATCGACATCACCTTCGCCCGTTTGCCGACAATACCGGCCGATGAAATCATTGCGCACATGTCAGACCCTCAGGTGGCAGCCCACATGCCACTCCTGACATTCCAGTGGGACCATCAGCGCCTTGCCGAGTTCGTAGCGGCAAAGGAGGAATGCTGGCGGCGCGACGGGCTTGGTCATTGGGCCATACTCAATAACGGCGACTACGTTGGATGGGGCGGGTTTCAGAAGGAAGGCAGCGAGTGGGATTTCGGATTGGTCCTCAAACCCGGTCGCTTCGGGCTGGGGACGCACATTGTGAAAAAAGCGATCTCGTTCGCCCGGGACGATCCTCGAATTCCCTTCGTCACGTTTCTCTTGCCGCCGTCGCGGAAACGAGTACGCGGGCTTCTTAGGCGCGGCGCGATCTTCGTCGGCGAGGTCGATTACAATGGGACGACCTTCATGAAATACCGCCTGCAGACTTGATCATCGAAGCCACGACAACGCCGGTCACTATTCGCGAGAAATTACCTTGAGTTGCGAGCCCCGCCAGTTAGACGTCCACGTCCCGATACGCGCTGCACTGCACGACAGATGGCGCCCGAAGTTATTGCGGCGCAGCAACGATTATCGTTGCTGAACCCCACTGCCTCGGGGGAAAGTGCGAAGCGAGTCATGTTAAGATGGGCGACATGGGTTGCGCTGCCGATCGCCACGCCCGCAAGCTTTTCGGGAATTGAAGCTCCGGTCCGCGACGTTGGACTGATCGCATTCGATACCGGTTTCTTCGTCTTGACGTCCGGTTCAGGGAGTTGCCGTTCGACGAGGCAGACACGAATGAATAATCTCTGGGGGTAATGCCGTATGAAAACTTCACTGGTCGTCGGCTCGCTGGTCCTGCTCGGTGGAGTTCTGGTTTACGGATATAATGATATTCAGCACCACGCGGTGCACGAGAAGACCCAACAACCGGCGGTGCAGGTAGCGGTGGTTAATACCGAACAGCAGCCGTCCAAACCATCAGAAGGCTATCCCGTGCCGTGTCCTGTTTGGCTGGCAAGCCTTATTGTCGGACCTGAAAAGATCAATGAACTCGTCGCCACGTTTTTCGGTTCTGGCTCCGGCTCTTCGACGATGACCGCCTCTGTCGAAAAGTGATGGTTTGATCGGCGGCTTCACTCCAATACCGTAGTCATGGCGCCACCATCCGGCATGCAGGATTCGCATTGCTGGAAAATGGAGCAATGCAATAGTCGCTACTGCTGCAACACTGGCACTCATGCCATATCCATCGCGTTCATCAGCAGCTTGTCTGCAATTGGAGCGCTAAAATGGAAAAGTCGTCACGCACGCCGTTGATCCTCACACTTGGCACCGCCACGTTGCTTCTCGCATTGTTGATCGCCGCCTCGTACATGGGGTTCTTCCCTGTTGGCACCGGTGATTGACAAAGTTGGCCGAGCCGCATTCACATGGATGCCGTGGGTCAAACCGACTTGCAGCAGTACTGACGAGGCGACTGGCCTTAGAGTGGCGGACCGCCCTCCACAAGCGTAGCCGCCGAACTCAAGTCGGTTGGATGGGTCAATAACCCATCCACCGGTCAAGGCGGGCTCGCTCTGGTCTGGAGCGGGTCGAACGATTTTTTTAGCTCTTGAATCTGCGTCGGTTTTCTTGCCGGCCTGGTCGCAAAGGATCAACGGTTGGTTGGGCCAGCGATGCGGTGTTGCAGAACACGCTTAATCAATTCGCCTTGTAATTTCGACTTGCGGCCTTGAACACAGGCCGCACATGAATACCTGCTTTGCACAGTAGCTCGCAAAAGCAGGTCAAGTCCCATGCTCGATTCCAACCGCATATCCTTCCGAGGCGCGAATGGCCACGATCTTGCCGCTCGTCTCGACCTGCCGGCGGGGAAGCCACGCGCCTATGCGCTTTTTGCCCACTGCTTCACGTGTTCGAAGGATCTCGCCGCCGCACGTCGCATTGCGAAGGGCCTGTCTGAACAAGGCATTGGCGTCCTGCGGTTCGACTTTACCGGCCTCGGCCACTCCAAAGGCGAGTTTGCGAATACCAACTTTTCCTCCAACGTCGCCGATCTCATTGCCGCTGCTGACTACTTGCGCTCCAACCAGCAAGCCCCGGCCATCCTCATCGGCCATTCGCTCGGCGGCGCCGCCGCGCTGGCGGCAGCTGGTAAAATTCCGGAAGTCAAAGCCGTCGCAACCATCGGCGCACCCGCCGACGTCGGCCACGTCCTCCATCAGTTCGGCGCGTCGCTGGATGAAGTACGCACCTCGGGCAAGGCCGACGTCTCGCTCGGCGGCAGGCCCTTCTCCATCCAACAGCAGTTTGTCGACGACGCCGAAGGCCAGAATCTGAAGGCGGCGATCGCTTCAATGAAAAAAGCTCTGCTTGTCCTGCACGCGCCGACTGATGAAGTCGTCGGCATCGACAATGCCGCGGCGATTTTCACAGCCGCCAAGCACCCCAAGAGCTTCATCTCGCTCGACGCCGCCGATCACCTGCTGACGCGACCGCAAGATGCTGCCTACGCGGCGCAGGTGATCGCCGCCTGGGCTGCCAGGTTCCTGCCGGAAGAAGAAGTCGTGGCCGATGAAGGCGTTGATGACGTCGTCGTCACCGAGACCGGCGCCGGCAAGTTCCAAAACATCGTGCGCTCGGGCCGGCACCGTCTGCTTGCCGATGAACCCCGGTCCGTCGGCGGCCTCGATTCGGGCCCCAGCCCTTACGATTACTTGAGCATAGCGCTGGGCGCCTGCACGGCGATGACGCTCCGCATGTACGCAGACCGCAAGAACGTCGACCTCGGCCGCATCTCGGTGTCGGTTCACCACGGCAAGGTGGACGCCGCCCATTGCGAGGATTGCGAAGGCGCGGCGGAAGGTCGCGAGGGCCGCATCGACCGCTTTGAGAGAATCATTTCTGTGGAGGGCGAAATCGCACCGGAGCTTCGCGGCAAGCTCGTCGAGATCGCTGGAAAATGCCCGGTTCACCGGACTCTTGAAGCAGGTTCCGCCGTGGTAACGCGCGTGGCGCAACGCAAATAGGCCTGAAGTCCCCTGCGGCCCGATACGCACTTTGCCACTGCAACTCATTGCCTTTGGTCGAATATGTGCCCGGCTGTTGTGCATCATGCGGCAACCGTGCAACTTACGGCCCGTTGATGCATCGCACGGTGCGTGATAGACCCCCTCCGTGACATGGGAAAGCGCGGCACGCAATTCACCGCCGCTGACCGAAATCACACCATCTTCCGTGTCGGAACACTGGCCGCGAAACATCTTTCGCAGCCCTTTCGGCACGTTTCCAGACACGCTTAACAAGAGCGATCGACGTGGCAACAGACGATCTAAACTTGTCGAGCATGCCCGGCCGCTATGCCGGAGCCTTGTTCGAGCTGGCCAACGACCAGTCAAAAGCTGCCGAAGTGGAGAAGGATCTTTCCACTTTCCAGGCTCTCTACGACGAAAGCGCAGATCTGCGCCGTCTGGTGGCAAGCCCGGTATTCACCGCGGAAGATCAGGGCCGCGCTCTGCAGGCCTTGAGCGAAAAAGCCGGCCTGGGCGCGTTGGCTTCCAATTTCCTGCGCGTCATCGCCCGCAATCGTCGGCTGTTCGCGCTTCCCCAGATGATTTCGGCCTTCAAGAGCCTTGCCGCCAGGTCGCGCGACGAAGTTACCGCCGTGGTGACGACCGCTCAGCCGTTGACGGACGAGCAGGCAGCGCAACTGAAGGACACGCTCAAGGCGTCGGTGGGTAAGAACGTGATGCTCGACGCCCGCGTCGATCCCGCGATCCTCGGCGGTCTGATCGTCAAGGTCGGCAGCCGCATGGTCGATTCGTCCCTGCGCACCAAGTTGACAGCGATCCGCATGGGGCTGAAGGGCGCTGCCTGAGACGTTGGAATACCCTTTCGACGGTCCTGAAACGGGCCGCAGATGCGAAATTTCCCGGTACCCGCATTGCCAATTTATGCGGCGCGTCGGGCCGGACTTGAAAGTACACGAGATGGCGCCGCACCCGGCGGTTGCGATCTGAACCAGAAACAGAAACGCTAGAAGCAAAAAGAGGTCACGCGATGGAAATCCGCGCCGCAGAGATCTCCTCGATCTTGAAGGAGCAGATTCAGAACTTCGGCAAAGAGGCCGAGGTTTCTGAAATAGGGCAGGTACTCTCCGTCGGTGACGGTATTGCCCGCGTTTACGGCCTCGACCGCGTCCAGGCCGGCGAGATGGTCGAATTCCAGGACGGCACCAAGGGCATGGCGCTGAACCTCGAAGCCGACAACGTCGGCGTCGTTATTTTCGGCGACGACCGCAACATCATGGAAGGCCAGACGGTCAAGCGCACCGAGGCCATCGTGGAAGTCCCCGTCGGCAAGGGCCTGCTCGGCCGCGTTGTCGACGGTCTCGGCAACCCGATCGACGGCAAGGGTCCGATCGTTTCGACCGAACGCAAGCGCGTCGACGTCAAGGCTCCCGGCATCCTGCCGCGCAAATCGGTGCATGAGCCGATGGCGACCGGCCTCAAGGCCGTCGACGCCCTGATCCCCGTCGGCCGCGGCCAGCGCGAGTTGATCATCGGCGACCGTCAGACCGGTAAGACCGCCATCATCCTCGACACCTTCCTCAATCAGGCCCCGCTCAACGAGGGCGACGACGAATCCCAGAAGCTGTACTGCGTCTACGTCGCGGTCGGCCAGAAACGTTCGACGGTTGCCCAGTTCGTCAAGGTCCTCGAAGAGCGCGGCGCGCTTCAGTACTCGATCATCGTCGCGGCGACCGCCTCCGACCCTGCCCCGATGCAGTACCTGGCGCCGTTCACCGGCTGCACCATGGGCGAATACTTCCGCGACAACGGCATGCACGCCGTGATCGCCTACGACGACCTTTCCAAGCAGGCCGTCGCCTATCGCCAGATGTCGCTTCTACTGCGCCGCCCGCCGGGCCGCGAAGCTTATCCCGGCGACGTTTTCTACCTCCACTCGCGCCTTCTGGAACGCGCCGCCAAGCTCAACGAGAACCACGGTGCGGGCTCACTCACCGCCCTGCCGGTTATCGAGACCCAGGCCAACGACGTTTCGGCATACATTCCAACCAACGTGATCTCGATCACCGACGGCCAGATCTTCCTTGAAACCGACCTCTTCTATCAGGGTATCCGCCCGGCTGTGAACGTCGGTTTATCTGTGTCCCGCGTCGGTTCGTCGGCACAGACCAAGGCGATGAAGCAGGTTGCCGGCAAGATCAAGGGCGAGCTTGCCCAGTATCGCGAAATGGCGGCCTTCGCCCAGTTCGGCTCCGACCTCGACGCGGCAACTCAGAAGCTGCTCGCGCGCGGCGCCCGCCTGACCGAACTTTTGAAGCAGCCGCAGTTCTCGCCGCTCAAGATGGAAGAGCAGGTCTGCGTGATCTTTTCGGGTACGCGCGGCTATCTCGATGCGATCCCCGTCAACGCTGTCGGCAAGTTCGAGGAACAGCTCCTCTCGACGCTGCGCAATCAGCACTCGGGCATTCTTGAATCGATCCGCTCGGAGAAGAAGGTGTCGGACGATACCGAGAAAGCCCTGGTCGGCGTACTCGACAGCTTCGCCAAGAGCTTCTCCGCCTAGGCGCCGTTGTGTTCGATTGAGACGACCTGACCTTTGATTGATCGCCCTCCGCCGCCGAAGTCGTGATGACCCAGGCGGTGGCGCGCAAGACCTAAGGAAAGAGACGCCGAGATGGCGAGCCTGAAGGACCTACGAAACCGCATCAACTCGGTGAAGGCGACCCGCAAGATCACCAAGGCGATGCAGATGGTGGCAGCCGCCAAGCTGCGCCGTGCGCAGGAGGCAGCCATTGCCGCGCGTCCCTATGCCGAGCGTATGGATGCGGTGCTGGGCAATCTCGCACGCGGTGTCGCCAGCCCCGAAGGAGCCAGCAAGCTTCTCGTCGGCACCGGCAGCGAGGACACCCACCTGCTCGTCATGATGACTGCTGAACGCGGTCTTTGCGGCGGCTTCAACTCGAATATCGCCAAGCTGGTTCGCCTCGACGCCAAGCGCCTCATCAAGGCCGGCAAGTCGGTGAAGATCCTTGCCGTCGGCCGCAAGGGCGCGGACAACCTGAAACGCGATCTCGGCAAGTTCATTACCGACCGCGTCAGCCTCGCCGGCCTCAAGTCGGTCGGCTTCGAGCAGGCCAATCAGGTCGCCGACAAGGTCATGACCGGCTTTAGCGACGGCGAGTTCGACGTCTGCACGATCTACTTCTCGAAGTTCGAATCCGTCATCTCGCAGAAGCCGACCGCGCTGCAGCTGATCCCGGCGAGCCTTCCCGAAGTCAAAGGTGCCGAAGCCGAAGCCGAGAGCATCGTCTACGATTACGAGCCTGAGGAGAACGAGATTCTCGACTATCTCCTTCGCCGCAACATCTCGACGCAGATCTTCCGCGGGCTCCTGGAAAACGCTGCATCCGAGCAGGGCGCGCGCATGTCCGCCATGGACAGCGCCACACGCAATGCTTCCGACATGATCGACAACCTGACGCTCATCTACAACCGCCAGCGCCAGGCGCAGATCACCAAGGAACTCATTGAAATCATTTCGGGCGCCGAAGCGCTCTGACGACAGACAAGAGACGAGGATCGTGTAATGGCTGACAAGAAGAAAATCGGACGCATCAAGCAGGTTACGGGCGCCGTCGTCGACGTTCAGTTCGACAACGCGAATCTGCCGGCAATTCTCAACGCACTGGAAACCGACAACCATGGCAACCGCCTTGTGCTTGAAGTCGCCCAGCACCTCGGCGAGAACACGGTCCGCACCATCGCCATGGACTCCTCCGAAGGTCTCGTTCGCGGCCAGGAAGTCGTCGACACCGGTGAGGCCATCTCGATCCCGGTCGGCGTCGGCACGCTGGGCCGCATCATGAACGTCATCGGCGAACCGGTCGACGAAGCCGGCCCGATCAAGGGCGATTACTTGCGCCCGATCCACGCGTCGGCACCCGAATTCGTCGAGCAGTCGACGGAAGCCGAGATTCTCCCGACCGGCATCAAGGTCATCGACCTTCTCGCGCCATACGCCAAGGGCGGTAAGATCGGCCTGTTCGGCGGCGCCGGCGTCGGCAAGACCGTTCTCATCATGGAACTCATCAACAACATCGCCAAGGTTCACGGCGGCTACTCGGTGTTCGCCGGTGTCGGCGAACGTACCCGCGAGGGCAACGACCTCTATTACGAAATGATCGAGTCGAAGGTGAACGTGAACCCGGCCGAGAACAACGGTTCCGCTGAAGGTTCCAAGGCCGCCCTCGTCTACGGCCAGATGAACGAGCCTCCCGGCGCCCGCGCCCGCGTTGCGCTGACCGGCCTGACGGTTGCCGAACACTTCCGCGACGAAGGCCAGGACGTTCTCTTCTTCGTCGACAACATCTTCCGCTTCACCCAGGCCGGTTCCGAGGTGTCCGCACTTCTCGGCCGCATCCCCTCCGCCGTGGGCTACCAGCCGACGCTCGGTACCGACATGGGCGGCATGCAGGAGCGCATCACCACTACGCAGAAGGGTTCGATCACCTCGGTGCAGGCCGTCTACGTCCCCGCCGACGACCTCACCGACCCGGCGCCGGCTTCAACCTTCGCCCACTTGGATGCCACCACTGTTCTGTCGCGTTCGATCGCTGAAAAAGGCATCTACCCGGCGGTCGACCCGCTCGACTCCACGTCGCGCATGCTTGACCCGCGCATCATCGGCGAAGAGCACTATCGCGTTGCCCGTCAGGTCCAGGAAGTCCTGCAGCGTTACAAGGCACTCCAGGACATCATCGCGATCCTCGGCATGGACGAACTTTCCGAAGACGACAAGATGACGGTGGCCCGCGCCCGCAAGATCGAGCGCTTCCTGTCGCAGCCCTTCGACGTCGCCGAAGTGTTCACCGGTTCGCCTGGCGTCCAGGTGCCGCTGGAAGACACGATCAAGGCATTCAAGGGCCTTTGCGACGGCGAATTCGACCACCTGCCCGAGCAGGCGTTCTACATGGTCGGCACCATCGCCGAAGCGATCAACAAGGCCGAGAAGCTCGCCGAGGCGGCTTGATCGCCCTGTCGACGACCGCCCAGTGAATCGCCTTCAGGCTTGACGCCGCGCGATTCGCCCGATGAAGAATAGGCTTGCGGCCCGCATCGAGATGTCGGGCTGAGCGGATGATCAAGGGGAGGGCACGACATGGCGTCGGATACTGAAGATCAGCAGGTGGGCCAATTCGGCACCTGCTGTGATGAGCTGAACCAGGTGATGTCGGGCGAGGAATTCGAACCTCTCATCACGTTGGGCGGCGACGACATCCTCTATATGTCGGTCGGTCTGATCGACATCGAGGAAGATGAGCCGGGCATGGTCGACCATCCGGTATTCTTCTGCCCGTTTTGCGGTACGAAGGTGCAGGACCCGGAAGAAATCCGCGCCCGGCTCGACGCGGCCGATGAAGACGACGACGCCTGAACCGATGGGCGTCGTTGCGCCGTGACACGAGATTGATTGAGGTTGGAGACAATGGCAGGCACGTTCAAGTTCGAGCTGGTAAGCCCCGAGCGCATCTTGATGTCGGTCGATGCCCAGCAGGTTATCGTCCCCGGCGCCGAAGGCCAATTCACCGTACTCCAGGGTCATGCCCCGGTGATCTCGACCTTGCTGCCCGGCGTCATCCACGTCACGACGGAGGAATTCAAGAAGACGATTTTCGTTCGCTCCGGATTCGCCGAAGTCACCGCCGACCAGCTCACGATCCTGGCGGAGCGGGCGTTCATCGTCGACGAAGTCGATCCTCGCCATCTCGACGATGAGCTTGAAGCCGCTCAGCAGGCGCTCGATTCAGCCGATACCGACGATGCCCGCCTGCACGTCACCCGCGCCATCGAGCAGCTCAAGGCACTGATCGGCGAAGCCGCCTGACGTCGGCGGGTTTGCGTCGGTTTCGGTCCGAATCGTCGTTCATCAACAAAAGCCGCGCCGACCTTCATGGTTGGCGCGGCTTTTTCATCTCTTGCCTGAGACCGCAGGCGCGGCCATCACCCGGTGTTACTCGGCCTTCTGGAACAGCCCCGTCGTGATGACGAGCTTGTCGGCGTCGGTCGCGTTCATCTGGTCGAGGTCGCCGTCGGCGCCCATCAGCACGATCGAACACTCATCGCCGCAGACGGCTTCGATTGTCGCACCGGCATCGATCGCCACTTCGGACTGCTGTTCGCCGACCGTGACGATGACCGTGTAGTTGGTTTCGTCGTTATTGGTGACGCTGAGAGCAGCCGCCGGAGCACAGAGCGCAATGAGTGCAGCCAGGGCAATACCTGAACGCATGATCTTGTTCATCCTCAATATCTCCAAGAGAGGAAACGAGTGCCATATGGCCCCCGGCGCGCACTGCGCGCCCGCGTGAAATAATGCCGCTCGCAAGTTCTCCGCAAGTACTGCGGCAAAGTATTTATTTGAAGTGCTTCAATAAGCGAAACACGAAAAAAACAGAATCGCGAATACTGGCGCGCGCGGGTGGAATGCCAAGTAGTCTTGCCGTGCGTTCAAATATTAAACCGCCTGTTCAGCCCGTGAGCAGGCCGCGGAACTCATCTAGAACAGCGACATAGACCTCACGCTTGAACGGCACGATGAGATCGATGAGTTCCCCATGTGCGGCCCATCGCCAGGCGTCGAATTCGATCTCGTGCGGCGGCGCTGGGTTGATGTTGACCACCTCGTCGCTTCCCGAAAAGCGGACCGCGAACCACTTTTGCGTCTGGCCCTTGAGCCGGCCGCCCCATTTGCGCCCGGCGACGGTTGATGGAAGTTCGTAGCGGAACCAGTGACTGGTTTCCGCGATGATCCTGACGTCGGTGGGACCGATGCCGGTTTCCTCGTGCAGTTCGCGCAAGGCGGCGGCCGCAGGATCTTCCCCCTTGTCGATTCCGCCCTGCGGCATCTGCCACCACAGCTTTGGTCCCGGCGGACTGTTCTTCTTTTTGGAACTGGCTCGGCGCCCGATCCACACCTTGCCCTCTGCGTTGAGCACCATGACGCCGACGCAGGGGCGATAACCAGGGTGCATGAACGGGCTGGCAACGTCTTTGCTCAATTGAGTTCCCCCGGCGCGGTGAATTGAAAGGGCGGGCAACCTGAAAACACTACGACTTGTTGCGGCCGAAAGGTCAAAAAAACAAGGGGCGCCGAAATAAGGCGCCCCTGGTGTCATTCTATCCTGCCTGAAATTGCGGCCATTATGGCTTTGGCTTTTCCTCGTCCGGCTTGGCTGCTCCGGCCTCGGTTTCGGGCTGTTTCTCTTCGGTTTCTTCCTTGGCCTTCGGTGGCGGTGCCGTCACCTTGCCGCGAACGAAGTTGAGCGCGAACTGAAGCTGGGTGTCCTTCTCCGGCTCTTTCGGAACATAGGCGGACGAACCCGATTCTTCCTCTTCCACGTCCTTGTTCTTCAGGTGGCCGCGCAGGCTTGCTTCCCCGCGCGGTTTCGGCGGCGTTTTGTCCTTGAGTTCGTCGGGCAGCTCCTGCTCGATCAGGATATCCGGATCGATGCCCTTCGCCTGGATCGAACGGTTGCGCGGCGTGTAGTAGCGCGCCGTGGTCAGCCGGATCGCCCCGTTGGTGCCGAGCGGGATGATCGTTTGCACCGAACCCTTGCCGAACGAGCGCGTGCCGACGATGGTGGCCCGCTCATGGTCCTGCAAGGCGCCGGCGACGATCTCCGAAGCCGAGGCCGATCCGCCGTTGATCAGGACCACGACTTTCTTTCCGTCGGTCAGGTCGCCGCGCCGCGCCGAGCTTCGCTGGGTTTCCTCGCTGTTGCGCCCCTTGGTGATGACGATGGCGCCCTGGTCGAGGAAATCGTCGGAAACCGAAATCGCCTGGTCAAGCAGCCCGCCGGGGTTGTTTCTCAGGTCGATGACGTAGCCTTTCAGCTTGTCGTCGCCGATGTCCTTGCGCAGGTCCTTGACCGCCTTCGTCAGGTTTGCATGGGTTTGTTCGTTGAAGGTCGTCAGCTTGATGTAGGCGACATCGTCCTCGACCCGCGCCTTGACCGGATTGATGCGGATCACGTCGCGCACAATCTTGATCTCGATCGGCTCTTCCTGGCCCTTGCGCACGACCGTCAGGATGATCGGCGTATCGACCGGTCCGCGCATTTTCTTGACCGCGTCTTCAAGCGACATGCCGACGATCGACTCGCCGTCGAGCATCGTGATCAGGTCATTCGCCTGGACGCCGGCACGCGCCGCCGGCGTGTCGTCGATCGGCGCCACCACCTTGACGACCTGGTCTTCCATGGTGACTTCGATACCCAGTCCGCCGAATTCGCCGCGCGTTTGCACCTGCATGTCGCTGAAGCTTTCCGCCGACAGGTAGGCCGAGTGAGGATCGAGCGCGCTCAGCATGCCGTTGATGGCATTCTTGATCAGCTTCGAATCGTCGGGCTTCTCGACGTAGTCGGAACGAACCCGCTCCAGCACATCGCCAAAAAGGTCGAGTTGCCGGTAGAGGCTGGTATTCGGCGAGGTCGCCGAATAGGTCTGCGAAACGTTGAGCAACGTTGTCGCTCCGGCGAGTGCCGTCATGAACAGGAAAGTCCAGAACGCAAAGTCGGTCTTGCGCATAGTCTTTATCACCCTCTTGGGTTGGGGACCCACCATGGAGCGGGATCGATTGGCCGCCCGTCCTTGCGGAATTCCACATAGAGCACGGGAGACGTTTCTTCGGAACTCTGTTTCACCGTCGGCGGAGGTTCGTTCATCGTTCCAACCGGTTCGGCGGCAAGGACGAACTGCCCTGGCTGCACATCGATTCGCGTCATTCCGGCCAGCAACACATGATACCCGCCGCCGGCATTAATGATCAAGAGTTGCCCGTAACTTCTGAACGGGCCTGCATAAACTATCCAACCGTCGCACGGAGAAGTGATCTGCGCGGAATGCCGGGTACGGAAAACAATTCCCTTGGAATTCTGCCCGTACTGGGTTTTTTCGTCGTACTTGAGCACGAGATCGCCGCTGGTCGGGCGCGGCAGCTTGCTTTTGGCAAGGTGAAACGGGATCGCAGGTTCGATCCGAGCCGCGCTGGTCTTTCCGAAGCCGGTTGCGGAGGGAGCAAGAACCGCAACCTCTATCTCCTTCTCCGGCTCGCGCGGCGGCCCGGGTTTGCCGGCTTCCTTGATCAAGCCGGGATCTTCCTCGACGGGCACGCGTGGCCGCTCGCCTTGCGCGGTTCCTAGTCGTTCGCGTGAGGCCGCCACGTCGAGTGTCTTTTCAATTTTTTCGTTGTGCGCCTTGATGGCAGGCGGCTCGGCCTGATCCAGCTTCTGCATCAATTCGGACAGCGACGTTACGCTCTGCGAGATCTCTGCGGCCGCCGAACGAACCCTGGAAAGTTCGGACTGGCGCTGCGCCAGCGACGTTTGTTTTTCCGTCATAAGCCCCGATAGGCGCGTCCGCGCATCCACCAGGTTCTGCGTTTCAGCTTTGAGGCGCTGGCTTTCCTGCTCGATCTCCGTCATGACGCGGACCAACTCATTGAGCTGGTTCGCCAGTGCCATGGCTTGCTTGCTCATGCTCGGGAACGCTGCGGCCAGAAGCATCGCGCTACGCACCATGGAAAGCGCATCTTCACGGTGCGTGATCATCACCGGTGGCGGATTGCGTCCCATCCGCTGCAGGATCGCGAGCAGGCCGGCGATCTTGCCATGTTGCTGGGCGAGCGAGCCGCGAACCAGCTGTTCCTGCGATTTCAGTTCGCCGAGCCGGGCCTCCATGCCCGTCATTCGCGCTTCGCTTTTTTGGATGAGAGCCGCGGTCTCCAGGAGGCGCGCGTTGAGGCGTTCCCGCTCTTTTTCGAGGTCCTGGAGGCTGACTTCCAGCTCATGCGCCTTGCCCTTCGTCGATTGCAGGCGGCTGCGCTGTTCTTCGAGCTTCAGGCGGGCTTCTTCTCGCGTCTCTTGCGCCACTCCGGCTCCGGCAAACATCGACACGGCCGCGGCAAGCGCGGCCAAAGGCAGTGTCGTCGAACGCGAATTGAGACGGCGCAAGTTTCTTTTGTCCCGGTTCTAGGCGGTTTTCATGGGTCTTATTAAATGATCCAGACGGCGTTTTGGTTAAGATGTCGCGTTTACGCCCAGGTGTGTAGCGTCCGCTTCTGGCCCGAGCGCTCTACAATGTGTTAACACCGATGTCGCAATGGCTGTGACTTACACTGGACCGACAATTGCGGCAATTATTGTGTGCACCGAAGTCTAAATCGATCCGTAATACGGCCAGCGACCCGGCGGCGACTGGTTTGCGCGCGTCGTTTAGCACCATTGGGGCGTCACGGTTCTGCCCGTAAGGCTTCGACGACCGGAAAGTTGCCCTGAACCAGGGAGGGGGGAGCGGGGCGTTTCGGTAAGGTTTGACCGAGGCGCAGGCCCTCCAACCCACCTCGGGAACGAAATGCAATCAGCTCTCTACTACCTCGCGACCCTGGCGACTCTTTCGGTCCTTGTGGTCCTGTGCATCGGTCTTTACACGCTGCTCGGCCGCTCGACCGCCAGCCTCAGCCAGAAACTGATGCGCTGGCGCGTCGGGCTGCAGTTCCTTGCGATCCTCCTCATCATCGGATTTGTGCTGGTCAACCACTGACGACTTCCCCCGGAAGGAACGAGCGACATGGTCAAGCTCAACAAGATCTATACGCGTACCGGCGATGCCGGAACCACCGGCCTTGGCACCGGTGAGCGGGTCGCCAAGCATGATCTACGCATTGCCGCCTACGGCACGGTCGATGAAACCAATGCGACGATCGGGCTGGTCCGTCTTCATTTGGGAGAACTGGAAGCTGACCGTGTCGTCGATGAAATCCTGGGTCGCATCCAAAACGACTTGTTCGACCTCGGCGCCGATCTATGCGTGCCCGATCGCGGCGAGGCATTGCCCTACGAACCTCTACACATTACCGAGGATCAGGTCGATCGGCTCGAACGCGAGATTGACCTTCTCAACGCAGAAATGCAGCCTCTGAAGTCGTTCGTGTTGCCTGGCGGTTCGCCAGCGTCCGCCTACCTGCATCTCTCCCGCACCGTCAGCCGCCGTGCCGAGCGCCTGATGACGGAGCTGGCCAGTGACCCCGCCGAGCCGGTCAGCGCCGCCGCCTTGAAATATATAAATCGTGTCTCGGACCTTCTTTTCGTCGCCGGGCGCTATGCCAACGGTCGCGGGGAAGGCGATGTTCTCTGGGTTCCCGGTGCCAATCGATAAGTATTGTTGCCTTTGTGGCATGAGCGGATTGGTGTGCGACTTCCATGACACTCGCAAGTTGACAAGGCTCTCCGCGCCACCGACAACGATTTGCTAGTGGTGACGGGCCGCATCGATACCGGTCTCGCCCAACGGTGAAGCCGGAGGCTCAAATCGTGTTCATTCCCGTCCAAGACGACAATCCACTGAAATCGATACCGTTCCAGTTCGTGACCGTCGGCCTGATCGCGCTCAATGTCGTCGTGTATCTGCTCGAAGCGACGGGCATGGATGAGGGCGTCATATCGAGTTTCGCAGTCCGGCCGGCTGAGTTGTTTCTCGTCAACGTCATCGGCGGCATCTCGCCGGTGACCGTCGATACGGTTCCGGTTCCTGAAGCCTACACGTTGATTTCATACATGTTTTTCCATGGCGACATATGGCATCTCGCCGGCAACATGGTGTTCCTGTGGGTATTCGGCGATAACGTTGAAGACGCGGTTGGACATATCAAATTCCTCATCTTCTATCTCGCCTGCGGTGTCTTCGCGGCCCTTCTCCATGCCTTCATGGTCGCCGATTCGGCGATGGCCGACGTACCGCTGATCGGCGCCAGCGGCGCTGTGGCAGGCGTTATCGCCGCTTATCTGATGCTGCATCCCCGCGTTCGGGTCTGGGTTCTGGCACTGAAGGTCATTCCGCTGCAGATTTCAGCGGCGATTGTGCTTGGGCTTTGGGTGCTCACCCAGGTAATCATGGTGCTCACCCCGGAATTGGGGGACCCCAACCCGGTGGCTTGGTGGGCCCATATCGGCGGCCTGCTCGCGGGGGCATTCCTCATCTTGATCTTCAAGCGGCCGGGAGCTCCCCTTTTCGATCGCGGTCTGGCTTAGGCCGGATTGAGGTGCGGCGTGCCCGCTCTGGTTGAATTGCTGCACTGCGGGCGAAACCGGCTGTCGACCCGGGCAGGCCTGTGGCGCTGCGACAACAAAGCCGCGTGCGCTCTCAATTGACGTTCACCTGACAGGCAACTAGGCTCCAAGTTCGCAAATGCGAACACATTATAGGCGCGCGCAATCGCTCCCGTCGCGCGGGCAGCAGCGAACGGGCCGCGAACACGGCCAAAAAGCATGATGAACGGTCGAACAGCATAGCGGAGAATTGAAGGCGGATGAAAATACTCGTGCCGGTCAAGCGCGTGGTGGACTACAACGTCAAGATCCGGGTTAAGGCCGACGGGTCCGGCGTTGAGCTTGCAAACGTCAAGATGTCTATGAATCCCTTCGACGAAATCGCCGTCGAGGAGGCTGTCCGCATCAAGGAGCGCGGCGCGGCCGAAGAGGTCGTCGCCGTCACCATCGGTCCGGCCAAGGCCCAAGATACGCTGCGCACGGCCCAGGCCATCGGCGCCGATCGCGCGATCCACATCGAGACCGATGTCGCCGTTGAGCCGCTCGGCGTCGCCAAGCTGTTGAAGGCCGTAGTAGAAACCGAGAGACCCGATCTGGTGATTCTGGGCAAACAGGCCATCGACGATGACAGCAACCAGACCGGCCAGATGCTGGCAGCGCTGCTCGGATGGCCGCAAGGTACTTTTGCTTCGAAGGTCGAACTTGCCGACGGCAAGGCGCTCGTAACCCGCGAAATTGACGGCGGCCTTGAAACGATTTCGGTGTCGATGCCGGCCGTCGTGACGACCGATCTGCGACTGAACGAGCCGCGCTATCCTTCGTTGCCCAACATCATGAAAGCCAAGAAGAAGCCGCTCGATAAGAAGACGCCGGCCGACTATGGCGTCGATGTCACCCCCCGGCTCCAAGTGATTAAAACCACGGAGCCGCCTGTTCGCGAAGCTGGTGTCGTCGTTGAAACTGTCGGCGAACTGGTGGAGAAACTGAAGAACGAGGCGGGGGTACTGTGATGGCAATTCTGCTGCTGGCTGAGCACGACAACCAAAAGCTCAACGACTCCACCGCCAAGGCGATGGCGGCAGCTGCGCAGATCGGCGGCGACATCCATGTCCTTGTCGCAGGCTCCGGATGTCAGGCGGTCGCCGCGTCTGCCGCCAGGTTGGCCGGTGCGGCAAAGGTCCTCTTGGCCGACGCGCCGCACCTTTCCCACCCGCTTGCCGAAGAACTCGCCGCCCTTATCGTTCCGCTGATGCAAGGGTATGACGCGTTCATCGCGCCCGCCACCGCCTACGGCAAGAACGTCGCTCCGCGTGTTGCTGCCCTCCTCGATGTCATGCAGGTCTCCGACATCACCAAGGTGGTCGCGCCCGATACGTTCGAACGCCCGATCTATGCCGGCAATGCCCTGCAGACGGTAAAGTGCGCCGAACCCAAGAAAGTGATCACAGTCCGCACGGCCGCCTTCAAGTCCGTCGAAGGCGATGCCTCGGCGCCGGTTGAAACGATCGACGCGCCCGCCGCAGTCGCCAAATCGTCCTTTGAATCAGCCGAGCTTACCAAATCCGACCGTCCCGAACTCGCCTCCGCCAGGATTATTGTCTCCGGCGGTCGCGGCCTGGGTTCGGGCGAGAACTTCGACAAGCTCATCGCGCCCGTAGCCGATGCACTTGGTGCTGCCATCGGCGCCAGTCGTGCAGCGGTCGATGCCGGTTACGTGCCGAACGACATGCAGGTCGGCCAGACCGGCAAGGTGGTCGCTCCCGACCTCTATATCGCCGTCGGGATTTCCGGGGCTATCCAGCATTTGGCCGGCATGAAGGATTCCAAGGTAATCGTAGCCATCAACAAGGATGCGGAAGCGCCAATCTTCCAGGTCGCCGACTACGGCCTGGTTGCCGACCTGTTCAAGGCACTTCCCGAATTTGAGGCTGAACTCAGAAGCATCAAGAATTAGCGGAACGGTCGCACCAATGCTCAAGGGAGCCGCACGTCATGGATACCCCCGTAATGCCTGCTGATAAAACGGGGCCGAAAGCGGATACGTTCTCGATTCAGAACATCGGGATCATCGGCGCTGGCCAGATGGGTAATGGGATCGCCCACGTCGCGGCCCTCGCCGGCTATGACGTGCTCGTCAACGACTTGTCCCGCGAAGCCTTCGATACTGCCGTGGCCATCATAGCGCGAAACCTGGACCGCCAGGTTTCCAAGGAAATGATCAGCGGTTCCGAAAAGGACACGGCACTGTCCCGGATTGGCTTTGCTGAGGGTTTCAGCCGGTTTGCCGAATGCGATCTCGTCATTGAGGCCGCCACCGAGGATGAGGCAACCAAGCGCAGCATCTTCACAGAGCTGAGCAAACATCTCAAGCCGGACGCGATCATCGCCACCAATACCTCCTCGATATCCGTCACCCGCCTCGCAGCCGTAACCGACCGGCCCGACCGCTTCATCGGCATGCATTTCATGAACCCGGTTCCATTGATGGAGCTGGTCGAATTGATCCGCGGTATCGCCACCGAGGACGACACGTTCGAAGTGAGCCGGGCATTCGTCCACTCGCTCGGCAAGACGACCGCGGTCTCGGAAGACTTCCCCGCCTTCATCGTCAATCGCATCCTGCTGCCGATGATCAACGAAGCCGTCTACACGCTTTACGAGGGTGTCGGCACGGTGGAATCGATCGACAAGGCGATGAAGCTCGGCGCCAACCATCCCATGGGGCCGCTGGAACTTGCCGATTTCATCGGTCTGGATACCTGCCTGTCGGTCATGCAGGTTCTCTACGAGGGCCTCGCCGACTCCAAGTACCGCCCATGCCCGCTTCTCGTGAAATACGTCGAGGCTGGTTGGCTTGGCCGCAAGACGCAGCGCGGCTTCTACGATTACCGCGGCGACGTGCCGGTCCCGACCCGCTAGCCCTGAACACAGTTCGAATCCGCTCTGGCATACACCGGATCGGGAAGACGAATCGCGATGCAGCCGGGCCCGTCTGAAATTGCCCTGCGCACTATTGAATCCAACAGTGCGGCAAGCCGGTATTGAGTTCGATAGAGCGCAAAAAAAGGACTCAAAATGAGCGAGAATTCCCGCATTGCAGTCGTGACGGGTGGCGGCACCGGTATCGGTCAGGCGGTTGCTCTGGCCCTGCAGGCCGACGGCTATAACGTCGTCATCGCGGGCCGGCACCGCGCAAAGCTTGAGGATACGATCAAATTGGCCAAGCCCGGGGCTGGAGAATTCCGCGCCGTGCCCACCGACATTGCCGACCCGCTGGCGGTCAAGGCGTTGTTTCACGCCGTCGATCAGGCCTACGGCCGTCTCGACGTTCTCTTCAGCAACGCCGGCATCGGCGCACCGGTGAAGCCGATGGAGGAACTGACCGCCGAAGAGTGGCGCAAGGTCGTGAGCATCAACCTGTCGGGCGTGTTCTATTGCTGCCAGGAAGCCATCAAGCTGATGAAGGCCCAGGACCCACAGGGCGGCCGCATCATCAACAACGGTTCGATCTCGGCCCATTCGCCACGACCCATGACGGCACCCTATACCGCCACCAAGCACGCCATCACAGGGCTGACCAAATCGATCGCGCTCGACGGCCGCCCATTCAACATTGCCTGCTCTCAAGTCGACATCGGCAATGCCGCCAC
>Ga0180009_10002357_pt1 | contig 22257 bp, 23 predicted proteins | sample OS_PC_MetaG_FD_123537 | JGI IMG/M metagenome (GOLD analysis project Ga0180009, IMG submission 123537) | Groundwater microbial communities from the Aspo Hard Rock Laboratory (HRL) deep subsurface site, Sweden - OS_PC_MetaG | ecosystem: Environmental > Aquatic > Deep subsurface > Groundwater...
CAAGATTCGGGTGATCCAAAGAAGGGCTTACGGTTTGCGCGACGAGGAGTATCTCCGACTGAAAATCCTTACCTGTATGCTCAAGGAGATATAAAATGACCCACACGATTACGCGAAGACCCTCAAAATAAGGGGTGAGCCCCGAAAAATAGCTCTTGGATTTGCACTAGGACTTTTTGTGGGAATGTCACCCACGATGGGTTTACAGATCGCAATTGCTGTCTTTTTTGCTTCAATTTTTAAGTGGAATAAGATCTCCGCAGCCATAGGTGTATGGATAACCAATCCGGTAACGGCGCCATTTATTTACGGTATGACCTATGTTACCGGCGCCAGACTACTTGGCATTAAAAACACCTATAGTTTAAACTCAGAGATCAACCTTGATACGATTCATAAAATTTTACAAAAAGCCCCTGGGATTTTTTGGGCTTTGATTATAGGTGGCGTCATAATCGGTTTACCTCTGGCTGTAGCCGGTTATTATTTCTCCTATGCAGCCGTCACGCGTTATCAAGAAAATGTCAAAAGAAAGATCGCAAAGCAAAAAGAGAGATTGGCCAAGAGAAAGATAAGAAAGCAGATAAAAATACAGAAGAAAGGTGTAAAATCGAATTATTAAAAAATAACTGTCATGGATCTTTCCATCCGTATCAGCTGAATTTGACGATTCTATCTGCTTTATCTTGCTATTCACTTCCCTTTGAAATTAGGCTCTCTTCGTTCTGTAAAAGCCTTTACCCCTTCACTGCAATCTTCACTGGAGGCAGTCTGATATTGAGCAAAGGCCTCAAAGTCCAGCAGTGTGGCCAGATCTGTCTCCATACCCTTGTTGAGTATCTTCTTGGCCAGACCAATGGCCCTGGTGGGACCTTTGGCCATTCTTTCAGCAAATTCCGCTGTGACCTTCTCCAGTTCCTCACTCGGTACCACTTTATTCACCAGACCAATCTTTAGTGCCTCTTCAGCATCAATAATATCACCGGTAAACATGAGTTCCGTAGCCTTGCCCAGTCCCACAAGACGCCATAACAAATAGCCACCGCCACAGTCTGGTGAAAGACCCACCTTCACAAAGACCTCACCAAAGCGGGCACTATCCGAAGCGATTCTTATGTCACAGGCAAGGGCGAGATTCATTCCTGCGGCTACAGCAACACCATTTACTGATGCGATGATGGGCTTCTCCATGTTTCGCAGCGCCCTTATGACACGATTATAGCGTTCCATTCTTGTGCCAAAGTCTTCGGCCCCTTCTTCCACACTCTTGCTTCCTAGATCACTGGCATCGGCACCCGAGCAAAAACCTCGCCCAACTCCGGTAAGGACGATACACCTCACCTCCGGATCGCTCCCAGATTCATTTAGAGCCTCATACAGTTCGGTAATCATTTGGGTATCCAAGGCATTCAGTTTATCAGGTTTATTAAGGCTAATCTTGGCTATACCATCTTTCTTTTCGAAGACAATAGTGTCGTAATTCATCATAAGACCTCCTCACATGACTTCTGCACATGACTCCATGATTGAGGTTATTCCTGCCATAACTCAATCATGACGCCGCATAGGTCCTTCGGATGAAATGAAGCCACCCTCTCTTTGGGACGGTCTTCCCTTCCCACAAGCCTAATTCCTTGAGACTCCATATCCGCGATGGCTTCATCTAGATCTGGAACATTTAAGACAAGCATGGACAATCCCTCGCCCCTTCGCTCCAGCGACTTTGCAGTCGGCCCGTCAGGTGTTAGAGGTGAAGCTAAATTTAGCCCTATTGAGGAACTCAGGAACTTTACGTCTAAATCTTTCTGATCGTAGGGCCCATCGAATTCTATCCCAAATAGATCGGAATATAACTTACCCGCTTTCTTTAAATCTTTTACCAACACTGACACGTGATGAATCTTCTGAACCTTCATTCAAACCACCTCCAATCTTGATTTTTGAAAAAATTTTTCGTGATAATTCACCGCAGACGCGGAGAGCGCTGAATATTTTTTTTACTTTCCTTTAAAGACGGGACTTCTTTTTTCCCGGAAGGCCTTTACGCCCTCGGCATGGTCTTCTGTGGAAACCAGGAGCGCTTGCACCATAGCCTCAGCTTCTAAAGCCGAATCCAGGTCACCGCTGAATCCTTTGTACATCAAGGTTTTTGCCAGTTTAATAGCTATTGAGGGCCCGTTGGCAATCTGGGTGGCAAATGCCATTGTCTTCTCTTCAAGGTCCTCCTGTGGAATCAACCTATTCAAGATACCAATGCGTAAGGCTTCCTCAGCATCCAGAGGATCTCCGGTAAAAACCAGTTCACAAGCCTTTGCCAAACCAACGACATTAGGGAGAAGGTAAGTACCTCCATCATCCGGGATAAAGCCGGCTTTAATATTGGCCACCATAAACCTGGCTCGATCTGAGCCAATCCTCATATCACACGAGAGGGCCATATCAAAACCAGCGCCAACACAGGTACCGTTTACCATGGCAATGGTAGGTATCTCCAGATTGTATATATGGCGAACCACATCTTGTATGCCGAAACGACGATGCCATTGGCGGTATGCTTCACCTGTTAGAGAACCAAGCTCGTATCCCTTCAGATCGAGACCGGCGCAGAATGCTCTGCCTGCTCCGGTCAACACCAATGCTCGCACACTTTCATCGGCACTCACCTCGCTGAGAGCTGTGAGCAGATCCTGACACATTGACGCATTGAGAGCATTAAGGCTTTCGGGACGATTAAGGGTAACGGTGACAACACGCTCTTTTTTATCGATCGTAACTGTTTTAGTCGTCATCATTTAATAAATCTCCTTTCGTGCCTTAACATTTTTCTTAAAGCACATGAGAGTGGATAGCGAAAAGCTCGACGGCACTATTTTTCTTCAGGACCTTCCACATGAATTCTGGCCACGACACGCCCCCACCCTCCGCAATCGAGCCCCACATCGGCACAACCTATGGTGTCGGTGAGAATACCGTTGGGATCAAGACCGGCAGCCATGCGCTCCCAGATTGCGTAGATAACAGGGAATAGTTGTGAGACAAAACCGACACACATGACGGGTGGACACTCATCCCGGATTAAAGCACCATTCCCATTCAGTACCAACCGCTGGCCTACTTTATGCTGGCAGACGCAACCATGGGATTCTATGACATCAGCAATAATCTTATGGGTGCGATAAGCGGGCGTATTCATCATCTGTAAGTGTTTTGGGTTAGACTTGAACTTTTCCACATCCACGTCACTGTAATCCATTACTTCTTTAAACCGCTGCCATACACGAATTTCTTTTTCATCTGTCATGATTTCACCTCTTTAGTTAAATTTTTTCCCCATATTAAATGCCTGGGGAGTTCCGCGAGCATCGCCGTTTTTTTGTGAGGCGGCTTTTGAAAGAGACCTCCACGGGCCGGACTTGAACGACTTTCAGATTGCAGCTTTGCCTCCCTACCGATAATACGGTGGGATGTCTGCATCTGATGGCTCACCTGCCAAAACCCTGCTTGCCGTCTGACGAGCCTTCTCCAGCAAATCCTCACGCTTGGCAGCGTCATTTAGGTCATCACCGAGTTTACATCCCCGGATCAGATGCATTCGCTTGAAGCCAAAAAGTTTAAACATATAGTTATAGCGCTGGATGAAGTCCATAAATAACGATTCAGGCGCTCGCTGGGAAGTCACGAAAATCACATTTTTTCCAGATGGAAGTCTACTGAGGTCCTTCCTGGCAAAATAATTAGGCTTGAAAAAGGAGTACCACCTGTCCATGAATGCCTTGAGCTGTGATGGCATGTCAAAGAAATAGACAGGCGTTGACACAAGTAACGTCTCGGTCTCGCGCACTGCCTCAAGTACAGGAATCAAGTCATCTTTGAGGACACATTTTTCGCTTTTCGTCTTACAGGAGTTGCATGCAATACACCCATTATACTTCAAGTCTTTCAGACGGAACCGTTCAACCTCCGCTCCCATTCTTTCTGCTTCCTGCAGAAAAATTTCGGCTAAGGTATCACTGTTTCCCCCTTTTCTCGGACTTCCAAATACGGCTACAATTTTCATACATTGCCCCTCATATAGTGTTCTTGGTTTGGAAGGTTATTTAGACTTTGGTCCCATGGGTTCTGGCTGAAAGGGGCCATCCCTCATCTCGAGGAAGGCCTTGAAGCCCCCCCGCTCCTGTGCGTCAAACATAGCTTGTCTATCCGGATCATGAGAGGTATGACCAAGGGCTGACATGGCAGAACACAGTTCCATGGCAGCGGCAAGCCCAAAAGAAAGAAACCCAGACATGATCATTCGCTTCATGCATCTAACAGAGTGCCGAGGCACCATGGCTATCCTCCCGGCCACATTCATCACTGTGGACATGAGTTGGTCTCTTGGCACACAGTCGTTCACGATACCCATGCGCAGGGCCTTTTTTCCATCAAAATGAGCCGGTAAGGAGCCAACGACTAGCATGCTTCCAACCGCACAGCGCGGGGATGAGAAAGGTGGCATAAGAGAAACCTCCTTCGTTTGATTTGGCCGGAATTTCCCAATTTTGACTCTTGGTGAAGGCATACCCGGCGTTATCGCCATCTATTCTGATGATAATGCGCCGGCATGTAGCTGTCAACAGCCCTTTGGACACTGCAAACCATCCCTTATAATGAATTACCTATTAACCTGACGAACCACTTGAGCCATCTTAGAGAGGTGTTCTACCTTGGCACCACAACAACCACCGACTACTCTTGCACCGTTTTCAATCCACATCGGTACTTGAGCTGCCATCTCTTCCGGTGAGATATGATACACCGATTTACCAAGATCTACTTCCGGTTTGCCCGCATTGGGTTTAGCTGCAAGTGGCTTGTTGGTTGCCTGAGCCATCTCCTTTAGGACATCTGTAACTTGCTCTGGAGTGATACTTCCACAGTTAGTCCCAATAAGATCTGCTCCGGCCTTGTCCAAATTCTCTGCTACCTCCTTAGGCCCGTCTCCCATTATTGTCCTATACCCCTTGGGAGTCGAATCGAAAAACATGGTGGCTATAACAGGTAGATTCGTATTATCCTTAACAGCCCTAATGGCTGCTTCCGTCGCTCGGATTTCAGACATGGTTATAATCCATACCACATCAATACCCGCTTCGGCCATTGCCAGTACCTGTTCTTTATAACTCTCATAAGCCTCTTCGTAGCTTATATCTCCCAGAGGTTCTAATAGCTGACCAAGGTTGCCAAGACCACCACAAAGATAACAATTTGTGGGACACACTTCCCTCCCTAACTTGGCCCCATCTCTTGCAATCCTGAACGCCTGGTCCCCAAGTCCCAAATGTTTAAGCCTTAGCCTGTTCGCTGCGCTACTGCCGATAAAAAGGACATCAGCCCCATGCTCGATATAACTTTTAAGCACTTTTTTATACGGATCTGGATTTTCCAGTATCCATACCGCAAAATTATCGCTGAGACTGTAACCTACTTTTGCCATGTCTACACCCAGCCCTATAGAGACAACCATTACACGGGTTTTTAACTGTTCCAAGAAATCTGTCATGTTATCCTCCATCTCTATAATCACATCTATTCCCTTATTATAAACGATTTCATGGTATTTGACATGAATTTTCTGAGGAATTTTTTATGGAATAACCCCATATTTAATGATGCTATACTTTAAACTCGGATTTAAGATGAGATTATCAAAACTAAATCTTTTAAAAAAAGGGGGACAGAAATCTTCTCTGCCCCCTTTTTTAATTCAATGTGGCATTCGGAATTGACTTATTTTTCTAAATCGAAAGCCTTGCCCTTGTTCAGATTCAGTCGGTGATGGCCTGGCAAATGAGAGTCTTAATTAAGTACCGGTATTGCAGCCGATATTTCGGTTCACACATCATATAGATCGCCATCAGGTTTTCCTTGGGATCGACCCAGAAATCCGTCCCGGCATAACCGCCCTTGTAGAACTCGCCCACAGAACCCAGAAAGGGAGCTCGTCCGGCATCGACACGCGCATAAAAGCCGAAACCTCCGCCATATCCCACGCCGGGGGTGTACCCGGGATCGCTGCGGTTGCCCAGCACACCCAGGTGATCGGAAGAGATGTAATCCACGGTTCTTGATCCCAACAGGCGTTTGCCGTCCAGTTGACCAGCGTTGAGGAGCATCTGCGCAAAACGCGCAAAATCCATGGCCGTGGATACCGCGCCGCCACCCCCGGAAAAATTGATTGTTGGTTTGGATAGATCGGTGTACAAAAAGGTTTTCGGATTCATGTAAACCACTCGGTTCTGGTTCGCTTGACTGACGTTGAATCCGGTGTCCGGCATTCCCAAAGGTTCAAAAATCCGTTTTTGCAGGAGCTGATCCAGAGGCATTCCCGAAGCAACTTCTAATACCCGGCCCATGACATCAAATGAACGGCTGTACATATATTTGGTTCCCGGATGAAATTGGAGCGGTAATTTCGCCAGCGCATCAGTTTGCTCGGCAATTGTCCAGTCCGATTTAAGCCCCACTTTATAGTATTCCCCCTGAAAGGGTTTGGGTACCGACCATCCATAGGTCAACCCTGAAGTATGAGTGAGAAGATGATGGAGCGTCATAGCCGTTTCGGGTTTCACCAACGTACGCGTCGGTTTACCCGCGTCGTCCTTCCCATATACTGCCACTTGGACGTCTTTGAACGCCGGGATGTATTTGGTCACCGGATCCGAAAGCAAAAGCTTCCCCTCTTCCAACAGTATCGCTGCCGCCACACCCACGAGTGGTTTGGTCATGGAATAGATGCGGAATATGGAGCCCTTTTCCATCGGCAACGACTTCTCCTTGTCTCGCATACCGAAACTCTTGAAGTAAGCGATTTTCCCTTCACGAGTAACCAAGACCACAGCGCCGGGAATTATCTCTTTTTCGATGTCAGCCTGTAACACCGTATCGATCTGATTCAAGCGTTCTGATGATAAACCAACATCCTCTGGTGTGGCGGTTGGGAGTGGCCCGGCCCAAACGGCAGAACCGATGAACAAAAAGAATACTGCAACACAAAGGATTCTGTAATAACGTCTCATGTTTCTCCTCCTTTCTTTTAAACCGGTCTGCTGAGCATAACCTTTTGCCTTAATATGGTTTTGATCAAGATTATATTGAAGCAAGGCTTATAGGTCAATGGTTAATTTGATTCACGATCTCGCCAAAATGAACTCCTCCAACCATCTCCAACTAATTCTTTTTTTTGATATTTCTTACTTTTCTTCCCATGAAAATCAGAGTGACATCCATTTTGGAAAGGTGCTATTCCTTGATCTCTTCTTTCGTCTTCGGCCTCCATATATGGCGCGGTACTTGAGTGATGCAAATAGAACCGATGATGAAACGGCCCATATTAAGCCCTATCTCCCATAACAGACTATATGCCAATACTGCTGCTCTTATCATTTCCGGGTCTACCCCTCCCTGAGTGTGTTGGGCCACCAACCATATCATTGCCGCCTGGATGGTTCCCATTCTCATGACCGTTATGGGAATGGAACCGATAAGCCAGACAATGGGAAGCATAACACTGAGGCGCCAGAATGGGACGTGTAGTCCAAAAGCCTGTAGAGCATAGTAATTAGCCACTATACCTGTCATGAAAAGTATACTTTTTATGAAGATTAGCTGGAAATATCTTATAACCGGCCCTTCCACAAATGAAGATAAGACCATATTTCCCTTGATTCGTGTGAATCCGGAGCTGTGGGGTAGAAGCCACCTGTAGAACCATATATGTAAAATAAAAACGATCCATGAGATAATCACAAAGCGGACTAAATGACCCGCCTCTGAATTTTCGAAGAAATTAACCATGTCCACATCCGGCAGGCGAAAAGCGCTCCCTAAACAAAATGCCAATAGCGTGAAATAGTCCGTATACAAATTGAATATCACGATGGATGTCGTGCGAGAGATGGCTGTTTTCTTCCATCGATTCATAATCAGAGCGAGACCTCCCTGGCCCACCATATAGTTCAAGACCGCAATCAGGTAGGTTGCGCCTCTCATGGGAACCATCTCTCGAAAAGTCACCGACGTTCCGAATCGTGTAAACAGAAAACTGGACACATATGAATCACCGAAGAAAAAAAGTATGGTGAAGGTGATCAGGATTGGAAGGAACAATAATAGGTTTGCCCTATTGAACGCGGTTAAAACCTCATCGATGGGAATCTGATTAAACAGATAGATAAAGATCGCTATGGTAACGATCCAGGGCAACCATTTCTGTATAAAGGTTCGAATACGATTCGACTCTTTAGAAGATTCTATGGATCGGATTTGAGTAGAATAGACTGATTTCTCCATATGCTGTAGAGTTACACGGATTTTTCCTGTTTACTGCCTAACTCCCTGGAGGTGTTATCATATCATAACCTTATACAAGCTTACCCCGATCCTCACAAAGCCATTTATCTAGGTAGAGGCATGACAAATATGAAACCGGAGTCCCTCCTAGATAGGATTGGACAGGCCGGGAGTTTCATGGACTGCTGGCGATAAATGATTAGTCTTTCAGTACACTTCTTGAGATAACGATCCTCTGTATCTCTGATGTACCATCAACAATTCTCAGAAGTCTCGCATCCCTGTAAATCCTCTCGATGACCAGATCTTTCATGTAGCCCATACCCCCATGTATCTGCAATGCCTTGTCAGCACATCGGCAAACCATCTCCGATGCAAACAGCTTGAACATAGCGGATTCGGTGCTGAAAGTCATGCCCTGGTCGGCTTTCCATGCCGCGTGGTACAACATACTGCGCGATGCATAGATATCGGTAGCCATGTCTGCCAGCATCCACTGAATGGCTTGATTCGCCGCGATGGGTTTTCCAAACTGTACACGCATTTTTGCATACTGAGCGGACATATCCAAAAGGCGTTCAGCCATTCCCACTGCCGTGGCGAGTACGGTCAGTCTGGTTGCATCCAGGGTCACCATCGCCACCTTGAAGCCCATACCCAGATCACCAATCATGTTTTCGGCAGGAATAACACAGTCCTCAAATATGAGTTCACTCTGATGTGTCCCTCTATTTCCCATTTTTTGATGAATCTGTCCCACGGAAAACCCGGGTGTCCCTTTTTCCACAATAAAAGCGGTAATGCCGCCCTTAGCCCTAAGTTTCTTATCGGTCAATGCCATGACAGTCACAAAATAAGCAATGGGCCCGTTGCTGATGAAGTGTTTGGTTCCATTGAGAACATAATTATCGCCATCTTTTACGGCAGTTGTCTTCATGCTTGCCACATCGGAGCCAGCCTCCGGTTCAGTCAGGGCAAGTGCTGCAATATACTCGCCTGTGGCTACCTTGGGTAGATATTTTTTCTTCTGCTCTACAGAACCAAAATAGTGAATCCCATGCCAGCCTGTCCCGTTGTTAGCACTTATGAGTGCCCCTATGGCAGGGTGCGTTTTACCCAATTCTATAGATACAAGGCAGAAAGAAAGCATTCCAAGCCCCGAGCCCCCATATTCCTTTGGGACGGTCATTCCAAAAAACCCCAATTCTTTCATCTTATCGACGATATGTTGTGGGATCTCGTCTTTCTCTTCTATGTCTACCTCAACGGGAGCCACCTCTTTCTTTAAGAAATTTCTCACCATATCGACAATCTGTCGATCTTCTTCAGGGATAGTAAAATCCATATAAAGGTCCCTCCTTCAATTTTAATTAATGGATCGTAAAAACTTCTTTCTTCATAGTCACTATAGAAAAATTGGGTTCGCGTGTCAACGAGGAATCTGATGAATCATTGAGGGTATTCCCATAAAATGGCTACATGCTTAGACATAGACTAACCCCCGCGTTAAAAAAGGTACCGGAGATCATTTCGGCACCGATTGACACATAGACACCCATCTGATAAAATTTATATCTTAGAAAAAACCTTACCAATTTACTACTTTTTCGGGGAGGAATACAATGGGCTGGTTTGGGAAGCTCACATTTGGAACCCTGGGACTTTTCCTCGGGGGACCGCTTGGTGCTATTGCGGGAGCGGCTCTGGGACATCATCTGGTGGATAAAAAGGGAGACTATATAGACGGTGCACTCCATAGAACACAGGAACCGAGACTCGAACAAGGGGAACAGACCCAGGCTACTTATTTCATTAGCTTATTTTCAATATTAGGGAAGCTTGCAAAGATAGACGGCGTTGTAACGAGGGATGAGATTGTTGTGGTTGAAAACTTTATCAACAATCTGACCATAACAGACAGGGAGAAACAGTTTGCCAAACAGGTATTTAATGAGTCGAAAAATTCCAGATACTCAGTAGAGGATTTTGCAATCCAACTATACCAATTCACCAAGGATCAGCCTATAGTCCTCCTCGCTTTTTTTGAGGTTCTATTTCAGGTTGCTGCAGCAGATGGTAAGTTTCATCCTTCCGAAGAAGCTGCTGTGAAGAGAATCAAAGATATCTTTCGGATAAGCAATCAGCAATACAACAATATAAAAGAGATCTATTTCAATGATATTGATAAATATTACAAGACCCTAAACTGCACGCCTGAAAGCTTTAATGAGGAGATCAAGTCCAACTATAAGAAACTTGTAAAAGCTTTTCATCCTGACACGATTGTTTCAAAAGGACTTCCAGAAGAATTTACTGATTTTGCAACCAAACGCTTTCGTGAAATTCAGGAAGCCTATGAAAAAATCAGGAAGGAGCGTCAGTTTTAAAGAACAAATCAGTAAAAGGGCTGACCCCCAGTTTTCCTATTTCTTCAATTTGATTCTTATCTCCCTACCTTCTTGTTCAATCCCATACTCTTTAAATTCGGTAGCGACGATCAGAGGTATAATCTCCTCTCGGTTATAGTGATGTGGCGGATTTATTCGACTAAAATAAGGAAAGAGGATAAACATCAATCTCTCTTTAAACGTCAGGGAAGCCTTCCATCTCTTTATATCCACCGTGTTACCCACCTGTGCTGGATCATATATCCATGCTTCGCCACCTGGTTTCAATACACGATAACATTCACTTAGCACTTTAATTGGATCTTTTAACATGTGAAGCATACCCGTACTGATGACCATATCATAGGAGTTACCATCAAATGGCAGTTCGGCGGCATTCCCTTTTTCAAATTTTAATCTTTCACTCACACCCGCTTTTAATGCATTAATTCGGGCCATATCAATCAACTTTCGACTTAAATCAATTCCATGGACCTTGATAGATTCAGATCTTTTAACGATCTCAATGGGAAGATAACCAGGACCTGTGCCGAGATCCAGGATTGTACCTGACCTCAAATTTGAAACGACCTCTTCAGCTATTTGGCTATAGTAACTTTCTATAACCATTCTGGTGGCTTTCTCATAGATAGACGCGAAGGGACCTGGTATACTTTCGATCCATATTCTCGGCTTCATCTTAATGGGCCTCTCAAATCTGTATAAACTCTATAGTCGCATTAGATATGACATTAAATCGATGCTGTCCCAACGAAAAACCTTGCTGTCATTGGCTGATCCTTGATACTGGTTTCTGGATACTAGTACCGTGTCTCAAAAGTTCTGTCCCTAAGATTGGCAATTAGGAATTTAGGGTTATCGCTCAGTATTTAACCCAGTTCCCAGAGACACGGAAGTTCGGAATTCGAATATCGAAACTCGAAACAAATTCAAATGATCAAATTACGAATGATCAAAACGGAAGAACCACGGCTTCAGCCCTGGTTTGTTTTGAATTTTAAATATTAAGATTTTGATATTGTTTCGGATTTCGGATTTCGATATTCGGATTTTCAATTTTCACACCATTATGAATAGCCAATATCAAGGACAGAACTTATAAGACGGAACACTAGATGTTTAAATAAGGTTCAGGGGCCGTTACCCTTGGATTTTATGCCTTGCGCCTAATTCAGGTATCTTTTTACAACCTCAACAAAGAGATCGACGCCGAGCATTAAGACCTCTTCGTCAATATCAAAGAATGGCGAATGTAACGAATGGTCCAGACCCTTAACCTCATTGCCGCACCCCATCTTGATAATAGCACTTGGCCTTTCTTGGGCAAAATAAGCGAAATCTTCTGCACCGGTAGTTGGTGGAAGGGAATGAACATTGTCGGCTCCGAAGATGTCGGATGCGGTTCCCAGGAGGAAGGCAGACACCTCTTTATCGTTTCTGAAGGCCGGGTATCCTTTGAATATCTCCAAATCGCATTTAATTTGAAATGTCTTTTCCATACCCTCGGTGATTTGACGGATTCTCTGTTGAGCGTGTTCCCTTACGGAGTTTGAAAAAGCACGAATAGTCCCTTCCAACTCGGCGTGTTCCGGGATGATGTTGGACGAGTCTCCTGCTGTGAATCTGCCCACAGTGATCACAGCCGCTTCAATTGGATTGATATTACGTCCCACGACTGTTTGGAGCGCAGTAACAAAATGGGCCCCGGCTACAATGGGATCAATGGCCTGATGGGGACGTCCCCCATGGCCTCCCTTTCCTCTTATCACTAACCTGAACTTATTAGCAGAGGCATAACCCGGATCGCTATGGATACCCACGTTACCCACTTGAAGTTGTGGTTCCATGTGACCCGCAATAACCCAATTAACCGATGGATTCTCAAGGACGCCGCGTTCAATCATTTTTTTCCCACCGCCACCCCCCTCTTCGGCCGGTTGAAACAAGAACTTCACGTTGCCTTTAATCTGCTCATGTAGGCCAGACTCCATGAGTTTTTTGGCCACACCGAGCATGATGGCTGTATGGGCGTCATGGCCGCAGGCGTGCATCCGGCCCTCGTTGCGAGATTTGTAGGGAACGTCGTTCATTTCTTTAATGGGCAGGGCATCAATATCAGCCCTTAAAGCGAGGGTCTTGCCTGACCCATTACCCTTTATGAGCCCCACGACTCCAGTTATATCTTCAAAGCCGTGGTTCTTTATCCCTAATTCATTCAGAATGGATTTAATGCTTTCCGTGGTCCGAACCTCTTGGTAGGCGGTCTCGGGGTGCATATGAAAATCGCGGCGGACTTCTATAATCCATTCTCTGAATTTGTCGTCCATAGATACCTTTATGATTCCAATACTTGGCGTGTTAACTTTGGTGCGATATTTTTCGCTCAATGGGGCTTATAACTTACAAAATAAGCAGATCTTTTTTTATTGAAGAGAGCATAAGATAAAGCCGTCTATGCGTCAAGTCATAAAATCGCTAAAACGATTTTATGACTTGACTTTCTTGAATACCCGGGGCATCTTTCAATAAGAAATTGTATCTGATATGCCATTGGCCTTTTTAAGAATGAAGTTCTGTCTTATTATCATATTTTATCAATCGTAACATTTTAGCTCTTTGAAAAAACAACCTCTATTTGCCACAGCCCGTGGAGGTCTCTTTCAAAAACCGCCTAGCCCTCCCTCATTCCATAGCACGGCAGATTACTGCTGAAATTATTCCCCCACATCTTCTCTGCCTTTTTCCGTAAGCTTATTAAATGCCCGGGGGCGTTCCACGAGTGTCTTCATTTTTTTGTGAGGTGGCTTTTGAAAGAGACCTCCACGGGCCGGACTTGAATGAATTTCAAAGAGCTAAAATGTTACAAAAAAATCTTTTAGAGGGTATAGAATGGAATATTTGGAAGTTGACAGGGAGTTATGCGTGGGTTGCGGTCAATGCTTACTGGTCTGCGAGTTCGACGCAATCAAAACGGAATGGGGAGAAACCGAAGTCAACGAAGATCTGTGCGTCCTATGTAGCGTATGCATAGAATATTGCCCTGTGGAGGCCCTAACATTGGCGCAAAGATGAGTGATTACGACGTCATCATTATAGGAGCCGGAGTGGGGGGGCTATGCTCTGCCGATAGGGAAAAGAACTAAACCCTGGCCCAGACCTGATTTGAAGCCCTGTATATACAACCAACACTAATCAAATGATGCCTTTGGCCAAATATCTTTAAATCGTATTGCACCAGGGCGGGCTTTAGGCACTTCAAACTTTAGGCACTTGATCTATTTCGCCAGTATAGTAACGGAACTAACACCTGGGATGCCATACACATGGGTATATCCGGTCTTTAACTTCTTCGGAACCTGTCTTTTACCGGCATCCCCTCTTAACTGAAGGCAGATCTCATATACCTGTCTTAAGCCGGAGGCCCCAACAGGCTCCCCACTGGCCAGGCAACCGCCATCGGTATTAACGGGCAACTTTCCACCTATCTCGGTCTCACCTGCCTGGATAAGGGCTTCCTGCTCACCATCTTTGCACAGACCATTCTCAGCCAGGTGCATGATCTCGGCCCCTACCTCGGTGTCCTGTACCTGGGCAATGTCTATATCCTCGGGTCCCACGCCGGCCAACTCATAAGCATCCTGCGAAGCTTGCACCGTTGGACTCGGCGCCCGCTCCAGAGGCAGACTCGGTGTAAATATCTCAAAAGAACCGAAGTGACGGGTCCTGACGGTGGCCGCCTTCAGGAAAATGGGCTTGTTGGTATAATTCCGAGCAACCTTTGAATTGCAGAGAACCATGGCGGCAGCCCCTTCAGAAGGAGAGCAGAACATATACTGGCGTAAGGGATGGGCTATCATGGCCGAGTTGGCAATATCCTCATAGCTCAACGCCTTCCTGCGCCAGGCATTTGGGTTGAGAACCCCGTTTCGAAAAGCTTTTTCCGATACTTTCACCAGGGTATCGTTGGTTATACCGTAGTCGTGCATGTACCGCTGTATCTTCAGACTGAAGTACTTGGGACCTAACATCAGACCGATCTCTCCGTACCAGGAACCCAGTCCTAAAATTTTCGGATCAATGGCAAATGCGCCGCGGGGATGTTTATCAAATCCCACCACCATGCCCATATCCCATGCTCCGGACATGATGGAAGTATAGCCTGAAAATAGGGCGCTTCCGCCGGTGGCACAACCGTTTGCCACATTAATAAACTGAATCCCGGTCAGTCCCATGGATTTCACTATGGAATCGGCCTCACCTGCGGCCCAGCTCCCACCATAGGCAAACTGCATATCTTTCCACTCAAGACCAGCATCCTTAAGAGCCTGCTTGGCAGCATAGACCCCCTGGTCCAGACCTGATACCCCTTCAGTCCTTCCAAATGGATGAATCCCAATCCCTATAATTGCCACATCCATATGACTATTCTCCTCTTTGAATGTATTACTCCTCGACGGGTTTAAAAACATAGATCATAACATCGTTTCCTTCTTCGTCTTCCCTGAATTTTTCGATAACCAGCTCCATCTCCATGCCTATCTTGAGTTTCTCTGGGTCGTTCTCTTTTAAGCGAGACTCTACCCTCACCTCGTTAGGCAGCTCAATATAACCAACCCCGAATGGGACAAATGTCTCTGGTGTATCAGGACCGGCATAAGGCGGTGATTTCGGGTAAAATCCCATAACGGTCCAGGTCCACAACTTTCCTCTCTTGCTGAGCAGGATACTCTCAACATCTTCAAGACAGCAATTGGGGCAGTTCGATTGTGCAGGGAAGATGATCTCTCCGCAATTCTTGCACTTGCTCGCAATAAGACGAGGATCGTCTGAAGGCCAGGTGAACAGGCCTTCCTGTATCGGAATCTGTTTCTTTACTGTTTCTGACATATCTATCATCCTTTCAATACTAGACTAAAATATTTTAGAGAAGGTGGAATTGCGTGTCAACAGTAAAAAAGTTACTCCAAGGACCAGCATTCTTGACGGAAAAATATCCAATTTAAATGAGAATTGATAGTTTCGTAAAGTGTCGAAAAACCCTATTTCTGTCATTCCGGCAAAAGCCGGAATCCAGTCTATTCAAAAACTTACGAAGGCCCTGGACTCCGGAGCCTGCCCCGGACCCCGATCCGGGGTTCACCGGAGTGACGACTTTTACGAGTTCATTAGAATTAATAAACATTTTTGTAACTACTCAGGTGGATAGACTGAAACTGGAAGACAGGAGACCTATTGTGATACTTTGGGCTTTAGTCTTCAGTCTTCAGCCTTCTGTCTTGTTAAAGCTAGATAAGACTGAACAGGATCTTTGGAATAAGCAGAAAAATACCGTAGAGAAATTCCACTGGCACCCATATAAATTTAGAGAATATCCCTGTTGCAAAGAGGATGATTAGAATAAGAAACCCATAACGCTCCAGCATTATAAAATAGGAGTTATATTCAGGTGGTAAAAACCTCATCAGGATCTTGCTCCCGTCTAAGGGTGGAATGGGTATAAGATTGAAGGAAGCTAGTAACAAATTAATAAAGACGAGAGCCTGAAATAGTTGGATGATTGATAAATAAATAACAGAAGGAAGGCCTGAAAAATATTTATGAACCGCTACTAAGATGAACGAGGAGATGAAAGCAAGGACTAAATTTGAAACCGGACCTGCCAATGCCACCCACATTATTCCATTTCTAACGTTCACATTTCTGTTAAAATTATAAGGATTAAAAGGTACTGGTTTTGCCCATCCAAAAACGGGTCCTCTCATAATAATCATAATGAGTGGTAAAATAACAGTCCCCATGACATCTATATGTGGTACCGGATTTAGGGTAAGGCGCCCCATCCTTTTAGCTGTATCGTCCCCAAGTCTGAAGGCCATCCATCCGTGTGAAACCTCATGAATAATAATCGAAAAGAGGACTGGAACAGCCCAAATAACCACTCTCGTTAGTATATCGATGGACATCTTACCTCCTCATACAACTATGTTATATATTTGAAAGACTTCATATATTTGATAAGGTTGATTCAGATCCCATGGGATCACATTGAAGATTATGAAATAAACTATGAAATTTCAAGCAGTAAGAAATTATAATCGAAAAGTCAGCCTCTTGACACTGAGAGCACTGAGTATTTTGTTTATAGTTTTTTCCCATGATTGGGGGGAAAATACTATGACTCAAACCCTTCCCCGAAGGGACTATCACCCCGTCGGGACAGAGCGGGCAAACAGCAAATACCTTTTAAATATTGTAGATACCTTTATCAGAATTCCCCTCCTTTCGAGGTCTGAGCCCTCAAGGTCGAAGACTCAGGAATTCTGATAAAATGTCTTTCTCTGCGGCTCTGAGGTGAAATCGTCTTTGGACAAGAGTGAATTGGGATATTGATTTCAAGCCAGCTATCTTTTATAATGTAATAGTACTTATCAGCGCTCTAAATCAAAGCGACAAGAAACATCTACTGTATCAATACTCCTTCGTTCCTGAAGATGATCTTGAAAGAATAGGTGTAGAACCATCGGTGAAAAGAAATTTAATACTTGCAGATGGTCGGCAGGATACCAGACTACTCGGATTCTGCAACTTTCAAATTGAAGGACTGGAAGGAATTATTCCCTGTCCGGTGATTTTTGCGCCAAAGGGTTCTCTTTTCTTACTTGGAGCTACGGCTTTGGAGAATTTTGGGGTGGATGCGGATCCCATTCAAAAGAGGCTGAAACCGATTCTTGCAATCATAGGTGGTTTCTTGGCCTCGCAATGACATCCGCTAACAAGCAAGTGGAGCAGACGGATTATATCTTAGCGGTTGCCGTGCCGTTTTTAGAACTGACTTCAATATGAATTATAGTAACGGCTAAAGAAGATACTTGGACGCAATGAGATAATCCAAAGACTGAAACCTGTTAACCAGAAAGGGGCTGCTCATGAATAGGCAGGACTTATTCTCGTTTAATCAACAAATAAGTGAATTAAGGCAATATCTTATCGATAATAATCAAAGTAGATTATTGAACACCCTTCTCGATATTATTCATCCAATGAGGATTGAATCTGATAAGGAAGCTAAATTGGTTACAGACTTTTAAGGAGGATATGAGTATGGAAATTCGTCATTATAAATTTGACCGGATCACATTGGACCCGGAAAAGTGTTTCGGGAAACCCTGCATTCGAGGGCTGAGGATGCCCATCGCTTCTATACTCGGTTATTTAGGTTCAGGCATGACAGTGGATGAGATATTAAAAGAATGGCCGGAATTAGAGCGTGAGGATATCTACCAGGCATTGAGTTATGCATCTTGGGCAATGGAAGAGAGAGTTATCCCCTTAAATGAGGTAGCTCTTCATTGAAATTCCTGCTCAACATGAATGTGCCACGAGATCTTGGCAAGCTACTTACAACCAAAGGTCATGATTGTCGGCACGTAGGGGATATCGGAATGGCTCAGGCAAGTGACTTGGAGATAATAAAAGAGGCCAGAGCCAATAAAGAAATGATCATAACTCATGACCTCGACTATGGATACCTCCTAGCAGAAGGAATTGCTGCTGATTATGATTCCGATGGCCGTCTCGCAGGGATTGAGATACTTGATGCTGTAAAGCGGTTGGGTGATCCACAGGTTTTTAGGCAGGTCATCATGGAAGACATTGCCCTCGGCAGGCAAGAACTGCAATCAACCTAATTCAAGTTGTACTGGCAACATTCTCAATGTTGATTGCCAGAGCATAGGCGATGCCATATCGATTGGCGAGACTCTTGAATATGAATGTGGAGAAGACGGATTATATCTTAAAGATTCCGATTCCTTTCATCATTGTGTCGTTATGGGGATATTTATTTCTTTCAACGAAAATAGACGGATATATCTCGATTAGTTAATTGTCAATCGTTGGGATGTGGATAAATTACTGTAATTCATAAATTAAGATCTGCCCACATTATCATGAAGGCCCGACCCGGCCAAAACGGACAAACCTTATAAAGCAGGAATCAGATAAATGCCATGTTCTCTTGATCATTTTCAAGCTCGTTACTGGCGAGACCAATTAGTAGCAGCTCGTGACGTGGCCTTTCGTGACGCCGAGGGGTTTCAAGATGTTTTATTTACTTTAGAGAAAATTGGTCAGTTCCTCTCTGGTGAAATCCGTAATCTGGCGTTTTACAAGCCTTTCATCGATAGAATAGCCTCCCACTCTTGCCTAGCCTATGAGATCCCTTGTACCCATCCTGAATGGCACACTTCTTTTGGTGACTTATATGATCTTGTGAGAAAAGCTCGTAATGAAGCAATGCACCAGGGATCTTATGCTCGACATCTCACTAATCATTCAATAAAGCTTTCTTTAATATTGGAGGACGCTCTCATGACTAGAGGATTAACTGCATCTCAGTTCATGGTTAGTAATCCAGTGGTCGCATTTCCATGGCAGCCAGTAAGCTACCTACGTGAGCAAATGCTTACACATGGGTTCTCGTTTATTCCCATTAGGATTTCTCAACAAGATGGTTCGGTATGGGGGCTTCTCTCAGAATGTGCAGTTGCAAAGTATCTCCGAGCGTCTAATAGCGAAAATATCAGGAAAAAGAGACTTGCTACTCAGATCAAAAAGGCCATTTCATCTAAGGACCTCGAATTGCTCCCTGCCATAACTTGTTGCTCTCAGTCATCTATTGATGATGTTATTTCAAAGTTAGATGGGAAGCCTGTTTTAGTGGTTGATCAATCGAATCCAGATGTTCTTATTGGCATTATCACTGCATTTGACATAATGTGAAAGTTATTTAACAGTTGGGACATAGGTGTCTATTGCTTAACATCACCATCCACCCGACAAGCTACAACCTGCGGCTTCCGTTGTCTGGTGATGCCGTGCGTTACTGGAAATCGGCACAAGAAGAGAATTCGTACTATGGACTCTCCATTAAGGAAATCAAACCGGGAGCCAAACTAGGAGCGTAACACTGCGCTCAACTCAGACAAATTACTCGGTGGTAGCGGGGGCGCCCCCGGGAATCAAGTCTTATTGCTCATTTCTCTTCCGCGACGGGGCGGCTAATCAAACGGCACTAAAAAAGTAAAATCAACAATGCGCGATACTGACATACCAATCCTCTTCTCTTGAGTGGATTTTTGTTTTTAAGTGAATCTTAGAAGTTTTGTTTACTTAAATTAGGTTCAATTATAATATAGGGATCTGCACCTATGCATAAATGTCGATACCTATCGATCTTTCTATTCTCCTCTCTTTTATTCTTGTCTATTGTACCTTCCTTATATTCTCAAGGAAACGATCTTGAAAAGGCAAAAATTCTGATTCAGAAGGTGGATGAACTTTATCAACAGGGCCGTTACATTGAAGCTTTACCAATAGCTGAAGAAGTTCTTACCATAAGAGAAAAGGCCCTTGGGGATGATCATCCGGATGTAGCGGCAAGTCTCGTGTGGCTGGGGGCACTTCACTACTCGCTTAAAGAGTTCAATAAAGCTGAGTCTCTATTCAAAAGGGCACTGATGATAAATGAAACTGCCCTTGGTCCAGAGCATCTTAATGTAGCCATATGCCTTGAGTGGCTAGGAATTTGTCACCAATCACTTAAAGATTACGTCAAATCGGAATTTTTTTACAAAAAAGCTTTGATTATAAAGGAAAGGGCTCTTGGACCTGACCACATTTCTGTAGCCAAAATAGCCAATAACCTGGCAAGGCTTTATACAGATCTTCGTGATTACACGAAGGCGGAGCCACTATATAAAAGGGTTTTGGAAATACATGAAAAGGCTTATGGTCCTAAGCATCAAGAAGTGGCAAAAACCCTCAACAGCATGGCTGGGATTTACAAGGATTTGGGTGATTACGCTAAGGCAGAGTCCCTCTACAAGCGATCACTGGCTATCTGGGAGAAAACCCTTGGACTTGATCACACCGATGTGGCCCTAAGCCTGAACAACCTGGCATCTCTATATGACTCACTAGGCGATTATGCCAAGGTAGAGCGCCTTTACAAGCGCTCTCTGGCTATCAGGGAGAAGGCCCTCGGCCCGGCCCATCCCGATGTGGCCATCAGTCTGAACAACCTGGCAGGACTATACCAACATTTAGGTGATTATGCTAAGGCCGAGCCTCTTTACAATCGATCGCTGGCAATAAGGGAGAAGGTCTTTGGCCCAGACCATCCTGATGTGGCTCAAAGCCTGAACAACCTGGCATCTCTATATTACTCATTGGGCGATTATGCCAAGGCAGAGCGCCTTTACAAGCGCTCTCTGGCTATCAGGGAGAAAACCCTTGGACCTGATCACCCCAATGTGGCCCTCAGTCTGAACAACCTGGCAGGACTATACCAAGATTTAGGTGATTATGCCAAGGTAGAGTCCCTCTACAAGCGATCGCTGACCATCTATGAAAAGTCTTTTGGACCTGATCACCCCAATGTGGCTAGGGGCTTGAACAACTTGGCTAAACTATACCGAGCTTTAGGCGATTACGCCAAGGCAGAGCCCCTCTACAAGCGCTCTCTGGCTATCTGGGAGAAAACCCTTGGACCTGATCACCCCGATGTGGCCCTCAGCCTGAACAATCTGGCAGAGCTATATGCTTCACTGAGTGATTTTAAAAAGGCACACAATCTCTTTAAGAAGGCACAGAAAATAGACATCAAGCTCATTGATCAGGTTATGGGGTTCACATCAGAAGACCAGAAAATGAAGTTTCTTTCTACGAAGGGATCTAATTTATATGCCTTCATAAGTCTTTGTAGCCAATACTTATACGACAATCCATCAGCTAAAAAAGACACGCTAGATGTATGGGTTAAAAGAAAGGGAGTAATATTAGAGGCTCAGAAACGGTTCCAGGAGGCGCTGATTTATTCTGATGACCCAAAAACTGTGAAGACCTTTCAGGAACTGACGAGGGTGCGTGGTCAACTCTCTAAGCTTATCTTTGCAGGCACGGGAAAAAAAGGGCTGGAAGCATACAAAAAGAAAAAGGCTGGTTTAGAAGTGGAAAAGGAGAAACTGGAAGCCAGGCTGAGCTTGTTGAGCCAAGCCTTTGCCCTCAAACGGAAGATAGCAAAAGCAGATATTGAGAAAGTGGCAGGAGCACTACCCACAGATACAGTCTTGATAGAGTTTGCCAGAGTTTGGATGTACAACTTTAAAGCCAAAGGCAAAGAGGAAAAGTGGTTGCCTGCCCATTATTTAGCCTTTGTCCTCCATGCTGGTAATGGTGACAAAGTAGGAATGATCGACATTGGAGATGCCGAAGAGATAGATAAGGAAATAGCCGCATTCAAAAAAGAGATTTATAATATAAAACATCACTAGTGTCCGGTTAAAAATCAAATAATTTCAGTTGCTTATCATTGTATGTAGTATGAATATTGTACGATGACTCTGTAAGTAACTGTAAAATGGGAGTTTTTTCAAAAAGTGTAACACTCAAAATCTGTAGAATTGTGTAAAGATTCATATCGTTCAGTCTTAGCCGTTTTTTCACTATGGCGACTAAG
>Ga0180009_10002358_pt1 | contig 22256 bp, 18 predicted proteins | sample OS_PC_MetaG_FD_123537 | JGI IMG/M metagenome (GOLD analysis project Ga0180009, IMG submission 123537) | Groundwater microbial communities from the Aspo Hard Rock Laboratory (HRL) deep subsurface site, Sweden - OS_PC_MetaG | ecosystem: Environmental > Aquatic > Deep subsurface > Groundwater...
ACCGGTTACGGCAATAATCGGTTCCGCGATGAATCTTGACGCAAGCTCAATTTCACCCAGTACGGGGATACCCCGTTCTTTAGCTTTTAAAATGGGCTCAATTGTATGCGGGACCCCCGGGCTTATCACTATAATGTCTGTTTTCTCAAAAGTCTCAATTCTATGTTGCCCGAATTCCATTCTTATGCCCGACTCGACGATTAATGGCTGGAATGCTTTGAGCTCCTGTTCTTTCTTCTGATCAGTAACGGTTACTGATGCCCCTCTGTTTTTTAAAAATCGGGCAGTTGCAACGCCTGTAACACCAAGGCCGACTACCAGAATATTTTTATTTTTAAGCTCCATAATCGTTCCCTGACCTCTGACCTCTGACCTCTGATCCCTGATCCCCTGAATTTTTTATCTTAGTTTCAGTGTGCTCATCGAAACAAGTGCAAGCGCTATAGCAATTATCCAGAATCGCACTATAACCTTTGGCTCAGCCCAGCCTTTTAATTCAAAATGATGGTGAAGCGGCGCCATTTTGAAAATCCTTCGGCCGTTTGTCATCTTAAAAAAACCTACCTGAAAAATCACCGAAAGTGTCTCTATTACAAAAATGCCCCCAACTATTACCAGCAGTATTTCCTGTTTTGTAATCACAGCGACTGTACCTATAGCACCTCCCAGTGGAAGAGAACCCACATCACCCATAAACATTTGAGCTGGGTAAGCGTTGAACCACAGAAAACCCAAACCCGCACCAGCCAGAATTCCGCAAAAAATTGTAATTTCGCCGGCATCGGCAACATAGTTGATCTGAAGATAATCAGCTATTTTATAATGCCCTGCCACATAAGCAAAAAGCATATATGTAGCAGCAACTACAATCACAGGGCCGATAGCAAGGCCGTCAAGGCCGTCTGTAAGGTTGACGGCATTTGATGTTGCAACAATTACAAAGGCTGCAAAAATTATATATCCCCAGCCTAGATCAGGCGAAATATTTTTAAAAAACGGGACTGTTACTTGCGTTGAAAAATCGGGGCACATATAAACAAGAACTCCGATTAATAATGCGAGCAACATCTGAAAACAAAACTTGCTTTTAACGCTGAGGCCCTTGCTACGCTTTTTAACCTGCATGAGATAGTCGTCTATAAAGCCGATAGCACCAAAGCCAATCGTTACCAGAAGAGCTATCCATACATAATAGTTTGTCAAATCAGTCCATAGAAGTGTCGAGACGGAAATTGAAAATATAATCAGGATTCCGCCCATAGTGGGAGTCCCGGCTTTATTGAGGTGTGTCTGCGGGCCATCTTCTCTTATATGCTGCCCAATCTGCATCTCGCCAAGCTTTCTGATAACCCATGGCCCGAGAAAAAAACAGATAAAAAAGGCTGTAAGGCTTGCATAGATAGTCCTGAATGTAATGTAGCGAAATACATTAAAAGCCGATATTGTCGTATGAAGCGGATATAGCAGATGGTAAAGCATAATATTTTAGATCTTCAACCCCTCAACGATTTTCTCCATGCCCATTGCCCTTGAACCCTTTACAAGAACCCAGTCTCCCGGCAGAAGCCATTTTTTTAAATCTTCAAGAATCTCTTCTTTTGAGCCAATAAATATATCCATTGAATTCTTATCTTCTCCAATAGCACCGTTCGCGACAGCTTCTGCGAACTCACCTGTAATGTAAAGCTTAGCAATATTTGATCTGGCGGACAGAGAGCCTATTTCTCTGTGCATAGATTCTGCGTATTCTCCCAGCTCGAGCATATCGCCGGCAACGAGAACACCCCTCTTGTTGCCTTTCAATGAATTAAGAGTCTTGATTGCGACTTCCATTGAATCAGGATTCGCATTGTATGTATCGTCAATTATGTGCACTCCCCTAATATCAAAGATATTTATCCTGCCCTTAACCGGCTGAAAATATTCCAGGCCGGCTTTTATCTCCTCTGAAGACAAACCAATAATATATCCAACAGATGCTGCAGCAAGGGCGTTTGATACCATAAAGCCGCCATGCACTCTCAACTCTATTGGAATTCTTTCCTCCGGCAGCGCCAAAGTAAAAGAAATCCCGGCCGTTGTTTCATTGACATCCAGTGCTCTAATCCGGGCATCTTTCGATAACCCAAAATAAAACACTTCCCTTGAGGTTTTTGCTGCTAAATATAAAACTCTTGAATCATCTGCATTAAGAACCGCTGTTCCCTCCGGTTTTATTCTTTTTAGAAGCTCCCCTTTGGCATTCATTACTCCATCAATTGAACCTAATCCCTCAAGGTGTGCAAAGCCTATGTTTGTGATTACACCGATATCAGGAACGCAAATTTCACCAAGCCTGTCTATCTCTCCGGGTCTGTTCATTCCAAGCTCAAGCACAGCCCACTGGTGGCTGCTTTTAAGATCCAGGAGAGTTAGCGGAAGCCCTATTTCATTGTTGAAATTTCCCCTGGTCGATAAAGTTTTATAACGCGTTGAAACAACGGAAGCGGTCATTTCTTTGGTTGTGGTTTTGCCGTTTGAACCGGTTATCGCTACAACAGACACATTGGTCCGCCTGCGGTTAAAAGAAGCAAGATCGCCCAGAGCTTTTGTTGTATCGTTCACTGCCACACAAACAATGCCCTTGTCCTGCCAATCCGTACCCGCAGGATCACAGATTTTATCATTACTTATAACAAGACCTCTCACACCGCCGGTTATCACATCAGATACAAAATTGTGGCCGTCATGAACATTTCCCTTGATTGCAATGAAAAGTTCATTTGCAGATATTGTGCGCGAGTTAATGGATACTCCTTCAAACGTATGTTTGATATTCCCGCACAAAAGGTCTCCCTTTGTTGCTTCAAGGATTTCAGCAGTAGTCCAGGGTATTTTTAGTTCATTTTCCATTTTAAAATAATTTAAATAGCGAAGCGATATCATTATTCGACGTTCGATGTTGGACGTTCGATGTTCGACGTTCATCTTTTAATTTGTTCTTTAAGAGCTTCTCTAGCCTCCTCCCTGTCATCAAAGGGAAAAGTTTCACCGCCGATTAATTGATATGTCTCATGCCCCTTGCCGGCTATAAGTATGATATCTCCAGGACCGGCTGACGTGATGCTCAGTTTTATGGCTTTCCTGCGATCAGGCTCAATAACATAACCTTTCTCCTGAATGCCTTTTGCCAGATCAGACAAAGTATGCTCCTTTGAAGGTGTTTGTTTGATTCCCTCTATTATCCGGCTTATTATCCCCATGGGATTTTCTGTCCGCGGATTATCTGATGTGATTATAGTTAGATCGCAAAGCCTGCCGGCTATTTCGCCCATCTGGGGCCTTTTGCCTCTATCTCTATCTCCACCGCAGCCGACTACACAAACAATTCTGCCGATTTCATTATCTTTAATTGACCTTAAAGAAGAGAGAACATGTTCCAGGGCATCCGGAGTATGAGCATAATCAACAAACACAAACTTGCCTGCTTTATTTGGTATAAATTCAAGTCTGCCCGGTATCCAGCCGGTCTTTTCTATACCTGCCTTTATGATAGCCGAAGAAAGTCCAAGGGCAATCCCCACACCCGTTGCGCTGAGTATATTCTCAAGATTATGCTCCCCTGCAAGAGGTGATTTGAAATTAAATGTCCCCAGTTTCGTTGAAATTTTCCCCGTAATACCTGTAAGGCTGTATTTAATATTATCCGGCCATATCATTTTATCTGCCGTACTGCCGGTAGAAATCACGGGCATGCTATCAGATGCTTCTGAAAGTAAATTATAAAGTCCTTTTCCTCTCTTATCGTCACAATTTACTACAGCCATAGCATGGCTCTTCTTGGGCCCGGTTTTTAAATGCTCAGTAAAAAGCCTCTTTTTGCAAAACCAGTAGGAGTCCATATCACCGTGATAATCAAGGTGGTCCCGAGTCAGATTGGTGAACACACCGATATCTATCCGGCAGCAGTCAATCCTGTGCAAATCAATTGCATGAGATGACACTTCCAGAACAACGTGGGTGATCCCGTTCTCATGCATTTCCGCCAGTATCTTTTGCAGATCCAGAGCTTCCGGCGTTGTCATTGGGTTCGGAAAAACTCTACCTGCATAACGGTAATTAATAGTTCCTATTACACCAACCCTGAAGCCAGCTTCAGCAAGAATGCTTTCAATTATGTAAGCAGTTGTTGTTTTACCGTTTGTTCCGGTTATCCCTATAATGAACAACTTCTCTGAAGCATTCCCGTAAAAGTTTGCAGAAATTGCGGCAAGAGCTCTTCTGGTATTCTCAACCTCTATAATTGCAGATTCTTTATTAACTGGTTTCTGAGTTACAATTATTGATGCGCCTCTTGCCAAAGCTTCATCAATAAAGTCATGCCCATCAGCCTTAAAACCCTTTACGGCAACAAAAAGCCCATTAGGCTTAACTTCCTGTGCTCGATAATGGATTGAGCCTATTTCATAATCCGGCAAACAGGCACATAAATCATTATACCGCCCTGTTTCCACGGCATGCTTATGCTCCATACCTTCTTTTACAATACTTACACGCCTTATTTCAGTTACAGATTTAAGCAAAATAGAAAGTTTCAACCTCTTGCCCCGTTCCCGCTTACTACCCTTATTTTTTCATTTCCTCCTTCGATAATAACCTCTGCCCCTCCTGTGTCGATCCGCATGTCAACCAATCTTTCGAATGGTTTATCTGCAGTTAACGGTATGTTCATATAGTTCACAGTTTCATGCGCTATCCTTTTAAACGCAGGGGCTGCAACTATGCTGCCGAAATGATTTCCCTGGGGTTCGTCAATAACTACCAGAATAGCTATTTCAGGATCCTCGGCAGGAATAAACCCAAGGAATGAAGCTATGTATTTTTCGTCTGAGTAAGTTCCTTTCTCATCAATTTTCTGGGCGGTTCCTGTCTTCCCGCAGACAGAATAACCCTTCAAAGCAGCATTGACGCCTGTCCCCCCTTCAGTAGTTACAGAACCCATCATTTTTTTCACGGCTCGGGCTGTCTCTATTGAAACGACCCTTCTGACCTCGCGCGGGCTTGAGCTTTTTATAAGACGTCCATTCTGATCCGTTATAGCCTGGACAATATAAGGAGCCATGAGGACCCCGTCATTTGCGATTGCTGAAGCCGCAGTTATAAGCTGCAAGGCAGAGACAGCAACTCCCTGTCCAAAGGATATTGTGCCGGCATCAATTTTTGACCATCTATTATAGTGGCTCAGGCCACCCGATGTTTCCCCCGGGCAGTCTATTCCAGTCTTTTCACCAAAACCAAAACTGCGGAATGTTTTATAAAGATATTCCGGCCCTATTATCTCGCCCACCTTTATGCTGCCGATATTGCTTGAAAACTTAATAATCTGCTGTAAAGACAGCCAGCCGTGAGGATGAGTATCGCGTACAACGTTTTTGCCTATTCTGTATTTACCATTTTCACAGAAAAAAATGCTGTCCGGAGAACATCCTCCAAATTCTATTGCCGCACATGCGCTGAAAATTTTCATGGTTGAGCCTGGCTCAAATAGATCTGTTATTGATCTGTTTCTCCATAGATTCTGATCAAAGTCCCCAAAAGAATTTGGATTGAGAAATGGATAGTGCGCCATTGCAAGTATGGCCCCAGTTTTTGGAGACATTACGATTGCCATCCCTGATTTGGCATTAAATTTAACAGATGCTTCTTCAAGCGCTCTTTCGGCTAAGTACTGGATATTATAGTTAATCGTTAATATAAGGTTGTTCCCGCTGCAATCAGGTATCACATTCTTTTCAGCATCGAACCCGCGTTTTAAAGCATCTTTTAAAACCCTAACTCTGCAAGTGCTTCCCTTAAGGTAAGAGTCATAATAGTATTCGATTCCTTCAAGGCCATGCCCGTCTATACCCGAAAATCCAAGCGCCTGCGCCGCAAGAGTTTTGTTTGGATAAAAACGTTGGTGTTCGGGCATAAAATCTATACCTTTGAGACCAAGGGCCTTTACATCTTTTACTTCCTTTGGTGTAACCTTACGTTTAACCCAAGCAAACGATCTGTCAGATGTGAGTCTCTGTTTAAGCAAATTGACGTCAATTTGCAGCGCTCTGTTTAGGGCCTCGGAGGTCGCCGCCGGATCCTCAATATTAGCGGGATATGCCACGATTGATGCAACATCTATGCTTAAGGCCATTTCCCTGTGGTTTGCATCGTATATTGTTCCGCGCTCTCCCGGAAGTATTAATGACCTCTCATACTGATTTGCTGCTTTCCTTGACAGCCATGAACTGCAAAAAACCTGAAAATATAAAGCCCTCGCCCCTATAACGAATAGAAACATACTGAAAATAAAACCAATCAAAATTGTCCTTAACTTTATGTATTTTTTTTCAATCGGTTTCATGGAATTATAACCATTTGCTCCAGTGTCGGCGTTTTTAGGCCAAGCTGGTTTCTTGCTATATCTGCGAGTCGTTCCGGAGATTTCAGACGCGCAATCTCGACCTTTAAGTTATTTTGCAGATTTATAAGCTTCCGATTTTTGTTATTTTCATTTGAAATTTCATACCCAGCTTTTACACACTGCACCCTGCTCCATGTGTAAATCAGAAGCTCTGCAATAAAGACAGCCATAACTGTAAACCAGATTATCACTATCCTTGTGCTGAGAGCATTTTTTTTGGCTTTACGTGCCATAGTTACAATTTTTCTATAGCTCTCAGTTTTGCGCTTCTTGCCATTGGATTGGCCGCAATTTCTTCTTCCGTAGGCCGCAAAACTTTTTTGCTCAAAGATCGTACAACCCTTGTCTTATTGCAAACGCACATTGGCAGGGCCGGCGGGCATATGCATTTGCCCTCCAGGAGTTTTATCTTTTTTTTTACAATCCTGTCTTCGAGTGAATGAAATGATAATACGCAGAACCGGCCTTCAGGCTTCAACAAGTCAACAGCAGTTTCCATAAATGAATTTAGTATATCCAGCTCTCTGTTAACAGCTATTCTAACAGCCATAAACACTCGAGTAGCAGGGTGAATCCTTCTATTGAATGATGATTTACCCGGAATGGCTCTGCATACGATTTCTGCCAGGTGCTTGCTGGATTTAATTTTTTCTTTTTTTCTTACCATGACTATTTTTCGTGCTATCTTGCGTGCCCGGCGTTCTTCTCCATACTTATAAAAAATTTCAGCAAGGCTTTCTTCATCCATCGTATTTATCAACTCTTCAGCCGTTGTATCCGATTCAACGTTCATCCGCATATCCAGCGGTTCATCTTTTCTGAAGCTGAAACCCCGTCCACTTGACTCGAGGTGATGAAGTGAAATTCCAAGATCGAGAAGAATGCCGTCTATGGCAGCAATATTCAAATGTGAAAGAATTTTCGGAAGATTTACAAAATTGTCATGAAAGAGATGAATATTTAACTCGTATGGTTTTAAAATTCTTTTTGCGTTTTTTATTGCATCTTTATCCTGATCTATGCCAATCAGAATCCCGTCTGGAACGATCTTCTCCAAAATGGCGCTTGCATGGCCTGAACCGCCAAGTGTACAATCCGCATAGATTTTCCCTGGCCTACAATTAAGGTAATGGACAACCTCGTTTAACATTACAGGGATATGTTTGTACGACATAGAATCAGCCCTTCGGACTAGAGCCCTAATTTTGCTATTTCGTTGCTGACAGCCTCCTTTTTCATATCTTCTTCCATCTGCATCGCTTCCCGCTCGTAATTTTCCTTAGACCATATTTCAAAATGCATTATCTGCCCCACAAGTACGATCTCCTTTTCAAGTTCCGCATACTGCCTCAAAACCGGTGGAATAAGGATTCTGCCCTGCTTGTCACAATTACAATCCGAAGCGCCTCCTATAAATACCCTCCTGAAGCGACGCATATACTCGCTTGTTTCAGCCATTGACAAAACTTTGGATTCGACCTTGCTCCATTGATCAAACGTATAGACAAAAAGGGCATTATCCAGCCTGGTAACCACTACTCCATCGCCGCCTCCTGCTTTTATAGCGTCACGGAATCTGGCCGGAATTATTATACGTCCCTTTGGATCAATTGTATGAAAGGAGCTTCCTCTGAACATAAATCACCATTGATACCCACTTTTTTCCACTATATCTTTCTAAAACTATATTATTCAACGAATGTCAAGAAATAAATATACGAAATTAATTTATTTTTTATAATAATTCATAAAAGTTAAATGCGTCAAGCTAAATTAATTTTTATGTGGGGTTTTGTGGGGTTCTTAATTGGCAAGGGTCAACTCGTATTTTTTACACGGCGGGCTTGCCTAATGCCTTGTGTTTACCGGCTTGGAAGGCAAAATTGCTCTAAGTCGTTCGCAAAAGATTTTTTCGAATCGGCCAATTATTTATGCTTAATTCATGAGGAATTCGGAATTGCAGGAAGCGTTTAAGAGTCTCGTTCAACTTGCTTTCAAGCTGAAGGCAAATAAGGAAAATAGGAGCGGCTCTCTGAATCACATTTTTTGCAAGGGGAATAAAATCCTCATTGATGGGACGACCGGCAGGACTTGGATAGTTGGACTCCAAGGCCATAAAGAAAAGAAAAAGGCGATGAAACAAGCGGATATGTAATGGCACTGGACCACTGAATAATCTGGCAGCACCAATTTTTCCTGAAAATCAGCAGCAAAAAACAAAAAGGGGCAAGGCACTTGCCCTAACCCCTTGATTTTTATGGTAGGCGGTACTGGGTTTGAACCAGTGACTTCTACCGTGTGAAGGTAGCACTCTCCCGCTGAGTTAACCGCCCCGTTTATATTTAACCGGAATTTCTCATGAATAACTCATAAAATGATGCATAAATAATTGCATTGTTTAAATTAGCAGTCAAGTCAAGAAGTTTTTAAGAAGTTTTTAATCTTCATCTGCTGTTTGTTCAATAATTTCTGAGGCTGTATGGGCTAATGATTCGGAGGAAGAATTCCCCAGCTCTTCTATTTCTTTTGGGGAAGGAAGATCTTTCAGGTCTTTTAATTCAAAAAGTTCCAGAAATTTTTTTGTAGTTGCATAGATTATGGGCCGACCTGGAATTTCCTTGCGGCCTATAACCCGGACAAGCTTTCGCTCAAGCAGCATGCGCAAAATTCCTCCGCAGTCAACACCCCTTATGTGTTCAATATCACTGCGTATCACAGGCTGTTTGTAGGCAATAATGGCAAGGGTTTCAAGGGCAGCGTTACTCAGGCGGAGAGGATTCGGTCTTAACAGGCGTCTTATCCACTGGCTGTATTCAGGCCTGGTGCGGATCTGATATCCTCCTGCGACCTCGCGCAAAAAAAAACCGCCTTTGCGGGCTTCATACTCATCTGAAAGCTCATTCAGAGCATTGCAGATCGCTTTTGAATCAGCAGATTCAAGCACTTTCCTGATACTGTCTATTGTAAGCGGATCTTCGGTTACAAACAGCAAACATTCAATAATGTTCTTTATATCTTCCATTATAAATAAAAGAGTCTGATAACACCTGACTGGGTATGCTGGGCAATCCGAACCAGGCAGAGTTTAACCATCTCCAGTATTGCAAGAAAGGTCAGTATAACATCACTTTTTAGCACATCTGCAGAAAATAGTTCCTCAAAGGTTATCGAACCTTTTTCTTCAAATATATCAACGAGCTTTGAAATTTTGTCTTTTACAGACATCTCGTCTTTAATAATATTTATTCTCTCATCGTCAGATACATTTTTTAGTATTTTCTGAAATGCATCAATAAGTTCAAACAGGCCTATGCTTATGATATCATCATCCTGATCTGATAAAAAATCTTTTATGTCTGAGTGCCTGATAAAAGTGCTGTCACCCAATAGATTTCTTTTGGATAATTGATCGGCAGCAGACTTTATCTCAAGGTATTCAAGAATAGGTCGTACGATTTCCATCCGGGGGTCTTCTTCGTCTTCACCCTCATGCACCGGAAGAAGCATCCTTGACTTTATCTGGGCCAGAGTCGCAGCCATTAATATAAAATCACCGGCAAGGTCTATGTTCAATGACTTCATCAATTCCATGTAGCCAAGATACTGGTCTGTAATCATAGCAATCGGAATGTCATATATATCCACCTCATTCCTTTTGATAAGATGGATAAGGAGATCCATTGGGCCTTCAAATACATCATCCAGAAATACTTTGTAGGGCTCTTCCAACATAAAAACAGCTTAATGGTTAAGTAACGGTTCAGGGTTCACGGTTCACGGTTTTTTAATGAATATTTTAATAATTCCAGCATGTTTGATATTGATCTCAATAAACACCGTAACCTCACATGAAATATAAACCCGAGTTCTCACACTTGCCTGCCGCAGGCAGGACTGAGCCTCTTGCTTCTTGTCAGCCTCTGGCTGATATGCTTTGATCAACAGTTATGTGAACCGTGAACCGTGAACCGTGAACCGTGAACCGTGAACCGTTACTTATATTTTAACCGCTGATCTAACCTCTTCCATGGTTTTCTGAGCAATTTCTCTTGCTTTATTGCTTCCCTCAGCAATAATTTCATCAAGAAGTTCCGGCTGGCCCTCATAATAATCTCTTTTCTCGCGAATAGGTTCAAGCGCCCTGATAAGATTTTTGGCCATCATCTTCTTGCATTCAACGCAGCCTATATCGGCAATGCGGCATTCTTTATTTACAGTATTCTCTGTCTCTTTGTCGCTGTATAGCTTGTGAAATTCAAAAACATTGCACACATCGGGATTGCCAGGGTCGCTTTTTCTCGCCCGCTGAGGATCGGTAATCATTTTTGCCGCTTTGGAACTTATGTCATCAGGCTTGTCAAACAGGTAAATGGCATTATTATAGCTCTTGCTCATTTTGCGGCGGTCCAAGCCAAGTATTTTGGGCGTTTTGGTTAAAATGGCTTCTGGTTCCGGGAAGACTTCACCGTATAAATAGTTAAAGCGCCGGACGATTTCCCGTGTAATTTCAACATGGGGAACCTGGTCCACTCCAACCGGCACGCCAAATGCCTTGTAAATTATAATGTCCGCAGCCTGCAACACCGGGTAACCCAGAAAACCAAAGGTAGAAAGGTCTTTGTTGCTCAACTGCATAATCTGGTCCTTGTAGGTTGGGTTGCGTTCAAGCCATGGCACCGGAGTTATCATGGAAAGAATAAGAAACAGCTCTGCGTGTTCTTTTATATGTGACTGGACAAACATGGTGCATTTCTCCGGTGACAACCCGACACTCAGCCAGTCTATCATCATGTTTCTTACATTGGCAGCGATAGAACTCGTATCCTCATAGTCACTGGTTAATGCATGCCAGTCTGCAATGAAAAAAAAACAATCGTATTGCTCCTGTAATTCAATCCAGTTTGAGAGAGCGCCATGCAGATTGCCGAGGTGAAGCGGTCCTGTCGCCCTCATTCCGCTTAAAATACGTTTTTTCTGACTCATTAACATCTCCAATTCATACAGCGTTCATAGGTTCAAAAGTTCACCGTTCAGGGTTATAAGAAATTTAGGCCATTTTTATGCCTCGTTGATTCAACGCTATGTAAAACTCTTTATGAACTTTTAGTGCAAGACCGTTTAGAACGAATCAACAGGTTTAGACCTGCCCGACGGATGACTGGCTGGTTTCCAGCAAACCTTGAACCTTTGAACCGTGAACCGTGAACCGTGAACCGTTATCTATTTCCCCAGCAAGAAATTGATCAGGGGGGTTATAATAAGAGAAATAATCTTATTTAAAGAATCTGTCATAAGAAGAAAAAATATAATTAATATGCCGAAAGGCTCCAATCGCGCATATTGCCGCCTTAAATTCAAAGGCAGAAACATGGCAAATATCTTACTCCCATCCAGCGGCGGAACAGGTATCAGGTTGAAAATCGCAAGTACGCAATTAATGATAACACTGTAACCGAGAATAAGCATTAAAACCGAAACAAGCTGGCCTGCGGCTGAATTATACCATAATGATTCCAGGCTGATCAAAAACTGAAATAGCATGCCTGAAATAAAAGCACAGACAAAATTTGCCAAAACTCCGGCAGAAGATACATAAATAACCCCTCTGCGATAATCTCGAAGATTGGCAAAATTCACAGGCACAGGCTTGGCATAACCGAAAATAATGGGTGACCCAGTAAATTTCAGAATTAAGGGCAGAAGGAATGAACCAATAAAATCAAGATGTTTTATCGGGTTCAGGGTAAGTCTTCCGGCCAGCATGGCTGTATTGTCTCCCATTCTGTATGCAACATAGCCGTGGGCAACCTCATGAATGGTTACGGCAAACAGAAGAGGAATTATCATCGCAACTGCTTGAATTAGATCGAAATTTTGAAACATATTTCCGTGCGTAAGTCAGCTCGTCATTCAATGTTTTGAGTTTACCGTTTAATCTTGCATCAAGGACGGCCTGCATTATTTCCCGGTAAATTGGGCCCGACTCAAGGCCCATTGCTTTGAGGTCCTTGCCGCTTATCAAGATATCTGTATATCTCAGCCTGGCAAAGTAATGAGATATGGCTTTCTTTACCGACTCCAGCTTAGTAGCCACCATCATGTAAAGTATAAGCTCGGTTTTAAAACCTGAAAGCCTTTTATAGAGAACGCTGTTTTGAACAGGCAGATTCCGTTCAAGCCATAAAAGGCATTTATCGGCCATAAAACGTTCATTGCAGAAAACTCTCCTTAGGCGGGGCGCTATTTCAAACCGGCTGCAAATTCTGACCGATATTCTTTTATTACAACTCCTTATAAGCGTCAGGAAATAAACGACCCACTTCATATAAGATTCTTCAATAAAAAGCAAATCATACCAGGATAATACCTTTTTTGCAGAATTAAAAAGTTCAATAAGTTCTTTATTGAGTTTAATGCTATCATGAATAACGTTCAGCAAACCATAATCATTAAGCCTTATTATTGCAGGCGCAGGATTTTCTTCTTCAAGGATCTGGCGAAGCTCGGCAAATACTCTCTTCCCGCTGAGACGTTTGAAAAAATTCATTTTAACTGCATTTTCAATAAGTCTTGAAGTAAGTTTGCCGATAGAAAAGCCAAAACGCTGTTCAAATCTTATGGCACGAAATACGCGTGTTGGATCTTCAACAAAACTTAAATTATGCAGAACCCTTATCGCTTTTTCTTTAATATCCTTCTGGGCAGCAAAAAAATCTATAAGTATTCCGAATTTTTCAGGATTTAGCTGAACTGCCAGGGTATTTATAGTAAAATCTCTCCGGAAAAGGTCCAGCCTGATAGAACTCATCTCAACTGTCGGAAGTGCCGCCGGAAATTTATAATATTCCATCCGGGCTGAGGCAACATCAAGTTTAAAACCGTCAGGAAAGATTATAACTGCTGTTCCGAATTTTTTATATTTATTAATGCGGGCTCCAACCCTTTCGGCATATCTTTTTGCAAATGCTATACCGTCCCCTTCTATAACAATATCAAGGTCTTCATTTGATCTGTAAAGGAATAGATCGCGTACAAAACCTCCTACAATAAAAGCCCCGCAACCAATTTCCTCGGCAACCCTGCCAATGTCCTGTAAAATACTAAGAATATGTTTTGACAGGCGTTCGTTCATGAATTTTAGGATATTTCTGGTTCTGGCCTGAATAGGCTCTCTTAATATAGGCTCGGACAAGTTAGCTGTGGTTTGTTGAGACTGCCCGACCAGAATGTTAAGAAGATCGGTGCGTGTAATAACGCCTACTATCTTGTCCTTATCAACAACAGGAAGGATTCTCTGCTTGCTTTCGATTATTTTTTTCTGGATTTCGAAAATATCTGCATCCGGCTCAACAGTTGCCAGCTCTGTGCTCATGTATTCCTTAACCGGAACGTGGTCCAGACTGTGGTAAATCGCCTTCTCAATAACCTGCCGCGTTATATATCCCAGGAGTTCATCCTTACCGGCTGCTTTTTCTGCAACAAGCAGCGCATTAATATTGTAACGGGTGAGAGTGTTATTGGCATCCCTGCATGTAACATCGGGACCCGTCATGATTGGAGGCGACGACATAAGGTCATTTGCAAGCCTTTTGGGCTTTACTGTTTTATAGAGGCTTTCAAGCACCTTATGCTCAGTCTGTGCCAGCGTCATATCCTTGATGGTCGCAGCAGCCGCAAAAGTATGCCCTCCCCCGCCAAGAAGACTAACTACCGCTCCAACATCAACCTCATCAATCCTGCTCCTTGCCACGACATAAATCTTTTCTCCCATACGGGCTATAGCAAAAATAGCGTTGAGGTTTTCCATCTTAATCATTTTCTGCACAAGAAAAGCGAAATCAGGCACGTAATTATCAGTCGATATGATAGTAACTACTACTTCGATACCGTTAACATTGTAAAAGGTTGACATCTGAATCATATCATTTAAAAGACCGACTTGCTCCGAGTTTAACTCTCTTGCAATCAGGTTTGAAACGATATTTAAATTCGCCCCTTTTGAGAGAAGATAAGCGGCCGCCATGAAATCTTCTTCTGTTGTGGAAGGAAAATTAAAAGAGCCTGTATCTTCATATATGCCAAGGCACATAATAGTCGCCTCATCAGAAGAAATACTGATTCCTCTCTCTCTTAAAATCGCAGTCAGTATCGATACTGTTGCGCCTGTCGGCCTGATAACCTCGTAATGCCCCTTTATATCATTTGCCATATCCGGATGGTGATCATATATATCTATCTCTAAATCAGATCTTTTCAGGAGAGAGGAAAGCCTTCCGATACGACCGGGCTGCCTTGTATCAACCAGCACAAGTCTCTTTACGTTTGAAAGGGCTATATCTTTAATATCCGTCATGTTAAAGAGATACGCCATTGATTCAATAAAGAAATTTCTTATATTCTTATCCTGGGAAGCGGGGAAAACAATAAGAGAGCCAGGATACAGCTTCTGGGCTGCGAGCATGGACGCCAGCGCATCAAAGTCAGCGTTAATATGAGTTGTTATAATGGTTAGATTTTTAACCGGCACTTTAATTCCCAATTAATAGTATGTCTCGGAAATTCTATAACCTATGTAAATTATAGCTATTTATTTACGCTATTGCATCCTCGATCAGGGAATGATGTAAAAGATAAAAATGCTTTGGTCCCCATTATTCCACCATTCCATTATTCCAGTATTCCAATTGCGAAGCGAAACAGAGCTAAGTTCTATTATGAGTATAATAGCTCAATTTAAGCATATGCACATATCACTCTGTTTATCAAGTTCAAGAGAATAAAAGATATTGTTGTTTAATTTATAATATGTTACTAATTAAACAAAACATTTCTCAAATTTCCTAAGTTAATGGCTTACAAAAAACATCTGAGTTACAAATATATTTTCGGACCGGTTCCATCGCGACGGCTTGGTTTGTCTCTGGGCATTGATCTTATGCCTCACAAGACATGCACACTCAATTGCGTTTATTGTGAGTGCGGAAGGACTACAAATCTTACCCTGAAGTGCAAGGAATATATACCTACTGAACTGCTGCAGGAAGAACTGAAAGACTTTTTATCCCGCAATCCAAAACTGGATTTTATAACCTTCTCAGGTTCCGGCGAACCTACACTGCACACAGGAATTAAAGAGATTATAAACTTTATAAAAAAAGATTACCCAAAGTACAAGATCGCCCTGCTTACAAACAGCACACTTTTTTTTCAGCCGGACAATAGAAAACGAATCGCCGGCGTTGATATGGTAATAGCGTCTCTTGATGCTGCTTCAGAAGAAAACTTCAAAAAAATTAACAGACCGCATCCGGAACTTGAACTCTCCAGAATAATCGAAGGCCTGGTTTCTTTAAGAAAGGAATTTGCAAAACAACTCTGGATGGAAGTCTTTCTTGTGCCTGGAATAAATGATAAAAAGGATGAACTTAATAAAATAAAAAAGGCTTTAAGCCCGATTTATCCTGATAAAATTCAATTAAATACCCTTGACAGACCTGGAGCTGAAAGCTGGGTTAAGCCCGCTTCCCAAAAAGACTTAGTAGATGCGGCATCATATTTAAGTGGGGCCGATGTAATAAAGAATCTTGACTCAATGCCAAATGATGGTGTTCTTAATAAAGATGACTGTAAGTATCTTCTATCCATCATAAAAAGAAGGCCATGTACGGCTGAAGATATTTCAAAAATTTCGGATAGCAACCTTGAAGAGATATACAGACATCTTGACGCTCTTATTGAAAAGGGATTAATTATAAAAAAAAATATGCCGAGAGGTATGTTTTACATGGCTAAAAGCTAACAAGGAGAGGTTAATTATGCCGGTTTTTCAGTGGAAAGGGAAAAACAGGAAAAATGAGATTAAGAAAGGGGAGATGGATGCCCTTAATGAAGAAACTGTAAAGAGCAATCTTAGTAGACTCAGGATAACTCCAACCAAGATCAAGCAAAAACCAAAAGATCTGTTTGAGAACATTTCCTTTCTTCAACCTAAAATTAAACAATCTGATATAATAATCTTTTGCAGGCAATTTTCGACTATGATCGACGCAGGTCTTCCGATTATCCAGTGCCTTGAGATACTCTATTCACAGCAGGGAAACAAAACATTTAAAAATATTTTGAGAAATATAAAGGAATCGGTAGAAGGCGGCGAAACCCTTGCAGAAGCTTTAAAAAAATATCCCAAACAATTTGACAATCTCTTCGTAAACATGATTGCCGCTGGCGAAACAGGCGGTATACTTGATACTATTCTGAGAAGACTATCGCTTTACATGGAAAAAGCAGCAAAGCTTAAAAGCCAGGTGAAGGGTGCAATGATATACCCGCTCATAACGATTATAATAGCTGTAGTCGTAATTGCCGTAATAATGGTATTTGTTATTCCCGTATTTAAAGAAATGTTTGAAGGCATGGGAGGCTCTCTGCCCCTTCCTACTCAGATTGTTGTTGCTATGAGTGATTTTGTAAAAAATAATATACTGTATATAATAGGATGTTCCGGTCTAATAATATTCGCCATAAAGAAGTATTATAATACTGAAAAAGGAAGAATTCTTTTAGATGACTTATTGCTCAAGCTGCCAATAATTGGAATGCTGATACGCAAAGTCGCCGTAGCCAAGTTCACGCGAACCCTGAGCACTATGCTTACCAGCGGAGTGGCAATTCTGGATGCACTCGATATCGTAGCAAAGACAGCCGGAAACAAAACAATTGAAAAGGCCGTATACGACGTACGTTCCGATATAGAGGAAGGCCGCACAATGGCGGAGCCACTTTCTGAAAGCGGAGTCTTTCCTTCGATGGTATGCCAGATGATCGCGGTCGGCGAATCAACCGGCGCAGTGGATCAAATGCTGGCAAAGATTGCTGATTTTTATGACGAAGAGGTCGATCAGGCAGTTGAAAACATGACAGCAATGATAGAGCCGTTTATGCTGGTTTTCCTGGGCATTACCATTGGGGGACTGGTCATTGCAATGTATCTGCCCATATTCAAGATGGCCTCGACAATAGGTGGATAATTAGTAACTACTCAGGTTCACAGTTCCAAGGTTCACGGTTCAAGGTTAAAAGCCGACTAACTCTGAACCTAACAACCTGAGTAGCTACGAAATATGAAGAAATCAAGGCAACCAACCGTGAACCGTGAACCGTGAACCTAATAACCTGAGTAGTTACAGTGCATCAATAAAGCCTGAAAGTGATTTTGAACATAATCTTAAATGGCTGATGTTCTTTCGGGTGCTTTTTACAATCCTTCTGCTTGGCTCGACAATTATTTTACAGCTTAATCAAACTCCATCCCCTCTTGCTCTGCCGCTATTATTTCTTTATGGCCTTATAGCCTTAATCCTCATGTTATCATTCTGTTATTCCATGGTTTTCCGTCGTATCAAGAAAAAAGTTCCATTCGCTTACACACAAATCTCATTAGATACATTCTTTGTTACAATGATAATTTTTGTAACAGGCGGTTTCTCGAGTGTGTTTTCGTTGCTGTATCTTGTTGTAATTATCTATTCCAGCATGTTCCTTTTCAGAAAAGGCAGTATAATCATGGCTGCCTTTTGCAGTATTCAGTACGGCATTATGATTGACCTCGAATACTATAAGTTTTTTAAACCTTTTGTCATAGATGAAGCCCTTGCCGCTTCAAACCACGATGGTAGCCATGTACTTTATCGGATAGTCATAACTATGGCAGCATGTTTTGCTGTTGCCTTTCTGAGCAGCCTTCTGTCGGAACAGGCCAGAAAAACAAAAAAAGAGCTCATGGCTATGGAGGAGAATGTTAAAAGGGTGGAGAAAATGGCTGCAATGGGTGAAATGGCAGCAGGCCTGGCTCATGAAATAAAAAATCCGCTTGCTTCTCTTACAGGCTCAATACAGATGTTGAGAGAAGATATTAAATACGATCCCGACCATGACAAGCTTATGCAGATAATTCTGCGTGAGGCAAACAGGTTAAGCTCTCTTGTAAGCGACTTTTTATTATTTGCAAAACCTCAAGCAGGAAAAGTTGAGGCAATTGAGTTGGCTGAAGCTCTAACAGAAGCAGTGGAGTTTTTTGAAAAGGATAGTAAACGCATCAAACATATTTCAATAAATAAATATTTTATTCCGGATATATGGATAGGAATGGATCCGGCGCATCTGTTTCAGACCTTCTGGAATCTGCTTTTAAATGCTGCGGAAGCCATTAAAGATCAGGGAGTTATTGATATCAGGATGTGTCGTTCAAAGAATGATACCGTTGAAATAAGAATTTCCGATAACGGCTGCGGCATATCGAAAGAGATAATTAATTCTATTTTTGACCCGTTTTTTACAACCAAACCAAGAGGAACCGGCTTAGGCCTTTCAATTGTTCACAGCATACTTAAAGCTTATGACAGCCAGCTTGATGTTGAAAGTGAAATCAACAGGGGAACGACTTTTATTGTTAAATTCAAGACCATTGAGGCTCCAAGACATTAATTTAACTTAGTCTTGACACCTATCTATAAATAGGTTAGCAAATTCAGCTTAACCTTTTTTTCACAGTTTACATGGATCAGTGATCCCTCTAAACTGTGAATGTGAACTGTTACTATACTTTAAAAGCAGATCTTGAATAGAAATGGATAAAATAAGCGACACAATTGAGAAACGAAGGGAAAAACTGGCGGAGTTAAAAAATAATAATATCAATCTGTTCCCGAATGATTTTATTGTTTCCCATACTGTTAAGGATTTGAAAGATACCATAGAAGAGTCATCGCATTCAATTAAAGAAGATGCTGCTGTCTTTTCAGTTGCTGGTAGAATGATGGCTATTAATCGTTTTGGAAAGGCATCTTTTATCAGGTTCAGGGATAGAACAGGGCAATTCCAGGCATATATCAGAAAAGATAAAATAGGTGACCAGGCTTACGACATCTTTAAAAAGCTGGATATCGGTGATTTTGTGGGCTTAAGAGGAGTGGTTTTCAAAACCAGAACCGGCGAGTGGACCCTTATAGCCGACGAGCTGAAGCTTATCACAAAGGCAATAAGACCTCTTCCGGAAAAATTTCACGGGCTTAAAGATACTGAAAAACGCTATCGCCGGCGCTATATTGATTTAATTATGAATTCGAATGTGCGTGAAATATTTATAAAAAGAAGCCGGATAATTCAGGCTGTACGTACATTTTTCCTTGACAGGGATTTTCTCGAGGTAGAAACTCCTATGATGCAGCCTATCCCGGGCGGAGCAGAGGCTACACCATTTATAACTCACCATAATGCGCTTGGCATGGATCTTTTTCTGCGCATTGCCCCTGAGCTGTACTTAAAACGACTTGTTGTAGGTGGCTTTGAAAGGGTTTTCGAGATAAACAGAAATTTCAGGAATGAAGGGATTTCAACCCAGCATAATCCTGAATTTACAATGCTGGAGTTCTATCAGGCATATGCAACCCACTATGACCTTATGGATCTGATGGAAAAAATGTTCGGTTACATGGCAATGGAGGTTGCAGGGTCAACAAAGATAACTTACCAGGACAACGCCATTGATCTGGGAGGCAATTGGAACAGGATGACCCTTACATATGCTTTGGAGACAATTGGAGGCATAGATTCCGGCCTTTTAAAAGACAAAGAAAAACTCCTTGAATTTGCCTCTTCAAAGTCAATTAAAATTACAAAAACCAGGCATCTTGGAAAGGTTATATCAAAACTGTTCGATGTCCTGGTGGAACCTAAATTAATTCAGCCGACATTCATAACAGGATATCCTGTAGAAATTTCTCCCCTTTCCAGAAAGAATGAAAAGGACGGCGAACTTACAGACAGGTTTGAGCTCTTTATTGCGGGGCGTGAAATTGCCAATGGATTTTCGGAGATAAATGATCCTGAGGATCAAAAAGATCGGTTCCTCCAGCAGGTTGAGGACAGAGAAGCGGGTGATGAAGAAGCGCACTGCATGGATGAAGATTACATAGAAGCACTGGAGTACGGTATGCCTCCGACCGCTGGCGCTGGCATAGGAATAGACAGAGTTGCGATGCTCCTCACAGATTCAGCCTCTATTCGTGAAGTCATTCTTTTCCCACATATGAAGTCAAAGAATTGAAAGGTAAAATTTATTAGTTATCATGTCTTTTGAATTTTTCATAGGAAGTCGCTATCTCAGGACTAAACAGAAACAGACCTTTATTTCGCTGATCACCATTCTTTCCATAGCGGGCGTTACAGTTGGTGTCATGGCCCTGATTGTAGTAATTGCCGTCATGGCAGGCTTTGAATCCGACCTTAAGTCGCGCATACTTGGAGTGGAGTCGCATATAGTCATTATGCGCCATAATGGCCCTTTTTCTGACTATGGCAACATACTGGAACATGTGGAAAATACCGAAGGAGTTGAAGCAGCCACTCCTTTTATTAATTCGCAGGTTATACTTCGTTCATCATTATCGCTATCAGGCGCTGTTTTAAGAGGGATAGATCCTGATTCAGCAGACAGAGTTATAAAAAATCTCGACAAGGTTTCCCTGAAAAATCTTAAAGAAACGGATCAAAGAGAAAGTACATCCATCGCCATGCCGGCTATAATTTTAGGCAAAGAACTTGCTAAAAATTTAGGAGTAATGCAGGGCGACCCTGTCTATCTGATATCGCCGATGGGAATGATTTCTCCCATAGGACACATACCGACGATGAAACGGTTTAAGGTGGCAGGCTTATTCGAGTCAGGCATGTATGAATATGACAGAACGCTATCTTATATACATATAAAAGATGCCCAGAAAATTTTGCGCATGGGAGATTCTGTAAACGGAATTGAAGTCCGTGTTAACGACATTTACAATGCCAGAAATATTGCAGACAGGATAGTCAAAAAACTTGGCTTTCAATACTGGGCAAGGGACTGGATGCAGATGAATCAAAACCTGTTTTCAGCGCTCAAGCTGGAAAAAACGGTTATGTTTATCATTCTGGCACTTATTGTTCTTGTTGCAGCCTTTAACATTGCCAGCACGCTCATCATGATGGTTATGGAAAAGACCAAGGACATTGCTATCTTAAAAGCCATGGGCGCCACAGATAAAAGTATTAGAAAAATTTTTGTCTTTAAAGGTATAGCAATAGGATCTATAGGAACGATTCTTGGAGTGTGCCTGGGATTTATTCTGTGTACAGTGCTAAAGTATTACCAGTTCATCGAACTTCCAGGCGATGTATACTATATTACAACCCTCCCCGTAAAACTTGAGCTTTTAGATGTTGTTATGATAGCCTCTGCAGCAATGGCAATCAGTTTTTTAGCAACACTCTATCCCGCAAGGCAGGCATCCAAACTTGATCCTGTTGAGGCAATCCGTTATGGTTAACAGCGATTCTGTTTCAGATCATTTAATAGCCGCCAGAGACATCTGTAAAAGTTTCAACAATACTGGTGGCGCACGTATCGAAATCATAATGGATTTAAATTTTAATCTGGATATTGGTGAAACAATAGCTGTTATTGGTGCATCCGGAATTGGAAAGTCGACTCTTCTGCATATATTAGGCACGCTTGACCGGCCTGACAGTGGAAATCTTTTTTTTAAAGGAGATGATGTTTTCCTCTTTAACAATGATAAATTAGCTCGATTTCGCAACGAATTTGTTGGCTTTGTTTTCCAGTTTCATCATCTTCTTCCAGAATTCAGCGCTATTGAAAATGCAATGATGCCCGCGCTTATCAAGGGTCTCAGCAAGGATACTTCCAGGGAAGCCGCAGAAGAAATACTGGTAAGGGTTGGATTAAGAGACAGGCTTTTTCACAGGGTAGGAAAACTATCCG
>Ga0180009_10002359_pt1 | contig 22256 bp, 20 predicted proteins | sample OS_PC_MetaG_FD_123537 | JGI IMG/M metagenome (GOLD analysis project Ga0180009, IMG submission 123537) | Groundwater microbial communities from the Aspo Hard Rock Laboratory (HRL) deep subsurface site, Sweden - OS_PC_MetaG | ecosystem: Environmental > Aquatic > Deep subsurface > Groundwater...
ATCCTCTTCGGGGGACGCCGGCGCCGCAACCAAGGCTAACGCTTCTTGAAGTCGATGACCCGGAGCAGGTCGCTCGTTCGCAGGAACACACGCCCCCGGACCACGAGGGTTCCCTGCACGTGCATGAAGCCGCTGTGCCAGGTCCTGGTGGGCACATAGTTCCACTGCTTGAGAGTTTTGGCGTCGAGGAAGTGCATGCCCTTGTTGCGCGCTACCAACAGCGTGTCCCCGAAGATCATGCCTGCCGCGTGCCCCAGGCCACCCACCCGCTTTTGCTGAAGCCGTCGGCCGGTTTTGGCGTTGATGACCCAGACGTTTCCCGTCACGGCCGAGTAAGCAAAGATGCGTTTCCCGTTGCTGCCAAACGCCACGCCATAGGTCACCAGGGGGATCGCGAACCTTTCGCGCCGCCCCCGCACCAGATCCACCAGATAGCCGCTTGGGCGGTTTTTTCCCTCGGCATACTCCACCAGCAGCACCCGCTCACGGGCCGGATCGTAGAAGGGCCCCCGGGAGAGGCTGTGGCGGGTGCGGAAGGCGGTCAACGTTTTGATCCCGGATTTGGACACGCCGATCACGCTCACTTCGAAGGGCTTTGCGCCCCCCAGGTTGGGCTGAATTTTTTTCATGACCTGAAGGTAGAGCGTCCGGTGCTTCGGGCTGTAGCCCGCCGGTCTGATCGAGATCCAATGCAGGCGGGCCGTGCGGTCCGCCAGCACCATGGCCCGGGTGATGCGCTTCTTCTTCAGGTCCCAATGCAGGTAGATCATGCGGCCGCCCAGCCGGTACTGACGGTCACCGAGCAGGATCCCCGCCACCTGATGGGTGGTGTCGTAAAACAGCAGGCGCTGCACAGCGTAGGCCGGCAGCCGTCCGCCGGATCCCGCCCGCGGAAACATCCGACGGTTGGCCAGCAGAAACCGCTGAACCGGCGCCCGCACCACGATGCGCTTCATGTCCCGCATGCGCAGCATGTAGTACTTGCCCTGCTCGTACCAGAGCCCCATCCCGAGGTAGAAAAGGCGCCCGCGATCCATGAGCTCCCCGTAGCGCTGGGACTTGAAGGAGGGCTTTTTTATGGTGAACTTGAGCTGTAGCTTTGTGCGCAGCGTGTTCTGAAGCGTGCGTTGTGGCATGTGACGCATACCGGGCTTGCGGGCCCGCACAGTGGGCGTACCGAGCCCGATCACCATCCCCAGACCGACCGTAGCGATGAGCAGTCGTCGACGCATGAGCACGCTCCCTTTTGGGCTTGAATGCCTGGAGTGTAGCAGCAGTGCTCACCGGACGCCGTACCCTTTATCGGGGGAGTCTCCCTGGCGTTCTGCAAGGGTCGCCTCGTTCACCGCCCGCGACGCATGCGGCGCAAAAAGGCACGGTACTCCCGATCGATGCGCGCAATCTTGTAGCCGAAGATGTGCTCCAGAGCGGACAGCCCGAGGTTCGAGTCCGGATGGTCGCGGAAATAGCGGTAGAATTTGCGCAGCAGCTTTTGGCGCTGCATGAACAGCGCGAAGTGCCGGGCTTGGGCATAGTTCATACCGACCTGACGGGTGTAGAAGTCATCGGCGGTGACAAGATCCTTGAGTGTGCGCAGCTTGCCTGCGCGAAGTGCCTGCCGCAGGGCGGGGAAGCGCCAGTTGACCATGCCCACAAAGCGGTTGCGGCTCACATAAGCGCCCTCATGCAGACTGGCCAGCCCCTCGTTGAACCAGTCGGGCACGCCCGGAAAATCCACCGCCATGAGGGCGTGGGTCAGCTCATGGTACAGGGTGCCGATGCCGGGGCCGAGGTTCATGAGCATGGTGCGGTCCGACGGCTTGAAATATCCGAAGTAGGCCACGTCGGTGTCGTTAAAAAGCACCTTCGCCCAGTGGGCGTAGCTCTGGAACTTCTTGAACAACAGGATGGTGATGGGCCGCGGGGGGCGCTTGTCAAAGTACGTGGCGTGCAGCGCCTTTGCCGGGTTGAGCACGCCGCGCTTCAGGTTGTACCGCACACCGTGACGGCCCAGATCCCCGGTCACCACGTAGGGCGGCGCCACCTCGATGTGGAACCGCGCGGGGAGGCGCTTGCGCAGCCAGGCCGCCCGGGCCCGACAGGCCTCGGCCAGCGGCACCCGGGGCTCTGCCGTTGAAGCCGGTCGGGGTTTGGGTCCCGCCCTCAGTGGCCGGGCGGCACCGTCGTGGGAGGCCGGCTCGGGTCGCACCCGCGTCGCTTTCAAGGGACGCGGCACAGGCCGCGCAACGGGCCGCCTGGCCGCGCGCCCGGGGTGCGGGTCAGTTTCACAACCGGACGCGACGGCGAAGCAGGCAATGAGTAAGAACGGGATGGCGATTCGCGAGCTGGTGATTTGCAACAAGGTTGCCCCCCTGATTTGGAGAGGCGGGCGGGGCCATCTCGGGACCGCTCCCCCCTGACCACAAGATCGACTGGGCTCTGACAGACCCACTCTCCTCGTGCGGTAACGGCTCCCGAGATGACCCACAATCCTTTGGACCACTCCGGTTTCTGGTTGTTCCGCGGCGACCGCATTGTTCGTGGTCGCCCTGGGCAGCCTGACTCTGCAAGCCATGGGCCAAGATACCCACGACCCCGGAAGCCGGCCAGAACCGGCCGTTTCACGGGATCCGGCTTCCGCCCCACCGACGTTCAGGCGTAAAACACCTTTACGACCCGTCAACCGGGTTTACTTACCGAATTTTGTGGGAGGGGATCTACGACGCGCAGGCTCTCTCAGCGGCTGCCGCTTCGGACGCGCTCGTATGGCTCGCTTCCGCTTCCCGGATCGCTCGCCGTTGCCGCCATCCAGGAACCCCTTCTTGCCGCCCTTGGGGGGACGCCAGAGCCTCTTCGCTTGACGACGTTTGACCCGGTTGCCCCCCCCGACTCCCTTGCCGCCTTTGACCTTGCCGTCCGCGTACCAGATGCGGAAAAAATCGGTCAGGGTCGCTCCCTTGGGCCAGTCCCACTGCTGCCCCTTGTGGTCGACAATGGCCACGGGCCACGCGCCCTTGCCAATGCGATACAGTCCCTTGCCTCCCAACCAGGGATACTTCCGCCCGCGACTGTCCACCAACAGCGTCGGCACACCCCGGGTGCGGACCGATTTTTTGCCCCCTTTGGTTTCCAGAAGCAAACCGTTGGCGCTGTCGGCCAGGTTGTCTGCCAGCGGAGTAACCGGTCGCTCAGCCCTGTCGGACACGGGGCTGCCGGGCTTGATAGAGGCCGGCTCCCTCGCTGCGTCGGTGGCTCCACCATCCCCCGAGGTGCCTCCTTGATCCAGGCCGGGTTCCAAGACCTGCGCACTCATCACGGGGTCTGCCGTGCGCCCTCCACCGGCCGCAGGCGCGAACCTCCAGACCCCCGCGCCCAGCCCCAGGGCCACAAGAGCCACCGCGGCCACTGCCACCAGGCGCCCGGTGTGGCGAGGCTGCACCAGCTGCCGCAGCTCCCCGGCCAGCTCAGCGACGGTCTGCGTTCGCCTCTGGGGACTGGCCTCCAGGGTCCGGGCCACCACCCGGTCCCCCCGGCGGCCGAGCTCCGGGCGAAAGTGGCTGGCCGGTTCAAAGCCTCCCAGGGGCAGCCGGCCCGTGAGCATCTCGTAGAGCACCACCCCCAGGGAAAACACGTCCGAGCGCTCGTCCACATGCTTGGCGTTGGTGCGCTGTTCCGGCGACAGATAGTTAATCGTCCCCATGGCCAGGTCGGTGCGCGTCAGCGACGACAGCCCTGTCGACCCACCGGTGATCTGCGCCAGGCCAAAGTCCAGCACCTTGGCCTGATCGCCGGCGATGACCACGTTGGCGGGCTTGATGTCCCGATGCACGACACCGTGTTCGTGGGCGTAGGTGATGGCAGCGCACACCTGGGTCAGAAGCTCCACCACCTCGGTGAGCGAGGGCTCTCGGGAGCGCAGGTACTGGGCCAGGTTCACCCCGTCTACATATTCGGTGACCAGATAGTACTGGTCGCCCACCTGGCCGCTGTCCAGGAGGCTGACGATGTTCGGATGATCCAGCCGGGCGAGGGCTTTGGCTTCCCGCTGGAATCGAGAAACAAATTCCTCCCGTTGCCAATGGTAGTCGCAGTTGAGCACCTTCACCGCTACGGGGACCTTGTCGTCACCCTCACCCTCGCGGCGCGCTTTGTAAACGACCCCCATGCCACCTACGCCGACGAGCTCCTGGAGCTGATAGCCGCCCAGGGTCTCGCCCGTCCGGTCCTTGACCATGGGGAAAGACGCCGAACCCGGTGCCGTCTCGATCCGCGATAGGTTCGCCTTGAGTCCGCAAGAATCGCAGCGCAACCAGGGCTCGGTCTCGTCCACCGAGACCGAGAAATGACAGTCCGGGCACAGCAGGTTCATGGTCACAGCTCGAGGTCGTAGTCGGCGATCTTCTTGTCCAGAGTCGGTCGTGAGATCCCCAGGATCCGGCAGGCCTCCACTTTTTTACCTGCGGCCTCCACGAGGGCCTGCGCGATCAACGCCCGCTCGGTCTCGGCGAGCACCTCCCGGAGCTTACCGCCGGGCGCCCGCCCCGCTTCGCCCCCGAAAGAGATCTCCGCCGGCAGGTCCACTACCTCGATGGTAGCACCCTCCGACAGAACGACCAGCCGTTCGGCGACGTTCTTGAGCTCCCGGACGTTGCCAGGCCATCGGTACCGCTCCAGGGCCTCGCGCGCGGCGGGCGCCAGCGCGGGCGGCGCTTTGCCCATGGCCCGGGCAAAACGCTCCAGCAAGGTCCCCATGAGCAGACCCACGTCCCCGGGACGCTCACGCAGAGGCGGCAGCTCCAGCGTCAACACCGCCAGCCGGTAGTAGAGGTCCTCGCGAAAACGCCCGGCCTTTACGCGTGCGGACAGCTGCCGATTTGTGGCCGCGACGATGCGGACGTCCACGTTCACAGGGCGCTCGCCACCCACCCGGAAAAAGGACAGCTCCTGGATGGCCCGCAGCAGCTTCACCTGAAGCTGCAGGGGCAGCTCGCCCACCTCGTCGAGAAAGAGTGTGCCCTCGTCAGCCAGCTCAAAGCACCCACGCTTGCGACGGGCCGCCCCGGAGAAGGCACCCTTCTCGTGGCCAAAGAGCTCGCTCTCGATGAGGCTCTCGGGCACGGCCGCACAGTTGATTGCCACCCAGGGTCCCTGGGCCCGGTCGCTCTGCTCGTGCACCCGCCGCGCGATGAGCTCCTTGCCCGTGCCGCTCTCACCGGTGATGAGCACCCGCGATCCCGCCGCGGCGGCCTTTTGGGTGGTGGCCAGGAGCCGTGCGATGCGCGGGTCTTGGCTGATGAACCGGGTCTGTGGCTCCGCCCCGGCGGGGGCGTGCGCGACTCCGGGCTCGGCCGCGCCCGCCTCGACGACGCGTCGCTGGACCCGCGCGAAGCGCCGGGCATTGGCCAACGCCACCGCCGCTGCCCGGGCCAACAGACCCAGCTGTGCGAGGCGATGCTCATCGTAGGCGTTGCGCTCCCGCCGATCCACCTGCACCAGCCCGATGGCCTCACCGTCCACCAGCAGCGGCGCCAACATCACCGAGCGCAGCTGGTGGGCGATGACGCTCTTGGCGCCCTCGAAGGTCAGGTCCTCGATGGCGTCGGATACCAAAACGGGCGCGCACTGTCCCAGGGCGTAGTCCACCAGGGAGCGGCTGATGGCCACCGCCTCCCGCTCGGTACGAATCACCGCGGGCGTGAGCCGCCCGGACCGCTCGCTGCGCAAGAGCACAAAGCCGCGATCCGCCTCAAAAAAGGAGAGCAGCCGATCCAGCAACCGGACCACCAGCACCTCGGGGTCCAACTCCCCCGCCAGGTCGCAGGTCAGCTCCCAGATGGCCAGCAGTGTCGCCGAATCCAACCCGTCTCCCGGGGCCACGGGGCGCGCCGGCAAGGGCTCACCGGCCCCGGCATCCTCCTGCACCAGGAAGAGTGTCTTGTCCCCGCCGCGCTCGTGCAGCAGCTCCAGGGTCGGCTCGAAGATCACCGCCAGCCCGCCCAGGGAGAGCTCATCCCCCGGCGCCAGCCGCACGGGCGCAGACACCCGCGTGCCCGCCAGGAAGGTGCCGTTGCGACTCCCCAGATCCTCCAACCAATACCCGTCATCACGCCGCTCGATGCGCGCGTGCACCCGCGAGAGCTGGTGGTCCAAGAGTTGCACATCGCACTCGGAGGAGCGCCCGATGCGACAGCGCTCACCCAACGGCAGCTTGAGCCGCGGCACACCGTCCCGGAGCAACAATATCGAACTCACGCGTTGACCTCCTGGGAATCCTGACCGGGCACGGTGGGGGTCCCGTCCGCGTCGCTTGCCTCTGCGACGGGTTCAACCGTCGGGCGGTGCACCTTTGAGGGTTCGGAGGCAATCCGGCTGGACCTACGCTATACTGAATGCCGTGAGAGGTCCAACGGTACATAACCTGCCCAAATACCCCCTACCGCCACGGGAGGTCTGGTGTGACGAGCACCGCCGGCCCGCAGGGGCAGACGGCCGGTGCGCCCTGTGCGTGCAGGGCGAAAATCCCGCGGTGTCGGAGCGACGGGTGGTCCTGGTGGTTGTCGCCATCGCGATGCTGGGCGGCATCGGGCCGGCGGCCTACTACCTCTTGTGGTCCAACCACGCCGAGGAGCGGCGACCCATCGCCAAAACCGCCCGCGCCTCGTCTGGCAAGCCGCCGCTCCCCAAGAGCGAACGCTGGGTGGACGTGGTCAAGCCCTCCACCGGCGTGGCCCAGGAGGCGGAGGACACGGATCACCCACCCCGAAAGCCCCCCCGCAAGGCCCGGGCAAAGCACGGCGCCCGTCGTGGCAGCTCCCGGGCCACCCGGCCCCGCAAAACCACCCCCCGGCCGGCCAGTCGCGTCTCCATCACCATGTACATGGCGCACTGGTGAGGGGCCTGCCGACAGGCGAGCAGTTGGCTGCGCCGCAACAAGATCCCCTACACTGAGATCAACATCGACCGGAGCCACGCCGGCCGCAGCGCCCTGCGACGCATCAACCCCCGGCGCTCCATCCCCACCTTTGTCATCGGCGGCCGCGTGCGCGTGGGATTCAGCCCCACGGGGATCCAAAGCGCCATCCGCGCCGCCCAGGCCACGCCCGCCGATGGCTGGTGACCGGCGTTCGCTTTCCATGCCGCTGCCAAAAGGGTACCTTGCCCCTTCGCGCCCGACAGCGCCGGAGCCCCACGCATGGCCCGCTATATGACCCGAGAAGGCTACGACGCCATCTTGAAGGAGATCGAGACGCTCTGGAGCTACGAGCGCCCGGTGGTGGTGCAGCAGGTGGCCGAGGCCGCCGCCCACGGGGACCGCTCCGAGAACGCGGAATACATCTACGGTAAGAAGCGGCTCGGGCAGATCGACTCCCGCATGCGATACCTGACCGGCAAGGTGCGGGACGTGAACGTGGTGGACCTGGACCAACAGGAGCCGGTGGACCACGTGGTCTTTGGGGCCGTGGTGCGCGTTGAGGACGAGGACGGCGCAGAGAAGCAGTGGCGGCTGGTGGACAAGGATGAGAGCGATCCCAAGCGCGGGCGCATCTCGATTCAGTCGCCCATCGGCATCGCCCTGGTGAACCGAAAGGTGGGAGACGTCATCGTGGCGCAGCTCCCCCGCGGCCCGGTGGAGCTGGAGATTCTGGAGATCCGCTACGGCGCGGATTGATCCGCAGCCGCGAGCAAGGAGCCGCAGTGAACGACCCCATACGCGAGCTGCTCGCCCGACAGGAGGTCATCCTCCTGGACGGCGGATTGGGCACCGAGCTCGAGCGGCACTCTGCGGACCTGCGCGACCCGCTCTGGTCCGCCCAGGTGCTGCTGAACGCGCCCGACCGGATCCAGTCCGTGCACCTGGACTTCTTCCGGGCGGGCGCCGACGTCGCCATCACTGCCAGCTATCAAGCGACCTTCGAAGGGCTCACCGCCCGGGGGCTGACCCGGAAAGAGTCCGCCGCCGTCATGTCGAGCAGTGTGACCCTGGCGCGGCGGGCGCGCGACGACTTCTGGGCCGAAGTGGCGGCCTCGGGCGAGCGCCAACGCCCGCTGGTGGCGGCCTCGGTGGGGCCCTACGGCGCCTACCTGGCGGACGGTTCGGAATACCGCGGGCGGTATGGCCTGGACGTCGCGGCGCTCATGGAGTTTCACCGCCCGCGACTCGAGGTCCTGGCCCGCGCGGGAGCGGACCTGCTGGCTTGCGAGACCCTGCCCTGCCCCGAAGAAGCCGAGGCTCTCGTGCGTTGCCTCGAGGACCTGGACGAGCTCCCCGCGTGGATCTCCTTCAGCTGCGGAGACGATGAGCATGTCAGCCAAGGCGAGGACTTTGCCGAGTGCGTGGCCCTGGCCGCCAGCTCGCCCCAGGTGATCGCCGTGGGACTGAACTGCACGCCCATGGACACGGCGCACACGCTTTTGCAACGCGCGGCGCATGCCACAGACAAGCCGCTGCTCGCCTACCCCAACAGCAACGAGACCTGGGACGCGGCCCGCCATTGCTGGCGCCCGGGCGGCTCCACGGCACCGGCCCCCGCCGCCGACGCCCGCCGCCTGCGGGACGCCGGTGCGAAGCTCATCGGCGGCTGTTGCCGGGTCACTCCGGAGGACATCCGGATCATGCGCCAGGCACTGCTCGGCCCCTCGGGGGCATATTGTGTGAGGAACCATGTCTAACCGTACCCTCTCGCTGACCGACGGGTTGTATGACTATCTGAGATCGGTTTCGCCTCCGGAGTCACCCCTGCTCCAGCGCCTCCGGAAGGAGACCGCCACCCACGAGCTGGCCCGTATGCAGATCGCGCCCGAGCAGGGCCAGCTCATGGGGCTGCTGGCCCGGCTGGTGGGCGCCCGCCAGGCCATCGAGGTGGGCGTGTTCACCGGCTACTCCAGCCTGTGCGTGGCTCAGGCGTTGCCGGCCGATGGGCGGTTGGTGGCCTGCGACGTGAACGCCGAGTGGACCGCTGTGGCCCGACGCTACTGGGCGGAAGCCGGTGTGTCCGATCGCGTGGAGCTCCGGCTCGCGCCCGCCATCCAGACCCTGCAATCGCTCCTGGACAACGGCGAAGCCGGGCAATTCGACTTCGCGTTCATCGACGCTCACAAGCCCGAGTACACTGACTACTATGAGCTGATCCTCGAGCTGCTGCGTCCCGGCGGCCTGGTGGCGGTGGACAATGTGCTCTGGAGCGGTCGCGTCGCCGACCCGGCCGACCAGACCGAGGACACCGTGGCCATCCGCGCCTTCAACGAGCGGCTCGCCACCGATGACCGGATAGACCTGAGTGTCGTCCCCATCGGGGACGGCCTCACCCTCGCGCGCAAAAGGGACTGAAATCCCCGGCCGCCACCCATCTCTGAAATCCGCCCCAAATAGTGCTGTAATATTTTACCATCACCAGAATTGCAGTTGACATATAGAACGACCGTGCTATTTCGAGATCCATGAGCAAGGGTCGACAGACACGGCGCAACATCGTGGCTCGGGCAATCGGCGTGGCCAGCACCCTGGGCTTGGAGAAAGTCACCATCGGCAACCTCGCCCGGGACATGTCCATGTCCAAAAGTGGCCTCTTCGCCCACTTCAAGTCCAAGGAGCAGCTTCAGCTCGCCATCCTCCAGGAAGCGGCGGAGCGATTCGTGGAGATTGTCGTGAGCCCGGCGCTCATGCAGCCCCGGGGGGAGCCCCGGATCCGCGCCCTGTTCGAGAATTGGTGTAATTGGATCAATAGCTTACCAGGAGGCTGCGTGTTTCTGAAGGCAGCTTCCGAGGTGGATGATTTCCCGGGACCGCTGCGAAAATACCTGGTTCAGACCCAACGGGACTGGGTGGACACGCTCGCCGGCGCTGGACGCATTGCCACCGAGGAGGGCCACTTCCGGTCGGACCTCGACTGCACACAGTTCGCCTACGAGGCCCAGGGCATCTTCTGTGCCCACCAGATATTCGGGCGCTTGCTGGGCGACAAATCCGCCGGTGACCGCCTGAGAATAGCGTATGAATCCCTCATCGCCCGGTCGCGCTGAGGGTTCGACAAGGAGGCCGACATGGCATCACATCGCTTTGAACACCCACAAAAAAGCACGACCGTTCGCGCCCTTCCGTGGACCATGCATGTGTTGGGTGCCGGGCTTCGAACCATGGGTCATGTGGCACCCACCGCCACGGGGGATCTGATCACGCACCTCATGGCCACCACCTGGCGGCCGCCGGCGCCCCCGCGGGAAGCGGAGACCCGGCGCTCGTCGATTCCAGTGAACGTCCAGCTCAACGGCACGCGCCTGGCCGCCATGCAGTGGGGCGAAGGCCCCGCGGTGGTCTTGGCGCACGGCTGGAACGGCCGCGGTACCCAGCTTGGGGCCTTTGTGGACCCCTTGCGCCGCCGGGGATACCGGGTGGTGGCCTTCGACGCGCCGGGGCACGGTCGCACCGCCGGACACCGCGCGACCCTCACCGCCTTCGCCGACTCCATCCTCGCCGTGTCGCGATCCGTAGGTCCGGTGCACGCCGTCATCGGCCACTCCGCCGGCGCCCTCGCCGCCATGCTCGCCCAGGTGTCGGGCCTGGACGCCGACCGCCTCGTGCTGTTGGCGCCCCCCGGCGGTCCCCACGACTGGGTGGACGAGCTGGCGACGCAGCTAAAGCTCGGCCATGACGTAAAGCAGCGCATCATCGATCGCATCGAGGACTTCATGGCGCGCTGGCCCAGCATCCGCGGCCCCGAGCTGGCACGCTCGGTGGACGCGCCCCTGCTGGTGTGCCACGACCGGGACGACCCCCACGTGGACTGGGAGATCGCACGGGCCATTACCGGGGCGGCCCCAAACGCCACCCTGGTGACCACCCACGGCCTCGGCCACCACCGCATCCTCCGGGACCGCGGTGTGGTGGACCGCGTCGTGGACTTCGTAGACGACACCGTCCCCCGGAACCGCGCATGAGCAACAACGTCCGTCAAGCGCGTCCGCAGTCCCTCGCCGCGAAATAGCCCCCGCCCAGGTCCCGGCCCACGCGCCGTCCCAGAGGGAACTTTTCAGAACTTCCGCGCGTATGAGGCGTCATAAGGGAGTCGGTCTGATTATCACGCGCAGGAGGTTCCCATGTACAGACGAGCCAAGTATATGTCATCCAAAGGTAAATTCGTCATTGCGGGAGCCTCCACAGTCGTCCTGGCCCTTGCGCTGCTCCTGAGCCCGCACGGCAGCCCCCCCGACGCCAGAGCCTGCATGCCGAGCTACCGCACCACCAGCGATCCCCGTCCGAATCTCACCAAAATCAAGGGCCGCTGGGAGGTCAAGCTCAGCTACATGCAGCGCTACTACCGCTTCCGCGGCGGCAACTACCAGCTCAACCGCGTGCATGTGTTCAGCAAGAACCAGAAATTCGCCAAGTGGCTCCACAAGCACGGCGGCGAAGCAACCACGTGGAAGGCCGTGCTCGGCAGCGCCCAGCAATTCACCTGCGCCGACCTGCTCAACGGCAAGCGCCTGGTGAAGCTCGAGCGGTCCATCGCCTCGGGCATCGCCAGACACTACCGCACCCAAACCAAGCGCAGCGCCCCCAAGGTGGACGTCATGCTCAGCCTGGCCACCTACTACAGCAAGTACTGCAACCCGCCCAAAAAGAAGACCACAATCTAGTAGACTCACGCTGGCACGCTTCTTGGGCACTTCCCTTCTGTGCCGCTCCCAAGCTCGCTGCCGTACAGCCGGGTGGATAACCGTCATTTCCGTGTTCTAGCGGTGGACAACCCGCCACCACCTGGCCTATTACGTAGTCAGGGCCAGGCGGCCCCGGAGTTTCCCATGGTTCAATCCTGTGCCCCCACCCCTCCCCGGTTCGTCATGGGGAATGTGGCCTGCGCCGAGGGGGCCCTGGCGGTGGGGTGCCGTTTCTTCGCCGGTTACCCCATCACGCCCTCGAGCGAGGTGATGACCACCATGGCCAGCCGGTTGCCCGAGGTGGGCGGCACCTTCATCCAGATGGAGGACGAAATCGCCTCCATCAGCGCGGTGCTGGGGGCCGCCTGGACCGGCGCCAAGGCCATGACCGCCACCTCCGGCCCGGGCTTCAGCCTCATGATGGAGGGGTTCGGCTACGGCGTGTTCACCGAGACCCCGCTGGTGGTGGTGGACATCCAGCGCGCCGGCCCCTGCACCGGCCAGGCCACCCACATCGGCTCGGGTGATGTGTTGCAGGTGCGCTACGGCTCCCACGGCGACATCCTGCCCATCGCCCTGTCACCCTGGTCCGTGCAGGAGATGTACGACCTGACCATCCGCGCCTTCAACCTGGCGGAGCGCTACCGCGTGCCCGTGTTCCTCATGAGCGACGAGGGGGTGGGCCACCTGCGGGAGAGCGCGCGCTACCACACGGATTTCACGGTCACCGAGCGCCGCCGCGGGGGACCCGGGGACGAGCCATTCGACACCGTGGAGCCCGACGGCGTGCCGCCCATGCCGCGCTTTGGCGACGGCGCCAAGCTGATGGTGACCGGCTCCACCCACAACGGGCAGGGCTTTCGGCGAATCGACCACCCGGAGGTGCACGATCGCCTGGTGCGCCGGCTGCAGGCCAAGCTCGAGCACAATGTGGACGACATCGTGCGCGTGGAGCGCTACCACCTCGACGACGCCGAGGTGGCGGTGATCGCCTACGGGTTCACGGCCCGGGCCGCCTGGGCGGCCGTACGGCGGCTTCGCGAACGGGGCGTGCGGGCGGGCCTGCTGCGACTCCAGACGCTGTGGCCCTTCCCCGCCCGGGAGATCGCCGAGCTGGGGCAGTCCGTCAAGCGCCTGCTCATGCCGGAGCTCAACCTGGGGCAGCTCGTGCTCCCGGCGCGCGCGGCCACCCGCACCGAGGTGGTCTCGCTCACCCAGGTCAACGGCCTGGCCATCGCGCCGGCCACCATCATGAGGAGCCTGGAGGCGATCCGATGACCTCCGACGACATTCGCGGCTACCTGCGCCCGGGGTTGCCCCAGACCACCTTCTGCGCCGGCTGCGGCCACGGGCTGATCCTGGGCGCCCTGCTGCGCGCCGTGGACTCTCTGGGGCTGGACATCGACCAGACGGTGTTCGTTTCGGGGATCGGCTGCGCGGCGTGGATCCCCAGTCCGCACATCAACGCCGACACCCTGCACACCCTGCACGGCCGCGCGGTGGCCTACGCCACCGGGGTGAAGCTCGCCAACCCCGCGCTCACAGTCATCGTGGTCTCGGGCGACGGCGACCTGAGCTCCATCGGCGGCAATCACCTCATTCACGCGGCTCGCCGCGGCGTGGACCTGACCGTCCTGTGCGCCAACAACCAGATCTACGGCATGACCGGCGGCCAGACGGCGTGCACCACCCCGCTGGGGGCGTTCACCAGCACCGCGCCCCAGGGCAACACCTACCGCCCCTTCGACCTGGTGGAGCTGGTGCGCGCGGCGGGCTCGGCCTACGCGGCCCGGTGGCCGGTGAGCCGCCCCATCGAGATGACCCGGGCCATCCGGCGCGCGCTGCAGAGCCCCGGCTTCTCCATGGTCGAGTGTGTGAGCCCGTGCCCCACCCACTTCGGCCGCATGAACAAGCTGGGCAGCATTCGCGAGAGCTACGCCGCCATGGATCAGCAGTGCATCACCCCCGCGCAGGCCGCCGAGCTGACACGCGCCGAGCGGCTCCAACGCATTATCGTAGGAGAGTGGATCGATGAGTGAGCCCCAGGCGCGATCCCACTGGCAGCTCCGCTTCGGCGGCATGGGCGGACAGGGCGTGGTGGTCATCGGCGACACCATCGCCCTGGCGGGCGCCCTGACGGGCTGGCACGCCGCCGGCTCCACGAGCTACGGCGCCCAGGCCCGGGGGGGCGCCTCGAAGAGTGACGTGGTGTTGTCGCGCGACCCCATCGACTTCCCACACGTGGAGCGGCCCGACGCCCTGGTGCTCATTTCCCAGGAGGCCTATGAAGCCTACACCGCCGACGAGCCCCGCCCGCCGCTGATCCTCGTGGACTCCTTCGTGGTACACCCCGCCGCGCTCGGGCCCGACGTCCGGCTGGTGGAGATCAACGCCACCGGGCTCGCCATGGACGAGCTCGGCAACCGGCAGGGCTCCAACTTCGTCATCATGGGGGCGTTCCTCGCCGCCACCGGGATCCTGACCGCCGAGGCGGTGGACGCCGCCATCGAGCAGAAAATGGCCCCCCACTGGTGGGAGCTGAACAAGCGCGCCCTGCGGGTGGGCTTCGACGCCGTGGGCGCCCTGGCCTGAGCCCGCACGAAACCAACAGACCGGAGACCTCCATGCACCTGAACCGCCGACCCGGAACCACGACCCGCTGGGCGTCCCTCGCCCGCGTCACCCGCGCGCTCGGTGCCGCCGGCGCCGTCGCGCTGCTCGCCGCCACCGCCGCCGCCACCGCCGCCACCGCTGCCGGCTGCGGGGACGACGGCGAGTCCAGCAAGCCCTTCTGTCCCGAGGGACAGATCCGCGTCTCGGGCGTCTGTCAGGACTACGCCGCCGGCGCCCCCGTGGATGCCACCGGGATCTGGGAGCCCGCCCCGGGCACCACCTGGCAATGGCAGCTCACCGAGGCCATCGACCCGAGCTACGACGTGAACATGTACGACGTGGACCTGTTCAACGTCACCGGCGCCGAGCTGGCCAGCCTCGCGGGCAAAGTCGTCATCTGCTACTTCTCCGCGGGGAGCTGGGAGAACTGGCGCGACGACGCCGACCTCTTCCCCGACGCCGCCCTGGGCAACACCCTGGACGGCTGGGACGACGAGCGCTGGCTCGACATCACCGATGCCACCGTGCGCGACCTCATGCTCGACCGCCTGGACCTCGCCGCCTCCCTGGGTTGCGACGGCGTGGAGCCCGACAACATGGACGGCTACCAGAACCACCACGGCATCGGCCTGAACGCCACCGAGCAGCTCGAGTACAACCGCTTCATCGCCGACGCCGCCCATGAGCGCGGCCTCTCGGTGGGCCTCAAAAACGACCTCGACCAGCTCGAGGACCTCGTGGACTGGTTCGACTGGGCCCTGAACGAAGAGTGCCACTCCTTCCACGAGTGCGATCGCTACGCCGTCTTCACCAACGCCGGCAAGGCCGTCTTCCACGTCGAGTATGTCAACAACTGGTCCGACGCCCAGGGACTCGCCGACCGGGTCTGCGGCAACTACCCGGCCTTCTCCACCCTCATCAAAACCTGGGACCTCGGCCCCGAGCTCCTCGCCTGCGACTAGACCTGCGACCAGCCCACGACTAGACCTCCGGGCGATAGGCCTCGAAAGAGACGTCCAGGTCAAGACGTTGCTTGAGGCTGGATTCCAGGCGTCGGTTGAGCAGGCCAGCCGCGCGAGCCTCGCACTGGGCGAGCAGGTGGAGGTGCGTGTCCGGGAGGCTGAAGACGCGCAGACCGTCACGCCGGCCCTGCTCCAAGACGACGCGGGCAATCTCCCGGCGCTGGTCGTCGTCACGCACGATGGCGCGGTTGTCGCGCAGCGGGTCTGGCTCGGGAGCGACGGTCTTGGTACACTGCTGCTCCAGCGATTGGATGCAGGGAGGATCGGTTGCCTGAAATCAATGCAGATCGGGGTTCTCAGAGCCGTTGGATCGGCCCCACGGTCGGGATAGCGCTTATCGCAAGCATGATCTGGTTTGTGCGAGTGCTCTGGACAGAGGCCTGGCCAGCCGGTGGTTGGGTCTGGGCGTACAGGGCTGTCTCCGTTGTCGCCGCGACCAACGGGACCTGGGTTGGAATTCAACTGATTCGCCGGCGTCCCAAGGCCTATCACACGGGCATGGTGGTCTCGGGATTTGTGGCTATCGGTCTGCTGGCGGTGATGCTGTGGTCGATCTTCGATTCTCGCTTCACGAGCCAGGTCACACTCAGCTTGGCAGTGGCCGCTGCCGTGCTCGCTGCGATTTGTGGGTTGCTGCGGAGGGACTGGTGCAGGATCGTGCGCTCTGGCTCCGACAAGTCATAGATTGCGACGTTGCCCCTGTCCGCCGCACTTCGACTCGGACGTCCTGCCGGCTATTGATCCGTGCAGTTCCAGAAACAAGCGAGGGTGCAGGGATCGCAGATGAATGAGAACCACACAAACATCACCACGAGAAAGACCACGACGACATAGATGCCTGCAAAGGCCAGCGCCAGCAGATAGGGGCTCGCCGCCAGGGCGCCGCTGGCGAGGATTGCGAGCTTGATGAGCGAGTACATGGCCAGGCTGGTAACGATGGTACTGTTGATCCCGCCCCACGGTGCCGGGTGGTTGTCCTTGACCAGATTGGCGCCCAACATGGGCGGGACAATGGCCCCCAATGCTTCGTCGCCCTGCATGATCGCAGCGAGTCGACCGGGGTTTTCGGTGAGCCACTGGCGGTAGTCGGTGAGGTCCTGGCCGGTCTGGACCTCCGCAACGTTGATCGCCTGCTGCATCGCAGCATCGGACCAGTCCAGGGGAATTGTCGTCTCCGCCAGGGTGATCTCGTTGGTGACCAGCAGGGTCTGTGAGTCAGCGCTCCACAGTAGGGCCACGATACGATGGCCGGGAGATTCGTTCCGGCGGGCGAGGTGTCGGTGTTCAGGATCCAGACGTCGGGATCCTACACGATGGGGTTGCTGTTCTGGTCCTCACCGACGAGGCCGGGGTGGATCCCATGGATGAGGTTCCAGGCGCCGTCAAAGACGAGCGGGGCGCCGTTGTGCACGTTCGGTAGATTGAGCCAGGCAGTGAAATTCGAGGGCACCGCGGCGCCGACGAAGGAGTACGACGACCAGTTGTTACATTCGCCCACCGTCGCTGGCGGCGTGGGGCCATCTCCGCAGACTGCACTGGTGAACCAGGTGAGGAACTCCGGCCACGGCTGTTCGACGTAGTCGGCGGCAAAGTCGTCTGCGAACAGGGTACCGCCCGCCTGAACCCAGGCGCGAAGGTTGACCGCCGTCGCGCCAGTCAGCGGATAGCTCTCAGAGGTGAACGCGAGCAGAACGTTGTACTCGGACAGGGCGGTCGCATCCCCGACGAGCGGCGGTATTTCCGCCGCAGTGATGTACACAACGTCGGCGGACTCGTCGAGGCCCAGCGCACTCAGCATATGCTGCGGATCCTCATAGGCTGCCTCCAGGATGCCGATGCGCGGGATGTGGTCGCCTGCCGCCAGGTCGGTCAAGTGCGGCAGCGTGGTCTCGACAGGACGCGGCATGCTGAGTGTGGGGTCTTCGAGGGTGAAGGTCTCTCCCGGCGTGTCAGGGACCACTAACTGTCTCGAGCGTTGAAAGGCCCCCTTCCGCACGGTGAGCCAGTAGCTCGCGCCAGCGACCAGATCCAAAGAGAAGGTGCCGTCGTGCACGTTGGCGTTGGCAAACGGGTCGGTCGGCTGCTCGTCGGCGCAGGTGTTGCAGTAGACACCCGGGGGTGGCACCGTCGGCGGCGCGCTGTGCGCGATCACCAGGGCGCCCGGAACCGGGAAACGATTCCCCCCCAGCGTCGTCGGTTCGTCTGCCCCCGGACTCCAGACGATCCCCTCGAGCGTGACGATCCCGGCATCGGAACATCCGGTCGTGTCGAACAGACACGTGGTGCCGCAGGTGAGGTCCCCCGAAACAAAGCCCAGATCCGCGCAGATGTATCCGTTCAGATTGGTGGCGTCGCAGTCCTCCCCGGCGTCGACAATGCCGTCGCCACAGTCGTCGGCAGGGCAGTCCTGGGGGCAGGTCGCGTGGGTCTCGTCCCCGGCGCAGTCTCCGTCCCCACAGTCCGCGGAGCACACGCACGCTCCCCAGTCGCCACCGGAATCGCAGGTCCACACGCCAGCGTCCCCGTTGGTACACTCACACGGACCCGTGTCGCCAGGCGTGCAACTCCCGTCATCGACGCACAGCCCAGAGAGGCACACGAGTCCGGTGTTGCAAGTCCCATTCGGAAAGCACGGACCCCGCTCGGTGCCCGTCAGCGGGCTGGCATTGCCACCACAGGCGGCCCAAAGGGGTATCGCAACCAAGACAACCAGAGTGTAGACAGCTCGCATGACCTCTCCCCAGATTATTCAACAGCCAGCGTTCAGCAGAGCAGGGGGGATATGCTGTGGTCGACAAAAGGTTTCAGCATGCTGACTTTCCCCATTCTCCAGAGTCTCCGGTTCAGGAGCGGTGGGGCCAAGCGGGGGAGACCACCTGGGGAGAGCACGTGTTCGCAGGGCCCGCCCGACCCCATCGTGAAGTGCGAGGGGGAGCGCCAGGCGCACCGATACGCCCGTCGTGGTCGGTGCGGCGCGGACCTCCGGATGGGATGGACCTGTTATTGTGCTCGGCGCGGTCAGCCTCGGTGAGCGCGCGAGGGTGTCAGTTACACAGGCCGGGGCCGTAGAGACGACGACCCAGGGTCAACGAGGTGGCCCGGCCCGCTGACCTATGACTCGAGAGCGTGGCGGCATCGGTCCTTCCACTGGGCCACAGGATGAGGGCGTCGCGGCCGTACACGAAGTACCGGCCCATGCCGCGACGGCTTGCATGGCCCATGAGTTGACTGGTATCGGGACTCGGGATGCTGCTCATGGCGAAGGTGCGCGTCGCGTAGGCCACGCGACCGCGGCCATCGAAGCGGTAACCGACGGTCTTGGACATCGACGAAAACCGACCGTAGGTCGTGCCCGCGAATCCGATATACGTGCAGTAGGCGCCCTTGAGCCGACCGGGCTGTCCAAATCCACCGGAGACGAAGGTCGTCACGCGTCCCTTCGCGCCCCGTAGCCGCAAGCGCGTGACCCGAACCCTTCGTCCAGCGACCGTTCGCCACAGCCCATCGAATTTCAGCGTGAACACCGCCGTGATGTCGGACCCACTGATGGTCAGCCGGTTCCCCTGACGGGACCAGCGGAACACCGAGGTCGCATTGGGCACGGCATGGGCCACCCCCTGCCCCCCCGTGAAAAATGCGAAGACCTGATTCACGCTCCCCTTATTGTAGTGAAACCATATTCCCGGCAGGCGGCCCCTGGCCCTCGCCTTTGACGACGGGGCACCGAGCAGCAGAGCCAATCCCAACACCAGGAATATCACGCAGAATTTTTGAGCTCGCTTGTTCATGACCATGGCTCCTTTCTGTTGTTGATCGGGTTATCGGCTCCCGCGGGATCCGGTTGCGTGGTTTGTGTGTTTTTTGGGATCCGGTATGCTGTCAGGCAAGGACCCAAGGAGGGTGCGCTCCATGCTGAGACACATGTCTTTGATTGTAGTGGTGGCCGGGCTCGCGGCGGCCGTGGCGGGTTGCGGCGATGACGACGGGGGCGGCGGGAATCACAACGGCAACGTCAATACGAACGGCAACGTCAACACGACCATCGATCCGGACTGCGCGACCATCCGGACCACGAGCTACACGGCGGCCGCGGGGGGCTGGTGCGAGTTCAGCAGGGAGCTGTCCGTGCTGCCGCAGTTCGTGCGGGATGGGCTGACCTTTGCCATCGCCGAGCCGTGGAACGGTGGGTCCTACGGGGGCGAGTCCGGCGAGGCCTGCGGCGAGTGTTGGGAGCTGTCCAACTCCTGGGCCACGCAGGTGGTGATGATGCACGACCTCTGCCCCATCCAGGGCAATCCCCTTTGCGCCGGGGCGATCCTGCACTTCGACCTGTCCACCGAGGCGGCGGCGGCCAACCAGTCCGGCGGGCTGGAGGCGGCCTTTGCCCGGCGGGTGCCCTGCCCTGTCACCGGCAACATCCACGTGCAGGTCAACGACTGGAACGAGTGGGGCTACCAGCGCGCGGCCTTTGTGAATCACCGCATCCCCATCCGCCACGCCAGCGTGCGGGCGTCACCGGACGGCTCGTGGATCCCCTTCGAACGGTCGGGCGGCGCCTGGCAGGTGCTCGACGGTCCGGTGCCGGCCGACGGCGACGGCGTGGTCTACCGCTTCGAGTCGGCCCAGGGCCAGGTTGTGGAGGGCAGCAACGTGCTGGCCTTTGCCGCGGTGCAACCCGGGGGCAATCCCCTGGTGCACGACACGGGCGCCCAGCTCGACGACCAGCAGCCCCCCGAGGGCGTGTGCCAGTACCTGCCCGCCGGCCAGGTGTATGGCGACGAGTGGGGCGGCATTCCGGAGGTGCGCTGGATGCCGAACCCCTGGGGCGACGCGGACGTGTCCGAGACCACCGTGGACTGCCATGGCGGCTCGGCCTCGTGCATCCGCGTGGACAACCTGGGCAACTGGAGCGGCTTGCACCTGTACACCTGGCAGCCCTTTCCCACCGACACATTCAGCACGCTCACGGTCTGGGCGCGGACCTTGGAGGGCACCATGGATCTGGGGGTGGCTCCCAGCCACGACGGCAACCGCTGCGGCCAACAACAGGTGCTCGTAACCACCGCCTGGACCGAGATCACCTTCGACCTCGCCACGGCCTGCGCGGCCGAGCCGTTGCTCGGATCGGTCACCTTCGATCACGGGGGCGCCGCGGTGCCCCTGCTGTTGGACGACATCCTCTTCGAGTAGTTGGCGCGCTCAGTTGGCGCGGGGGGAGCGCTGCAGGCGGTAGGCGAAGCTGCGGAGGCGGCGCAGGTCGTGGGGGGAGCCGTCATCGTAGAAGAAGTAGGCCGGCATGTCCCGGCGGTGGCGGAGCAGGCTCTCTTCGATGAGGCCGTTGTCGCAGCCCCAGCAGCTGGTGAGCAACACGCCGTCCACGGGGGTGGAGTCCCAGTGGTGCAGCACGCTGCCCAGGGCGAGGACCGCGCCGCCGTTGGTGGTGCGGTCGAGCACGGGCTGGGCGGTGCGCAGGGAGGCGCGTACGTCGGGCATGGGCAGCCACGGGTGCTGCCGCCGTACCCGGCGGTAGAGCTCGTTGCGCAGGAGCCCCATGGAGAGGTTGTAGCTGCGCTGCTGCGTTTTTGACGACCCCCGGCCAAAGAGCAGGTCCGGGTGGTCGATGGCCATGAACTCCAGGAAGTCGCAGAGGGGCTCCACCAGGGCGCGCACTCCGTAGTCGGCGAGGTGGTGGTACAGGCCGCCGTTGGCGAAGTCGTTGCCCTTGGTCAGCGCGTCGCCGGAGACGAAGATCGTGCGCAGGGCGGCGCCGCCGTTGGACGCCTCATAGGAGGCGTGGTCCCGGGCGGCCTCTTCCACGAGGGCGGTGATGTCCCGCCAGGTGCGCCCGAGGCGCAGGGGCAGCTCGACCAGGTTTCCCACGGGTCGCTCGAGCACGTCCACCAACCGCTCCCCGTACGCGCGGTAGCGACGCTCGTAGGCAACCCGGTCGTCGGCCAGGGGCAGGTGATACAGGAACAACTGACGGAGCAGGTCCTGGGCGGCGAGGCCCACCCAGGTGCGGGCCGCCATGCCGGCGCCGCCCACCAGGCGGATGGGCAGCACCTGGACCTGGTCGGCCAGACCGCCCTTTTGCAGGGCGAGCTTGTCCTTGATGGGGAAGGCCCCGGCGCGACACTGCCGACCGCTGATCTGCATGAGCCTGATGGGGCGGTCCGGCGGATTGTCGTCCAGGTACTCCCGGAAGGCGCCCCAGAGCATCTGATAGGAGAGGCACTCCTTGCCCGAGCAGTCCCGCTGACCGCTGCTCAGAATGGACTTGGACAACGGCGGCGCGGGCACGGCGTCCAGGCCGTGGGACCGGTATACTGCCGCCAGGATGGGCCCGATGTTGTCCGTGCCGCTCAGAAAGACATAGCGCACGTCGTGGCGCAGGTACGCGCCGTCGCGCGGGTTGGGCTCGGCCAGGGCGACGGCCGCCGCCGGTGCCGGTGACGACGCGGACGCGGTCTGGTCGCGGTGCTGAGCCACCGACTGCAGGAACGCCTGGATGCGCGTGATATAACCCGCCGCGCCTCCGTGACCGTCGGACTCCAGAATGGTGTGCGGGTAGCCCTCGCCGAGCGCGCCGAACACGTGCTCGGCGAAGGACGCCGGACCGCACCCGAAGGACGAGAGCATGAGCGCGTACACGTCCCCCTCGCCCCGGGCCGAGGCCGCCGCGCGGACGGCGCGGTTGGCGTCACCCCAATGCAGCTTGGTCTGACGCGGTGTGCCGGGCTGGATGGGGTAACAATCCATGGGAATGGCCAACGCGCCATTCTGCCGGAGGATGGCCGGGATCGAGGCGTTGATGGCCGGGTCGTGGATCACGTGCAGCGAGCCGCAGACCACCACCGCCGGGTGACCGTGCCCCCGGGCGTAGGCCAGCGCCTCGCGCCCCAGGTTCAGGCAGGCCTGCCCGTAGCGGTGCTGGGCGGTGTTGGCCTCGGCCACAGCGGCGCCCAG
>Ga0180009_10002360_pt1 | contig 22249 bp, 19 predicted proteins | sample OS_PC_MetaG_FD_123537 | JGI IMG/M metagenome (GOLD analysis project Ga0180009, IMG submission 123537) | Groundwater microbial communities from the Aspo Hard Rock Laboratory (HRL) deep subsurface site, Sweden - OS_PC_MetaG | ecosystem: Environmental > Aquatic > Deep subsurface > Groundwater...
CATCGATAAGAAAAAAGTTGGTCTGGGAAGGAAAGGGACGGCAGCCGAGGTTTTCCACCTCGCAGCTCAACCAGGCGATGCCTTCGCGGGTGAAGGCGATGGTTTTTTCATAATGGACGTCATCGCTTAACGCGGCAAGGGCGCCTGCCTGGGCCGGAAGATTGACGTTGAACGGCTGGCGAACCCGGTGCAGATAATCGGCGATGTCGGCATGCATCAGTCCGTAGCCCACCCGCAAGCCTGCCAGCCCGTAGGCCTTGGAAAAAGTGCGCAGGGCCACCACCGGCACCCGGTGTTTAAGGTAGTCCCGGGCGTCGATGCGCAGTTCCGGCTCGACAAAATCCACATACGCCTCGTCAAGGACGACAATCACTTGATCGGGCACCTTGTCGAGGAAGGCTGCAAAGGATGCGTTGCTGAAAACCGTGCCGGTGGGATTGTTTGGGTTGTCGAGAAAGATCAGCCGGGTTTTCGCAGTGATTTGCTGGGCGATGGCGTCCAGGTCATGGTTCATTCCGGCCAGGGGCACCACCCGGTTGATGCCGCCCTGGGCCTGAACCGCTTTCTGGTAGACAAGAAACGTGGGCTGGCTGGTGATCACCTCTTCGTCGGGCCCGAGAAAGGCGGCGATCAGCAACTGGATAACCTCGTTGGAGCCGTTGCCGAAAACCAGCTGGTTCGGGGCCACGCCGATTTTTTCGGCCAGGGCCTGGGCAAGATAATAGCAGCTGCCGTCGGGATAACGGTGCAGGTTTTTCAGGCTGTCGATCACGGCGGCCACAGCTTTGGGCGATGGCCCCAGAGCGTTTTCGTTGGAAGCTAGCTTGATGGAGCCGGTGATGCCGTACTCGCGCTCCAGTTCTTCCAGTGGTTTTCCCGGCGGATAGGGGATGAGATTTGCGATATTGTCGCGAACAGGAAGTTTCATGGGCGTAAATCCTTAAATGTGGCATCCCGTCATTCCGGCGAAAGCAGGAATCCAGCATCTGCGGACAGCGGCAGGAAGGCTGGACACTGGTTTTCACCGGTGTGACGACCAGTTGTGAACACACCTTCTATAATTTCGGCTTGTTCCCTGTCAGATCAAGCCGTTGCTCCAGGGCATAGGCGGCCCGGAAGATTTTTTCCTCGGAAAAATGGCTGGCCTGGAGCTGGAGACCGATGGGCAACCCGCTGGAGCTTATGCCGCAGGGCACCGACATACCGGGCAAGCCGGCCAAGTTGGTGCAAATAGTAAGAATATCGGAAAGATACACGCTCAACGGGTCATCGATTTTTTCCCCGATTTTCCAGGCCGGCGCCGGGGTGACCGGTGAGACCAGGAGGTCGCACTGGGCAAAGGCCCTGGCGTAATCTTCGACGATCAGGGTGCGGACCTGGGAGGCCTTTTTGTAATAGGCGTCATAGTAGCCGGATGAGAGAGCGTAGGTGCCGATGATGATCCGCCGTTTCACCTCTTCGCCGAACCCTTTGGAGCGGCTGTGGCGGTACATTTCCAGAAGTTCGTGCTGGTCATGGTCGCGGAAGCCGTATTTGACCCCGTCATAACGGGCCAAGTTGGAACTGGCCTCGGCAGGCGCGATGATGTAGTAGGCCGCTACCCCGTATTCGGTGTGGGGCAGGGAGATTTCCACGGTTTTGGCTCCGGCGTCCTTGAGCAGAGAGATGCCCTTGTTCACCGCCTGTGCAACCTCCGGATCAAGGCCTGCGCCGAAATATTCCTTGGGGATGCCGATGGTAATTCCCTTGAGGTCTTCGGAAAGGGCTGAGGTGAAATCCGGCACCGGCTGGTTGACCGAGGTGGAATCACGCGGATCGTAGCCGCTGATGGCATTCAGCATGATGGCGGCGTCGCGCACATCCTTGGTGAGCGGCCCGACCTGATCAAGGGAAGAGGCATAGGCCAGCAGGCCGAAACGGGAGACCCTTCCATAGGTGGGTTTGATCCCGACAATTCCGCAATGGGATGCGGGCTGGCGGATGGAGCCGCCGGTGTCCGAGCCCAGCGAGGCGATGCATTCATCCGCAGCCACCGAGGCTGCCGAGCCGCCGCTTGAGCCGCCGCAGATATGGCCCAGATTCCAGGGGTTTTTCGGTACCCCGTAGGCACAGTTTTCGTTGGCGGATCCCATGGCGAACTCGTCCATGCTCACTTTGCCGAGAATCACCGCGCCGGCATCCCGCAGCTTTTCCACCACAGTGGCATCGTAGGGTGGGATGAAGGGCTCAAGTATCTTGGACCCGGCAGTGGTGCGCAACCCTTTGGTGCACAGGACATCCTTGATGGACAGCGGGATGCCGCAGAGGCTTCCACCCTCGCCCCGCTTGCGTTGTTCATCGGCGGCCTCAGCCTGAGCCAGGGCGCCTTTGCGGTCCAGGGTGATATAGGCGTTGACCTTGGGCTCCACGGCGTCGATCCTGTCAAGCACCGAACGGGTCAGCTCCAGAGAGGAGATCTCCCCTGAATTCAGGAGATCCTGCAAGGCATGAATGGTTAAGGCGTGGAGTTCCATAGATACAGTACCGCTGCTTATTTCAAATTGTTGTTTTCCGGGTATCTGCCGTCGCGGAGAGCGCTAATAAAAACGGACCTCGGAAAGGAGGTCCGTAACGGACAGAAAGCATAGCCCTGGTCGTAGAGCCTGAAGTACCTAAATAACCCTTGGCACCACAAAGGCTTCGCCGTTCTGCAAAGGGCCGTTGGCCAAGGCCTCCTGCTGGTCCAGGGATGTGCGGGTTTCGTCTTCGCGAAAGGCGTTTCGGACATCCAGGGCATGGGTTGTGGGCAGAACGGAGGTGGTGTCCAGCTCGCCCAGTTTTTCCACATAGCTCAGAATGGTGTCCAGCTGCAGGGTGGTTTTTTCCACCTCTGCCTCCGACAGCGAAAGCCTCGCCAGCTTGGCGACATATCGTACTTCTTCCGGGGTGATTTTCATGCCTTGTTTTGTAACGCATTCAGCCGGGCAAGTCAATGCCTGATAGGCTTGCAACAACAACCCTTCGACAGGCTCAGGGTGAACGGACATTGTCTTAACGCCATGACACTCCGTTCGTGCTGAGTTCTTCGGCAAGCTCAGGAGAGCCCTGTCGACGCACCTGGGTGAAGCCCGCATTCAACAATTTCTTGGCTGGATTCGGCCATTTTCGAAGCGGAGCGAAGAGAAATCAGTGTGCACCCGTTTTTTCCTGGCTCTCGAGAACCTCGATAAAGACCCGCACCACCTCGGGGTCAAACTGGCTTCCCGCGCAACGGTGCATCTCTGCAATGGCCTCTTTGATTTCAAGGTTCTGCTTGTAGCTGCGTTTGGAGGTCATGGCGTCGTAGCTGTCCGCCACGGTGATGATTTTGGTCAACAGGTTAGCTCATCGCCCCCCAGTCCATCGGGATACCCTTTGCCGTCCATGCGCTCGTGGTGGTGCCGGACAATGAACAGTTCATCCTGCATGAAGGCCAGGGGCTTGATGATGTTGGCCCCGATCTCCGGGTGTTTTTTCATGAGGAGCCATTCCTCATCGGAAAGCGGCCCCGGTTTGCGGATATAGTTGACATCCACCACCAGTTTGCCGATGTCGTGTACCTTGCAGGCCCGATCCAGTACGGTCAGCTCTTCCTCGCCCAGTCGCAAAGCCTTGCCGATGCTCATGGCGTGCAGAGTGACCCGGGTGGTGTGCCCTGCGGTGTACATGTCTTTTTCTTCCAGAGCGGTCTGCAGGGTGAGCATGGTGTTCAGGGTGGAGACTTCCAGGTTCTCGTTGTATTCTTCGAGCAATCTGTTCTTTTTCGCCAGCTCTTTGGTTTTGCTGCGCACCTCGGTTTCCAGGTTTTCCTTGTAGGCCCTTTCCTGGAGCACGTACATCCGTTTTTCAATGGCCCGCTTGATCTTGATGTTGAAGATGTCCAGATCTTCGATGGGCTTGGGGATGAAATCGTAGGCTCCCAGGTTGATGGCTTTGACCGCGTATTCCATGGAGCCGGCGCCGGTGAGGAAGATCACCGGAATCCCGTAATTGCGCTCGTTGATGAGCTTGAGGGTTTCAAATCCGTCCATGCCGGGCATGTTGATGTCGAGGATGATGAGGTCGAAATCCGCGGTCAGGGCCTCTATGGCCTCTTCGCCGCTGGCGCAGGCCACAACCGTGTGGCCGAACATGGAGAGGATTTTGTTGACGGCCTCTCGAACCAGGGTGTCGTCGTCCGCTATGAGAATTTTTGCTTGTGCCATGGTGAAGATCTCTAGCCTGAAATAAGTCTGCGCACACGGTCGTGACCCGAAAAGGGCCGCAACCACCTTTTTTTATAACACAGAGTTTCCCCTAAAAAGTCCAGTATTTTTTTGCTACCGCTATGGCGGCATCCAGTGAAGGCAGGGGCCTTTTTGCCACGGCCATGGCCGCAAAGGCCTCTGGTTGCATCCCCCCTTCCCCGCTCAATTCGTGAAGGCTTGCCAGCACCCCCTCGGCAAGACCCTGCAGATAGTAGCCTCCTTCCAGCGCCAGAACCAGTCGGCCATCGCAGAGTTCCGCGGCCAGATCGACCATAATTTTGGTCATGTAGGCGAATCCTGCTGTGGTGACAGCCATACCGCCAAGGGGGTCGGAGATATGGCTGTCATACCCCGCGGATACCATGATGCAATCAGGCCTGTACTGGCGGGCAACCGGGGCAATAAGCTCGTTCATGATCCGGGCAAAGTCCTGATCACCCTGGCCGCCGGGCAGCGGCACATTGAGGGTGAAGCCTTCGCCTTTGCCGACGCCGGTTTCCCCGAGGCTTCCGGTTCCGGGGTAGTGCGGGTATTGATGGGTGGAGCAGTAAAGAACCTGATCGGTGTCGTAAAAGGAATGCTGGGTGCCGTTGCCGTGGTGCAGGTCCCAGTCGAGGATCAGGATGCGCTTCATTCCGAGATGTTTCAACCCATAGCGGGCGCCGATGGCGATATTGTTGAACAGGCAGAAGCCTCGTGATTGATCCGCTTCGGCATGGTGTCCCGGCGGGCGAACCAGCGCTACGGCGTTGTCCGCTTTGCCTTCGGCCACCAGCTTGAGGCCGGTGATCACCGCGCCCGCGGCCAGGACCGCGGCATCGTATGATCGTGGTGAGGTGTAGGTGTCCGGATCAAGCACGTCGAATTGTTTGCCTGCCGTCTCGGCCACCCGCCGGATGTGTTCGGGGGTATGGTTTAAGGCCAGATCGTCGTAATCGGCAGGCTCGCATTCGGCAAAGAAAAAGGCCTTAACCTCCTCCGGCCGGGCAAGGGCCCGGTAAACGGCGATAAGGCGCTCCGGACTTTCAATATGGTCAAAGCCAGGATCATGTTCAAGAAAGAGCGGGTCTTTCAGGACTGCGGTTTTTCGGGGCATTTTGTTGTTCTCCTCACTGCAATGGTGCGGGTTTCGGTGATAAGATAGTCGAGTTGCTCATCGTGTTTTTCCAGGGGCACTGACTCAACGAGTTGGAGATCAAAGGCCAGACCGATACGCAGGGCTTGCGGCGCCGCTGTTTGTAAAAAACGGTCGTAAAAGCCTCCTCCGTAACCCAGTCGCCCTCCCTGGGCGTCAAAAACACTGCCGGGCGTCACCACCACCTCGATGGACGCAGGGTCCACCTGAGGCAGGGTTTTCAGCGGTTCTAAAATGTTGCAATAGCCCGGCGTAAGATCACGCTCCGGATCGGTGACGGCATAAGGCAGCAGCCGATGCTCCGCGGGCAGGGTCAAAGGAACGCTCACGACTACGCCTCTGCTCAGGCAATTGGCGATGAGCGGCAGAGTCTCCACTTCGCTCCGGAAGCTGACATAGGCAAAAACATTGCGGGCTCCGAGAAACTCCGGCAGAGCCAGGAGGTGTTCCGTAATGATTCGGCTTTTCCGCTGTCTCTCTTCCGCAGGCAGACTGTCCCGGGCGGTCAGGATTTGTGTGCGCAGGGCGGTTCGTTCTTTTGCCATTGCTTCTCCTCTGTTCAATGCCTCTAGTTATAACGCAACAGCACAAAGACGCTAAGTTTTTTGTTTTGTTCTTTGCGTCTATTGTGCTTGTGCGTTACATTGAAGGAAATCATTAAATTCCAGGAGAGTATTGCATGCTTGAAGAATGGCAGCGGTTGGAGCACGATGGAACCCCGATCTATGTGCAGCCGGATAAGCCGGACTGGTTCGTGCCGGGTCAAGAGGCTGATTGCGTGTTGCAGGAGCTGCAACACGGGAAAACTCCTGCTTTCGACAATGCACCGCTTTCTAAAAAAGAGCTCAGTGTTCGGATGCTCACGGCGCAACGGCTGGCCTCCCAGCTTGGCGGCGGGGTGGTTTCTCCCTACCCAGGTCGGGCAGAGCTTCTTTCGCTGCACAGCCTGAAGGAATGCTGGTTTCACCTCACCGACCGGTGCAATCTTGCCTGTCGTCACTGCCTTTTCGCTTCCTCACCCGCCCAGGCTGCTACTCTTGCCCCGGAAGCCCTGGTTCAGGGCATCGTTGAGGCCAGGGGGCTGGGCTGCACCCTGTTTTGTTTCACCGGCGGTGAGCCCTTTGTCTATCCGGGCTTTGTCACCAGAGTGGCCGAGTTGCTCGAGGACCCCAAAATTCATGTGGTGGTGCTCAGCAACGGCCTGTTGATTCGGGAGCATCTTGCAGAGCTGGCAGTTCTGCCCAGAGATCGGTTTCATTTGCAGCTCAGCATGGATGGTCTGCCCGACCAACATGATGCCTTGCGGGGAAAAGGTACCTTTGCAGGGCTGCTGGAAAGTCTGGAGGCTCTCAGGGAGGCGGGTTTTTCCCTTACCCTGTCCGTGGCCGTGAATCACACCAATGTAAAAGAACTGGCCGAGATGGTCGCTTTCGCCGCCGGGCAGGGGGTTAGCAATGTCCACCTGCTCTGGCATTTTGTCCGGGGCAAGGGCAGCCGCGAGCAGTTTGTTTCCCCTGTCCTGATTCTTCCTGAATTGATCCGGGCCCAGGAGATGGCAGAGAAAACGGGGGTGCGCATCGATAATGTGGAGACCATGCGCAGCCAGGTGTTCAGTACCCCCGGCACCCGGCATGATTTGTCCAACACGGCCTGGGAATCGTTGGCCGTGGGGCCGGATGGCATTATCTACCCCTCCCCCGCCCTGGTCGGCATTGCGGACTTGGCCTGCGGGGCTTTGTCCGAAGGGCTGGAGAAAGTCTGGCGTCACAGCCCGGTTCTCGAGAAGGTCCGGCAGGCATCCCTTGCGAAAAGCGGGATGTATCTGGCCAACCCTTTGCGGTTTCTGGTGGGCGGCGGTGATGTGGATCACAGCTATCTGGCCGGAGGTGAGCTGGTCGGCCACGACCCCTATGTGGAGTTATATAACGGGCTTGCCATGTGGCTGATCAGCAGGCAGGCGCAACAGTATCCTGTTCGGGCAAAGGGCGAACTCCTGCTGCGGATGGGCGAAGTGCGTCACGATTGCCCGGATGGCGGCCAGGAGGTGGCTCTTACCCATTGCAACTGCGTGATCTCCTTGTCCGATGACACAGGGCACAGCTCGGTGCGCGAGTTTTATGGGCGGGCAGCGCTTACAGCCAACGAGGAGATCGTTAACCCCTTTGCCCCGGATCAGGCTCTGGCCAATTTCATTCCGGCCGACTCCCGGAAGAAATCCTACGGTTGCGGCAGCCCTGTCCGGGATGCCGAGCCGCAATCCGGCGAGGTGCTGGTGGATTTAGGCAGCGGCAGCGGCGTTGAGTGTTTCATGGCAGCGCCTCAGGTGGGTCCGACAGGTAGGGTGGTCGGCATCGACATGACCGATGAGATGCTGCATCTGGCAAGTGTGGCCAAGGCAACGGTGGTGAGCCGGCTTGGGTACGACAATGTGGAGTTCAAAAAGGGATTTCTCGAAGATATCCCCCTTCCGGATTCCACCGCCAATGTGGTGATCTCCAACTGCGTGATAAATTTGAGCCCGGACAAGCGGCAAACCCTGCATGAGATCTTTCGGATCTTGCAACCCGGCGGCAGGCTGGTGGTGTCCGATATTGTCACCGACGACCCCATTCCGGTGACAATCAAGAATAACGAACAGTTCCGGGGCGAATGCCTGGGCGGGGCGCTGCGGCAGGAGGATCTGCTGGGCATGCTCCGAGGTGCGGGATTTACCGGGGCCAGCCTGATCAAGCGGTTCCCTTACCGGAAAGTAGGTGGAACCCAATTCTATTCCCTTACCTTCCGGGCATATAAACCGATAGAACCCCGTCGGGTGGAGGTCGTCTATCGCGGGCCGTTTGCCGCGATATGGACGGAAAGCGGCGGACTGTTGCTCAAGGGTCAGCGTGCAACTGTGGAGTTGAGCGAGGCTGAATGTTTGGCCGAGTCTCTGTTTATCCTCGATGCGCAGGGGGGAGTGTCTAACCTGAACATGGAGAATAGTTGCTGCGCTCCTCCGAAGGAGGCAGCGGCGGTGCCGATCATGCTGCAGGGGGGCGGCTGTTGCGGCGCCGGGCAGGATGAGGGAGTGCCGGGCAAGATTGTCGCCCTTCCCGCTCTGCGGCCACCGGTAAACGGCAGGCACCAGGCAGGCTGCATGGCCTGCGGCAAGGAGATCGGCTATCTCGCCCATGAGCGGGAAGTCCCTTGCCATTATTGCGGCGGGATCAAGAAAACCAACGCGGTGTGCGTTGAGGGACATTATATATGCGATTCCTGCCACCAGCAGGACGGTCTCTCGGTTATCCGGCTTCTCTGCGCCGAAACCAAGGAACAGGACATGCTGGTGCTTCTGGACACGATCCGGCGTCATCCGGCTATTCCTTTGCATGGTCCGGAGCATCATGCCATGGTGCCGGGTATCATTCTGGCCACCTACCGGAACCGGGGCGGGAAAATCAGCCGGGAAGACATTCTTGCCGGCATTGAGCGGGGCAGCAAGGTGCCGGGCGGGGTATGCGGTTTCTGGGGCAATTGCGGGGCAGCTGCCGGGGTGGGTATTGCCTTCAGCATACTGTTTGAGGCCACGCCGCTGACCCCCAAACCCCGGCAGCAGGTGCAGGAAATCACCTCCCGGGTGTTGGGCGAGATTGCCCAGACGCAGGGGGCACGGTGCTGCCAGCGGGAAACGGTAACGGCCCTGAGGGAGGCCGCACTTCTTTCCCACCACCTTCTCCCGGTATCGCTCCTGGCCGAGGCGGATTTTTTCTGCAGGCAGTTCTCCTCAAACCGGGAATGCATCCATGGGCAGTGTCCTGTGTGGAACAAGTCGGAATTGCGTTTGGGCGGGGAATCATGACACAGGGAAACCCGGCAACGGCTAAAAGAAAGGGTGTCGGCAAGGCGCTTTTGTTCGCGTTATTTCTGATCGCCATGATCGCCATGTTTCGTTTTACCCCGGTGCGGGAGTATATCTCGCCGGAATATCTGCAAAGCCTGGTGAACTCTTTTGGCCCATGGGGACCGCTGGTTTTCGTTCTCCTCTATGCCGGCGGTATCTGTCTTTTTCTGCCGGCCACTCTGTTCACCGGCATCGGCGCCCTGCTGTTCGGGACCATGTACGGTTTTCTCTACAATGAGCTGGGAGCCATGCTCGGCGCTTCCCTGGCCTTTTTCATCGGCCGGTACCTGGGCAGGGATTTTGCCTCAGGGTTGATCGGCGACAGGCTGCAGCAATACGACGATCGGATCGCGGCCAACGGCTTTGCAACGGTGCTCTACCTGCGGCTGGTTTTTTTTCCTTTCACCCCTCTTAACTTCGGCATGGGCCTTACCAGGGTGACGTTCAAGGAATATTTTTTCGGCACTCTGTTCGGTATCATCGCCGGAGGCTTTGTCCTCACCTTCTTCTTCGCCACCCTGGCCGAGGTCTGGAGATCCGGCGACTGGTGGCAGTTGGTGAGCTGGAAGGCCCTTTTTTCCCTGGCGCTCTTTGGCGGCTCCTTTTTTATCCCCAGGCTGATCCGCACAATACAGCCCGACGGCGCAGTCTGAGAAAGGAGCCCCCCCATGCCTGAGCTACCGGAAGTGGAAGTGGTCTGCCAGGGGCTTGCCCCTCTGGTGGTCAAGCGGAAGATCCTCTCGGTTTCCTTCAGCAACAAGAAACTGCGCAAGCCGTTTCCCAGGGCCAGGATGTACAGTCAGGTGGAGGGCGCCTTCATTCTTGGGGTGGAGCGCCGCGCCAAATATATTCTCCTGCGTTTGACCGGAAAAGGTGTTTTGTTGTTTCACCTCGGCATGACCGGCAAGATCGGAATTTTCCCAAGCGATACTCCCCGCCGCAAACATGATCATCTCCGTTTTCTTCTGGATAACGGCAAGGAGATGCGATTTAACGATGTGCGAAGGTTTGGCTGTGTCGAGGTTTTTTCCGAAAAAGAGCTGCGGGAGAGTGACCCTTTTGCCGGTTTGGGGCCGGAGCCTTTTTCCGAGGATTTTTCCGCTGAGTACCTGCTGGAAAGGGCTCGGGGAAAAAAACTGCCGGTGAAAAGCTTTCTCATGGACAACCGGGTGGTGGTGGGGTTGGGAAATATCTATGCCAACGAAACCCTCTTTGCCGCCTGCACTCATCCGCAAACCCCTGTTAATCGATTGTTGAAGCTCGACTGGCAGCTCATTGTCAAGCAGAGTCGGCGTATTCTCGAAAAAGCCATTGCCATGGGGGGGTCCACCATTTCCGATTACGAAAACGTCAGCGGCGAGGCCGGGTATTTTCAGCTGGAGCTTGCGGTGTACGGGCGACAGGGGAAACCATGTCCACGTTGCGGTCTGCCGATTGTTCGTTTTGTCCTGGGTGGGCGAGCCACTTTTTGCTGCCCTGCCTGTCAAAAATAATACGCGCAAAAGACAATTTTTTATGGGTGGATGTATATTTTTTCTTTACTCAGTTGTGTAGCGGAGGTATAAGGGGGATATTTGTCGCCCCCGACCGAGGGAGGAGTTGGCTGGGTGGTCCATGTGTGATCACTACCAAACGTAAATGCGCATTGTCGCGATTATTAAAACACAAACAGAGGAAAAGAATCATGAAATCAGTTAAAACAACCGTTGCCCTTGCCCTGATGCTGCTCCTTTCTACCGGCATGATCGCGTGCAAGAAAGCAGAAGAAGCTGTCGCTCCGCCGGTAGAGCAGGCTGCTCCCGCTGTTGAGCCTGCTGCTCCGATGGCTCCGGCTCCTGAGGCCGCTGCTCCTGCTATGGAAGCAGCTCCTGCTGATGCCGCTGCTCCTGCTGCTGAGCCTGCTGCAAAGTAAGCTGCTGTTCCATATCCGGGCTGGGGTTTCCCCAGCCCGGATATTTTTTTGCCCTTCCCCGCCTGTTTCGCTTATCCCGTATCCCTAGAACTACCCGTTATTATTCCATGATCTCCAGCAGTGCTTTCGCCGCCTGGGAGAGGTCCGCTATGCTGTGATGGCGGGTAATGGAAAACCTGAGCCGTGCTGTACCATCCGGCACGGTGGGTGGCCTGACGGCCGTGGCGAAAATCCCCTGTGCTCTGAGCAACTCGACCTTGTGCAGGGCGGCGCCGCTCTCCCCGATCAGGACAGGGATGATCTGCGAGGGACCAAGATCGCCGCTGTAGCCCCCGGTGCGCAACAGGGTTTTGAAAAGGGCGATTTTTTCATGCAGTTCGCGACGCAGGCTCGGCTCTGCCCGGACAAGTTGTACCGCGGCCAGCGAGGCTGCGGCAACCGCTGGCGGCAAGGCCGTGGAAAAGATAAAGCTCCTGGCCCGATTGAGTAAATACTCCATCATTTCTGCACTGCCTGCCACATAAGCGCCATAGCTGCCAAGGGCCTTGCCGAATGTGCCCATGGCCAGGTCCACCCCGGTGCTCACCCCGTCCTCTTCGATAACCCCGCCGCCGTTTGGGCCGAAAACTCCGGTGCCATGGGCCTCATCCACCATGAGCAGGCAGCCGAACCTTTCTTTAAGTGCCACCAGTTCGCGCAGCGGGCAGCGGTCGCCGTCCATGCTGTAGATGGATTCCACCACGATCAAAGCAGGGCCGTGCCCTTGTTTTTCTTTGAGCAGATCTTCGAGATGGTTAAGATCGTTGTGTCGGAAACGTACCAGGTGTGCGCCGGAGAGGCGGCAGCCGTCGTGGATGCTGGCATGGTTCAACCGGTCGCTGAAGATGAGATCGTGACGTCCCACCAGGGCGGGAATAATGCCGGCGTTGGCCATGTAGCCGCTGCCAAAGGTGAGGGCCGCCTCCTTGCTCTTGAGCTGGGCCACCGCTTCTTCCAGCTCGTGATGCACCGCAAGATCGCCGCTCATCAACCTGGAAGCGCCCGAACCGGTGCCGTATTGGTTCAAAGCGTTCTGGGCTGCGGAGATGAGGGCCGGATGTTCGGCAAGAGCCAGGTAATCATTGGAAGAGAAATCGATCAACTCCCGATCGTCCCCGGCAAGGGTGAGGTGTCCTTTTCCCCGATGGCTGACAGTCCGCAGGCTGCGGAGGCCGTCCTTTTCCCGTTGCTGGTTCAGCCAGTTCTTCAGATCGACCATAGCTGTCTGATTTCTTCGGCAAATTGTCGGTCAGCTTCCGGGGACCGGCCTCGCTGGGTGAGATACCCGCCGATCATCATGCCGTCGGCTCCGGCCATGAAGGCGGAACTTAAAAAATCGGCCAGGGCGGATTCGCGGCCTGCGGCCAACCGGATGGCCGCCTGGGGCAAAATCAGCCGGTAGAGAGAGATGGAGCGGATAATTTCCGAGACGGGCAAAGGCGGAAGTCCTGCGCAGGGCGTTCCTGGCAGAGGGATAAGGACATTGATGGGTACGGAATCAATTCCGCACTCGACAAGGCTCATGGCCATGGACAACCGATCCGCTTCGGATTCGCCCAGGCCGAAGATGCCGCCGCTGCATACCGAGAGGCCTACATTCTGGGCAGCCTTGATTGTGGCGATCCGGTCATTAAAGCTGTGGGTGGTGCAGACCTGCGGAAAAAATTCCCGGGAGGTTTCCAGGTTATGGTGGTAGCGGGAAACACCGGCCTCTTTGAGTTGGCCGAGTTCGGATTCGCCTAAGATGCCAAGGGAGGCGCAGACTTTGATCCCCACTTCTTTTCGGATGGCGCGGATGGCCCCCAGTACTCGGGGCAGATCATCGCCTGCCAACCCCCTGCCGCTGGTCACCAGGGAAAACCGGCTGGCCCCGGCTTGTTTGGCCTCCCGGGCACCCTTCAGGATCTGGTCTGTGTCCAGCATCGGATAGACCGGCGCCTCAGTCTGGTAATGCGCGGATTGTGCGCAAAAATGGCAGTCCTCGCTGCATCTGCCGGATTTGGCATTGATGATGCTGCACAGGGAAAAAGATGTCCCTCGCCGGGCCAGCTTTGTCGCCAGGGCCTGGTGCATGAGTTCGGCCAGGGGCAATGCCTGGAGCGCGGTGATGTCGGGCGGCTGAGGAAGCTGGGATTTCACAATAATTGTCCCTGAAATCGGTCACGAACCGTACGAAAAATTCCAGCAAATTTCGTGTTCTTTCGTGGATTTTGTGACTAAAAAATGAACGACGTCCGTCGAAAGGCCATTTTACTTGAGGCCAAAGATTCCGCCCTTCTTTGCGGAAAACGCAGGGTTGCGGCTTTCCGACCGGGGCTGTCGTTTTTTATCCGGTCTGGTCTTGCCGCTCCTGAGGGGAGGGGAAGACTCGGTCTGCGGAGCAAGGTCTGCAGGGGAGCCGCCAAGGGCTTCCTGATACATCTGAAAAAGCTGCATCCCATCCGGGAAATAGCTCTTCCGTTTCAGCCATCCGGGCCAGGATTGTTCCGCGCCGTGCCGGACAAAAACCGGAAGATTGACCAGCAGCGAGGTGATCTCCTCGCGGGATGCCCGCTTGACATTGAGGTGTTCAAGCTGTGAATCAATCTGGGCCCGGAGGGTGCGGGAAAAGTTGAAAGTCTCGCGGCCTTCGGTGGGCGTATTTACAAGATTGAAGCGCGCTTGGGCCCAAGGCAGCATGAGGACCGCAAGCAGGAGATGTTCCGGCAAAGGGGTGCCTTCGCCATGCAACCGGTCAATCACCTGGCAGAGGGAAAACAGGAGGGTGGTTTCCGGTGAAAGCTTTTCCGGTTCCCGGCTGATGATCCCTTCATAACACGGCAGCAGAAGAAAGAAGAGTCCGCTGGCCACGGCAAGGCGGCACCAGGGGGCGCAGGCGGTGCCGTACAGGTCTTTGAAGAATTCGTCCCGAACCCGGGAATCCGGGCATTGCCGCAGGGTGTCGAGGTTGGCGAGAATTGCCTGCCAGGAGTGATCTTCGATGGTAAACCCGCTTCTGGCCGCATGGCGGATGGCCCGCATCATGCGGACGGGATCCCGGACAATCCTGCGATCCGGTTCGCCGACAATGCGGACAATGCGGTTGTTGAGGTCAGCCACTCCGCCGGTGTAATCAATGATGGTGAAGTTTTCTATCTCATAGAACAGGGCGTTGATAGTGAGATCCCGCCGGAAGGCGTCTTCCGCCTCGGAGCCGAAGGTGTTGTTGTGGGCCAGCACCTCGTCCTCCTCCCTGTCGCCCTCTTCAAATTCGCTGCGGCAACGCAGGGTGGAGACTTCGATTATCTTGCCGCCAAAGAAAAAGACCTGCACCAGACGAAAACGCCGGCCGATGATCCGGCTGTTTCTAAAAAGGGTGCGCAACTGCCCGGGCCGGGCGTTGGTGCTGATGTCAAAATCTTTGGGTTTTTTGCCGAGGTAGAGATCTCGCACCGCACCGCCCACCAGGTAGGCGGAATAGCCCGCATCGCGAAGGCGATGCATTACCTTCAGGGCCTCGCGGTCGATATCCTTGCGGGAGATGGGATGTTCGGCCCTCGGAATGACGAGGGGGGCCGGCAGGTCTGGGAGTGGGTCCATTGGATCTTCCGGGCAGGAGAGCAAGGTGGCTGGACTCCTGCTCAATACGTCGCCGCAGGTTCCTTGTACATGGACTCGGCCTGCGAAACAAATTGGTCGAAAACCTCGCGGACAGTGAGGATTTCCTTGATCTTAAAAACGTTTTCACCGGAAAAAACAAGACCATCTTCCATGTTGCCCTCGCAAGCCGCGGTGAGCCGGTCGCTGATGCAGTAAACATGGTCGCATTTTTTCAGGCACTTGTATTTGCATTCCTTGGCTTTAAGGTCGGCTTTGCTCAACAGTTGCTTGACAAAGGGGGTCTTGATGGCTCGACCGGGTAAGCCGACCGGGGATTTGATCAGGGAGATGTCGTCTTTGGTGGCGTGTAACATGGCCTGCTTGAAGCTTTCCGCCACCGAGCATTCCTTGGTGAGGACAAAGCGGGTGGCGATCTGGACGCCGTCCGCTCCGTACTTGTCCATCATTTCCGCCATTTCATAGCCGTTGGTGATGCCGCCGGCTGCGATCAGGGGAACTTTCTTGACCACCTTGCGGATCTCGGGAAACAGGTCACGCAGGGCTACGTTGGTGCCCAGATGTCCGCCGGCCTCTTTGGCCTCGACCACGATGGCAGATGCACCCAGTTTTTCGGCAAGCATGGCAAAGGAGGGCGAGGAAACAATGGAGACAATGGGGGTGTTGGTTTCCTTGCCGATCTTGAAAATATCCCGGGAAAACCCGGCGCCGGTAACGATCATGTCAACGCCGGCTTCGATGGAGCCCTGAACCAGGCTGTAAAAATTCTTCATGGCGAACATGATGTTCACCGCGATGATCCCTTTGGTGGCTGCCTTGGCCTTGCGGATGTCTGCCTGGAGTTCTTCAACCGGAATGGCCGAGCCGCCGATGGTGCCGATACCGCCGCACTCGGCAACGGGTATGGCCAGGGCCGAGGTGGAGACGCGGATGGACATGCCTCCCTGAACAAGGGGTACCGGGGCGGTGAACTTGCCGATGGTAAGGGGGGGTAGCTTCATGAATATTAGATGCTCCGTTTAAGTTTAGGAGCCGTTTGAAAAAACCGTCGCTGCGATCCTTTCCGTGCGGCGCCCTATGCCGATGGCAGCAATATAAGCGTCGTTGCTGCCGATTGCGGCATTTCAATAATTACTGTGAGTTTTGGGCTTCGGCCAAAGAACAATTAGCAAGTATGCTTTTTTTCGCTTTTTTTGTCAAGGAAACCTTCCAAGCACAAAAGGGGATTTTCGTATGCAGTACAGAAGATTTTTTGCTTTTTTTACCTGTTTCTGGTTTAAGCTAATACATATAGATGCGCTATGGCGCGAAGATGTAACCGATTTTCATTCTTTTTCGCAACATATATATGTGCGATTCAGGCAAAGGCATCATGCATATCCACCCCAGCCGCATCGGCTTTGACATAGACGGCGTGGTCGCCGATACCATGGAGGCTTTTATCCGTCTGGCTCAGACCGGGTACGGAGCCGAAGTGCGTCCGGAGGAGATTACCGAGTTTCAGGTGGAGGATTGCCTGGATCTTGATTCGGCCATTGTGGAGGAAATTTTCTCTCGCCTGCTGGAGGAACCCATTGCCTGCGGCCTGCGGCTCATGACGAACGCCCGTCAGGTATTGACCGGATTCGCCGAGCATGGCCCTCTCACGTTCATTACGGCCCGCCCGCAAAAAAAACCCATTGCCCGTTGGCTGAAGCAGGAACTGGGCCCGCAGGTGTATGGACGGGTGCGGCTGGTGGCCACCGGCGAGCATGACAGCAAGGGCGCTCATATAAAAGAAATGGGCCTTTCTTTTTTTGTGGATGACCGTGCCCAGACCTGTCTGCAACTTTCCCATGAAGAGGGTATTCAGCCCATTGTCTATCGTCAGCCCTGGAATCAGGGGAAGCATGCCTTGCCTGAGGTGGATAGCTGGCGCAGTATCCACGCCATGTGTTATGGGCCCTGTCTTGAGGGTGCTGCATGGTAAGTTCGTGCCCAGCCTGCGGTCAGGCGATACCGGCCCATAAAAATCCGGTCCCGACAGTGGATATAATCATAGCCATTGGGGCCGGCGTTGTTCTGGTGAAGCGGAAAAATCCGCCTGTAGCCTGGGCGTTGCCAGGCGGTTTTGTGGATTACGGGGAGTCGTTGGAACAGGCTGCGGTACGTGAAGCCCTTGAAGAAACCGGGCTTTGTGTACGACTCGGTCGCCAGTTTCATACCTATTCCGAGCCGGATCGCGATCCCCGGCAGCATACGGTGAGCACGGTTTTTCTGGCCACGGCCGAAGGAACACCCGTTGCCGGCGATGATGCGGGCGAGGCCGCGATATTCGATGAAGAGTCGCTGCCGCCCTTGGCTTTTGACCATGCAAGGATTCTGGGTGACTATTTTGCTGCGCAACGAGTTGCCGCCTAAAATGAATACACGTATCCTGCTCGTGGATGATGACCCCTTCGTCCTCAAGATGCTGAAGGTCTCCATGAAGGCCCTGGGTCATGCTTATGATACGGCCAATGACGGCGAAGAAGCCATGGATAAGCTCAGGCAGAGCGAGTTTACCCTGGTCCTCACCGACCTGACCATGCCGCGATGTGACGGCATGCAGCTTTTGAAACATATCAAAGAGGAATATCCCCGGATCGAGGTCATCGTTATCACCGGGCATGCCGAAATCCACGGATATACCGATGTTGTCCGGGCCGGGGCCAGCGATTTCATCACCAAGCCCTTCGGCATGGACGAGCTTGAAGCCAAGATCAGCAGGGTTATCCGCGAGCAAACCCTGATCAGAAAACTTGAGCATCTTTCCATGTGCGATATGCTCACCGACCTGTATAACCGCCGCTGTTTTGAGATGAAACTCCATGAAGAGATTCCGCGGGCCCATCGGCAGGGATATCCGGTTTTTCTTGCCCTTCTTGATGTGGACCGCTTCAAGGAATACAACGATCAGTATGGGCATCAGGCCGGAGACCGGGTTCTTCAGGATATAGGACGAATCCTCGTCCAATGCACCAGGGAGAATGTGGATTGGTGCTTCCGGTTCGGTGGTGACGAGTTTGCCATTATCATACCCTACGCCACCGCAGCACAGGCTGTGCAGATTGCCGACCGCATCCTGGAGCGCTACAGTCATGAGTCCCGCTACGCCTCAACCAGCCTCAGTGTCGGTTTGGCCCAGTTCCTTAAGCACCCTGGTTGTACCTGGCCGGAAGACATCGCCGAACTGGTGACCCGTGCCGATAAGGCACTGTATACCGGTAAGGAGCAAGGAGGTAACAGGGTGATTAGCGACTCCTCCTTGTCCTGCCTGGGCGAAATAGAAGCTGCCACGAAACAACCTCCCTCCGCCTGATCATAACGCCATCAATGGTGTCGTCTGCCTCCCGTGCTAAGCCATTGTTGTGTTGCCGCAGCGTAAGTTTGTCCGCCAGAATCAATCCCTGACACAATAAAAAAAATTCATTTTCCGAAAGAGTTCTGCGTCAATCCCCTTGGCAGCCCGCCTGAGTGTTCCCGATTATATTCTTTCATTTTGCATGGTTATGCACCCCTCATCCCCTGGTGTTAGTCGCCGTATTTTGCCCGGATTTTCACTCCGTTCGTTGAGATAAAAAGTTTGTATTTGCCCATATTCTCTGGTATATAAGCTCGATCTATTAAAGGAGGATTGTTTCCATGGCAACAAGCACAACAGCAACCAAAACGAAGTCCGATGTCGAAGTGGGGGAAATGAGCTTTGCTCAGCTTTTCGAGGAGAGTCTCAAGGTGGCGGAGGTGGGTGAAGTCGTGCCCGGTACCGTTATCGCCCTGGTCAACGATTTTATCGTGGTGGATATCGGCGACAAGTCGGAAAGTGAGATTCACTGTTCCGAGTTCAAAAACGAAAATGGCGATATTGAGGTCAAGGTGGGCGACATCTTTGACGTCTTCGTGGAGAAGCGCGAGGCCGAAGGCGGCCTGAAGCTTTCCCGCGAAAAGGCCATCGGTATCAAGGTCTGGGAAGACATCGCCAAGATCCAGGAAGCGGACGGCACCATCTCGGGCCGGATCGACAACCGGGTCAAGGGTGGACTTTCCGTCGATATCGGCGTCCCGGCCTTCCTGCCATACTCGCAGATCGATCTCCGGCCGGTCAAGGATCTGGACAGCCTCATCGGCCAGACCTTTGAGTTCAAGGTCCTTAAATATAACCGCAAGCGCAACAATGTGGTGATCTCCCGTCGCGCCATCCTTGAGGACGAGCGCAAGAAGCTGCGTGAAGATATGCAGTCCAGTCTGGTGGAAGGCCAGGTGGTTACCGGCACCATTACCAATATCACCGATTACGGTGTCTTCATCGATCTGGGCGGCATGGACGGTCTCTGCCACATCACCGATCTTTCCTGGGGCCGTGTATCTCATCCCTCCAAGCTGTTCAAGGTGGGCGAAGAGATTCAGGTCAAAATCCTCAAGTACGACCGCGAGAACGACAAGGTTTCCCTTGGCGTCAAGCAGCTCAAGGAAGATCCCTGGGCCACCGTGCAGGAGCGCTACCCCATCGGCACCAAGGCCATGGGTAAAGTGGTATCCATCACCGATTACGGCGTATTCGCCGAGTTGGAAGAGGGCGTTGAAGGTCTGATCCATGTTTCCGAGATGTCCTGGTCCAAGAAAACCCGGCATCCGTCCAAGATCGTCGGCGTTGGTGAGGCGGCCGAGGTGGTCATCCTCAACATCGATGTGGATGCCAAGCGCATCTCTCTGGGCATGAAGCAGCTACAGCCCAACCCTTGGGATCTGGTCAGCGAGAATTATCCCGTTGGCTCCATCATCGAAGGCAAGATCAAGAACATCACCGATTTCGGCGTCTTCATCGGCATCGAGGAAGGAATCGATGGGTTGATCCATGTCTCCGATCTGTCCTGGACCGAGCGGATCAAGCATCCTTCCGAGAAATACGCCAAGGGTGAAACCATCCAGGCCGTGGTGCTTAAGATCGACCGCGAGAACGAGCGGTTCTCTCTCGGCGTCAAGCAGCTGGAGCCGGATCCCTGGCAGGCTGCCATCGAGAAGTATTCAGTGGGCACCACCGTACAAGGCAAGATCACCAACGTCACTGAGTTCGGTATCTTCGTGGAAGTTGAAGAAGGCATCGAAGGGTTGATCCATGTATCTGAGATCAGCAAGGACAAGGTTGCCACTCCGGTCGGTATGTACAATGCCGGTGATTCCGTTGAGGCGAAGGTGATCAATGTTTCCGCCAAGGACCGGAAGATCGGTCTGTCCATCAAGGCGCTCACCGACGAATCCAGCGAAGGTTCCCTGGAGGAGTACAAGCAGAAGCAAGCCAAGAGCGGCCCGTCCACGATTGGCGATCTGTTGAAGGAAGAGATGGACAATAAGGCTCAGGAGTAATCAGGCCGAAGGTGTGAGGAGCCGCCGGTACAATGCGGCGGCTCCTGAATTTTTATTCCAGGTTTGTCATGTCACAAGAGTTATTCCGCCACAAGCATCCGGTTCTTACGGGACTATTGGTCCTGGGGTCCATTATGCTGTTTTTTTGGGGCGGAATAACTTTTTTTGTTACCAGCCTTACCAGGCCATCCAAATCTGAACTCTTCCTCAAGGAAGGGATCGGGGTCATTGATGTTAAGGGCGTTATCCTCGAATCCGAGGAGACTCTGGAAAATCTCGTAGCTTTCCGGGAAGAGCCCAAGATAAAGGCGATTGTTCTGAGGATTGACAGCCCGGGCGGTGCGGTAGGCGCGTCCCAGGAGATTTATGACGAGGTCCGGCGGACCACCGCGGTTAAGCCGGTGGTGGCCTCCATGGGGTCCGTGGCAGCTTCGGGCGGTTTGTATGTTTCCCTGGGCGCCACCAAGATTGTTGCCAACCCGGGCACCCTGACCGGCAGCATGGGAGTTATTCTCAAGTTTGCCAATCTTGAAGGGTTGTTTGAAAAAATCGGCTACAAAAACGAAGTGGTCAAAAGCGGGAGGCTGAAAGATATCGGTTCCCCTTCCAGGCCCATGACCGGCGAAGAGCGCCTGATGCTTCAGGGGATGATTGATAACGTTCAGGACCAGTTTGTCCAAGCGGTTTCCGAAAGCCGATCTTTACCAACGGCAGATGTGAAGAAGATTGCCGATGGCCGGATTTTTTCCGGACAACAGGCCCAGGAATACGGCCTGGTTGACCAGATGGGAAATTTCAGTGATGCGGTCATGCTGGCCGCAGATTTGGCCGGAATGAAGACCGAGAAGATGCCGGATCTTGTCTATCCTGCGGGGGATGATTTTTCATTCCTGCGGCTGATGACCGGTAAAAAAAGTGAATCGCTGTTACAGCAGACAGGTTTATCTGGTCCGATTCTGGCCTATGAATGGACAGGGACCTTGCGATAGGAGTGTATTAAACGATGTTGAAACGGGATTTGGTAAATGCTGTGGCCGAAGAGATGGGCGCGTATCTTAAAAAAGATGTGAGCCAGGCTGTTGATATCATGTTGGACACGATAGTGGAGGCCCTGGCAGAGGATCGGCGGGTCGAGATCCGTGGGTTTGGCAGTTTTTCCGTGCGTCAGCGCAAGGCGAGGACGACCAAGAACCCCAGGACCGGCAAGGTCATGAAGATTACTTCCCGCAAGAACCTGCATTTCACCATGAGTAAGTCGCTGAAAGACGCTCTGATCCAGAACGGGAAGTAACTCGGACAAGCGATCACCGGACACTGCACCTGCACCACCCTGTCACCGCTCAGTTCCGGGTTCAGAAGTGGCTGGTTTCACCCTTGCCATGGCGTAGCACCTCCGGCGTATCGCCGATGAGCGACACCACCGATGATGGCTCAGGATAGACCGTGCCTCCGTCGATAATAATGTCCACCTGTCGACCGAACCTTTCCTCTATTTCGTAAGCTTCGCTCATGGGTGGGTCGTCGGGGTTTTCGATGGCGCTGGTGTTGAGCATCGGGTTGCCCAGGGCTTCTATGAGCGCCAGACAGATGGCGTTGTCCGGAACCCTGATCCCCACGGTTTTTTGCCGGCTGAGCATGATTTTGGGCACCAGTTTTGCCGCCTGCAGGATAAAGGTGTATGGTCCGGGCAGATCTTTTTTCATGATCCTGTAGCTCATGTTGGAGACATGGCAATAGGTGCTGACATTTTTGAGGCTTGAGCACATGAAGCTGAAAGGCTGGTGCATCGGCCTCTTTTTTATTTGGTAGATCCGTTTGATTGCTTTCTGATTGAACATGTCGCAGCCGATACCGTATACGGTGTCGGTGGGGTAGCAGATCACCGCGCCTTTACGCAATGCCTCCGCGGCCTGCTGGATCAGGCGGGGTTGGGGGTTATCCGGATTGATATCAAATATCACGCGGTGATCCTTTTTGCGGGTCTGTCGGCCGACGGCTAACTCCCCATGGTGATTGGGATTCTTCTCTCTTATTGTACG
>Ga0180009_10002361_pt1 | contig 22245 bp, 25 predicted proteins | sample OS_PC_MetaG_FD_123537 | JGI IMG/M metagenome (GOLD analysis project Ga0180009, IMG submission 123537) | Groundwater microbial communities from the Aspo Hard Rock Laboratory (HRL) deep subsurface site, Sweden - OS_PC_MetaG | ecosystem: Environmental > Aquatic > Deep subsurface > Groundwater...
AACGATCTCCCACCACTAAATTTTCTATCGTCTCTTTTAAAATTTCCCATACTTCATACTCTAATTAAAACTAATCTTATTGTGCCTAACTTTAACACGCTTCTAATTATAAAGCAATAGTATTGGCAAAACAAAAAAAGGCGGGTCTGTTTCGACACCGCCTTTTTATTTTCTGGCCTAACCCCTCCTCTTGGCCTGCTTTATAGGGTTAACCATTTTTACTTTCTTTTCTTCTTTTTTCACTATGTGCGTGGCGACAGGACAATTGCCCGGTCCCCATTTTACCGCAGGATCAGCATAAACACTGCAGTAGAGCTGACCATCAAATTTCCTTGGCTTTCTGCACCCCTTGCACTCATCCACAATGGGTTTGCAGCTTCCACCAGGACATCCGCAACCAGCTTTTGTCATAAAATGGCACGAATTGCCTTCCTTCACAGTTTTGCATTCCATTTTTTAGGTCCTCCTTCCTTTCAAAAATAGTTTATTTCAAAATACTGATATGATATTAGCACGATAAATATATCGTGTCAATGGTTCGACAAGGCTCACTATAAATTTTGTGTTTTCTATCTAAAATTATTAGCTACTTGACCAATAACATAGCCCACTGAAGCGGAGAGCGCTCCCAAAAAAAGCATTCTGGCCCCGAGTTTCCACCACCCCAACTTGGTAAACCTTGAAGTAACAACGCCAAGAAGAAACAAACCACTAAGCGCAAAAACAATTGACAAGATAATCGCCTGTGGAATGGAAAACAAAAAATATGCTAAAAGCGAAATGCTCCCACCGACAATATAAGAACAAAACATTGTCAGCCCTTCAAGAAAATTACTTTTAATTTGCTCCGGAAATAAAAAAAGCTCTCTGTAGGACATTTCTTTAAACATCAGTTCTTTATTTTTTGAAGCAACCTCAGCTTCTTTGCCCATAAGTTCGTTTTTATTAGATTCAACAAATGCCCACTGTAAATATAATTTTATCATGAGTTGGGTTTGAACTCCAGTCTGCAGAACTTGACGCATGTTAACTTTTATGACAAAATTTAATAAGATTTAACAAATTAATATAGAGGAGGTGGGAAGAATGAAAAAAGCAGGAAGGGTGAGGAAAGGAAAACTTTTGAAATTTCTGGGTGTAGGCGACTTGACTGTGTACAATACCACCCCTCCGTTATGGCTTCCGGTGGGTGGAGTGAAAAAGCGACTTATTGCCGGAAGAGTTGAGAGTCGCGAAAGATGCACACTCTCTCAAGTATTTTTCTTTGAGGAACACAAACCCTATACATACAAACTACTGGACAAATCTCCCATATTTTGGGGAGAGGACCCTGCGATAACCACAGTGCAGACGAAACGAGGCGAGGAGATTGTGCTGGGGGTCGTGGAACCTCACGCTTATTTTCCCAGCTCTGAAAAGTGGGCTCTGCAGACTGCCCTATATCGCGGAACAGATCTTACTGACCTGAAACGATTTGCCGAAGTGCCAGGCAAAGACAACCGCTTGGTTCAGAAAAAAGGAGGGTCGATAGCCTTTTGCAATCGTCCTCAAGGAACGATTGGGGGGCTCGGCACCATTGGCTTCAAGGAGTTTGAATCGCTTGACCAAATCTCTGAAGAGGGTTTGAGAGATGCCATCCTACTTGAAAACATGTTCCCAGAAGGCTGGTGGGGAGGCGCAAACGAGCTTCACAATCTACCAGAAACTGATGCAATCGGAATCATAGCGCACGCTGCTCACGAACGATTTCCTTGGGTCAAGGAACCTGGAACCGATTGCAGATTCTTTAAATCGGCAACCGGCTGGACAAAATCGTATGTTACGATTTATACCGAATTAAACCGCAATATGCAATTTACCATCCCGGAAGTGATTGCAACTCGGGAAGATTTTCCGGCGCATCCGGGGAAAATGTCCGTGCTCAATGACGTAACATTTCCCGGTGGAATCTCGTTTGAGAATGGAGTACCCATGCTCTACTGTGGTATCGGAGACTCATGCGAAGGAGTAATTCTCATTTCGCATCCAGCAATAGTAGCCATATATCCACCACAATAAAAAACCAAAAGCCCGTGTGATTTTTCACCGGGCTTTTCCATAATGACGGGCACTGCCATTTGTCCGGTTTTTTTCATCAATTCACTCTGCTTGACTTGGCGCTTTTTCGGCTTTCGTTTGGATCCCATTTTGCTGCATTTCTTGTTCTAGTAAAGTAGATGCGGGGACAGCCGTTGGTGCAGTCGTGTGGTAAGTCGTTACTGAAGAAATTGAAAGAACACGAAAACATGAATCTGCTTTTGTTATTCCAAGTTCCCTACATTTATCCTCAAGCGTTTGGCATATCTCTGCTGATCCTCCTTGTTCTGTGCAGAAATCCCTAATCTCTTTAAATGATCCAAAATTCTTAGAGGGCATCATCTCGCACATCTCTTGTGTTCCTCCTTGTTCTATGCAGAAAGCTCTGGGCGAAAAACCCTGGCCCGACGACACTGCTTCCAATGCTCTCTCGCTTCCCCGGCTTGAAACTGTTATTGCCTGTTCAATGGTCGGTTTTGCCTGCTCTGGTACTTTTTCCAAAACTTTTTCTAAAACAGTAATGTGTTTTTGTGTGGCTTCGGATATAATATTAGCCACTTCTTTGGTGTTTTTTCCTTCATTTTTGGCTTTCTCTATTCTAGACAAAGCTTTTTCCAATTGCATTTCATATCTTGCAAGCGTTTTTTCTACAAGTTCCGGCTTATCTTTCTCTGCTACTGCCTGAGCTTCAGCCAGTCTTTCAGCCGCAAGCAAAGCGTGTCTTTCGGCTTTCTTAATATCGCCAAAAGTAAAGAAAGTGCGGGTCGCTTCCGCAATTCTTTCCAAGAAGTAAAACGGGCTGTCGGGAAGCAAGCCTGCGTCTGGCAAGTCAGCTTCTTGGGCAAAAACTGTCCCGGTAAACAAAATTGATAAAATAATTAACGGCAGTATTTTTGTTTTCATATTTATATTATTTAAAAATAATCTAGTGATAATAATGGCTATATTATATCAAAAAATCTCCAAAAATTCTAACGGGCGAGCAAGCACAAAACTACCCATTCCATAAATTTATTTTTGTTCAATTCTTGTTTCTGCTTCGTTCGCTAAATAAACTATAACCCACTCTCTAGATACTTAGCGAGCCTGTCTCTGTCTTCATTTTCTTTATCACCTTTAAAATAAAGCTCAATATGCATAAAAGTTACTATATTTTTATGATAAGCATAAATAATTCTCATTGACCTATCCTGCAAGCTTTTACACGCAAGGCGCGCTTTTACTACCTGTATTTCTTCAGAATAATGAATGATAGTAAAATTTTTACCTATCCCAGTCGGAGCAATTTCAATAACTTGCTCAAATACAGACAAGTCGTCTTGAAGACTTCTATATTTCTTTAATAATCTTTTTAAGTCCTTCTCAAATTCCGGCAATCGTTTAAAGCGCTTCATATTTTCCTACAGATGTTTCTTCCGGACGATAAAAAACATGTTCATAATTTATTACTTCTTTATCTTTTGCCACTAGCCATGGAGTATCTTTATGAGATAACTCGGACAATTGACGCGCGCTTAAATGCGCAAGACGTTCAATTTCATCTTCAATATGTTTTAGTTCTCTACCGCTTAAATTTGACACATCCGGCTCTTTGACAGGAATGTATTTAGTTTGGTCACGGTCAAAATATTTGCTTTTCACTTCAACAAGTTGTCCATCTGATTCCATTTGTTTAATAATTTTTGCAAAAGAGATCGGTGTCGGCCCAAAAGTATTTTTTATGTATGTTGCGCCAACAAACTGCTCTTCATATTTCTCATAATAATCAAAATCCATAAAGTAAAGCAGTTTATACAAAACTGTCTGACCTATATTGGGCCTGCTCCCAACTTTCCCAAGAATATAAAGTAAAACTTCTTTAAATTTCTTTGTGTTTTCTTTTGGGATTTTGCGAATCTCAACACGACTAGAAATCCTGCTTACATCTCGCAAGTCTTTTTCTAAAACATCTTTTGAAACATCAAAAATACGAGTCAAAATATTTTTTTGCTGTTCTGTTGGTTTGTTTTCACCTTCTTCAAGTTTTTTATAAGTTGGGCGAGACAAACCTAAACTTTTTGCTACTGCTTCTTGAGAAAGACCTAATAATTTTCTTTTATTTTTTATAAATGTAGACATATTGATAATATAACACAATAAAATATTTTTTACAACTTGACTGTGGATAACGTAATTTTGTAAAATAGAAAACAAAGTACACCTCGCTCACAAAACAACCGCTACATAACTACATGAGTTGGCAACAAAAAAAACGAGACTTACGTCTCGTTTTTTGTATTTTTTACTTTTTTCTTTTTTACCTTGCACGGCTTCCGGCACTTTAAACAAACATAATTAATCGTACATATTTCATCGCTTCCTATAAAATCCGGTATGCCTCTTGCTTTTACTTTTGCGTTGCAACATTCTGACCGATAATTTTCTTCAAGTTTCTTAAACATTTCTCTCCTCCTTTTTCAAACAACTTTTGTTTCTTCAATCCTCCCGCCCTCCATTCTCCCATAAAAATCCCCTGAAATCCACCCAATTCCCATCTGTTGGGTATCGGATATCCAACAGATATAATAGATGGCTCCCCTAATTGGATGCGTTCAGTCTCGCCCGTAGGTCTACGACCGAGGGAACTTTATATTACTTGCCCGCCTTGGGTGTGGGTAAAAAAATCGCTGGGCTGTTTGCCCAACGACTTGAAATCTACAAAGGACCAATCTACAAAGGACCGTCCTTGGTAAGATTGGTAAGATGGGGCTAGAACATCAATATTGAAACAATTTTTTATTTCCTCTACTGCGCCAGTGTGGTCAAAATGGGTATGTGTAAGAATAATTTGTTTTGGTTTTAGATTGTTTTCTTCTATAACATCAATAATTTTCCCCGCCTCATCGCCAGGGTCTATTATAACTGTGTCTAAAGTCGCCTCATCGGCGACCAAATAACAATTCGCCTGAAAGGAACCAACCGGGATTTTGTAGATTTTCATTATTTTTATTATAACAATGTCTTGACAAAAAATATAGAAATACTAAACTACTGAATAAGCTTTTTAAAAAATAAAAAAAGGAGGTTGTTATGACAAAAGGATTGTTGGTAATTATTGTTCTTTTACTTTTTGGAATTGGGACTTACTTACATCTAATTAGACAAAATATAAAAGGACAGTTTGTTTATAATATGCAACTAAGTAGCTTGGCTATGTCAAACAAAATAGATTTAAAAACCATAGACTACATCATGAACGGCGTGGGAGAGAAACCTGATGATAAAGAACTAAGCTGGGCCATATACAATTTGCTAGTAAATTGTTCGGCGCTTTATAAACAAAAACGATATGGAAATTTTGATAAAAACGAATGGAATATCGTAACGGATTCTATTGAAAGACTTTTTGAATCCCAAGCTGTGCGACAAGAATGGCTTGGATACATGCACCACTCTCTATGGGATGAAGAATTTAGAGAGTTTGGAACAACTTTGTTCCACAAAAAAAACAGAGAAACAAAATAAAAAAATACAAAAAAACCGCCGTCTGCTCAGCACAGCATACGGCGGTTTTATTTTTTCACTTTCTTTCTTAGTTTATCAAGCGCGCTTTTTGCCTTTGATGTTCTGTTTTTTTTCTTTCTTATTGCTCTTTTCTTCTATTTTTTCCCACTTTTGTCCCCAATATTGTTCTCTTTTCATGTCTTTTATTCTACACCAAAGTTACAAAAACCAAAACTTGACAAACTAATAATATCAAACTCTCCATTAGCTCACGATCGTGAGGTTATGGAGAGTTTGTTTGAAAAAATTTAAAGATTTTAAAATTTAAATGAAAAGCCCCAATTTAACTAACGAAGCCCGACCTCTTAAAGAGGTCGGGCTTCAAAACATTGATTCGTGACTAGGATTATTTTCTCTCTTGCCATTTTTGCCATGTAACCAGCAAGGGACTGGCGAGGAAAAGAGATGAATATGTTCCCAAAACAATACCAAGCATAAGAGTCAACGCAAAATATTTTGTTGTTTCTCCGCCGAAAACAAGAAGGGACACTAGGACAAGAAGAATGGCCAAAGATGTTTTGATTGAACGTCCTCTCACCTGTCGGACGCTTTGACTAACTGTATCCTCAAAATCTTTACCTGTCCCCTTTTTAAGATTCTCTCTAACCCTGTCAAAAACAACAATTGTATCATGAACAGAAAAACCGAGAATCGTAAGGAGGGCGGTAACAAAGAGAATATCAACTTCTATGTGATAAAAATAGCCAAGAACACAAAAAACACCGACAGGAATGGCAACATCGTGTATTAGCGCAACAATAGCGACAGAGCCGTATTTCCAAGATGAAACCGGCTTTGACACTTTTCTAAAAGCATAAGCGATAAAAAGAATAATCATAGCAACAACAAGAACAATGGATGTCCACGCTTTTCTTGTTAATTCTTTTCCAATGATAGGGCCTATAGAGTCAAATCGTTTTTGTGTCACCTCGCCGAGGGTCTGAATAAGGGCTTGGTGCTCATTTTCTGTAATATCGCGAAAACGAAAAAGAAAACCTTTTTCTCCGATTGGTTGGATAAGGACATTGCCTAAATTTTGCGCGTCAACTTTTTCCTTTATAATATTCATCGGTGGACGGACTTGCGAATATTCAACTTCCAAAAGAGAACCTCCCGTAAAATCAATCGCAGGATTAAGCCCCCAGACAATAAAAACGCCAAGACTCATTGCCACCAACAGTCCAGAAATCATATAAAATATTTTGCGATGTTTAATCATAATGTTTTGGGCATTCCCAATAAAAATTTCATTATTTTGGATTCTCCTTTTATATCAGCAACAATAAGAAATGTTCTTGTTGCCGTAAATGATGTAAATAAACTTACCAAAATACCAACACCAAGAGTTAAGGCAAACCCCTTTACAATACTCGTTCCAAACCAATAAAGAATAGTCGCCGTAATAAGAGTAGAAATGTTTGAGTCGCGAATAGACGTCCATGCTCTGACAAATCCTTCGGGAATGGCCGATTTAAAATTTTTTCCATTTCTTAACTCCTCTTTTATTCTTTCAAAAATAAGTATATTAGCATCAACAGCAACACCTATGGAAAGAATAAAACCGGCAATACCCGCGGCTGTTATGGTAACCGGAATCATCTTGAAAAGCATGAGAACAACAGACGAGTAAATCGCCAAGGCAAAAATAGCAACAATGCCAACAAGCCGATACCATAGCAAAAGAAAGACTGCCACAGCCAAAACACCGACAATGCCGGCAAAAATACTTTTGCGCAAAACTTCCTCGCCCAAAGACGCGCCCACGCTCTGTTGAGATATAAGCTCTATTGGAATTGGTAACGCTCCGGAGTTAAGATTGCGAACAAGCTCTTTTGCTTCTTGCGCGGTAAATTGTCCTGTTATCTGAGCGCGCCCGCCTGTTATTTCCTCCCTCACGTTGGGAGCGCTTATGGGAGCACCATCAAGATAAATCGCCAGTGGTTTGTCTATGTTATCTTTTGTTATTTTAGCAAAAATATCTGAACCCTCTTTTGTAAACTCTATTGAAATTTGAGGTTGATAAGTCGTTTGGTCAAAATCTAAATTCGCTCTTTTTAGATAACGACCTGTTAGGGCAGTTGAAATAAAATAAGGATCTTCGTTCAAGCGTTCATTGTTTTCCTGCGCTTTCAGTATTTCATCTGTTTCTTCCTGTGGGCGCTGTGTTTTGAATTCAAGATATGGGGTTTCGCCAATGAGAGCAACCGCCTGACCAATGTCTTTGATTCCCGGGAGTTCTACGATAAGACGATTTTCATTTCCACTTTTTTCAACTTGTATTGACGGTTCGCCGACACCAAAAAAATTGACACGACGCTCTATAACATCTCTTAAGCCCGACATGGCTTCGCTTATTTCGTTTTCTTGAATACCTGAAACATCCGCTCTGTATATAAGATGTATGCCCCCCTGCAAATCAAGGCCTAGATGAAATGGAACTTCGGGAGAAAGGCCCTTCATACTTTCAGGCAAAAAAGGCGCCGCCGTAAAATATGCCGCAAAAAACCCGAATAAAAATATAAATATCGCAAGAAATCTCGTCTTTACCATATTAGTATTTATAATAACCAAAAAATAAAAAAAGGGAAGCCCCAACATTCATTGGGACTTTAAGTACGGATGGGGACCGGAAGCGCCAATCTCCAAGAGTCAATTTGATTCCATTGTTATTTCTGCAGATAACTTTCTTTGCCTAGAAGAAACATATGGGTTTAACCAACGGCGTTTTTTGTTTAGAATTTAACTTCCACCGGTTCTTTTTCGGCTTCGGTAGAAACTTCAAAGAATTTCATTTTTGAAAAACCAAAAGTTCCGGCCACCAAACGTGTAGGAAAAACTTCAACTTTAATATTCAAACTTTTAACATTTGAATTATAAAATCTCCTGGCCGCCTGTATTTTATTTTCCGTGTCAGAAAGTTCTCTTTGAAGCTCCAAGAAGTTGGCATTGGCTTTTAAGTCAGGATAATTTTCAGAAACAGCGAAAAGTGTTTTTAATGTTCCCGACAACATGTTTTCTTTGCCCGCTTTATCAACGGCATCACCCGAACCAGACATCGCCTCCGTTCTCGCTTTCGTTACATTTTCCAAAACATTTCTTTCGTGTGTCATGTAACCCTTAACCGTCTCTATTAAATTAGGGATTAAATCGTATCTTCTCTTCGTCTGGACATCAATATCGCTCAACGCCTCTTTTGACCTCATTCTCAAAACAACAAGTCGATTGAATGTATAAATAAGCCAAACAATAACCGCAACAACAACTAAAATAACTATGGTAGAAAAACTCATATATAAATTAAATTAAAATTAATACTACATCATTCCGCCCATTCCTCCCGGCATGCCACCGCCCATGTGCTCGTCCTTTTTCTCCGGCAAATCAGCCACAACCGCTTCCGTAGTCAAGAGCATAGACGAGGCGGAAATGGCATTTTGCAAAGCGGACCTCTCAACTTTAAGCGGGTCAATAATGCCGGCTTTAATCATGTCATTTATTATTTTGTCTTTATGCGCGTCATAACCAATATTGGAATTTGGATGCTTCGCTACCTCCTCTTTTATGGCGTTCACAATAACAGACCCATCTTCTCTTCCTGAATTTTTGGCAATTTGCCTCAAGGGCTCCTCAACAGCTCTCAATAAAAGATTCACCCCCGTTTCAAATTCGCGCGCGATATCTTTGGAAGGAGATTTTATTTTCCCCTCGGCAAAATCTTTGGAAACAATTGAGGCTGCCTTGATATACGCCGTTCCTCCTCCGGAAACAATCCCCTCTTCAATCGCCGCTTTTGTCGCTTCTTTAGCATCCTCAATCTTGAATTTTTTATACTTCATTTCTGTCTCTGTAGCCGCGCCAACTTTAATAATCGCAACGCCCCCGGAAAGTTTTGCCAGCCGCTCTTCCAATTTTTCTTTTTCAAAATCGGAAGTGGTATTGGAGATTTGATTTCTAGTTTGTTCTATTCTTTGTTCAACATCCTGTTTCTTTCCTTTTCCCCCAACAATAGTTGTGTTCTCTTTTGTTGAAATAATCTTGCGCGCTCCGCCCAGCATATTCAATTCGGCATTTTCAAGTTTCATTCCGGTTTCTTCCGAAATAACTTTCCCGCCGGTTACAACAGCAATGTCTTCCAGCATTTCCTTTTTTCTGTCTCCATAGCCGGGCGCCTTAACGGCCAAAGCGTTAAACGTGCCCCTTATTTTATTTACAACCAACGTGGCCAACGCCTCTCCCTCAACATCATCGGCGATAATAACCACATCTTTTTTTCCTGATTGCGCCAATTTTTCCAAAATGGGCAAAATTTCTTTTATAGAAGAAATTTTCTTATCGGTTATCAAGATACTGCAATTTTCATAGACAGCCTCCATCCTCTCCGCATTGGTAATCATATAAGGAGAACTATATCCTCTATCAAATTGCAAACCTTTTACCATTTCGCTTTCAACTCCGAAAGACTGGGACTCCTCAACAGTGATAACTCCGTCTTTCCCGACTTTCTCAAAAGTATCGGCGATAATCTTCCCTATTTCTTCCGATTCGGAGGAAATAGTGGCAACCTGTAAAATTTCATTGTAGCTCTTGATAGGCTTGGCCATTTTTTTCAAAGCGTCAATCAAATGCTTCCCCGCCGTGTCCAAACCAATGTTTATGCCAATCGGATTAACTCCCATTGTCGCAAATTTCAATCCGCCATTAATAATCGCCTGCGCCAAAACGACAGCCGTGGTAGTCCCATCACCGGCAACATCGTTTGTTTTGCTGGAAACTTCCTTCACAATTTCCGCGCCCATATTTTCAATCTTGTCCTCCAGCTCAATTTCTTTGGCGATAGTAACGCCGTCATTTGTTATGTCTGGAGAACCAAAACTTTTGCCCAAGACGACATTCCTCCCCTTGGGACCGAGCGTGACTTTCACAACATTAGCCAAAGTATCAACGCCCCTTTTGAGCGCCTCTCTGGCCTTTTCATTAAAAATTATTTGTTTTGCCATAATATTTATTCTATAATCGCTAAAATATTTCCCTCGCCGATAATATAGTACTCTTTGTCGTCAACTTTAATTTTGTCCGCGCTGAACTCTGAAAAAACAACCATCTGCCCCACCTTTACTTCCATCGGAACTTTTTTGCCATCCTCAAATTTTCCAGCGCCAACGGCAACAACCGTTCCCCTGTCAACTTTTTTATTATCAACCGTTTCGGGAATCACAATCCCGGATTTTGTTTTAGAAAGTTTTTCGTCTTCCGATAAGGCTTCAATTACTACTTTGTCAGCAAGAGGTTTGATTTTCGTTTTCTTTGGCATATATATATTTACAATAATAAAAATTAACCTATAATCACTCGTCATTTTACTAAAAATAAAAGGCCTTGTCAACACAAGACCTTTATTTTTCCATCACTTAATTGTCAAGATATCTTCGTACTCATTTAGTGTTTTTTTCAGCTCTTTTAGACGCGACGTTACCATTCTCAAATGCTGAAATTTTCTCATTATGTCCTGCTCCTTCCCTTTATTAAAAGCGCTGTAGACAAACAAAAAAGTTATATATTTTTTTCTAATCGTTCCCAGGGAGTCGTCCACGCTGAAAACTATCGCTGGAATTGCGGGATACTTTTTCTTATGCAAACTGACATGGCTCTTGCGAGTTTTTATTTGAAAAGAAAAAAAACCGGGTCTTGTTTTGTCAATTTTGAATTCAGTTACTGCGTCAATCCCTATCTTATCCAATGTTCCGTTCCTACGCGATAAGTAAGCGCGCGTGATCCATCTGCCATTTCCAAATTCAGAGAATACCTGCAATATTCTATTTTTCAAATCTTCATGCGCTTTCGCATTGTCGGCACTAGTAACTGAAGACACAATTATCCCCCTCTTTTTTGTTCGCTAAAAGAACATTTATTTCATCCTATACCAGCCCATTGACAATTTCAACCCTTGCATTATACTGAAAAGTAATATTTAATCTAAATTATGTCTAACATTCTACCAGTAATTCAAATAATTATTTCCTTTTTATTGATAATCGTTATTATACTCCAACAAAGAGGCGCTGGTCTTTCTGGAGCTTTTGGCGGAGGGGGCGGAGAAAGCTATCACACAAAGAGGGGGTTTGAAAAAATACTTTTTACTTCAACGGTTGTCTTGTCCGCCCTCTTTCTTTTGTCTGCGCTTGTTGTCCTATTAATTCGGCAATAAAAACTCGTGAAATACCTCAAAAATCTCCAATTAAAAATGCTCCGGCTTGAGTTAAGATTGCGGTATGTCGCCGGAAATCTTTCTTTCCCATCAAAAATTGCTTTTTTGGTTCTGTTAATAACACTGCTTGTTGGCGCCACTATTCTTTTGAAAGAAGTAGATAAAAATTTGAGCATAGAAATACCTGACGATGGTGGAGTTTTGAGAGAAGGTGTCGCCGGAACACCACGGTTTGTAAACCCCGTTCTGACCATATCTGACGCAGACAGAGATCTTTCAATGCTTGTTTATTCCGGACTCCTGCGAACGAGCGAAGGTAACTTTGAACTTGATTTGGCAGAAAAATACGAAATAGATGAGGAGAACCTGTGTTACACTTTTGAATTAAAACCAAATCTCCTTTGGTCTGACAATAAACCCTTAACAGTAGATGATGTAGTTTTCACAATAGAACAAATTAAAAATCCTCTCACAAAAAGCCCAAAAAGGGCAAGTTGGGAGGGGGTAGGAATTGAAAAAGTAGACGAGAAAACTATTCGCTTTTGTCTTGAAAAGCCATACTCTCCGTTTTTGGAAAATACAACCATCGGCATAATTCCAAAACATATCTGGAAAGATATACTGCCAGAACAAATGCCTCTAAGTACTTTTAACATCGAAGCGGTCGGTTCAGGTCCGTACAAAATTAACAAAATATCAAGAGATTCATCAGGTATCATTGTTTCTTGCGAATTGACACGAAACGAAAATTTTGTTCTACAAAAGCCTTATTTAAAGAAAATAATTTTTAAATTCTATTCTTCGGAGAAAAAACTAATTGAAGCCTACAACGAAAACAAGATAGACAGCCTAAGCGCAATCTCCCCAAAAAATATTTTGGCAATTAAAAACAAAGAAAACAGCTTAAAAACATATTTCTTGCCGAGAATTTTTGCCGTATTTTTGAATCAAAATGATGCGCCCGTCTTTATTAAAGAAGAAGTGAGAAAAGCGTTAAGTTTAAGTGTGGACAAAAATCTCATAATTGAAGACGTTTTGCAAAATTTTGGCGTGTCAATAAACAGCCCCATTCCTCCCGGAAGCATAGGCTTTACCGAAACTGAAGACACCGAAGAAAGCTATGAAACGCGGTTTGAAAAAGCAAAAACCATTTTGGAAAAAAACGGGTGGAAACTCAATGAAGAAGAAGGAGTAATGGAATATAAAACAAAAAAGGAAACTACCAGGCTAGAATTCTCTCTTGCTACTTCAAATATGGCCGACCTGGTGCAAACCGCAAACCTACTTAAAGAAATGTGGGAAAAACTAGGCGCTAGGGTAAATGTTAAAATATATGAAATTGGAGACCTTGAACAAAATGTTATACGACCGAGAAAATACGACGCCCTCTTGTTTGGAGAGGTAACAGGAAGAGACCCTGACCCTTTTGCCTTTTGGCACTCATCACAAAGAAATGACCCCGGTCTCAATATTGCTCTTTACGCAAACATCACAGTTGATTCGCTTTTGGAAAAAGCCAGGGAGACATTTGACATGAAAGAGCGAGAAGAAAAATACCAAAAATTTCAGACAGAAGTAATAAAAGACATGCCCGCCATCTTTCTCTACTCACCTTATTTTATCCATATTGTGCCTTCTGTAATTAAAGGACTAAACGAATACTCAATAACAACCCCCGCCGAAAGGTTTTCTCAAATTTACAATTGGCACATAAACACAAAAAAAACGTGGAAAATATTCATAGAAGATTAAAAGAAATGACCAACGTGATCTATGACAAGGATTTTGGGCAAAAAAATCCTGAGTTGGAACTTTATGAAGTTTACCGAGAAATAAAAACTGACAAAGATTTGCGCTGGGACATAACAAGAATCCCTCCTCAAATGCTTGGAAAAGAATTTGTTAAAACGAAAGGCAACCGAAATAACCATGGGTTTCAAGAACTTTACACCGTCTTAAAAGGAGAAGCGATTTTTTTAATGCAGAAAGCTAAAAATGGTCTAATTGAGGATGTTTTTGCAATTAAGGCAACCCCGACAAACTGGATTATTGTTCCTCCCAATTACGAAATCATTACTATTAATCCCTCCAACAAAAAAACCCTAGAAACAGGCAATTGGGTTTCAAACAAAACGAAAAATATTTACGAAGATATTGAAAAATTTAAAGGCGCCTGTTATTTCTATACTGTGGACGGTTGGCTAAAAAATAAAAATTACCAAAAAATAACAAAGTTGCGTTTTGAAGAACCACTAAAAAGCGAACCAAAGAATCTTGATTTTTTAAGAACGGAAATAAAATAAATAAACGCCCTCGTGGCGGAATTGGTAGACGCGCTAGCTTCAGGAGCTAGTTCTCGCAAGGGAGTGGAGGTTCGAATCCTCTCGAGGGCACCACACAAAATTTAAAGATTTAAATATTTAAATATAAATTATAAAAAAAATAATTAAAACAATCGCATGATTACACAAACAAAAATAAGGATAATTCCTCTTGGCGGTGTTGAGGAAATCGGTCGCAACATGACAGCAATTGAATACAAAAACAGCATTGTTGTATTTGATATTGGTCTTCAATTCCCAGACGGAGAAACGCCGGGAATAGACTACATACTACCAAACACCAAGTATCTTGAAGCAAGAAAACACAAAATAAAATGCGTGGTTTTAAGTCATGGTCACTTGGACCATATTGGCGGTGTCCCCTACCTTATGGAAAGGTTGGGCAATCCTATTATCTACACAACAAAACTTACCAAGGCAATGGTATTAAAAAGACAAGAAGAATTTCCACATACATCCAATCTGCACATTCAAGAAATAAAAGCCGGGGACAAAATCAAACTGGACAAAGACTTTGCTTTGAAATTTTTTGACATCACCCATACGATACCGGATGCCATTGGAACAGTGCTTGAAACTCCCCTCGGAAATATCGTCTACCCGGGAGACGCCAAAATAAAACACGACGACAAGGGAAACCCTGCCGGTCTTGAAGAATACGCAAAGTTGGGAAGAGAAAAAGTTCTTGCGCTACTTTTGGAAAGCACTAATTCCGAAAAACCCGGATTCTCTATCAGTGAAGATACCGTCAAAAAAAATTTGGAAAAATTGTTCAGCGAGGCAAAGGGCAGAATTATAGTCGGAACTTTTGCGTCTCAAATTGAAAGAATAGTGGAAATAGTAAAAATAGCGGAAAAACTCAATAGAAAAGTGGCCATTGATGGATTTAGTATGAAATCAAATCTGGAAATCGCCAACAAGTTAGGATTTTTCAGACCAAAGAAAGGAACCATCATTTCGGCAAAAAGTATCAGCGAATACCCCGACAGCAGGATATTGGCTTTGTGCACAGGCGCGCAGGGGGAAGAATATGCCGCCCTTATGCGCATAGCGAATAGTAAACACACCCACATCAAACTGCACGAAGGAGACACTGTTGTTCTCTCCTCCTCCATTATTCCGGGCAATGAGAAAAATATACAAAATCTAAAAGACAACTTGGCAAGACAATCCGCAAAAATTATTCATTATGAGGTGGCGGAAATTCATGCCAGTGGACATGCTTACTCCGAAGAATTAAAACTGATGATAAAAGCAATGCGACCAAAGTTTTTCATTCCTGTTCATGGACACTATTTCATGCTAAAAACAAACGCAAATTTGGCTGAATCCCTCGGTATACCCAAAAAAAATATTGCTGTTGCCGTGCGAAATGGAACGATTATAGAAGTGTCAAAAGACAATATCAGCATCTCTAAAGAAAAAGCCCCCGCCAATTATGTGATGGTTGACGGACTGGGTGTCGGAGACGTAAAAGAAGTTGTCCTGCGCGACAGGCAAATGCTGGCGCAAGATGGTATTTTTGTAATAATCGCCGCCATAGACACTCAGACAGGAAAAGTAAAAGGTTCCCCAGATATTATTTCGCGAGGTTTTGTTTATTTGCGCGAATCGCAAGATTTGTTAAAATCCGCCCGATATATCATCAGAAAAATTGTTGAGGAATCCGCCAATATGCACCCAATAAACATGACTTATGTAAAAGACCAAATCAGAGAGCGTGTCGGAAAATATTTATTTCAGAAAACAAAACGCCGCCCGATGGTATTACCTGTGGTTATAGAGATTTAGGAATTTTCTTTTTCTCTTTTAATTTGTTCCTCTCGTAGCTCTCGTAGCTCTCGTAGCCTCTTCTCCATTCTCCAAATAACTGAATCCGGATAATAATGCCTTAAATAAGAACTGCTCCATAACTGACCTCTTTTTTCTATATCCTTGTCATAATAAAATTTTGGATCAACACCTTCTTTGAAGCGCTGATAATTCTGTAAATCCAACAATGCTCTTTTTAGCTTATCCGGATTATTTGAGACACTAACCCAAAAAAACGCATGGGCAAATTCATGCACTATCGTTGTCTCTAGGTCAATAGCCAGTATTTCTTTAGTTTCTTCAAGGTGTTTTTTTATGTTCTCTTTATCTTTGCTCCCATAAATAAACGCGGACATTTCACGCTCTTTCTTCAAACCGTCAACAGCAATCTCCAAATTAAGTCTCACAACTATTTCTTGTAATTTCATATCTTCTATGTCCTTAAGTTTTTCTGGCGAGAAACCTACGGCATTTATCTTTTCTCCGTCTTTATAAAAATGAGGCGTGCAGGTTCCGGTTCCTTTCCCAAAATCTATACCAATCAGCATAAGATCAATAACATTAACGTCCCTTCGTTTTTTTATAGGCCAGTGTTTGTTTATATAATTTTTTACAAAATCGCCACGAAGAATAATTTCCGCCAAAGCGGGAATATCTTCCTCATCCACGGTTTCTTTTTCTCGAAGCTCTTGCTCCATCTCTTTTCTTTCGGAATCTACATATTCACCCTTTTCTTTTAAAAACTTTTCTTTTTCTGGCCAAAATATTTTCTCTTTGTCTCTCTCAATAATTCCTTCTTCATTTTCCTTTTCTTTTAACTCATCTTGCTTTTCTTTTAAAAACATTTTATTTAAAAATTCCATCACACATACAGTATATAGCTGTCCTCAAAAATAAACAATATTATTCAGAATACATTTTTACCATCCATTCGCGATCGTGGCTATTTGGCAAAAATCAATTACAAACCAAAGTGCTTTTTTAGATGCAACTCGTTATCCAACGAATCGGCAATAACAAATCTAACGAACTTTCTAATATTATGGAATTCTATAATATAATCAATTTCCTTTTTACAATCATAGGGATGAATAAAGACACTTTTTTGAAATTCAAAAAAATCAAGTTTTTTAAGACGGAAACGTAATGCGTCTCTTTCTTTTTTATTAAGCTCAGGAATATCAAACAAAACAATCCTCCATTTTTTATCCCACTGTTGAGGTTTTTGAATCTCCATTTTATCAAAATCGTAAGATAATGCTCTCTTTTTCCCTCGTTTTGTAAGAGTCATATTGAAAGTTCCATCCTTATTCTTTGTTTCTTTAATCATTCCCGCGCCATACAAACTAAAAACAGAACGCTTCAGAGCCCGCCTCTCTATCTCCTCCCAATCTTCCGCCAACCCTCGTAAAATTTTAAAATAAGTTTTCGGGGACCCGGAAAGACCTAGGACTAAACCTCCAAACAATAGCAATAAAACCTTTTGTTGTATTTCCCCATAACCTCTCGGCATGTTTTAATTTAATCTTATCATAAATTCTCAAATTTACCATCCATTCGCGATCGTGGCTGTATGGCAAAAATGTTTATTTTGTTATTTCGTGTTGTTTTGACCATCGCCAAAAACATCGTCTAGAAATTCCAAAATTTCCTCTTTCTTCTCTTCCATTAGCGTCTCCGTTTCAGCTTCAATAACCAAACGCATCAATGGCTCCGTGTTTGACGGACGCAAATTGAACCACCAGCTTGCCCCGCCACTGGCGGGGCTTGTCCCGTTCGTGACGGGGTTTGGATATTCTACCAAAATACCATCCTCAAAATTCTGGTTACCATCTCCATATTTTTCTTTTACTTTTTCCAAAATTTTATCCCATTCTCCCTTAGAAGAAAGTGGTAAATTAATTTCTCCTGAATGAAAATATCCGGAAAAACGATCTGCTAATTCTGATATTTTTAAACCAGAATTTTTGTCCAATGCTTCCAAAAGCATTCTTAAAGCAAAGAGTGCGGATTCAACATAATTAAGTTGCCCAAAATAGTAATGACTGGAAATCTCTAAGCCAAAAACAGCGTTTTTTTCTTTCATCGCTTTTTTAATATAAAAATGCCCAACCCTGCTAATTTCTGTCCTAATTCCTTTTTCCTGAAAATGTTTTTTCAATTTTCTGGTTGAAACAACATCTTGAATTATCAAGTCTCCCTTTTCTAAAAAAGCATCAGCAATAATTCCACCGACAATATCCCCCCTTATCTCATTTTTGTTTTCGTCAAATACTTTTAACCTGTCCCCGTCGGCATCAAAAGAGACGCTAAAATCCGCATCAGAACTTGCGCAAACTTCTATCCCCATTTTTTCCAAAAAAGAGGGCAAAAATAAACCAACCACACTTTCCCTTGTATCTATATTTATTTTAATTTTACGATTTATTTTGAAATTTTTTGTAATCAAATCTAAATAGTCACCAGAAACATTAATGCTTTTTTCCGCGCCTTTTTTGTTGAAATCCTTTAACTTTGCTTCTCTTAAAAATCTTTCTATATCCACTCCCCCTATCGGCTGGGCATTTTTATCCGTAAATTTTATACCATTGTATGTTTGAGGGTTGTGTGAAGCTGTTATCATCGCTCCGCCATCGCAACCCAAATGGTCAACAGCAAAATAAAGCATTGGTGTGGTCGCCTCGCCAATATTCAAAACATCTATACCGGAGTCTTTCAGGCCGTTCACAAACGAATCCGACAACGACAGTGAGCTGGGGCGAATGTCGCGCCCAACGGCAATCTTTCCTTTTCTTGCCCCGTTTTGTGCAGGGTCAATATAACTCGCGAAACCCCCGCCAAGAGTATAAAAAATATCCTCGCTTATATCCTCGCCATAAACACCCCTGACATCATACGCCCTAAAAATTTTCGGGTTGATATTCATTATTACTAAGTATAACATCAACATATGAAGATAGGTATCGTGGGCCTGCCAAATGTGGGGAAATCAACGCTTTTCAAAGCCCTAACAAGAATACCGGTAGATATAAACAACTACCCTTTTTGCACCATTGAGCCGAACATTGGCATTGTTGAAATACCGGACAAAAGAGTTGACCGGCTCGCGGAAATTTTTTCATCGCGAAAAAAAATTTACGCAGTAATAGAATTTGTTGACATAGCGGGGTTGATTGAAGGAGCAGCGGAAGGACAAGGTCTTGGAAATAAATTTCTGCACCATATCAGAGAAGTTGATGCCATTATCCAAGTTGTCAGGATGTTTGAAAATGAAAAAATCATCCACGTCCGAGGGAAAATACACCCAAAAGAAGACATCGGTATTATTAACACCGAACTGATATTAGCCGACATTGAAACCGTCCAAAAAAGAATTTCTAAGCTGGAAAAACAATCTCACTCGGGTGATAAAGACGCCATAAAACAACTAAGGATCACAAAAGAATTAGAGGAAGTTTTGAATGGAAACGACGTGTTTGAAATTAAAAAGTTTGCGGATTCGCTGGGAAAAAACGTAGATTTAATAAAAGATTTGCACTTGCTCTCGCTAAAGCCGAGTCTTTATGTTCTTAATGTTGATTCTTACGAAAAACTGGAAGAACAATTTTCGAAATTCTCAATAGACATAGCTGACCCTAAGAATATCGCTATTGACACAAAAACAGAGGAAGAAATTTTGGAGTTGTCAGAAGAGGAAAAGAAAGAATTAAAACTGAAATCTCAATTGGAAAAACTGACAAAAGGAAGCTACGATCTTTTGGGACTAATGACGTTTCTCACTTCCGGAGAGGACGAAACTCGCGCGTGGACGATTCCCAAGAACTCAACGGCGCCCCGCGCCGGACGCGCCATACATAGCGATTTCGAAAACAAATTTATACGCGCCGATGTTATTCCGTACGCCAAACTAATAGAAGCTAGGACAATGGAAGAATCCAAAAAAAGGAATTTTGTCCAAACAGTCGGCAAAAACTACATCGTCCAAGACGGCGACATAATAGAATTTAGGATATAAAACAAAAAACCCCGCAACCCTATCTGTGGGACATCGGATATCCCACAAATACAAATACCGGCACTAATCTATCGTAAATTCTCTGATTTGTTCAAAAGTATTTTTTGCTTTATTTTTGTTCGCACTACAGTCCTTCAAGAATTCATCATATTCATCGTAATCTTTACAATTTGACCACCGGTATGACTGAAGAAATTTTTTTGCTTTGTGCCAATTTTTAATCCCCTCTTCCTTCCATCTTGTCTCAAAAAGATCTAACGGATTCATATAAATATATTGAACAAGATAATTTAAGTACTCGTCTCTATCAATTAAAACCGCCTTGAACTTACCTTGAAATAAAACACCGTCTCTTTCGTATTTTTCATTAAAATATTTCGTATAACCAATTCCTAATTTTTGCATAAACTTAGAAATACCACAATCTTCCAGCTGTTCCAGTATTAAATGGAAATGATTCGGCATCAAACAACTACAATGAATCTTAACAACTGGCTTCCTATCTTTCTCGTCAATTTTGTGGGACATCGGATATCCCACAAATACAGTGCCCTCTTCCACAATCACACGACGGAAAAGATTTATTGAAGAATTCCTGTCGTTGAAGTCTCTCAAGCCAAAAAGGAATCTACTATAATCCTTGTCTTCCATAAAAACCTTGCGCTTATCAGTTCCACGATTAAAAATATGGTAAAAATGATTATTTGCAAATTTTGGTCTTTTCATTGGATTTATTATATACCCTTTTTTATCTGTGGGAAATCGGATGTCCCACAGATACCAGAAGGGGTTGCGTAATTGGGAAAAGGCTGATACTATATTCTCTATAATATGGACAAGGCAAAAGAGCAATACGAAATCGGATATCTATTAAAACCGACCCTCAAAGAGGAAGATATTTCTAGTTTTCTTTTAAAATTAAGTGATGATATTACCAAAAGAAATGGTATGGTAATTTCTGAGGGAAAAACAAAAAAACAAACTTTAGCCTACCCAATCAAAAAAGAAACTTCCGCAATGTTTAATTGGATAAAATTCTCTTTGGACCCAATCTTTATAAGAGAGATCAAAGACATAATGGATGCGAATCCTGTTGTGTTAAGATTTTTAATTATAAAAACAAAAGAAGAGAAACGAAAAGAACCGTCATCGATAAAGGTATTTTCCATCGCTAAAAAAACCGCTCAAACCGAACAACAAATAATTGAAAAAGAGAGCGTCCAAGAAGAAGAAATTGATAAAAAAATAGAGGAGCTTCTTGGAGAAAATTAAAAAGATAATTATCATTCATACAATTTTTACATGAATTTAAATAAAGCTTTTATTATCGGGAATTTGACAAGAGATCCAGAAATGAAGACTTTGCCTTCCGGAACTCCTGTTGTTTCTTTTGGAGTCGCGACAAATAGAGTTTGGAAAAACCAAAGTGGCGAGAAACAGCAAGAAGTTCAGTTCCACAACATTGTTGTTTTTGGCAGACAAGCTGAAGTCGCAAACCAATACTTAAAAAAGGGCAGTAGCGCTCTAATAGAAGGAAGGATTCAGACTAGTCACTGGGAAGCCCAAGATGGAACAAAAAGATCCAAAACGGAAATTGTGGCAGAAAGAATTCAACTGGGTCCAAGAAGAAACGGCCAAAACAGTTCCTCTCCAACAGATTTTAGCAAAAATGCAAACAACAGTAATCCGTCCAGCCAAAAGACAGAGTCGTTAGATACAATTGAATATCCAGAAGAAAATAACGACCCCGACAACATACCATTCTAATAAATAAAATTTATGGCAAAAAACTGCTACTTCTGCGCAAATAATATGAGGAGGATAGATTACAAAGAAACCAAAAACTTTGAGCAGTTTTTGGACGAGCAAGCAAAAATTATTCGCAGAAAAGAAACTCATTTTTGTGTCAAACACCAAAAAAAACTAACCCAGGCAATTAAGAGAGCCCGTTTTTTGGCTCTTATTCCTTTCGTCAGGCAATAAAAATAGGTTTTATTTTAAATTAAAATCTCTTTAATTTTCTTTTTTAGTTCTTGTTTTATCGCGAGGTTTTCTTTCAGAAACGTTCTTGCTTTTTCATATCCCGCGCCTAACTTTATGTTTCCATAAGAATAGGATACCCCCGATTTTTTTATAATCCCGTGTTTTTCTCCCAACATCAGAATTTCGCCCGTTGAAGATATACCCTCATTGTAAATCAAATCAAATTCAGCCACCCGAAAAGGCGCCGCCGTTTTATTTTTGACAACCTT
>Ga0180009_10002362_pt1 | contig 22245 bp, 18 predicted proteins | sample OS_PC_MetaG_FD_123537 | JGI IMG/M metagenome (GOLD analysis project Ga0180009, IMG submission 123537) | Groundwater microbial communities from the Aspo Hard Rock Laboratory (HRL) deep subsurface site, Sweden - OS_PC_MetaG | ecosystem: Environmental > Aquatic > Deep subsurface > Groundwater...
ACGATAACGATAGGCGAAGGGGAGACAGCGGGCGCGGTGACAACGGCCTTGATCGGGCCTGTGAGCTTTGCGGCAAATCAATCATTGCAATGGGATTTTCGAAATGGCGGCATGAAACTTACGACGGCGACGTCTTTAACCATTGACACATCAGGTGCAGGTAACATCGACGTTTTTGTATCGGGTAGGGTTGAATAAGTGTTTTGCCCTAGAGAGTCCTCCATCTCTTTAGGGTTCACAGGGGAGAGCGAAGCTCCTGTGAGGGACTTCAGGCGGTGTACAGCCTTCATTCCTCTCCCCTCTCCATGTGGGCGGCGGGCCTTGCCATAGGGTCCGCCTTACCCATAACGGCTACAAGAATTTTTAAAATGATGAGTTCACCCGTTTGACTTTCAGTTAATTTACAGTGTTACCCACGGACGAAGGGATGTTAGGATTCGGAGTTCTCATTTTTGAGAACATTTTTAGTGTTACCCACGGACGAAGGGATGTTAGGGATCCCAGACTTTCAGTTTAATTTACAGTGTCACCCGAGAGTGCGGGGAGGGGGTAAAAATGATCAAAATTGAGCTATCGGAAAAGGAAAGAGCGAATCGGAAGCCCTGGAGATGGACGGCTTTAAATGAGTCGAGGGCCGCCGATTTATCTTTCATTTTTGACGAGCTTAGGAAATGGTGGCCATTGACGGAACGACAAGTCTACTATAGATTAATCTCTTCAGACAGAAGCCGGGCGGATCACTGGCGACAATTCGGGAACCCTGAAAAGCCATTTTGTGATTATTATCAGACCGTGTGCCGGTTGTTAAAATGGATGAGGATTGAAGAACGCTTGCCATGGCGGGCCATTACAGATGAGCACCGAACAACTACTCCGAAATTGGGATTTCAAAACAGAGAAGAGTTTATACAGAATGAACTCGATATTCTTCTTGAAGGGTATACCCGATGTATGGCACAGAAACAGGAGCGTTATCTTGAACTATGGATTGAAAAGGCGGCTTTGCTTCATATAGTAAAACCCATTGCAGATCGGTTTTGTCGTCGGGTTATTGTTTGTAGGGGGTATAATTCTGTAACCTTTCAAGCGGATTTTTACAGTCGGGCGGCGGAGGCCTTAGGGCTGGGGCAGATCCCCACCGTCTTATATTTTGGCGATTGGGATCCTAGCGGTTGCAATATGCTTAATGCGGCCATTCAAACACTTCAAGACGAACTGGGCTTATGGGGAGTCGAGTATTACCGATGCGGAATAAACCCCGATCAGTTTAAAGCTATCCCAGCAGATCCAGTGCCGATTAAACCCGGAGACACGAGGGCGAAAAGGTTTATCCATCAACACGGTTCAATGGCCTATGAGCTTGACGCGTTTCATCCAAGACAACTCGAGGTGCTTGTTAGGGAAAGCATTGAGCATTTTACCGACATGGCTGCTTATGAAGAAAATCAGGAATTAGAGGAAGAAGATATGGACAATATTGAGGACCTTCGGGAATATATGCTAGATGCCTATGCTAATTATTAGTGAATAAAAGTTGAAACATGATTCAACTTTCAGAAAAGGGGCATCTTGACGCCAAAAAACCGATGTCGAGACCTCACCCCGGATGTAGCCAATGAGTTATGGATAGCGGGACAAAATTTGAAAGCACAAGGACAAAGAATAGATTTAACTTCAGCAAAAAATTGCCGAAGTTGGAGTGGCTATTGTGAAGAAATTGGGATCAGTCATCAATCAGCGAATAATTGGTTGAACAATTGGTTCCCAGAACAATTAAATTTAGGAGAGAATAAACCTGTCATCATAAAAGCCAATGCAAATGACTGGTTAAGAGAACAGATTTAACTGCGGTCCATGATGAACCCCAGACAAAGTTACAGCAAATTCAAAAAGAGTCTGGTGTCACCACCTCCACAAGGAAAAGATGGGAAAAGACAGCAGATATCCCAGAAAAGGAATTTGAAAAGCATATTGCAGAGACTAAGGATAAAAAAAGAGAGCTTTTTATTAGACTGGTTGGAAATTCAACCACCGCTCACCGCACCAAAGGCACCGGCCAGAATGAATGGTTGATAAGGGTTTTTTCTTGATTCTGGCGCCCAAATCGGCACCACGATCAATGATCTCTATGAAGGGCCTAGTTGGGTATTAAGGGATTTTTTAACTTTAGCTTGACAAGCTGAAAATAAAATTTTATGATTATAAATGTTCAAATCAATAAGCGGAGGCCAGACCGATATCATGGCATTTTTATTTTATAACCTAAACTTAAAATCAAAACCTGAAGTGGCCGGGACCCGTGAGGACCGGAACGGATCTTATTGACCGTGAGCACCACTTCAGGTTTTTTTATTTAGGGAGGGCATTATGGATAAAAGAACTTTTGAACACGAGATAATGAAAGCCGCAATCTTCAACAAGCTGGGAGAGAGAGTAGATTATTGGATGGGGTATCAAAGAGGACTCCGGCGCAGGTATCATGGAGAGAATTTCGGGACCCTTGAAGAGCACATAAAATGGATGTCTCTTTCAGGTGATTCAGATCCAAGCAGAGCAGAGCGAGGCCGGGGGTATAGAGACGGCTATGGCCTGAATAATGCCTTGCAGGACGCTTGAGAGGCACCAGGTGAGGACTTTATGGATAAAGGTGTAATAACCATTTAGAAAAAAAGGGGGGCAATGAAATGGCAATAAGAAAACGAGGTAATTTTTATCAGATCGACTATTTTGATCCAACCGGGAAAAGGATTAGAAAATCATTTAAAAAGAAGAAAGAGGCGGAGGCCGAGCTGGGGAAGCGTGTCTCTTTGATTGCAGAGAATCCTCAACGATACCTGGAAGTAGCCAAGGTCTCAATAACTACTATTGATGAACTCATAGAAAAGTATGAAAAGAATTTTAAACATCAAAGGTCTTTTAAGAACTCCAAAAACCATTTTATTGAAAATATTCAGAAAGAGTTTAAAGACCGGCTTTTAAGCAGTATTACTTATTATGACGTGGAAAATTACAGAAACAAGTTAAAGAATACCCTTACAAAACATGGGACCATCCGAAAAGATTCGACTGTCAATCGATCCATGGCCTGCTTAAGGCACATGATCACAAAGGCCGTTGAATGGGATATGATAGAAAGAAACCCCTTTGACAAGGGCCAAAAACTTTACCTGAAAGAAAATAATGAAAGAGTGAGATATCTATCTGAGGATGAAATAATTCATCTCTTGTCAGAGTGCCCGGAACCTTTACAGCCAAAATTGATAAGAATGAAAAACGGAGTATTACAGGGGCGCCAGGCTATTCACCTAAAGGATTTTATCATTATAGCCATTAATACCGGGATGAGAAAGACCGAGATCCTATCCCTGAAATGGTCCCAAATAAAAAATGGGTTTATCTATCTTGAAAAAACCAAAACAGATAAAAAACGAGAGATCCCTATCAATAATGACCTGGAAAACTGTTTGAAGGATATCCGTAAAAGGCAACAGTTAACTTCAGAATATGTTTTCCCGAATGATAAGGGAGGGTATATCAGGGATATCAAAACAGCCTTCACCAGCGCCCTGGATAGGGCAGGGATTGAAGATTTTAGGCCGCACGATCTGAGACATACCTTTGCAAGTCATTACCTTATGCGCGGGGGATCTCTAAAACCATTGAGTGAGATTTTAGGCCATGCTGATATTAAGATGACTATGAGGTATGCTCATCTATCGAGGGAGTTTTCTAAAGAAGAAATACAGAATCTTAACGGCTTGACTTCAGGTAGTGAAAAACAAAACTGTCACAAAAGTGTCACAATTTTAGATTCCGAAAAAGCGAAAAACCGATAAGTTATTGATTTTATTGGTGGAGCTGGACGGGATCGAACCGACGACCTCATGAATGCCATTCATGCGCTCTCCCAACTGAGCTACAGCCCCGTTAATCATTAAACAATAACAATGTACTTTCGAGATGTCAATATCATATTGACATTATTATCAGATCTTCATTATAATCAATAAAAGATTCTGTGCCGGAGTGGTGAAACTGGTAGACGCGCTGGACTCAAAATCCAGTGGAACTCTGTTCCGTGTCGGTTCGATTCCGACCTCCGGCACCAGGATTATCAAGTACCGTAGTACGCCAAACGAACCTACTACTTTCATCGTAAGGCTTTTAACGTTTTCTATTGTTAAAAGCCTTTTATTATATTTTTCAATACCCATCCGCTTGCGGTGGGGTCTCCACTAGTTCCCTCTCCTTGGGGAGAGAGTTAGGGAGAGGGGGACAACGTTATTATCTTTCCATTTCATACCCCGCCAGCTTGCGGCGGGGCAGGTGATTTGAGAAAATAATAGTTTTCAAAAAAATGTATTTTTCCCTTGACAGGGAAATTTACATGCTTTAGAGATTGACTGACGGTCAGTCAATATAAAAAATAAACGGGAATAAGTTACCATGAACGAGGTAAAGCCAAGGGTAAAAGATAAAGAGACAAGAATAGAAGAGATACAGAATGCTGCCAGGAAAGTTTTTTTTGAGAAGGGGTATCAGTCATCCAATTTGGCAAACCAATCGGCAGCTTTCAGCGGGTGCAGGACATGATCGTTGAAATGGCGGTCGAGATGGAAGCGGCTCGCCTATTGACTTTGAAGGCCGCATACTTGTGGGAAAACAATATACCCTCACAGAAACATTTTTCAATGGCCAAACTCTATGCAACCGAAGCAGGCAAAAAGGCGACCGATCTTGGCGTCCAGATTCATGGAGGATACGGCTTCATGGACGAGTACCCGGTGTCACGATATTACCGAGACATTCGCATTCACACCATAGGTGACAGTACTTCTCAAATACAACGGATGATTATTGCGAAGAGTTTAGGTCTGAGGGGAGATGCATAAGGTTTAACGGTCGAAAAAAGTGGAAATCCCTCTCCGGACGATAATACCATCAACAGTTTTTCACGAGATTTACAGTTTCTCCAATAACCTGTCAGGCAGGTTATCAAAGGAACCATTTGACATGAATAGGATCACGTCTCCTTTCTGAGTCTGCCTGAGGATTTCATGGAGAAGATGATCCGTATCCGGACAGTAGATGGCCTTTAAACCCCGTTTAGTTATGTCCTCAATGAGTTTTGATGAGGAGAGTCTTTCAGCAGGGGGAATCTTTTCCATTAAGGAAGGTTCGGGTATCATTATCATGTCTGCCTGATCGAATGAGGAAGCGTATTTTTCTTGAAAGATATTGCGACGACTGGAGTTGGATCTCGGTTCAAAAACGGCAATCAAACGACGATCACCGTATCTCTCTTTTACGGCCTGAATGGTTTTCATGACTGAAGTGGGATGATGGGCAAAATCATCCAGCACCAGAACCCCCCTTTTCTCCCCTTTTATCTCCTGCCTCCGTTTAACCCCCCTGAAACCTCCAATGGCTTCAGACAGAGTCGATGGATCTATCTTTAGGTATTGGGCAAGTGCTACGACAGATAATAGGTTGGAGATATTATGGCCACCGTAGAGGGAGGTTGTAAGGGCTAAAAATTCTTGCCCTCCTTTTAGAATACTTAATCGGGTTTCTCCCTCGTTAATGGTCATATCAACAGCTCGCCAGTCCGCTCCTTCAGTTAGACCGTAGGTTATTACCGGACATTTTGCCATTTTTGATTCAGCCATAATAAGAGGTTCATCTTCATTGGCAATGAGGAGGCCGTCAGGTGGGATAAGATGGATCAACTGGCGGAAGCTCTCCAAAACATGGTTAAGGTCCCGAAAGATGTCGGCATGATCAAATTCTATGCTGGTGAGGATCGTAATCCGTGGAGCATAGTGTAAAAATTTTGGGCCCTTATCAAAGAAAGCAGTATCATACTCATCCCCTTCTATGACAAAGTATGGACCATTTCCGAGTTTGAAATTGCCAGGGAAATTAATGGGTATGCCCCCCACCATAAAGCCAGGGTCCAGATGGGCCTTTTCAAGAACCCAAGATGCAAGGACTGATGTGGTTGTCTTGCCATGTGTTCCCGAGATAACGATGGATATCTTGTCTTTCATGGCGAAGTGCTTGAGGGCTTGGGGCAAGGAAAGATAAGGGATTTTAAGTCTGGCCAGTTCTATGGCCTCAGGATTTTCCCTTGTGATAACATTTCCCACGATGACCAGATCAGGCAGGGGAACGAGGTTTTGGGGCCGATACCCTTTAAGAACAGGGATGGATAGATCTTTGAGCAGATGGCTAATGGGAGGATAGATATTTTGATCAGAACCTGTTATCTTAAACCCCTCTTGTTTCAGCATTCCAGCGAGTGAGGACATGCCGGTGCCGCAGATACCCATGAGGTGAATATGATGATGATTGGGGAGGACTCTATTAAGGGCAGGGGAGAGCTGGGCATAAGGGGGCCCATGTTTATTATTCATATCCATTAAAAAACTATTGTCTTTTTTATAGTTTTATATTAACTTAAAAAATTTTAATTTTCTTTTTTTCAATTTTATGAAAAACTCATCACGAAAGCACGAAATTTGGAAATTAGGAAACTTTATGAAATTCTTCGTGTTTTAGTTCTTTCGTGTTTTCGTGATCAAAAAGTCTTGCGTTAAAAAAGTAAACTAATTATTCATCATTTTCAAAGATGCATTAGTTTGAATAGCTTTAAGATTTAATTCCCAAGGAGATCCACAATGTCAAAGGTATGCGAAATCTGTGGCAAAAAACCCCAGGTGGGATATAATGTGAGCCACGCACATAATAAAACAAAAAAAAGATGGTATCCAAATCTTCAAAGGGTCAGAACTGTGGAAAAGGGCCAGACCAGAAGAATAAGGGTCTGCACAAGGTGCATCAAATCCGGATTAGTTGTAAAACCATAATCATATCCTTTCCACCATCAAAACATTTTTCACCTTTTTTAGGGCCCCCATAATATCCTGAAGCTGTTTATAATCTTCCACCTGGATGGTAAAGAATGAGATCCCTTTTTTATCCATTGTGGTTTTTATCTCGGCCTGGATGATGTTTGCATCTTTTTGAGCCATAATGGAGCTGATGTCGGCTAGGATTCCTTTCTTGTCAACAGAAGTTACCCTTAATCTGGCCTGATAAACATCCTCATGGGATGGTTCCCATACAACTTCCACCAAACGTTCAAGGTCGGCATCATTGATGTGACGGCAGTTCTGCTTGTGGATGCTTACCCCACGACCCCTCGTAATAAATCCAATGACACGCTCACCCGGTAATGGATGACAGCAATTGGCGAAACGAACCAGCATATCATCCAAACCCTTTACCTTGATGCCTCGTGTACTTTTTTTCCGCTTGATGCGGGAGACCATTTTACTGACTATGCTGGTTGGTTTATGCTCTTCAATTCCCAGCTTGGGTTTTAGACGACCAATGACCTGGTTTGCTGATATCTTACCATACCCCACGTTGGCAAGGAGATCTTGGACCGAATGGAGGGAAAAGTCCTTTGAAATGGCTAAGATCTGCTCACTTTTCGTAATATTGGGAAGGGTGAGGTTGGATTGTTCAAGGGCCTTTTCAAGGATACTCCTACCAAGATCGATGCTTTCATCTCTTTCCTGGTTCTTTATCCACTGTCTTATTTTGGTTTTAGCACGGGAGGTTTTTACAAATTCAAGCCAATCCTTGCGAGGGTGCTGTCTGCTGGATGTTATGATCTCCACAATATCCCCATTTTTCAACTGGTATCTGAGGGGAACCATTTTGCCGTTTACCCTTGCCCCACTGCATTTCTCTCCCACCTGGGAATGGATACTATAAGCAAAGTCAATCGGGGTGGCGCCTTTGGGAAATTCCCTTACTTCCCCCTTGGGTGTGAATACATAGACATCATTGGGGAAAAGGTCCAATTGGACCATCTCAATAAATTCCTTGGGATCCTTTAGGTTCTTTTGCCACTCCAGAAGCTGTCTCAACCATAAGAACTGTTTCTCGTCGGTATTGCTTGCCTTCAGACTCTCTTTATACTTCCAGTGGGCAGCAATGCCTTCTTCGGAAACTTTGTCCATCTCCCATGTTCTGATCTGAATCTCCATCCTTTGACCTAGCGGACCAATAACTGTGGTATGGAGCGACTGGTACATATTTGCCTTGGGCAGGGATATGTAATCCTTAAATCTTCCAGAGACCGGTTTCCACGTGGCGTGGATGAGTCCCAGAACCTCATAACATTCCTTTAAAGTGTTTACAATCACGCGGAATGCCATGAGGTCGTAAACCTGATCTACACTCAGATCCTGATCCCTCATCTTGCTGTAGATGCTGTAGAAGTGCTTATGCCTTCCCTTTATGGTGGCATCTATGTTGGATATTGTTAGCTTTTCGGATAGTAGCTGTTTCACCTCCTCAATGAATTTCTCCCTGGCACCACGTCTTTCCGCTATTCCTGTCTTGATCTTTTCGTAGATCTCCGGTTCCAGATAGTACAGACAGAGATCCTCAAGGTTGGATTTAAGCCAGTAGATCCCCATCCTGCCAGCCAAGGGTGCGTAGATGTCAAGGGTCTCCCTGGCAATGTACCCCTGCTTTTCAGGTAACTGAAAACCAAGTGTTTGCATGTTGTGCATTCTATCGGCAAGCTTAACCAGGATCACCCGTATATCCGTGGCCATGGCGAGGATCATTTTTCGCATATTTTCTGCCTGACGTTCCTCGCTGCTGTTAAACTGCATTCTGCTGATTTTTGTAACACCATCCACGATATTTGCGGTCTCCTGGCCAAAGAGACGTTCTATCTCCGCGGTTTCTGTATCTGTATCTTCAATGGTGTCGTGAAGAAGGCCAGCAACGACGCTTATCACATCCAATTTCATTTTTGTGAGGAGATGTGCAACCTCCAGGGGGTGTGAAAGGTAGGGCTCACCTGAAAGACGAACCTGGCCTTGATGAACTTTGGCCGAATAGACGTATGCCTTTTCCACAAGGCCTATATCTGCCTTTGGGTGATAGCTGAGAATTTGAGAGGTGATATCATTTAATCGAATCATAGAGATCGTCTACTCTTTTCTTTATGGCTTCCGGGGCATCAGCAAGTGGCACAAGAGAGCTTTCAGCTTCGGACCGCATCTTCATCTCCACTTTCCCCTCTTTGAGATTGCGGCTCCCGACAGTCACTTGCAAAGGTGTACCAAGGAGATCGGCATCTTTAAATTTTGAACCTGCCCTGATATCCCTGTCATCAAGGAGGATATCCAGGCCATTATCAGAGAGTTGCCCATACAACTTTTCAGCCGCTTCAACCACTTCTGCCTCGTGCATCTGAAGGGGCAGGATTACCACCTCAAAGGGTGAGATGGGTATGGGAAAGATAATCCCATCTCCATCATGATTCTGCTCTATGGCAGCCGCAACGGTTCTGCCTACACCGATACCGTAGCATCCCATGACAATAGGTTTTTCTTCACCTCTATCATCCAGGAATACCGCTCCCATGGCTTCGCTATATTTTATCCCCAGTTTAAATATATGTCCCACTTCTATTCCTCGCCCGAACTCTAAATCGCCTCTGCATCTGGGGCACGAATCACCAGGGGTAATGACACGTATATCACCAAAGAGATCCGGATGAAAATCTCTCTCCATGTTCACATTTCGTAAATGCTGGTCCACCTTATTGCCACCGGTGACAAAGTTTTTCATCTCTTTAATGGCAAAATCGGCCACCTTCTTCACATTGATCCCCACCGGACCCGCAAATCCCATTGGCGCCCCTGTAATCTCTTCCACGAGGACGGGGTCCGCCAATTCCACCTGTTCAACTCCCAGCAGGTTTTTCAGTTTGATCTCATTGAGTTCGTGATCACCCCTCACCAGGGCGGCCACCACCTCACCGTCGGACTTGAAGATCAGGGTCTTAATGAGCTGATCAGGTGAGATGGATAGAAAAGAGGTCACCTCTTCAACGGTTTTAATATCAGGCGTTACCACCTCTTCAAGGGGTTTCATATCTTTATTATCAGCAGAAATCCTCTCATCCATATTCTGGTTAACCTCTGCCTTTTCAAGGTTTGCTGCATAGTCGCATCTTAAGCAGTTGACAATCTGATCTTCTCCAGTATCAGCCAGTACCATGAATTCATGGGAAAAGCTGCCGCCTATACTTCCTGTGTCAGCCTCCACCGCCCTAAATCTGAGACCGCACCTTCGGAATATATTGTTGTAGGCTTCATACATGATTTCGTAGCTTTTGTTTGCCATTGACTCGTCCGCATCAAAACTGTAGGCATCTTTCATTAAAAATTCCCTACAGCGCATGATACCGAACCTCGGCCGAATCTCATCTCTGAATTTGTTTTGGATCTGATAGAGATTGATGGGCATCTGTTTGTAAGATTGGATCTCTCTCCTCACCAGATCGGTGATCACTTCCTCATGGGTGGGGCCCAAACATGAATCACGGTTGTGGCGATCCTTAAACCTTAGTAGCTCACGACCATAATAATCCCATCTACCACTCTCCTGCCACAGTTCTGCGGGCTGAACTGCAGGCATCAAGATCTCAATGGCGCCGGATCGGTTCATCTCTTCGCGTATAATATTCTCCACTTTTTTTAGGGATCTAAGTCCTGCGGGTAGATAGGTATATATCCCAGAGGTTAGCTTTCTTATGAGTCCTGCCCTGAGCATCAACTGGTGGCTGACGATTTCCGCTTCAGAAGGTATCTCCTTGTATGTGGGTATAAAATATTTGGAATATCGCATGGTAGCAAACAATACCTCTCTTTTTTATAAATGATTGAGTCGTTCCCAAGTCAAATTAACATCATTTTCACTTCCTTAATCAATACTTCAGCCAGTTCTTTTTCAGGGATCTTCCTCACAAGCTCCCCTTTTTTGAATAGCACGCCATGACCCCTTCCACCGGCTATGCCTATATCTGCTTCCTTGGCCTCCCCCGGGCCGTTCACGACACATCCCATAATAGCCACTTTCGGGGATGACTTGATCCCTTGGATTCCTTTTTCCACTTCATCCACGATCCGGAAAAGATCTATCTCACATCTGCCGCAGGTGGGGCAAGATATAATCTCAGGTCCACGATGTCTGAGATTGAGGGCTCTTAAGATTTCATAAGCAACCTTTACCTCCTCAACGGGATCTCTGGAGAGGGAAACACGCAAAGTATCCCCAATTCCCTTGAAGAGCAGGATGCCGATGCCAATGGCATTCTTTACAGTGCCAGGTATAAGAGGTCCGGCCTCCGTAACTCCAAGGTGCAATGGATAATCCACCTTCTTACTCAACTGCTCATAGGCCCATATGGTATTCAATACACCGGAAGATTTCAGTGAGATCTTTATATTATGAAACCCCAGCTCCTCAAAAAGCCTTATATGCACAAGGGCGCTTTCTACCATGGCCTCAGGGGTAGGGTGCCCGTATTTTTTAAGGATCTTTTTTGGCAGAGAGCCCGCATTTACCCCTATCCGTATGGGTATATCTCGTTTTCCAGCCTCCTTAATGACTTTCTCAATCGACTTTCGTCCTCCTATATTTCCAGGATTTATTCTCAGCCCGTCCGCTTCCGCCTTAAGAGCAGCAATTGCAAGACGATGGTCAAAATGTATATCGGCTATCAATGGAACCTTAACCCTTGATTTGATCTCTTGGAAGGCTTTAACTGCCTCCTCATCAGGGACTGCTAGACGAACTATTTCACAGCCCGCTTCAGTGAGTTGCCGGATTTGATCTATGGTTGAAGAAACGTCTCTGGTGTCCGTATTGGTCATGGATTGGACCACTATGGGAGCTCCTCCACCAATGGGAATATCTCCCACGTATATCTGTCGAGTCTGTTTTTTTTGTCGATCTCTACTCAATGATTAATACCCTGAAATGTTATTGATAGCTGACAGTAGCCCGTTGAAAAAGCGTAGAACCGATTATTTCATTTGGATAGGAATAAAGGATTCTATCTTCTCTGAATGGATAAGATAGCGAAACGAGTTACTCATGACCACGGAAAACCCCCGTTAACTAGTGTCCATCCAAAAATCGCTGATTTCTGGATGGAGCTTTCAGCGGTCAGCAATCAGCAGTCAGGCAACCCATGATATTAATGTTTTTTGCTGATAGCTGAATGCTGATGGCTGATAGCGCGAAATCCGAAAAAGCTCATTTTCGGATGAGCACTAACTAATACAGAAACATGGGCTTTCCACCCACATGACGGACCTTGGGCCGATACTCATCCACATCATAGAGTTCCCTCACATCAACCCTTTTCTGGCCTGAAGAGACCGTGCTTAGGGGGATATCCGTATAGGTTCCGCTACTCAGTGCCACCAGTCGTCCAAAGACGCTTTTTAGAAAGAGATCAATAGTCATATTGGCAAAATTTACAGCCACCATCAGATCCAGGGAGTCGGGTGTACCGCTCCTCATGAGATAGGAGAGCCGCTGATTAAGGACATCCTCTCCTGTTATCTCCTTGAGTATAGCACCTGTTTCCTCCCCAATTCCTCCCAGTCTCCTGTGACCATAGGCATCCGCCTCCCCTGAAAGAATCATTTCGCCCCCAGTCATCTTGGCCCCCTCGGAAACGGTGATCATGGCATAATTTTTTGGGTTGGTCTTTTTATCTTTCAGGATGAGTTTAGCCAGCCTTTTGGGGTCAAAGGGAACCTCCGGGATAAGTGCCCGGTCTACCCCCGCAAGATAGGCAGATATGAGGGATGTTTCTCCACAATACCTGCCGAACAGTTCAATAATCGCTATACGTTCATGGGAACCGGCAGAGGTCCTGAGTGAATGGATAAAACTGACGCTTCGGGTTACGGCTGTGGAAAACCCTATGCAATAGTCAGTTCCAAACACATCATTATCCATGGTTTTAGGTATGGCTATGACAGGAAAGCCTTCTTTGTGTAATCTGTCGGCAAAACTGAGGGTGTCATCACCACCTATAGGGACAATGGCATCGATTTTCAGATGTTCCAGGTTTTTTAAAACAAGGGGGGTGAAATCCTTTACTTCATCCCTTTTCTTAAACTGTTTCTTAAGAAAATCCGGGACATCCTTTTCCCTGGCTGCGCTTGGATTGGCTCGAGACGTATGCAGATAGGTACCTCCCGAACGGTCGATGGTTCTAACCTCAGCAGGACTCAATTCTTGAATACTCCCACGGTTATTACGAGGAGCATCAGGGTTATACTCCAAAAGCCCGGCCCATCCCCGTTTAATACCCATTACTTTTATTCCTTCGCGGTCCGCCCGGTAAACCAGGGCCTTAATACAGGGATTGAGTCCGGGTACATCTCCGCCGCCTGTCAATATAGCAATTACAGGTTTTCTCTTACTTTTTTTCGCCATGGATAACCTCTTATAATGATCATTATTCTAACCTAACTCCCGTTTTTAGGAAAGTAATTATTTATGATTTTAATCCGCCGGAGGCGGACAAGGGTTTAATTCCCCGCCGCTTGCGGCGTTAGAATGTTTTTGTAGATACCCCGCTGCTCTGCGGCGGGGTAGTTCATTGCAATCCGTATCAAGTATAAATCGAATGTGGTCTTTACAAAAAATGAAAAACTTATTATGCTAGCTTACTTTTTCAGGAGGGATATGAATGCCAGCTGCAAAAAAAATTCAGGATTTTATAAAGAGATCTTCTTTTATCAGGAAGATGTTTGAGGAAGGGAATGAGAGAAAGGCGAAGTTTGGTGTAGAGAATGTCTTTGATTTCAGCCTAGGCAATCCAAACCTGGAACCGCCCACTAAGTTTAAACAGGTTCTCAAGGAATTGGCAGATGACCCTGCGCCGGGTCAACACATGTATATGTCCAATGCAGGTCGCATGGATACCCGACAGGCAGTGGCTGATTATCTCAATAAGACCAACCGATCGACTTTTGGTCCCAATGATATTGTCATGACCGTAGGGGCGGGAGGGGCATTAAATATTGTACTCAAGACCATACTCAACCCGGGTGAAGAGGTGATTATACCAAGACCTTACTTTGTGGAATATAATTTCTATTTAGATAATCATCAGGGCATACCCAAGGTGGTGAGGACAAGATCTGATTTCTCACTTGATTTTGGTGCCATTGAGGTGGCCATTACGGAGAAGACAAGGGCTGTCTTGATTAATTATCCCAATAATCCCACTGGCAGAGTCTGTCTCCAAGAGGAACTGGAGGAACTGGGTAGGTTATTGGATGTTTATGGCAAAAAGTTTGGTCAACCCATATACCTTATCTCTGATGAGCCCTATCGAAAGATAATCTATGATGGGATAACCGTACCAAGTATCTTTAATGTCTACCGAGAGAGTTTTGTGGTAACATCTTTTTCCAAAGATCTTTCTCTGCCTGGAGAGAGAATAGGATATGCCTGTGTGCACCCCGATATTTCGGATAAAGATATGATTGTCTCGGGTATGGTCCTTTGTAATCGAATCATTGGATATGTCAATGCCCCAGCCTTAATGCAGAGAGCCATCTCAACTCTTTTGAAAGAGAGTGTGGATATATCCCTTTACCAGAAGAAAAGAGATATGCTATGTGAAGGACTCGCATCTTTTGGATATGAGTTTGTCAAACCAGGTGGAGCTTTCTACCTATTTCCCAAGACTCCAATAGAGGACGATGTAGCTTTCGTATCGGCACTTCAAGAGGAGAATATTCTTACTGTTCCAGGGACCGGATTTGATGGTCCGGGTCATTTTAGGATAGCATACTGTGTTTCAGACAGCAGTATTGAGAATGCTCTGCCGGGGTTTGAGAGGGTGATCAAGAGATTTAGTTAATCTCATCTGCTTACTGGTTAAAGATTCTGGTGTCAACTTAAGAAAATTCCATGCGGTCAAAGGAGAAATGATTCATGTATTCAAAAACACTCTCCCTCAGATTTCCTAAGAAGATTGTGGAACAACCCATCGCGGTAAACCTTGTTAAAAAATTTGATCTCTCATTTAATATCCTCAAGGCTACCATCTACCCAAGGAAAGAGGGTTTCATGGTCATAGAATTGAGTGGCCACCGGAAAAATTTTTATAAAGGCGTTCGTTATCTTAAGAGCCTGGGGATCAAGGTGGAAGATATCGGCCATGATATCAAGAGGGATGAAGAGACATGTTTCCAATGTGGTGCCTGTACCGCCGTTTGTCCCACTGGTGCCCTTTACATAAAAAGACCGGAGATGGAGGTTATTTTCAACAAGGATAAATGTAGTGCATGCGAACTGTGTGTTGTGGCATGTCCTGCAAGGGCCATGTCGGTCCGATTTGACAAAAGCTTGCTGGATTGATTGGTTATTTTCACTTTAATATTACACCACCATCTATGGGTATGGCAGCTCCCACAACGTAGTCACTGGCCGATGAAGCCAGAAAAACAGCCAAACCCGCTATTTCCGCCACATTACCTATTCTTCCGACTGGCACTCTCTTCTTGACTTCCCTTTCTATCTTTGCTCCCAGGGTCGGATTCAGATCGGTGGCAAAATATCCGGGACATATGGCATTTACCTGAATATTGTGTTTTATAAGTTCTAAAGCCATCACTTTAGTCAAAAGGAGTGCCCCACCTTTGCTGGCGCAATAATCACCACTGTGGGGGATGGGCATGAATGAGGCTATTGAGGTTATGTTGATTATCTTCCCGCTATTTTTCTTCACCATCTCTCTGGCAGCAGCCCGAGAACAATTGAATATGCCCGTCAAATTGATGGATAGGGTCTCATGCCATTCCTCATCAAGCATATCCATGACAGGCTTTGCACTGCCGGTAATGCCAGCGTTGTTCACCAGAATGTCAACCCCACCGAATCTGTTAACGGTTGAGCTGATCAGGTTTTCTGCGTCTTTAACGTTGCTTACATCGCACCTGACGGCCAGGGTCTCAACCCCCATCTCTTTTAATTGGGAAGCAGCCTTCTCGCAGCCTTCTAGATTTCTGGCTCCAATGACAATATCGGCCCCGGATTGGGCGAGTCCATCGGCTATTCCGCGCCCTATCCCCTTGTAACCGCCTGTCACTATGGCAACCTTACCCGTAAGATCAAACACATCTAAACCCATTTTTATCCCTTTATCTTTCTAATGGAGTCAAAACTCGATTAGTTGTAACATTTTAGCTCTTTGAAAAAATCCGCACTTGATCCGGCGTGGAGGTCTCTTTCAAAAGCCGCCTAACCCTCCCTCATTCCATGGGACGGCAGATTAGTGTTGAAATTCTTCCCCACCTCTTCTCTGCCTTTTCCATAGTTTTATTAAATGCCTGGGGGCGTTCCACGAGCATCGGAAGTATTTTTATGAGGCGGTTTTTGAAAGAGACCTCCACGGGCTTGGCTTGAATGACTTTCAAAGAGCTAAAATGTTGCTGATAATTTAAAATTCCCTTGGGTGTGGAATCACTCATTGGAGTAGATAAGGTCAGCCACTATCTTTCTATGAAAGGCTGCGTCTCCAAAGGCTGCTTCGGCCACCCTGGCTCGCCTGAAATAGAGAGGCAGATCATGTTCCTCCATATATCCTATGCCACCAAACACTTGATGTCCCAAAGCGACGATCCGCCTGTAAGCTTCATTACACCAGGCTTTGGCGATGGACACCTCCTTATCATAAGGCATGCCTTCATCAATCATCCAGGCGGTCTTATAGGTAATCCACCTGCATCCCTCCATGTCTATGAGCATATTGGCACAATGATGCTGTATGGCCTGAAAGCTACCGATCAACTGACCAAACTGCTCCCTTTCCTTGGCGTAAGCAACGGTCATATCAAGGATCTGCTGCCCGCCCCCAACCATCTCGGCACATTTAGCCATAGCCGCCTTTTGTAAGACCCTTTTCAAGGGTGACCATCCCTGATTCACATCTCCAAGAATATTCTCTTTAGGCGCTTTTACTTGGTTAAAGACGACTTCATACTGCTTGTCTCCTGCTATTGTCTTAAGTAATTTACGGCTTATACCTGAATCTTTACCATCAATCATGAAAAGGGTAATTCCCCCTTCCGGATCTGCCCCGCTGCCTGTCCGGGCGGCGCACAGAATGTAATCTGCAACATGTGCATCGGGTACGAACAATTTAGTGCCATTTAAGGTGTAGCTGTCCCCATTATCCCGTGCTGAAACAGCCATTGAAGAGGGATCGTAAGCGCTTTCCGCTTCGATGATGGCAAGGGTAAGGATGATCTCTCCTCTGGCTATTCTGGGTAAAAATTCCTTCTTCTGTTTGTCATTCCCAGCTTCCAGCAGACTGAACCCACCCAGAATCAATGTGGGGAAAAAGGGTCCCGGAAGCAATACACGTCCCATCTCTTCAAGTAAGACCATTAGATCAACGAAGCCCATGCCTGAACCTTCGTATTCTTGGGGAAAAATGAGGCCCATCCATCCCAGCTCGGCCATGCCCTTCCATATCTCATCAGTGTAACCCTTCTCATCAGCAACCATCTCCCTGACGAAAGAACTGGAACAATTCTTGGCCAAAAAATTATGAGCACTATGACGGATCATCTCCTGCTCTTCGGAAAGTCTAATATCCATATCTCAAAGCCTCCTCAACTTATTTCCTGGGCAATCCAAGACCCCGCATGGCCGTGACATTACGGATGATCTCACTGGTTCCGCCACCAATGGTGTCCACAACAGATGCCCTGCATATACGCGCTATCTCGCCTTTCAGTTGAGCCAGGTGAGAACCCTCTTCCAGTAGACCAAAGTGACCCAATATATCCACACCCATATACCCCAGACGTTGGCGCATTTCAGAACCGATTAATTTGATAATACCCGCCTCATAATCCGGTATACGCCCTTCAAGCACCATGGCCAGGGCTTTATACTCAATGGCTTTAGCCACCTCAATCTCTATGGCCATCTGGGCCAGTCTGTCCCGAATAAGGGGATCATCGGCCAACAGGATACCATTTCGCCGTGTCTCTTTGGTATACTGAATGATTCTTTTAAGAAGGGGGAAGAATCTCTCCATCTGAATGAGGGATAGTCTTTCATAATTTAAGGCGCTGACCATATACAGGAATCCCTGATTTTTCTCTCCAACCAGCCGACTCTTTGTAACCTTCACATCATCATAAAATATCTCGTTGGTTCTCTCTCCCCCTAAGGTCTCCAGCGGTCTGATGGTGATGCCGGGTGCCCGTTGGTCCACAACGAATAGACTCATTGACTGGTGTCTCGGTCCCATAGGATTGGTCTTGGCCCCAAGCCAATGATATTCAGCGTAATGGGACTCCGTATTAAACGTCTTCTGCCCGTTGATAATATAGTAATCTCCTTCCTCAACAGCCCGCATCTGCATGGCCATCAGGTCAGAACCCGCCGGAGGTTCTGTATACCCCAGCCCAAATTCAATCTCCCCCTTCGCTATCCTGGGAAGGAACTCCTTTTTCATCTCTTCGCTTCCAAAGTGAAGAATAGTGGGGCCAGACATAAAACGTGCAATCTCATTGGGTATATGGGCCTCATGACGGGCAAACTCCTGGAGTAAAATGATTTCATAACGCAATGAACCTCCAGCGCCACCGTACTCTTCAGGCCATCCCAATCCAAGCCATTCTTTTTCGCCGATCTTACGATTAAAGGCCCGCGCTTCAGCCCTCAGACCTTTATCCATGGCGTGCTGTCGACGGAGTTCATCCGTTAACTCAGCGTCTAAAAAATCGCTGACTTCCCTACGAAACGCCTCTTCCTCAGGAGTTGTGGTTAGCCTAAAATCCATAGCGCTCCCCCGTTCCTTGATCTCTCAAATTTATCATTATGGACTTCTCTTTTCCTTGCGCCACTTAGTTGACATATATGATGAATGGCGGTTAGTATTCTTTAACCCGGCCGGTCTTATTAACTGTCAACGGATGTTACAAGAGACACCCTAACAATAGCAAGGAAAAAATGTTTTGAGAATTGATACCGATTCAAGTGAAGGGACGTTAAATCAGTCATTAAATCATATTAAGGAGGAGAATATGTACAAGATCAAGCTTACTGTTAAATCTGTTAAAGGGAACTGTTCGGCCGGGTACAAAGAAGGCGATTATTTTTTCATAGAGGATGGCCTGATGATCGTACCGGGTCAACCCAGCGGGCTATGTATGTATGCCTTACCAGCACTTCTGCCATATCTGACCGCCTATTGCCGTGAAACGCCGCCAAGTGATTGGATCAATCTTAAAGAAGAGCTTCAATGCCCGGACAATACCAATGCCGTTGTTTTTGGGCTTGAACGTATATAATTTGTAACCGCCCAAAGGGTCAATACCGCCCGGCAGGTCCTTTATGACCAGATCATTCAAGATAGTAACCCTTGGCTGCAAGGTGAACCAGTATGAATCCGCCTATATCGAGGAATCGTTGATAAAGGCAGGATGGCATCCTGTTGCCAGGGATGGGAGAGCAGATATAACCATCATTAATACGTGTATCGTAACACAGAGGGCATCTTACCAGTCAAGACAGGCCATAAGAAAGGCCCTGAGGGAGAATCCATCAGGAAAGACAGCGGCTATAGGCTGTTATGCGCAGGTGTTTCCCGAAGAGCTTTCCCAGATATCTGGTCTTGATATGATCGTCGGCAATACCAAAAAAGCTCAACTTCCGGATATCCTGCTCAATAGTATAGACTCAGGACGGCCATGTCTGGTTTCTGAAGATTTTAGACCGGACATGCCTTTCCAGTTCCTTCCCATTAAAGGGTTTTCAAATCGAACCAGGGCTTTTTTAAAGATTCAGGATGGATGCCAATCATTTTGCAGTTACTGTATTGTGCCCTTGGCCAGGGGACATTTAAGAAGTCTTGACCCATCTAAGGTTATCTCCATGCTGAAAACCTTGTCCATTGAAGGTTACAGGGAAGTGGTCCTGACAGGGATACACCTTGGAAGATACGGTGTTGATCTTAATCATGGTGTGGGGCTCAAAGGGTTAATTAATCTCATAGAGAAGGAGGCGTTCCCCTTAAGGATAAGACTGAGTTCACTGGAACCGACTGAGATAGACGGAGAATTGATAGATGGAATGGCATCCAGGAAATGGTTGTGCCGGCATTTTCACATCCCTCTCCAGAGCGGTGATGACGGCATTCTAAAAAAAATGAACAGAGACTATACGGCCCGGGAGTTTGTAAGGCTTATTGAGCAGATTCATAAGAGAATACCCCTTGCGGCGATCGGTTTTGATATCATGGCCGGATTCCCTGGAGAAGACAGTCGGGCCTATCAAAATAGTTACTCTCTGATTCATGATTTACCCGTTTCCTATCTCCATGTTTTTCCCTTTTCCCCAAGAAAAGGGGCACCCGCAGCAGACTTCACTGATAAGGTCAATGAGAAGGTGATCAAAGAGAGGGCAAGGGAATTGAGGGATCTTGGTAAAAAGAAACGGCAAGCCTTCTACCAGTCTTGTTTAGGAAAGGGTTTTTTAGTGCTCGCCGAGGGATGGCAATCAGAAGAAAAAAAGATGATCAAAGGACTGAGTGATAACTATCTGCCAGTCATTTTTCCTTCGTCTCGATTGATAAAGAATCGTATGGTATCTGTTCGCATAGAGGATCTAAGTCATCATGGTGTTTTAGGAAGACTCATTAGAGATGAAGGGGGGGAATAATTTAGTGGATCAAACCAAAATGATTATAGTAAACTCTCCAGAACTCAGGTTATTTGGTAAGAATTACGCTCTGAAAAAGGTAAAGAAATCACGACCTGGTGCTATTTCCAACAAATATCTTTAATAAACTATCATTTCGAGACTTCGACGAGCCCCTCGGCCTTGAGACTTGTCGACGAGCTCAAGTCGAGTCGCTCGGGTCGAAGGCTAAGTCGAGCCGTGAAACGAGAAATCTTAATGGATTTAAGTCGTTATAAGATCTCTCCCGGAGTTTACCCTGAGTTAATCGAAGGGGTCGAGATGACAGCTTAATCATGGGACACGACACCAGGAGTATGTGAGGGAAAAATATAATAGAGAGATGAAAAAGAGAAAAAGTATAGATGGAATGGTGCAGGATCTATTGTCGGGTGATCGCCGAACGGCTGCCCGATTGATCACAATGGTGGAAAACGGAATTGAAGAGAACCATGAGGTGATGAGGCGGATCTATCCCCAATCCGGAAAGGCCATGATCTTGGGTGTTACGGGTTCAGGCGGAGCCGGGAAAAGCACACTGATAGAACGCTTGATCGGAAAATTTCGTGAACGAGGAAAGAGGGTCGGGGTTGTTATGGTGGACCCCAGCAGTCCTTTTTCAGGGGGAGCCCTCCTTGGAGACCGGATCCGGCTTCAGAGTCATTCCCAAGATGATGGTGTCTATATTCGCAGCATGGCTTCCAGGGGATATATGGGAGGATTGTCCAGGGCTACTTACGATGTTATCCGAATCATGGAGGCCATGGGTAATGAGGTTGTTATTGTAGAAACCCTGGGTGCCGGACAAGATGAAATCGACGTGATGCATATTGCCAATACCTGCCTGTTAGTGCTTACCCCGGGTATGGGTGATGATGTTCAGGCTATGAAGGCAGGGATTATGGAGATCGCAGATATCATCGTCCTCAATAAAGCGGATCTGGAAGGCGCAGATACCTGTCTTCGTCATCTGGAAGCCTCCTTAACCGTTGCACCACTCAAGGAAGGAGAATGGGTGCCTCGGGTGATACCAACAGTTTCTGTAGCTAACAAACCGGGAAACATCAAGGGTGTCGATGAACTGACAGATGCCATTAAAGAACATCAGGAGTATCTGGAAAAGTCCAATGCCATTGGACAGGTGAGATTTAAGAGAACAGAACAGGAACTGGGACTTATCTTCAGGGATGAGGTGGAAAAGCTGATTATAAAGGGACTTAAGGGAACGGGCAAGAAGAGAGAATATATTGACAGTATCTTAAAGGGAGAGAGTGATCCCTATTCAATCGTAGAAGAGGTTTTTCATACCTATCTTTTAAAGAAAGAGTAATGTGATGGATGGGTTAACCGATCTGAAAAGGAACAGGAGAATAAAAGGAAATGTCATTATGAACAGAGCTCTAGCGAAGCTTCTCTTCAAACCCTGGCCCAGGACCTGGCACGCAAGGACGTGAGTTTAAAAGCCAACGCCTTATGAACCGGGAGCATTAACCCTAATGATGCATAAAATCGATTAAACTGTCATTGTAGATATGCTTGAGAGAGTTGCCTTTACTGGGCCGATGCTGGATGCTGGATGCTCGATGCTTGATAACCTGCATGCCATCAAAAGTGGAATACATAAACATCCAGTAT
>Ga0180009_10002363_pt1 | contig 22243 bp, 21 predicted proteins | sample OS_PC_MetaG_FD_123537 | JGI IMG/M metagenome (GOLD analysis project Ga0180009, IMG submission 123537) | Groundwater microbial communities from the Aspo Hard Rock Laboratory (HRL) deep subsurface site, Sweden - OS_PC_MetaG | ecosystem: Environmental > Aquatic > Deep subsurface > Groundwater...
GAACCTCTATTTTTGTGTTAATTATATGATATTTATGGGTATCATAATACCATTATAGAGGTTCTTCCGTTTAAAGCAAGGAATAATAAGCGTTTGCCGGTTTTTTCTCAACACCCTTTAATACTGGAAAACATACTGGAAAAGGACAAAATCCTTGAATGGTATGTGAATCTTGCTGAATTTGGCGACGACGTTTACGGCATCACTGCTGCTGCAAAGCATTACTTTGGCATCAGGCCCGAATTGCTTGAAGCAGAGCAGGCGATCCATCTGGCGTTGGTGCTTCCCAATCCTCACCTATGGTCTGCAGGCCTCCGAAAACGAGATCTGACAGATTTTGGGCATAAACGGTTTAAACAAATTGCCGGTCATTTAAGACAAGGTGGATACCTTTCGGATGTCCAATGGTTGTCTGTACTCGCTGTTGGAAACTTCGGACATCCCGTGGAAAATTATGAAAAAATTCTTGCTCAGTTTCTGCTCAGTGGCGATTATTTGGATGAAATGGATGAGGAAGATCTGAATCCGGAAGCAATAGAGCAACAGTAACAAGGGTTATCATAGCCCCCAACTGACCGTCAGCCATTCCCGCTAAAAAGCCGATTGAAAAGGGAAGGCACAACCAGTACTGCATAAATTCAAAAAAGGTTCATCTGCAAAACGGAATCTCCAGCCGATGAAACGGTTTTTTCCCTGATCATTTTTTCCGACGCGCCTGAGCTTCAGCTTTGCTGAGCACGGTGATCTCTTTTTCAGTCCGGCTGGAGACCGGTCCGGAAAGGTGCAGGCTGCGATTGTTGAGCATCCATAATTCCGGAATAATTTCCGAGATCAACAGACCATCGTCAAATACCCTGACAATGGAGCTTTCCGAAACGACAACGGCGACCGCATTGGTCTCCCTGGTGATGGAAGCCGCTGCCATGTGCCGGCTTCCGAGTCCCATCGGCAGCTCGATCCCTTTGGCCGAGGCGTTGAGATATCGACAGGCTGACACCAGCACACCGTCATCAGACACCAGAAAGGCCCCGTCCAACTGAGCCAGCTCTTTGGCTGTTTCCCGAACATTGGAATCCGTGATCCTTTTCTCATCATCGGTGTATCCCTTCAAGGGATCCAAAATCATGCATCTGGATCGTTTCATCACTTTTTCCGTGTCCGAGACTATAAAAATAGCCCCCACCTTTCTCCCTTCTCTTCCTTCCCTCGCAATTTCAATTGCCAGGATGATCGTGTTTTTCAGGGTCTCCAGGTTGACCGATCGTTCCTCGGAACAGATCTCCCCCAAAAAAAACGGGGTGTTCGATTTCATGCGCCCTCCCGTATTCAAATCTGGTTTGCTGCTGTGGCAGCCAATCCCCGTTGAGGAATAGGGTCTGAATGATGATAACTGATTCAGCCTTTTTTAACCGGCTGCAATCTCCACCATCACGACCAGACTGGCCCCGCTGATGCCAACCCGTTCCAGATCCAGCTGCACACAGGTTCCATGCACCGTTCCCCTGGGAATATTGATAATCAGCTCCTTATCGGCGGTGACAACCTGCCTGCCGTGGCAGTCAGGACAGAGAAACAGCCCGCCCGGGAATAGATGCCGGCAACGGGAGCAAGGTTTCAGGATTTTAATCGTGCATGGATATGCCACATCGTGCAGATTTTCCTCAGGCGTCAAACGTACCCGGTAATAGACTGGTTTTTTGAATTGGCCGTTGTGATGCCACTGACCGAATCGAATGTCCGTTGATCCATTACCGAAGGAATCAGGGTCACCTGCGGGACCAACCTGTGAGCCACCCCTTCTGACCGGCTCTGCCCGTTGGCAGCGAGACGCAACGTGTTTTTTGACCTGGCTCTGGTCATAAACCTGACGTTTATTTGAGTCATAAAGTGTTTCGTAAGCTTCGGTCACATCCCTGAACTGTTGTGAGTCCGCCAGGAGATTTCCAGAGTCAGGGTGACATTGTTTGACCGATGCCCGGTATGCCCGCTTAATTTCGCTTTTATCAGCGTCTTTTTTGACTCCCAGGAGCAGATAATAATCCTTCATGGTTTCCTGATGCTGAGAATTGAGACTTGGCTTGTGCAACCCATTCGGATACCCCATTGACTGATTGAACGGTTTCAGGTTCTCCAAACGCCTTACCCATTATTATAATACAGAAATATTTTGAAAGGCAATACCCGATCGCCCAATCATCGGTTCGGCCAAAGACTCGCGCTGATGCCAGAGATAAGTTGTCTGATATGACGAAAGGTCAAAATGATCAAGGTCGGTCAAAATGACCCATCTACAGAAGAGGGCGATTTCCAGCAGGATCTGTCAAATTGACCTATTTAAGGGTCTCAGTCTGATCTAAATATTTGATTAATCTTACTATTTAATTTTTGGCATGGGAGATGCTAAATAAGTATTTAAACAGGAAAAATGGTCTTTCACATCCACTCCATATTTCGATGCATTTCATAAAGAAGACCATTATCGGAATTGATCGGTAAGAACACCGATTCAATACGCTTCAACGAGAGTGGAGAGGAAATGCTTTAACTTATTGATAACGGAGGTCAAAATGTTTAGATTTTCAAGTGCGCTCGACACGCTTTTGGCTCTTCAGGATGCAGTTGAAGCAGCCAGAACGTCGGATTACTTTGGTCTCAGCACAACCAACCGAGGGTCCTATCCTTCGATCAACCTTTTTCAGGATGGTGATGACGTGATCTTGATGGCCGAAGTTCCCGGAATGAAGAAGGAAGACATACAGGTGCAGATAAAGGATAACCTGATCACGATATCCGGTGAACGGAAAGTCGACTACCCTGAAGAATCCAGTATTCACCGGCTTGAACGACGCAGTCTGAAATTCAACCGCACCATGAAACTGCCGTCAAAGGTCAACATCGATCAGGTCAAAGCCGATTATCAGAATGGGATTCTAAAGGTGGTTCTTCCCAGAGCTGAGAGTGACCGGCCCAAAATGATTGATATTCACTAATGGTCCCAGATATTTCGATGTTAGATTACTGTTTTATTTACTGGAAAGGAGGTTATCATGAACAAAGAACAAAAAGAGATTACAGTCCAGGAGAAGAAAGAGGTTCAAACCCAGTCTGAACCGACTGTCCCGGGGAAAGTGTATCTGCCCACAACCGATATCGTGGAAACGGATAAAGAGCTGTTGGTATACATGGACATGCCCGGCGTCAGTAAAGATAAACTGAAGATCCAGCTGGAAAAGAATGTCATCGCGATTGAGGGTGAGATCGATGCCACTCCCTACTCAGATCTGAAGCCTTTGTATACGGAGTATAATATCGGACACTTTTCCCGGCGTTTTGAGTTGTCGAACGAAATCGACCAGGCAGCAATCAACGCCGGTATAAACGATGGGGTGCTGCTTCTGACACTGCCAAAAATTCCTGAAAAGCAGCCCCGCTCGATCGCAGTGAAATAGGGGTATCCCCTGCGGGGGATTTCCTGATTCCGAATAGACAGGTAAAGAGGGGCCAGAAGTCTAAAGGCCCCTCTAACCGGTTCAGGTTTATATCAACCATCGAGTCCGCTTCCAACACCCGGTTTTGAATCACTCACAGGAACGTACAAGGAACAGGAGCTATTATCAGCATGCCGCTTTATGAATATGACTGCACCAGTTGTCATCAGACACTGGAAACGATCCAGAAAGTGAATGATCCCCCCCTGGTGATTTGTCCCGCTTGTGGACACCCCCATCTTCACAGGAAGACATCCCTGAATTCATTCCGGTTAAAGGGATCGGGCTGGTATCGGGATGGATACAACGGAAAAACCGCACATAACGGTTCTGGAAAAGGATCGACGGTACCGGTTCCAAGCTCGCATTCGAACCTGGATTCCAGTTCCCCGGCCGCTTGACGGAAGGGGGACACTTCCTGGTGCTGATAAAAACGTCCTGCGATACCGTTGGACTTTTTTATTTTCCTTTCGCGACAGCGGCCAGGACATCCTCAATATCTCCCGGGGCCCCCGATATTTTCATAAAGGTTCCCATGGACAGGTCAGGAAAGCTCAGTGCAATCCGATATTTTCCATGAGGCGCATAGATTGTCTTACCGGACACCAGTATTTCATAGGGAAGATAGGCCGTGTGGGCAATCGCGGTCAAATCACACTTTTCAAGGACATTGCGATCGGAGCCATCCCCCGTGCTGATGGCAACACCAAAAACCGTTTCCTCTTTACCGGGGATATCGATTCGGTACACTTTTGAGGCACCGAGCTTTCCGGATGCAAGACCGCTCTCAATGGCAGCAACAGCTGCAGCATGGGACGGGTACTCAGCCAGTTCATTGTGATCTTCAAAATAGGGCATGGTTACCATGTAGTGATATCCCCGCAAATCCTGAGGGCTCATGCCTTCCTCGGATCCAAATTCCTTTTCAAACCCCAGCGTTGTCTTTAACTGGTCGTAAATCCCTTCGAGACTCTGCATTTTATAGGCATGTCCCAGATAAACCGGATTGGTATAGCTCAGTTGCAGTTTTCCATCTCTTTCCGTCAGTGCGACTCTCTGGGCGGCGCCATACCCGCCAAACATCGTCAGGGCAGCGGTTGTTTTCAGCGCCTGGTTCGTAATCACTAAAACTGCCGCATTCGACTCGATCTGATACTCACCGACGATTTCAAACCCCGCATTCACGAGCTCCAACCGCACCTCGGCCAGACTGTCTGCCAGTGATCCGTCCAGATAGCCGGCCAGGGCATAGGGTCGGTATGTCTGTTGAGCAAAAACAAGGGGGATAAAAAAGATCATGGAAAACCAGAAAATGAAAAAGGACCGCTTCAGACTTCTCATATCATACTCCTCAATTGGGTAACATGGTTTTGGATTTACAAATCAGCTGAAAATAATTGGTTCTGTTTCCAGAAATGAACAATCCCGCCAGAAGTCTTGAGAGAGGCTAAGTTTGACGATCTATTGGTGCAGGATGACTTTGAAAGAAACGACCATTCGCAGGGGGCCCATTAACATTGATGGTACCTGTTATACAATGCCGTTAACTTCAACACCCTTTTCTTGTTAAGCACCAACGGTTCCGGTTTTCAAGAACCTTGGAAGCCAGGGATGGCTTCCCGGAGCTCCAGGAAGGATGAATGCGTTTCTTGAAAACCGGAACTGTTGGTGCGGAACCATTCACTTAAGTTAACGGCATTAACTGTTATTTTCAGTTTACTTTTTGCAGGGAGTTCCGTCAAACAAGGGATCGGGGGAACGATGTCCCTTGACCCGTTCCCGAAAATTCCACTATGATACAGTATTATAACAGATCGTGGTTGTGTACCTGCGCGAATCACCCATTCACATTATTTTTCAAGGAAATCCATGAGCGGAAGAAATCCCTATCCTGTCATGACTGCTGATGAAGCCGCACAGTTTATTTCCAATGGCGATATGGTTGCCTTCAGCGGTTTCACCTCGGCCGGCGCAGCAAAGGTCATACCCAGGGCGCTGGCCAAAAGAGCCCGGGAGCAGCATGCCAAGGGAGCCCCTTTCAAGGTCCGGGTGCTGACCGGAGCATCGACCAGCGGCGCGATTGACCGGGATCTGGCAGAAGCCAAAGCGATTTCCTGGCGTGCGCCATACCAGTCAGACAAGGTGATCCGCAATCTCATCAACCAGGAAGAGGTGGAATATGTTGAAATGCACCTGTCCCATCTCCCCCAGGCGGTGTCATCGGGGTTTTTCGGCAAGGTTGATGTCGCGGTCATCGAAGCCAGTGAAATCACAGCTGATGGGCGGGTGTACCTGACGACATCCATTGGCGCCTCACCAACCTTTCTCAGATGTGCCGACAAGATTATCATCGAGGTGAACCGATATCACTCCCCCAGGCTTCGGGAAATGGCGGACATTCGGATTATGCCGCCGCCACCCCGGCGCTATCCGATCCACATATTTGAACCCATGATGCGCATCGGCTGGCCCTACGCGCTGGTTGATGCAGATAAAATCATCGGTATTGTGGAAACCGACCTGCCGGACGATAATCTTGGATTTGCCGTTCCTGATGAAATCAGCCAACAGATCGCCGGTCATGTGATTGAATTTCTGCTGGGTGAGCTGGCAGCCGATCATCATCCAAAAAGTATTTTTCCCCTGCAGGCCGGTGTCGGCAATGTTGCCAACGCTGTTCTCTCCGGTCTTGGCGCCCATCCTGATATCCCCCCCTTCTACATGTTTTCCGAGGTTTTTCAGGATGCCATGGTGGATCTGATGATCAACGAGAAGCTGCTCGGTGCCAGTGCCGCCAGCCTGACCATCACCCGCGAAAAACTGCAGACAGTCACCGGCGACATGGATTTTTTTGCACCGAAAATTGTTCTGCGACCCCAGGAGATCTCCAATCATCCGGGGATTATCCGACGCCTGGGGGTCATCTCTTTGAATACAGCGGTTGAAGTGGATCTGTATGGGAACGCCAACTCTTCTCACCTGTACGGTACCCAGGCCATCAACGGTATCGGCGGCAGTGGCGAATTTACCCGCAACAGCTACATCTCTTTTCTAATGACACCGTCCATAGCAAAGGGGGGAAAGATATCCGCCATTGTACCCATGTGTCCGCACATCGATAATAATGAGCATTCTGTCCAGATTATCGTCACGGAGCAGGGACTGGCTGACTTGAGAGGACTGGGACCAACCCATCGTGCCCAGGTGTTGATCGATAAATGCGCCCATCCGATGTACAGGGAATACCTGCGGAAATACCTGCGAGACGGAATGAAAGGCCATATCAGGCACAACCTGAACACCTGCTATGAGCTGCACCGGAACCTGATAGAATATGGAGCAATGCTGCCGGAGCTGGCCGGCCAGCCATGATCCCCATGGGGGGTTTTCGCACCCGCGAAACCTCCATCAGACCCCGCCTGCTAGATGGAAAACAGCTGAACCGCCTCATCTCCGACCTGCGACCGACACGTATACCATACCGTGATCAACCCATATCGGTTTGGGGTGCACCAAAATCATGGGGGTATGTGATCATAACCGCTTTAAGAGGTTATTTATTCAGAAAAACGCATGAATCCTTCCTTTGAGCTCCTGGAATCCATCCCAGGCTTCCAAGGTTTTCTGAACAAACAACCTCTTTCCGCTTACAGGTATCCACACATATTTGGTGCACCCTCGGTTTGCGATCAATAGACAAGAGTGATTTTACCTGTTAGGGTAACAAGACGATATTTGCATTTTGTTATACAGACATCCCTTCGGACCGTTGTCATTTTTTTAAATCTGTTTCACCAATCGATGACAACCTCGAAAAGGCCCCAGGCGTCTTTACACCGGGGAAGACCCGTCGTATTTCGAAGACCCTGATCCGGTATTAAAAAAGCAGAGCCCCGTTTGCATTGAGAACAGCGACCATCTAATAACGAAACAACCGTGCGGGGAGTTCTGACCTTATCCAGTTTCATCAACCCCTAACCAGCAATTGAAAATGGGAATTAAAAATGAACCGGGCGTAACCGATATATCCAACTTGGAACGAGAGAGCTATGAGCATGCTCAGCTCAAGAACGCGGACCTGAAAGAGGCTGACCTCTCCGGGACAAACCTGCAACATGCCAATCTCCAGGGCGCCTGTTTAAGAGATGCCAACCTGGAAGCAGCGAATATTTCCGAGGCGAAACTGCTGAATACCGATATGGAAAACGCCAATCTGGTCGGAGCGGACCTTACCAATGCCGATTTCTCAAGTGCGGACATGAACCGGGCCAATCTGAAAGACACCATCTTCAGAGGGGCGGAACTGCCGGATACGACATTGAAAGAGGCCCGGACCCGGAGGGCTGATTTTTCATATGCCAATCTTCACGGTGCGGATCTTTCCGGTGCGGATATGAAGGAAATTGAAGGCAGACGAGCCAATATGGCTTTTGCAAAACTGAAAAACACCAATCTGGAGGATGCAAACCTGGAGGATGTCAATCTATCCTATGCCGACTGCAGGAATGCCAATTTCAAAAACGCCAATCTGGAAAACGCGGAACCGATCGAGGCCGATCTGTCCTCTGCCAACCTTGAGCAAACCAATCTGAAAAATGCCAATCTGAAGAATGCCGATTTGACAAACGCCAACCTTGAAGGGGCCAACCTTGAGGGAGCCAACCTGAAAGGCGCCATTCTGGATGGCACCAATCTGAAAAACGCCAATATGAAAAATACCATGGTCGACTGACAACGCGCCAATCCGTTTCAGTCGCCATCATTTTGCTTCTTAACAACCCACGAGCAACGGCAGATAGACAGCCAGATCCGTTTCGATGTTTTGCCTCAAGACCCCGTTCGTCGAAACACAACGGCTTACCAGACAAACACCGCCCTCGCTGGGCTCCGACTGCTGTTCCGTTTCCCTCCATTCCGCAAAGAAAGCACAAACCCGGGTAATGATTCACCCCTTTTTCGGAGCAGTGCCTGAGACCGGTGTGTGATTGATCATGACTGCTGGCTGAAACGCTTTGCAACTGCTGGAATTGTGACCGGATCGCCTGGTTAATCAGCTGAATCGATACAAAGCCGGTATGCCCTGATGATCAGTATTGAGTCGCCAGTTCGTAACCGTCCTGCACTGCGTTATAGATGTCATTGACTTCCCGGGCGTCACCAATTACTTCGACCTTGGATACCAGAGATTTCAGCTCATCATCCGGGCCAGCCGCAGGAAGCATGCCTGAGGCCAGTATCACAGTCTGGAAAGGATCAAGGATCACCATGCGACCGTCCTTTTCCACTTCAACACTGTCCGCCTGAAATTTCTTAACGGTCGTATGCGGCATCAGGGTCACCTGTGGCATCTTTTCAATTCTTGCCAGGGTCAACTTCATGCTGATCATATCCATTCCGCTGCCGATCGGATCAGACCGCTTGGTGCTGACGACCTCGTAACCATCCTGACCCAGTTTTTCCACAATCTCCAGACCGGTCCTGCCGGTCCCGATCACAAGCACCCGCGGGCCAGCGACGGCCGCTTCCAGAAGGAAATAGTCGATGGAGGTTATGCTGTTCTGCTCACCCAGCCCTTCAATACCCGGGATGTTCTGCATCACGCCAGTCGCCCAGACCAGGATATCCGGCTTCACCTCTCTCAAAATATCCGGTGTCACGCTCGTATTGATGATGATTCTGGCTTTTTTGCGAACCTGGGTCTCCAGCCCTTCCAGACCGGCTTTCATTTTCTCTTTGCCAGGGGCCTGCCAGGCAAAATAAAACTGTCCCCCCAGCCTGCCCGTTTTTTCAACCAGCGTGACATCGTGACCCCTTTTGGACAGATAAAAGGCTGCGCTCAGACCTGCCGGTCCACCACCCGCGATAAGAATTTTTCTGGGCTTTCCTGTTTGAGAAAGTTCGGGAAGACCGACCGTGGGATTCAGGTTACATCCCAGCTGCTGCCCGCTTTTGATGCGGTGGAGGCATCCCTGCAGACAATATCCGCAGTAGGTGACCTCGCTGAAGCGGCTTTCGCTCCATTTCAACAGCAAGTCCGGATCTGAAATCAGCGGACGCCCGAGGGCCACCATATCCGCCAGATCGTCATTGATTACCATTTGAGCCTTTTCAGGCCTCCCCATTCTGCCGGCTGCGATAACCGGCAGACGGGTATGGTCACGGACCCAGCGCAGGGCATCAAGCTGAGGTTGCTCAGGTAAACTCAGATGGTGGAAATACCAGGGGGGACTGAAACAAACCGAACCCATACCGGCATGGATTGCAGTCACCCCGACTTCATCGGCAAGATCCAGCAGAGACACCAGATCCTCCTGGTCAATGCCAAATTCCGGTGACATCTCGCTGCCCGAAATACGAAGAATGACAGGCAAATCCGGAGCACCGCGCTTCACCGCCGAGAGAACCTCACGCGCGAAAAGCAGCCTGTCGCTGCCGTATTGATCTTTTCTCAGATTGATTTTTCGGTTCAGAAACTGTGACATGAGATAACCATGTCCTCCCTGTATTTCAATAAGGTCAAACCCTGCCTGGTCTGCCTTTTCAGCCGCTGAACGAAATCCGAGAATAATCGCCTGAATCTCATCTACAGTCAATGGATCTGAGGACTGCTCAGATGAGGGACAGGTCATTTCGACAGGGGCCTTCGGTTTTGTCCCAATCGCCTTTGGATTGGCAGCTGCACCGGCGTGGTTCAAGTGCAGGCAGGCCAGACGGTTTTCGGCATGAATCACATCACCAATTTTCCCGAGTTCAACTGCACTTTCAGGCAGGTGCACACAAAGCTGTCGTGGATGCTCCCTACCTTCCGGCGTAACAGCCACCGGTTCCAGAATCACGATCCCAGGCCCGTCTTTGGCAATCTGCCTGTAGAACTCGAGCTGGCGTTCCGTAACGGTTCCCTGTGGACTTCCATAGGCTGTCTTGACAGGTGGAAAAACAAAACGATTCTTCAGTTTCAATTGACCCAGGGTAAACGATTCAAAAAGCTTTTCCATTTTTACCTCCTGTGTTCTGAAAATTCAGTGAGTGGCTGCAATCTGTTTGACACGCATACTCCGTATCGTTCCACATATCCTGCCGATACCTGTCCCAGGTTATATGCCCTGGCTGATATCAATCCCCTGCGACCTTTCTTCGATTCCACAACCGGCACCCACAGGTCATCTCAGATTCAAAACCCGTGGCCTAAGGACACCTTGATTAAATGGAACTTAGTCAACCGCAAAGGGTTATCGAAACATCAACCCTTTGGTGCGTATTTTAATTTATCAAAGTGCCCATAATTCAATTTCCCTGGGGGTACTGATGAACAGCTCATGAAAAGGTAATGTACACAAGCTTGAACATGGGATGGAACATGCGTGTGGTTTATGTGACCGCAAAAAAATCGACCCCCAGGACTTTTTCAACGGCCCTGGAAAGCATTTCGACGTTCTGCAATCCGACAAAACGCTCTGTTTCATAACCATCTTTAAACAGGATCACAGTGGGAATGCTGGTAATACGAAATGACGTTCCCATTTTGTGGTGTTCATCCATATCGATATTTTTAATTTGGACTTTATTGCCAAATCGTTTTACCAGCTGATCAACCATCAGACCCTGTGAAGCGCAAGGGGGCGACCATTCCGCACAGAAGTTGAGCAGAACAACACCCTTGCCCAAAAGGCTTTCTAGAAAATCTAATTTTTTTGATTCCTTGAAGTCCACAGGAAAATCCTTCATTCTTCACATTCAGAGAGGTCTCCGGCTGGTTCTGAACCTTCGCATCCGGTCGGACTGTGCACCAGGCGAGTCGTCTGGATCATTTTTCACACTGACTGTCTTTAGCCACCAAAATCACCTGCCCCAAGCACCGTCATGGCTTCATTTGCTTTCATGCGCACATTTACCAGAGCCTTCTCATAAGCTTCCCGTTCGGATTGAATGTCCGCAATTCCGGTTTCCGGGGCGCACGATGCCCTGATTTCCTCAATTCGCTCATCCATCTCTTCGATCATGATATGAAGATCCCCAATCTCCCCAAGGAGTGCTCCCTTTTTTTCAGCAGAGGATCTGTCCATTTTCCGGACAATATCATATACGATCGCTTTCCATGCAGTCAGTTCCATTTCCATTGTTTTGCAACAGTTTCTAGCTTTCATGACTTTCTCCGTCTCTGTTATTGGAAAATCCCCCCAGATGAACCTGTAAAAACCGGAACCATCTGACGGGTTTTGTTTCGGGGCTGCATTAAATCGTATGCATATACTTTTTCAAGTTTTGCGCCACAAAAGAATAATAACGATTCAAACCCGGAATAATACTTTAACTGGCTGTATTTTTTGTTTTTTTACAGGTATTCAGAAGTGTCGTCGGGGTCAGACGGGCTGTTTTCAGTTCGAAAACAAAGGGGTGGTATGTTACGATAACAATCATGTAACATCTGGTAACAAAAAGTAACAGATTGATACCCCCATATCTGCTGTGCCGAAAGCGACGGCCTGGAGGATCTGTGATCTCGGATCTGCTCAATCCGAGATTTAGGCGTGGTTGGTCTGATAACCGGACCTGAATGGAAACTGTCATTCCGGGAGAAGCGCCGGTTCTCCTGTCACTCCCATTGACAGGCACAATGCACGACCGGAACGTCCGGGACTATACTTAATCGTAGTTTGCGCGGGTCACGGCATCGCTCATGGTCGGAGCGACAAGCGGCTTCCATGCAGGGCCCTCCCACGTTCCCAGACGCGTATGCATATCGAGATATTTTTTCGGAATCGGATGGGTACCAACAACAACCTTTACGGCATATCTTTTTTCAAGAAAGTCTTTGAACGTATCGATATAGGGACACGGCGGATATCCGACGACCAGTCCGGTAGCCAGGTGAATGATTTCAGCGCCGTTCTTCACCATTTCTTCGCCCGCATACTCGATATTGCCACCGGGACAACCGTCGCATGTCGTAAAGCCGACCAGTTCAACATCGGAATCCTTGTAAATACTGAAAGCCCCCTCCCTGTTTTTCATCGCCCGGAAGCACTTTCCACCCGCACATCGGCGGTAACGATCGCATATAACAATGCCAATTTTTGTCGTCTCACTCATTGTAACTCCTTATAATAATCAGTGATTTAATATTATCCGCAAAACTATCCGATCATCAGATCGGATCTCTGCAGGGACACCGGTTTATCGGAGAAACCGGCACTCTCCGAAATCCAAAAACTCGAACTCTTCGCAGCTGCATGTTTCGCTTCTCACCTCAGTCAGTTGGGATTTCCGACACTCAATGTCGGTCAGATCTTCTAAATACTCGTTTAGTTATCTGAAACAGCTTCATGCAAGACACTCCTCCGTTTTTACCAACGTTATGATCTGTCTGTCTCTGTGGTGAATCAATTTTCTTTTTCATACAAACCAACATGCCCCTGGGTAGGGCACAACGAAACATGAGAATGATATCGCGGTGTTGACCCGCGACTGATATGAAGCTGAGCTTATTTTTCCTTCGTGATCTCCGTGTATCTGTGGTGAGTTTTTTTCATATCAACCTCCATGGCCCAGATGGGGCACAACGAAACATGAGAATCGGTCACTGTAGCCATCCGTTTGTCTAAGCGCTGACCTTCATTCCGAAAATAAAGCGCAAAACCCCTATCCGCCGGATGAACAGCTCATAAAGGCTCATAATCATCAGGAATGAACAACCCGCCAGCATCAGGTATTTCAGGTAGACATTCATTTCCAGACCGGACAGATAAAAACCGAGTCCGACGATCACCGTCTGATGCAGAATATAGAAAGGAAGCACTGCCGGATTGGCGTATACCAGAAACCGGTTACTCAATTTCAGATAGCGGCTTCCAAAACCGAGAATAAAGAGTATCCAGGACCACGATATCATCGCCCGGATAAGCGTAAATATCAGACCCCGGTCGCTGAATCCGGATGTTAAAACGATGAACCCGACGCCAACCCCGGCCAGAGCCAGAAAAAGGGTAACATAACGCGATTTCTCAATGATACCGGAAAACCGACTGTCCTTCATCAGCGCATAACCGATCACAAAAAAGAGATAGTAGGCAATCGGACTCCAGCCGCCAAAATCCCGGCGACCAATTCCGCCCGGTTGATGATTGACGATCCATTCACAAACAAAAATCAACACCATGGGAATAAAAACAACACCCTTTGCATCAAACAGCCTGAATAACCGGATGAGGATACCCCCGGCACCGTTTTTATCAGCTGTTTGAAAATAGGGCAGCGCGATCAGGGAAAAAAGGAACAGCATCAACAGGTACCACAAGTGCAGTCCCATCCAGGCAAAGTTACCGCCAAAACCATAGAAGCCGCTGAAATACTCAGGATAAAATGCCCAGAACGATCCCTGAAACTGCTGGTGGGTCACTCGTTCAATATAAACCTGCAGCGGACTCAACACAACAAACACACCGAACAACAACGGCACCATCAACCTCAGAAACCGCTCTTTCACAAATTCCCCCCTGCTGCGTTTCTGCAGGGAATAGAAGACGCTCATGGCGGACAGCACAAAAAACAGCGGCATGATCCACTGGCTCAGCACAGCCACGTAGACCGTAAAGCCGAAATCGAGCCGGTTGTTTTTGACGTGCCAGTCCTCCGCATTGAAAAACCGGGCACAGTGAAAGGAGAAGATGGCCAGCATGGCCAACACCCGCAGCCAGTCGATATCATATCGCCTGATCTCTTGATTTGCAGCCATATATCGATCCTGATGGGTTGAATGGATGAACTTTTGTTTTCTGTATTGTTGATGATAAACCGGTAATTTAAACAATCAGTCAGCATACCGTCAATCATCCGTATCGGTTGGGTGCACCAAATATGTGTGGGTACCTGTCAGTGGAAAGAGGTTGTTTGTTCAGAAAACCTTGGAAGCCAGCGATGGATTCCAGGAGTTCCAAGGATGGATGCATGCGTTTTTCTGAATAAATAACCTCTTGAAGCGGTTATGGTCACAACCCCACATGTTTTTGGTGCCCCCTATCGGTTTTCCAAAGTCAGTCGATCCCGATCAGACATCCCCTGCTTGTGATCTCCCCATACAAATTCTTCCTGCATGGATTAATCGGCATTCCCGGGATTTACCGTCATCCTGTCTGGGCTCCCAGTGCGGTGCTTCAAATGGACTGGCTATTATTGTCAAAGCCCCTGATTGATTCCGTCGAGGGGATTCCGAATCCAAACCCCTTGACTTTAATCGCAGGCAGGTTGATACAGACCCCTCGCTATCCGATAATGATGGCTGCCTGCAATGGTTGAAACAGAAAACATCCGGGGGGAGGGGTCCACAAAACTGAAAAGAATCATCAGCGACCTTTGCAGGATAGATTTTGAGCGGGTAAGAAATGGGCTTGCCTGTTTGAGTCCCTTATCCTATGGTTGGTCTATCGAACCTGGGGGATACAGGTCCCGGGTCCCTTTTCAAGGCAGATGCTGAAGCGTTACAAAACCCTTTTTAAAAAAGTACCGAGATAAACCATGAACCAATCCGATCTTTTGGGAACCACCTTTGATTGCGAATGTGGAAGACGTCACACGGTGCCAACCCGACATCTGTTTTATAGCGAGGATGCGTTCACGCACCTGGTCGATACGGTCCGGTCTGTCGCTGGTGGGAATGACTGCCTGGTCATCGCCGATACCAGAACCTGGGAGGTGGCCGGAGAAACGGTTGAAACAACATTAAGATCTGGCAATATTCGTGTAAACCGGTTTATTGTGCCGGATGTGGCCGGCGAATCCCCGGCGGCTGATGACAAAACCCGGGATCTGATGCTGGCGGAGGCCCCACCGGCCGATATTCTCATCGGGGTGGGAAGTGGGGTGATCAATGACCTGGTGAAATGGATCGCCTATCTGCGGAAAAAGCCCTATCTGATCGTCGCCACAGCCGCCTCCATGAACGGGTATGCATCGGCCAATGTGGCAGCCACGATTGACGGGCTGAAAGTGCTGTTTCATGCAGAGGCCTGTCAGGCGGTCTTTGCCACACCGGGGATGATTGTCCATGCGCCTTACGAATTAAGTACCTCCGGACTGGGGGACGTCCTGGCAAAATCGGTCAGCTCTGCTGACTGGAAACTGAACCAGTTTCTGTTTGACGATTATTACTGCCAGTTTTCCGTCAACCTGCTTAAGGACCTGGAACCGGTCTACCTTGAAAATCCAACCCGAATCAGGGAAAGGGACCCCGCCGCATTTGAGGCCCTGTTTCAGGCCCTTTTTTATTCCAGTATTGCCATGACCATCACCGGGACCTCATCACCAGCCTCCGGCGGTGAACACCTGATATCTCACACCCTGGACATGCTGGCCCTGAGGGACAACGGCAAGCACGATTACCACGGCCGGCAGGTCGGTGTGAGTTCAATCCTGATGGCGGCCCTCTATGAAACCGTCATGGCCCTTGAACACCCGGTTTTCAAACCCTTTCCGGAAACCATCAATAAAGCGTTCTGGGGATCCCTGTCGCCCGTCATTGAACCGGAATACCGGAAAAAACAGCCCAAAATGGCTCAGGCCACAGCCTATCTCTCCCAACCGGATAACTGGGCCAGGCTCAAAGCACTGCTGCAACCCAATCTGGTTGCGGCCCAGAAACTGAAAAACTGCCTCTCACAGGCCGGTGCCGGGCATCGATACCAGGATATCCGGGATAATCGTCAGCCCCTGGAAAGGGACAAGCTGTTGTCGGTTGTCAGACATGCCAACGAGATGCGGGAACGGTTTACCATTCTGGATCTGGCCGTCATGCTGGGCATTATCCCCGGGGAGATCGAAGCACTCGTTGACAGGTGGATTACCCACTAATATGGCGGACCGGTCAGCCGGTGGCCCCCCTTCACGGGTTGACCGTCCCCTGGATCAGTGCCCCGCGATATCTGTTGAACATCCGACAAATTCCCATCCCTTTCACCGACAACCTGAAAGTGCTACCGGACATCTCCGTCGGGGAGGATTTGTTTCCGGCAAAACCGGATCCCAATACAGACTGAACCCGCTGATAAAACATCCTCTGTTTGAATATCGGGGTTTTTCGGAACGGCACTTGACACTGAAAACTCGTTACCTTATTATTTTCTGTCGCAGCAGGGATGTTTTTCCTGCATCCAAAGCGTCCCTGCCCGGTGGGTTGTGGGCCGGATTTTTGACCATTGAGAACAGGAGATCAAAGCGTGAAATTGGACGACCCCTTACCTCCTGTCCAAGGCCTTTCTGCCGGCCATGATCAAGGCCGGCTGGGGACGGGTCATCAACATCTCATCCGTCATCGGGAAGATGGGATATCCCACGGGCGCCGCTTACAGCGCCTCCAAGCACGGACTGATTGGCCTGACCCGCACGGCGGCACTGGAAACGGCTACGACAGGCGTTACCGTCAATGCCATCTGCCCGGGCCCGATTCGGACGCCCATGTTGGCAAGACGAATTCAGGTCAGCGCTGAAATGCAGAATGTGTCCATTGAAGAGATGGAAAAGTCCCTCAATCCCATGCAACGCCTGCTGGGACCTGAAGAGGTCGCATCAATGGCGGTATTCCTGGCAGCAGACGCGGCAAAGAGTATTACCGGTCAGTCCTATAATGTCTGCGGCGGTTTCATAATGCACTAGACCCTGGTGTCAATCCCTTCCCTCCGTTCCACAGGCTGCGTCTCAAAATGGAACTGTTTTCTGAGGAGATGATAAAATAATCTTAAGGGCACCTAGATTCATTAAAATTATCGAATTTACCGCACCAAAGGGTTGAATCCTTCAAGAAACGCAGAAGTCCATCCATGGCTTCCAGGGTTATCGAAACACCAACCCTTTTATGCTGACTGAGTTCCATATAATCAGGGTGCCCTTAACAGACAGTTACCGGGCACACTGAATAGAGCCCGGGTCCATTGTCCTTCTATTAACCATTGGATCTTCGTACAAACCACCATGGCTCCGGGGCGGGTCACAACGAAGGATGAAAAATAGCGATGCCTTCCCGTGCCTGTCACTCAACTTCGCTTTTTTTCCTCCGTGCTCTCCGTGTCTCTGTGGTGAGTATTTTTCATTAAAAAAATAAGGTGACCGCAGGACTTTGTCCGTTTTGACATTTTTGTGCGTCACTTTTGGGTTTTCAGGTCCTTTCCCCCTGATCAGGCAATCAACCCATCCGATTGACAGTCCGTTCGGCATAACTATAAGTCTATCGTTTAGATCCCATAGAATTGGTATGATTGATCTTTTTTTTACCAACCCATCAGAAACGGTTTTTTGTTCCTTATACCCTTTTCAGGCCATGGTTCTTGCAAACAAAAAAAAGGGTTTCAGACCACGGCTTTTGCAAACTGAAAAAGGATTTTCAAGTCAATCTTTTTGCAATTTGGAAAAGATTGGTATATAGTAGAAACGCCTCAGACAAAGTCAGTTGATATAGTTAATTTTTTCAAGAACTTAAGAAGATGGTCGATATATGGGTAATCAGTTAACACTGAAAAATGTGTCAAAGAATTTTGGTGATTTCGTGGCGGTGGATAATGTCTCAATTGATATTGAGCATGGCGAGTTTCTGACCTTCCTCGGGCCCAGTGGCTCTGGAAAAACCACGACCTTGAACATGATTGCCGGTTTTGAAATTCCCTCTTCCGGCGAGATCCTGCTGGAAGAACAAGATATTACGACAGTTCCCCCCAATAAACGCGGCATCGGCATGGTGTTTCAGAACTATGCCCTGTTTCCCCATATGACGGTGATTAATAACATCGCATTTCCTTTGAAAATGCGAAAGACACCGCCGGATCAGATTAAAAAAATGACCCATGCGGTATTGGAACTGGTTAAGCTGCCTGGATTCGGGGAACGGTTTCCGAATCAGCTCAGCGGGGGTCAGCAGCAGCGGGTTGCCCTGGCCCGGGCCCTGGTCTTCAATCCCCAGATTCTGCTCATGGATGAACCGCTGGGCGCTCTGGATAAAAAACTCAGAGACCATATGCGTCTTGAGATCAAACACCTGCAGAAGAAATTGAACATCACCGTGATTTATGTGACCCATGACCAGGAAGAGGCTCTGACCATGTCTGATCGCATCGCGATCATGAACAATGGGAGAATCGTGCAGCTGGATACGCCGGAGACGCTCTACAGCACGCCCGCAGAACTTTTTGTTTCCAATTTTATCGGGGAATCAAATACCCTGGCAGGAAAAACGGTCTCGTCCGAAGACGATCTGATGCGGATAGAGACAAGCCAGGGGCTGTCAATCCTGGCCAGAAGGGGGGAGAAAACCAATCCGGACAAAGAGGTCGCCGTGGCTGTACGTCCGGAGAAAATACAGATCTTTCTAGAACCACAGGATAAACCGGACGATATTGACAATTTTTTTGAGGGTCGTATCGAAGAGACGGTTTATATTGGGGATGCCAATATATACAGGGTTCATTTAATTGGCGAAATGTTTGTTGATGTCAAGATCCAGAGTACACCTTCCATCCATGTTTACAAACCGGGCGAAACAGTGACCGTGGGATGGCATTCCCGACACTGCCTGGCATTAAACTGATCATCAGTATAACCCATAACCCATTTCAAATAAATGAGGATAACCATGAAAAAGAAAAAGGAAATGAAACGACGAGAGTTTATTGCAACAACCGGTATGGCCGTTGGTGCTGCACTGGTGACATCCTCCATCGGGCCTTTCGTCCATACGACCATGGCCAAGGGCAAGACCCTGCGGATCTGTTCATATGGCGGTTCCTACCAGGAGTCCCAACGCAAGGCCTTTTTTGAGCCTTTTGCCGATAAGTTTGGGGTTAAGATCATTGAAACCTCGGGTCCGGACATCGCCAAGATTAAAGCTCAGGTGGATAACAACGCCTATGAATGGGATCTGGCGGATCTGGAAACCCGTCATGTGGCCAGGGGCGAGCTGGAAAACCTGCTGGAACCCCTGGACACAAATGTGGTCGACCTTTCAGGTATCGATAAAAAGGCGTTGCGCAAAGCAGCGGTGGGGAATATTTTCTGGACAACCTCCCTCGCATACAACAAAGAGGCGCTGAAAGGAAGGAAACCCGCCAGCAGCTGGGCGGATTTCTGGGATGTCAAGAATTTTCCGGGCCCCCGGGCGCTGCAGGATCAGGCTCCCTTTAACCTGGAATATGCTCTGATCGCCGATGGCGTCCCCATGGATAAACTGTACCCCCTGGATCTGGATCGGGCCTTCAAGAAGATGGGTGAGATCCGGGAGCACATCACCGTCTGGTGGAAGAATGGTGCCCAGCAGATCCAGCTCCTGACCAGTGCGGAAGTGAACTACTCCTCGGCCTGGAACGGCCGGGTCAATGTCGCCCAGACCAAGGGCGTCCCGCTTGAAATCGTCTGGGAAGGGGGTTGTGTGGATCTTGACTGGTGGTGTATCCCCAGGGGCAATCCCAATAAGGACCTGGCAATGAAGTTTATCGATTTTGCCCTTTCAGCGGAACGTCAGGGTGAGCAGATGGCCAAATATATTGCCTACGGGCCGACCAACCTGGGTGCCTTCAAGTACATCTCGGACGAACGGGCCAAACAATTGCCATCCTATCCCGAAAATCTCAAGAAGCAGTTTGCCCACAATGCGGATTACTGGGGAGCAAAACTGGCGGAAGTGACGGAACGCTGGAAACTGTGGATGATTTCGTAAGACCCGGAACGGGGTTCGGCAGTTGTTTTGGCAATGGCCGGACCCTGACCATCAAACTGGAACTTTAAGCAACCAAATGTATGTCTACCCTGATACCCAAAACCAACGGAAAAAATCAGCAGCAGCGGGCCGCCCTGCGCCAGTTTTTGCTGGTTCTGCCGGCGTTGATCGCCCTGCTGCTGTTTTTCGTAATTCCGATTGGCAGTATCTTTGTGAAGAGTCTGTTCGATCCTGATCTGACCTTTAAACACTATATCTATTTTTTCCAGAACCCCCTTTACACCCGGGTTCTCTGGATTACACTGCAAATCAGTGTCCTGGCAACCCTGACCTCGCTGATTATCGGCTACCCGTTGGCTTATGTGCTCCGCAGGGCCAAACCGACTGTGAGAAGCGGTTTCATGATGTGTATTGTGCTCTCCTTTATCATCAGCCTGCTGGTTCGTAACTACTCCTGGATCATGGTGCTGCAGCGCAACGGTGTGGTCAACATGCTGCTGACCACCCTGGGCATCGTCGAATTTCCTTTGAAGATGCTGCATAACAAGATTGGGGTCATGGTCGGCATGACCCATATTTTTATACCTTACATTGTTTTTCCCATATACAGCGTCATGACAGGCATCGACCTGAGCCTGGAAAAAGCAGCCCAGAACCTGGGCGCATCCCGCTGGCAGACTTTCTGGCGTATCAGTTTTCCCTTGAGCCTGCCGGGGATCGGGGCCGGTGCATTGCTGGTGTTCATCATGTCCATCGGGTTTTTCATTACTCCGGCCCTGCTGGGGGGGCGGAAGGAGCAGATGCTGTCAAACCTGATTCAGATCCAGGTAGTCGATCTTTTGAACTGGTCGTTTGCGTCCGCGATGTCGGTAATTTTGCTGGCGGTCACACTGATCATTTTTGCGTTTTATAATCGCTATCTTGGTGTCGAGCGACTATGGGGAGGAGTCAAACTATGAAGAAAGCCGCTGTGAAAAAAACTTACTGGCATGATCCCATGCATGTTGGCTGGCCATTATGGATCGTTGCCGGATCTGCCGTTTTTTTCCTGATCGTTCCCATTCTGCTGCTGGTGGTCATGTCTTTCGGTTCCGCCGAAATAATCGAATTTCCACCCAGCAGGTTCAGCTTCGATCAGTACCGGATGTTTTTTGCCCACCCCGCCTGGCAGTCGGCGGTCAGCAACTCCCTGCTGGTAGCCTCGTTGACGGCTGTCGTTGCCACCGTATTGGGATTGATGGCCTCCCTGGGCCTGGTCTGGGGCAAATTCAAGGGCAAGGGATTTATGAATGCCTTCATCCTCTCTCCCATGATTGTACCCCTGATTGTACTCGGATTGGCCTATTATGTCAGTCTGGTCAAGCTTGACCTCCTGGGCACCCGTCTGGGATTGATCATCGCCTACACCCCGCTGGCCCTCCCATTTACCGTGCTGCCGATATCAGCGACCCTGCGGGGATTCGACCGCCGTCTGGAACATGCGGCACTGAACCTGGGAGCCAACCGTTTCCAGACCTTCATGAAGATCACCCTGCCCATCATCCGACCGGGCGTCCTGACAGGTGCCATTTTCGCCTTTATGATCGCCTTTGACGAGGTGGTGATTGCCCTGTTCATCTGCGGTTCCGATGCCATCACCCTGCCGAAAAAGATGTGGGACGTGATTCGCTACGAAATCGAACCAATGCTACCGGCCATCTCAACCCTGCTGCTGCTGCTGGCACTCGTGGTCCTGCTCCTGATCGGATTTCTGCAGAACCGGCTGGCCAAACGAATGGGGAACGGGTAAGGCATGATTCCGGTCACAGCGTTCCACCCGGCTGACCGCTTCGCATTCGCAGTATTCTAAAGGGCACCTTGATTAATCAGTGTTAGAACGAAAACCCCTGTTTTCAATCCCGGTCCGCTGAAATCAGGGTACCCGTAACGAGACCATGTCCCCCAATTTCAGAACTCCTGAGCTTAGCCCCTGCCAACAGTGGCCCTTGTTGCCAAGGTAAGGGGTAAAAGGTCAAACAATACAAAGAGATTTACAATTATTGGCAGACCCTATAAGCCATCATTC
>Ga0180009_10002364_pt1 | contig 22236 bp, 15 predicted proteins | sample OS_PC_MetaG_FD_123537 | JGI IMG/M metagenome (GOLD analysis project Ga0180009, IMG submission 123537) | Groundwater microbial communities from the Aspo Hard Rock Laboratory (HRL) deep subsurface site, Sweden - OS_PC_MetaG | ecosystem: Environmental > Aquatic > Deep subsurface > Groundwater...
CATCGACCAGGTTCAACACGCAATCAGACAATGGCCTGACTTCGCAAGGAAATCTGGAATCGAAAAGAAGACAACCATTGCCATTGGCAAATTGCACAGGACATTTTCTAACTGAAGCAGTTTCAATTAAAATAAGCGCGAAAATCGGTGAATTACAAAAAAAAAAGGGAAGAAAGGGAAGAGAAAGTTTCAAGCAGCCTTTCTAGAAACCCTAGATTAAAGGCTTTATGAATCTGTGTTTGAAACCCGTTTCTGATTGCTTAACCATCATTAGATGGCGGAGGTACGTAGGAATCGAACCTACCCAGCACTGTTCTACAGCACCACGCGCGGTTTTGAAGACCGGGGAGCCCACCAGAGACTCATCTACCTCCGATTGATCGGAGTGGCAATTGACATCTGCCATTGGTGAAGTGCACGAGTTGCCATGATAAAGACAGTTTCTCGCGATTGTGGATCTATCATAGCAAGACTCTCGGTGACAAGTCAATCAAAGGTAACCGCCAGCCTGGCTGAGTTGTTATTCTCTTTTTATAACAGTCTTTAAGATAATTAATAGCGTTCTGTGCAGGTACCCCGTTCCTGTTTTTTTCAAAACAGGTTTTTTCCCGGGCTTTGTCGTCACCCAGCTGACTTGTTTGACAAGGCGTCACTGTCAATTCATCTGGGGCGGTTACTCTGAAAAAGTGGTTGACAAAGAAAAACCGCCCAACTGAAACTGGTCGGAGATGCTACAACGAACAGATCGGGGGGTTCCCCTGTTGCACCGAGGCACCGTACTGCCTGTTTATCAGATTCAGCCATTAGCTTGTCAATCCTTTAAACCTGAGCAAATCTCAACCCGGACGTCAGACCGGCAGCCGGCTGGATCTGCTGAAGGATGGGAAACGGTCTGCATTACTGGACAGTCATTTCATATGTTTTTTACATAAACAACAATCTTTATTTCAGGGGATCCCTTGTCAACCCGCGGTGTGAAGTTTCTCCAGCAGCACAAGATCGAATTTGAACTGATTCGTTATGACCATCAGATTAAAGGCGCGGAATTTGCGGCCACCAGTATCGGTTTTCCGCTCTCTCAGACCATCAAAACGCTGGTCGTTGACCTGGGAGATAAAAGATACTGTCTGGCGCTGCTGCCGGGCGACAGGCAGCTGAGTCTGAAACAACTGGCTCGGGTCTGCGGTGCCAAGCGGGCAGCGATGGTGGATACGGCCACGGCAGAGCGCATCACCGGCTACCTGGTGGGTGGGATCAGTCCGTTTGGTACGCGACAGAAACTGGAGACCGTCATGGAAACCTCCCTCATCGATTTCGACACAGTCGTGATCAATGCCGGACAACGGGGGTCAATGCTGCGTCTGGCGCCCGAGAATATCCGGACCGTCCTGAATTGCACGGTTGCTGAAATAGCCGAATAGAATGCTCCGGGTTCCCTTTTCCCGGGGTGTTTCCAGGTACGGTCCCCTTTTCCTCCTTTCGGAAAGAGGCGTTTCTGTTTTGCCTTATAGCCCGGTAATGACTATAATGAAAACCAACAGCACGTAACTATTCAGCATGGGTGTCGCTAGCGAAGCTGATACCTGTGTGTGATTGAACTCATTCTCGACGACCATCCATAGACGTCTTCCGAGGGCGGTCGTTGATCCGGCCTTCTGGCCGGGATTAATCACTCCCAATCCGTTTAATCACACACAGGTACCAGCTTCCAATGCAGAAAAGTGGTGAATAGATACAACAGCACAAGCAGGTGCAGAGCTTCATCTCATATCGACACTTCCTTGACAGGCAACAACGAATGAAAAATCTAACACCGGAAATCCGACTGACGGCCACTGTCAAAGGGGCCGGCTGAGCGTCCAAACTATCTCCAGGGGACCTGGATAAAGCGCTTTGCGGACTTGAATTTCCGACCAATGAAAATGTACTCGTCGGTCTGGACCGGGCGGATGACGCCGGAGTATACCGGATTACAGACGAGATTGCCATGATTCAGACAGTGGATTTTTTCACCCCCATTGTTGATGACCCTTACTGGTTTGGCCAGATTGCGGCAGCCAACGCCCTGAGTGATGTGTACGCCATGGGAGGCGTTCCCAAGACAGCCATGAACCTGGTGGCTTTTCCACTGAAGCAGATGGGGATCGACATTCTGCGCAAGGTGCTGCAGGGTGGCCTGGATAAGATGCGGGAAGCCGATGTCGCACTGCTGGGAGGACACAGCATCGAGGATAACGAACTGAAGTACGGTCTTTCGGTGACCGGCTTTATCCACCCCGACCGGATTCTGACCAAGAAGAACCTGAAGCCCGGTGACCGGCTGATCCTGACCAAACCCCTGGGAACGGGGATCATCAACACGGCGATCAAGCGGGATCATGTCCCTGACGATGTGGTTGAAAAAGTCACCCTGATGATGGCAAAGCTGAACCGGGATGCCGCCCTGGCCATGGAAAAATATCGCGTCCATGCCTGCACGGATATCACCGGGTTCGGGCTGCTGGGTCACCTGGCAGAGATGGTTCTGGATTCCCACTGCGGAATACGGATTACGGCGGAGGCGGTGCCGGTCTTTCCTGAGACCTTCGGGTTTGCCGAAAAGGGTCTGGTTCCCGGCGGGGGCCGGCGGAACCGGGATTTCAGGCAGCATCTGGTGGATTTTTCCCCAACCATCAGCAGCGTATACCAGGATATCCTGTTCGATCCCCAGACATCCGGGGGGCTGATGATCTGTGTTGAGCAGGCGGATGCCGCGCCTCTGCTGGCTGATCTGAGAAAAAAAGGGATGGTGGAGGCCGAAATCGTGGGAGAGATCGTCCTTGAACCGGTTCATCGCATTACGGTCCGCTAACCGACACCTGAAAAAAGGGTGCCCTTTAAGCCAAATGAACAGTCTCTGTGAGAGTTGACGTTGCCCTATATCGACACCCACTGCCATCTGGATTTTGAACCCTTTGCCTCGGAGCTGGAGGAACTGATCCGACGCTGTCACGGGGAAAAGGTGACGGGTTTCATCCTGCCGGGTGTCACCTGTGAGAGATGGGATCATCTTCTGGACCTGGGGCTGCAGTTCAAGGAGATGGCTGTCGCACCGGGTCTGCATCCCTGCTTTGTCGAACATCACCAGGACTCCCACCTGAAGGAACTGCATTCCCTCTTGGAACACCATCGCAAGGATATAACGGCCGTGGGCGAGGTGGGTCTGGATTTTTATATCAAATCCCCGGACCGACAGCGCCAGATGGTCTTTTTTGAAGCACAGGTCGTTATGGCCGACAAATTCGTCCTGCCGTTGCTGCTGCATGTACGCAAGGCCCATGACGAGGTGTTGCAGACCATTCGCCGCTTGAAATTCACCCGGGGGGGGATTGTGCACTGCTATTCCGGAAGCCTGCAACAGGCGGAACGTTATCTGGAACTGGGTTTCAAGCTTGGCATCGGCGGGGTGATTACCTATGGGAACGCCCATCGCCTGCAGAAGATCGTCCGCTCCCTGCCGCTCTCTGCCTTTGTGCTGGAAACCGATGCCCCGGATATACCCCCTGCCGGCAGCCTGTCGCCAATCAACACCCCTGAAAACCTCCCGGAGATCTGCCGGGCCCTCAGCCGCTATCGGGATGAACCGTCAGAGGAGGTGGTCAACCGGTTGTACAGCAATACCCTGGAACTTTTTCCACAACTGGCGAGGACTGAGCGGTGACCGATTTTCTGGAACGGACGGAACTGCTGATCGGCAGGCAAGCTGTCGAAAATCTGCAGTCCAGGCATGTCTACATCGCAGGGATCGGGGGTGTGGGATCATACGCCGCTGAGGCCCTGGCCAGGGCGGGTATCGGCCAACTGACGCTGCATGATGCGGATACGGTGTCCACTTCCAATATCAACCGCCAGCTCATCGCCCTGCATTCGACCATCGGCCGCAAAAAAACCGATGTCATGGCAGAGCGGATCCTGGACATCAATCCCCGGTGCAGGGTCACGACCCGGGAATACTTCATGCGTGTTGAAGAAATGGGCAGTGTTCTCGAGGGGCATTACGACGCCATCGTTGATGCCATCGATGTCCTTAACTGCAAGTTGGCCTTTCTGACTCATGCAACCAAAAAGGGGTACCGGGTCTATTCCAGCATGGGTGCCGGTAACCGGCTGGATCCGGCAAAAGTGGCCAGCGGTGACCTTTTCGATTCCAGACATTGCCGTCTGGCAAAGGTTCTGCGTAAAAAACTGCGCCAGGAGGGTATCCGGCAGGGAATCCAGGCGGTCTGGTCCCACGAAATCGGACGCACACCGGATCTGCTTCCTGAAGAGACGGAATATGGACGTCCGCCCCAGGGGACCATCAGTACGATTCCCGCTCTTTTCGGGTTGACGCTGGCGGGCCTCGTTATCCGGGATTTTGTTGAAGAAACGAAGACATCGCCTGCGCATGGGATATAAAATGACCGCGTGCTCTGTGAGGTCGGCATCCAGACCTTTTCTGGAATCGATTCCAGGTCCCTGCTGGGTGTGACTACCCTTTCTGACCGCTGCCGATGACGACAGTCGCCCTGACTTCCACCAGCAGTTCCGGTATGACCAGTTCAGTAACGCCCACGGCTGTCCAGGCCGGATAGTCTGCCGGGATGAACTCCGCCTTGACCTTGCTGAATCCCCGGATATCCTTCATCGAGGTATGATAGGTGACCAGTTCAACGATATCATCCAGTGTTCCGCCGGCTGCCTTGATGATCCGCTCCAGCCCCTGAAAAGCAAGCCGGGCCTGGTTTTCGATGCCTTCAGCCGCTTTCCAGTTTTCATCGATCCCCGTCTGACCGGACACCCAGAGGGTGTCGCCGACCCGAACCGCCTGGGAAAACTGCATTCTCTTGTATACCGCCTCTGTACCGGGCGGGTTGATCAGCTGCTGCTTGTCTATTGATGCCAATGGGTTCTCCTTTAAAAATGGGGGTACCAAAATCATGTGGGCAATTTCGAATTTCGTTTCAACAAAAAGAGCTGTGTCTCTCCCGTCATGCCCACGGAGGTGGGCATCCAGGTGTATTTCAACGTTTACACATCTGGACACCCACCTGCGCGGGTGTGACGAACCACCCACATGTTTTTGGTGCACCCTTAAAAATCGTGAGGGTGACAGAACAGGATTCAGGGTGTATGTCTGGTCCTGTCTGGCGAACGTGTGCAATCAAATGGGACCGTATATTCGTGTCGCTAATCTATCCAAATTACACAGTCCGCACAAGCTTTATTTAGGGCACCCTGAATCATTGGAATAATCGTAACCAGTGCTTTAACGAAAACCCCTGTTTTCAATCTTGGCCTGCTGAAATCAGGGGACACGTAACGCGTACATATCCCCCAATTTCAGCACCTTCAGCTAAATTCCAAATTCAGCTTTTTAACAGAGAGCCTGGAAACAGTGGGTTTTCGTTCAAGCACGTGCTATTCTCCTGTATATGCCCCAAAGGTATTGTGTTTCAAGAAACGCACGAGTCCATCCAGGGAGCTCCTGGAAGGCAGCCATGGCTTCCAGGGTTATTGAAACACCAACCCCTTGATGCTGACTGAGTTCAATGACATACCGGTCTCAGCGTCAGCTCAGATAAAGTGGTGAATAGTTAAACATCGTTATTTAAATAAACCATCGTGTTGCAGAAATATTTGGTTTTTTTTCGAGAAAAAGGTTGCAGGAGCGGTTGTTTTTCGTTATCTATAAACGAACAAACAAAAAACAAGGAAAACGATGGCACCACTTCTCAAGAACAACTCAATCCGCAGCGGCTATTTTGCATGGGGTTTTGCGTTCTATTTTTATCCCCCGGATAAAAGATAAGTGTAGCCGCACCGACTGAAGCAAGATAAAAAGCCGTGGCTACCCGCCGCGGCTTTTTTTTTGGTCTGAAATCGAGGATGACAGACACTCTGGTATTCAACCAAAAACGATAAACAAAAAACCAGCACCGATGAAAAAGTCCCTGAATAACAGCTCCTGGTGGTATAGTGACAGCGCTTATTATTATTGCTTCTATTTTTACGGAGACCGTCTGAAAGGGGCTGATGTAGCATAAACAATTGACTTTTAAGGTTAAAAAGGTCGTGGCTGCTTCAGTCACGGCCTTTTTTTTTGCACGCGATTCGGCCGGCAATGATGGTATGAGACGTCGCACAGTTGAGCGCGTAAATCCGGTAATGTTCTTCAACATACTAACATAAAAGGAGAAAAAATGGTTCAACAAGATAGAGAGGGTAGTATCACCCCTGAGCGACAGACCACTGGCAACGAGCCTTTGAGTGTCATCCTGGATGGAAATCCGGGGCCTTCATTGGATCTGTCACGGTCAGGGACCTTCCTGGACAAGGTTGTTGTCGGTGAGATCATCTCTGTTACCACGATTCTGCAAAGTATCGGACTCAAAGAGATCACTGTTGATTGTGGTGACAGATCCTACCGGACCGTCAGCACCTCCGATGAACTGCAGGTGGGGATGAAAACCGCTTTTGCCTTGCTGGGTGCCCGGCTGAACAATAACCGTTATGTGCAGCTTCAGGAAATCAGCGGTGTCGAAAGTCACGGCCGGCTGTGCACAGCAAAAGACCTGGGAATGAAGGGACGGGATGGGTCTGTTGTCAAATTTCCACCCCATTTGAAAAACGGTCTCAGGCTCGCGGAACTGATTCACTGATATCACCACGCCCGGGTTCAGACGGCATGGATTGAATTCGCATCCTTTTGCAGGATCCGGGAAGGGAAACCGTTGGTAAGCCGTGGCCGACAGATGGAGCCTGGATCGTGGTGGATCTGCTGCCGGGTCTTTGAGGCAGGCGGTCAGAGCGCATGGGAGAGGGTCAGCAGGTTTGTCTTATGCTGTTGCATCTGGTATAATGCGTGGGTAAAACGCGACTTTCAATCCACCATTGAACCAGGAACTCATTTTATGAAACAGCGTATCCCCGCGCCTGTCATAAGGCTTTTGACAGTGATTGCGATTGGAACCCTTCTCGGATGCTCTCCCATGACTGTCAAACGAGACGACCCTCTGATTGGTAAGATATTCGCCAGCGCCGACCAAAGCGAAATTTCATATGCGGCACTGCTTGACAGGGCCACCCGTGTCGGTGTGATCTACCTGGGGGAAAATCATGAAAACGCGGATCACCACCGGATTCAGCTGGAACTCATTCGTGACCTGATAGCGAAGGGCAAACAGCCCCAGATCGGCTTTGAGTTTTTTTCCGTCGAACAGACCAGTTATCTGATGGGATATACCACCGGTAGGTTTCCCGGGGGCCACGGTGTCTCCGAGAAAAACCTGGAAGTGAGACTTCGACACGATCTGGGTTGGCAAAACCGTGAGGACAGATCCTGGCAGTTTTATTTCGAATTCCTCAAGCTGGCCCGGGACCGTCACCTGACCGTTTTCGGAGCGGATCTGGCAGCTGGAACGGTCAATCGGATTGCCAGAACCGGTATTGATGGCTTGACTCCGGTTGAAAAAGCCCTGTTGCGGCCGACCGGTTTTGACAGCCCGCCCTATAAGGAGCTGATGTTCGAAAAATTCAAGGCAGCCCATTGTGGTTTTGCCAGAGAGAGCCATCAGGAAAGAATGTACCAGACCTGGCTGGCCAGAAACGATACCATGGCCCGTTCCATCGTGGCCATGGCCGATGCCAGTCCTGACCAACCCGTCGTGGTCATTCTTGGTGGTGGTCATACCGAACATAACATGGGGGTTTTTGAGCGGGTTCAGCACCTCCGACCTGACATGCGCCAGCTGAATCTCGGGTTGACGGAGATCTTTCGCGAATCAGCCCCGCTGGACGAATACCTGTCAACCACGACCATTGGCGGGCAGACCTTCCTGCCTGCTTATGAATACCTCTGGTTTACCCAGCGATTCAGCTACGAGGACCCCTGTCGTCGCTTCAAGGAGCAGCTGAAACGGATCCACGATTCGTAACCGGGTATTCCGGGTAGCTGCCTCAGGACGCAATCAGTTCACCTTCCGGGCCCCACGGCCAGAGATGCACTGAGTGTGGTTTCTGTGACCGGAAAATCAGTGTCCGATGGTGACACGGATGCCTTCTGCTTCCATGACCGCCTGCAGGCTTTTCAGCCGTTCTTCGCTGATGGACGGATTGTCGTTGCGGGGATAGGATCGTCCCAGGAAGCCGTATTTGGGTTTTCCCCATTCGTGATAGTTCAACAGCGAGATTTTTTCCACCGGCTGATCCCTCATCCAGCGGGCCAGGTTTTTCAGGTATGGCTCAGCGTCGTTATACCCCTGGATCAGGGGAATCCGTATCCAGACCCTGCTGATACCGGAGGCGACAATTCTGGCCAGGTTTTCCAGGATCAGGTCGTTTTTCACCCGGGTTCCCTGTTGATGGATATCCGGGTCCAGGTGTTTCAAATCGTACAGCACCAGGTCCGTATATTTCAGCACGGGTTCCATATGGTCCCAGCTGGCGTGACCACAGGTATCCAGGGCCGTACTCAGGCCGGCGGATTTGCAGCGTTTTAGAAAGCTGGCTGCGAATTCAGGCTGGGAGAGAGGTTCACCACCGGAGAGGGTAATCCCGCCTCCTGAATTCTGATAAAAGAGTCTGTCCCGCTGGGCCTCTTCGAAAATCGCCTCCAGCGAGAGAAACTGACCGGTAATCTCCAGAGCACCGTTGGGGCAGGCTGCCACGCAATCCATGCATAACCGGCAGGTCGACCGCTCGATGTGGACAACACCCTCCCTGAGTGATATCGCCTCGTTCTGGCAGGTTTCAATACAGGTTCCGCACCCCTGGCATTTCATCCCCCGGGCCATGATTTCCGGGAATGGATTCTGGGATTCCGGATTGGAGCACCAGTCGCAACGCAGCGGACAGCCTTTTAAAAAGACAGTGGTTCTGATACCGGGTCCATCCTGGATGCTGTAGCGCTGGATACTGAATACCAGCCCCATGGAGGGGTCGCTGGTCGGATGGTTGCTATTGTTCAGGTCTGACATTCCGTTCCTGTTCATCCAGTCTCAGAAACACTGGGGTGTTCTGGCGATGATGGACGCCTGCAGATTTTTGTCCAGGTCAATGAAATAGGCCGCAAACCCCGCCACCCGGACTTGCAGCGTCGGGTATTTGTCGGGATTCTGCTGGGCATCCAGCAGGGTATCCCGCCCCACCGAGGTGAACTGGATGTGGTGAATGCCCAGGTCGCCGAAGGTTTTCAGGTAGGCTGCGAACAGCTCGGCGTTATGTCCGGTCAGAAATTGCGGCATGATGGATTGGTTGAACAACTGATTCCAGCTGATCAGGGGATCGACCTTGGCGACGGAGTTCAACACGGCTGTCGGTCCCTTCTTATCCCGGCTGGCCATGGGTGAAACGGAACCGTCGTTAAAGGCTTCGCCGATCGTCCGGCCATCCGGTGTGGCCGGACAGATACGCCCGAACATCCACCAGGCGGTCGAAGCCGTTCCATCGGGAATCACCGGTGAGCCCAGATTGGTGCGGCACTTCATGGTCTCTTCCGCAAACCGCTTCCCCAGTTCCCTGGAGATCAGGTCGACATAGTCATCATCGTTGCCGAATTTCGGGGCGGCCAGGCAGGCCTTGTGAAGCTTTTCATATCCCTGCCAGTTGGCTTTCAGGGCTGTGATCAGTTCCGGCAGGCTGGCGGTCTTGTCTTCAAAGACCACCTTCTTGATCGCTGCCAGTGAATCCGCCACGGTATTGAGCCCGAAGAGCGTTACATCCCGATAATCGGGGTTGTAGTTCCAGTCCCGGACATCCTGGGCCCTTTCAATGCAGTTATCGACCACCGTCGAAAGAAACGGCCGGGGGGCGTCCTCCTGGTAAAGCGCATCGGAGATATTGCCGATCAGAACCAGTCGGTGAATAATCCACTTGTAGTTCTCCAGGGTTGCGTCCATCAATTCTTCCATGGAGCTGACCCGGGCGGGGTCCAGTGTGGTTTCACCGGTTTTTTGATACAATGCCAGCGGGTCCATTCCCAGGGCCCTGGACAGGCAGAACGGCAGCGGCACGCCGCTGGCCCAGGCGGAAATGTGGTTGAAGTTCTTACCGGGAATGGTGGGGACCATGCAGTTATTGATCGAGTAGTTACGGGCATCTTCCAGGGGGCAGCCCAGTTCAACCAGTCTCACAATATTGACCTTGTCATTGAAAATGGCCGGCTGCGGCATTCCCGTACCCATGACCTCAATCGCCTTGTCGACCAGTTTTCGCGGTATCCCGTCGTGCCATCGCAATGCCAGGGGCGGAACGATCGCCCTTACACCCTGGGTGGCGTCCAGGATGATGTAGGACATTTCATTGGTAATATCCTTCCCGCTGCCATCGACACCCCCGATGGTCACAGTTTGATAGCCCAGAGCACCGCCGCCGAATCCGGACCAGATCGGTGCATGCAAAAACCCGGTTTCCTGGAATTTGACAAAGACGAACTCAATCCATTCCTGTGCCTCTTCGCGGGTAATGAGACCTTTGAAGCGATCGTTGTCGTAGAAGGGGCCCAGACTCTGGTCCATCCGGATACCGCTGCCGACCATCGGCAGTTCGATAAAATTGACGACCAGATGAACAAACCAGTAACACTGCAGCGCCTCGGGCAAGGTCCGGGCCGGGTTTTCCGAGATCCACCCGCAGTTGCGGGCAATCAGCTTCAGATCCTTCCGCTTTTCTGGGTTCGTCTCCTTCCCGGCCAGCTCACCAGCCAGGGCGGCATATCTTTTGATCCAGGCAATCACGGCTTTCAGGGCTATGATCATGCTCTGGATCGCGATATGCTTTTTGAGATACGCGTTACCGGTCATGGTTTCAGCCATATAGGCGTTTTCCAGCCGGATCTTGCGCTCGGTGGCCTCCTGCAGCAACCCCTTCAGTCCCACCTGGAAAATCTTGTTGTAGTCGGGTGTGGTGGATTCAAAATTAAATACCCAGAAAACGTCCTGCAACGCTTCGGGAAGATAGCCCCGCAACTTGTGATGGATGGACGAATTTCCCCAGTATGCGCAGATTTCATCCAACTCACGGCGACCGTCGTCATCGATCATATTCTCATAGATCTTCCCTTTCGATGTCTCTCTCTTGATCCATTTCCATGACAACTCCGGATAAAAGGGAACAGAATTGGGATCGATGGCGTAGTTGCCCACGATCATCTCGCCCGGCCGGATATAGATGGTCATGTTCTCCAGAATATGGGCCAGTGCTTTGGCCCTGCGGATCGGCATGGGCTCATTTTCGGTTCGTCTGTACGACTCCGTCAGATAGCGGGCTCTTTCCAGGTCAAGTGTCCATGCGAATCCGGGTCGCGTTGCCCTGGCATCCTCGCTGACCTCCTCGAGAGCGACCTGAAGTGCCTTGATCGGCGTATTGATCATCAGTTCCTGAGTTCTTGCAGACATGTGGGGCCTCCCTGTTGCGGGTTGAATGATCGGTGGGGTTAAACCAACCGGACGTTCCAATAAGCGCTGTTTACCAAGCTAAGGTAAGTTTTACTAACCTTTATTTTCTTGTCAAGCAGGGATGTGGGTGTTACCAGGTAAAACTTTTAAAAATACTGTAAATATAGATAAAAATATATTTATTTAAGTGAAGCGGTATCTTGTTAGTGCTAGTTTATTCTTTTTTTTAAGTTATTATTCCTGTATTTTTAAGTAGCATTAACCCAACCCATGTATCCGGGTAGCTATTCAGGTTTCGCGATAGATGCTAAAACCTGTATGACAACGAATCCATTCTCGACGGTCTTCGCTGCGAGTCTAGCGAATTCAAATCACACACATGTCTCAGCTTTTTCTCAGAAAAAGGGGTGAATCATTACAATTCCTGGATCTGCCCTGTCCTCAGATCCTGAAACCGAGTGTGATGATTGCAGAGCAGGTTATCAATGAATCCTGAGGCGGGGGATTGAAACGGCAGTCTTCTATCGGAAGCTGACCGGCTGTTTGAAAGGGGGGGGGGCAGGCGTTTTCTGGACGCAGAATCTCGTTGCGGGTAGTCTCTAAGTCACCAGACTGTGCTGCAGGGGCAGGTGAATAACAAACAGTGCGCCTTTGCCGGGTTGGGAGGTGACCTCCATGGACCCTTTGTGGTTGTTGGTAATGATCATGTAAGAGACCGACAGGCCGAGCCCGGTTCCCTTTCCCACCGGTTTTGTAGTGAAAAAGGGTTCAAAGATCCGTTTCTGAATCTCCGGATTCAATCCGGGACCATTATCTTCCACCTCAATCCTCACCGTCTGATCTTCCAGACAGGTCCTGATCAGAATCCTGGGAGACCGGATTTGGGACGTCTCCATCATGGCATGGGCGGCATTTTTCAGAAGATTGAGAATCACCTGCTCGATCTCCGTTTTGGTGCAGGGTACCAATGGCAGATTCGGCGTATATTCCTTAATGAGGGCTGTTTTCCTGAAATCATATTTTTTCGTCAGGTCATAATCATTGGCACTCAATTCCAGGACCCCGTCAATCAGCTGGTTAATATCGTTCGGACAGAGATTGGACTCACTCTGGCGGCTGAACGTCAGCATATTGGTGATGATCCGGGCTGCCCGCTCTCCGGAAGCGATGATCCCGGCCAGCATCTGATCGATCTTTCGTTTTTTGATATACGTGGCCAACCGATCCAGATCAAGACCGATTTCGTCTGCATTCTTGCGGTTGGCTGCCAGGTCCGGTGAGAGTCGCCTGATCACATTCTGGGTCCCCTGCAGCATGCCCCCCAGGGGATTGTTGATTTCATGGGCCATCCCGGCAGCCAGTCCCCCGACAGACATCATCTTTTCCGTCTGGATCATTAACTCCTGGGTGCGCTTTCTTTCGGTAATGTTCTTGAGAAATACAACCTCTCCAATAATCCGGTCTTGCTGATCCCGGATGGCGGCTGCGGAGAAGGATGCGGGAATCGTGCTCCCATCACGGTGATTCAGTTCAATCTCAACGCCCGATTTGGATTTCCCGGATTGCATCTGTTCGATGATGCCTTCCTGTATCCAGCGGGCCGTTTTTTCCGAGAGTTTATCCGGGGCCAGCTCAAGGGGCATTTTGCCGAGCACTTCTTCGGCATTGATCCCGAAAAGCTGGGTAAATGCGGGGTTGACGTAGGTGAACCGCAAATCCGGACCGATCAATAAAACTCCGTCCGGGGCACTGTTCAGGGAATACTCAAGATAGGCCTTTGATTTTTCGGATGCTTCCACCGCCCTTTTTTTCTGGGTGACATCGGTATAGATCGTGTTAAAGTACCCCGGACGGGTGCTGTAGGAGTTGACTTCAAACCATTTATCAAACGTCCTGAAATACAATTCGCCCTGGAAATTGTCACCCTGCAGGGCGACCCGGCCGGACACTTCCGTCAGGTCGGGTTTCAGTTCCAGGACCTCCGGGATGACTGTTGTGATGGGGATCCCGATGATATCCTCTTTTTTCAGCTGGGTTGACTTGAGAAAGATCTCGTTGACATCCAGAAAGGTGAAATCGACGGGTTGGTTGTTTTCGTCCAGGATGACCCGACTCTGTGAAAACCCGTTCGGCATTTTTTCGATGAAGAGTCGATACTGTTCCTCACTTTCCTTGAGGGCTCGCTCTGTCGTTATCCGTTCCGTCACGTCTGTCAGAAATCCCAGTGTCGCTGGCTGGTCCTGCCAGGTGACGATCTTGGCGGCCCTGAGATATGCCCAGATTGTCTGGCCGGTTTTTGAAATGAGACGGAGGGTATACTCTTTTTTGACATTTTCTCCCAATAACCGTCTCTGGTGCCGATCTGAAACCATCTCCCGGTCTTCAGGGTGAATGATAAAGTCAAAGGAGCGGGTTGACAGCTCCTCCCACGTGTATCCGGTAAGCTCGATCAAAGCCTGATTGCAGTATTTGATCATTCCGTCCTGGACGATAAAGATACTGTCGAGGGCGTTTTCAACCACATTGAGATAGTTCTCCTCGCTTTTTTTCAGCTGAGTCTCAATGGTGGCCCGTTTTTCCTGCTCTTGCAGCAGATCTGTGTGGGTTGTCCGAAGCGCTTCTGTGGTCTCTGCAAGTCGGTGCTTCAGATCCTCAATCTCCCTGTTTTGTGCGGTGATGACGGATGAATGGGTATCTGTCATCGCCGGGTCTGGCTTTTCTTTATTATCCACTGAATCCTTCGTGTGCAATCACCGCTGCAACTAATCACCACTTTTAAAAAGGGAAACAGGCAGCCAATGTCTTTGAAGCACTGTTAAGCTGCTTATTTTTTTTGACAATGTGAAACACTAACACAGGTATGCTGATCGGGTCAATCACCTCATCAGGATGGCGCAGGTCTTCAATCTTTTCACGGAACCCGGGAGACTGTAATAACCAGCGCACCACTCAGCGGGCAATTTGACAGGAATTATCCTGGGAATCAACCTGGCTGACAGGGGGTGTTGGTGGTGGGGTGCTGCTGGAGGCGGTATATTCGGAAGCTGCCCGACGCCCGGAATAGGGTCTGCCGCATCGGCACCGTCGCGTTGTGTCCCCCTGGACCCTGCCGGTGAAGGCCCAGAGGAACGAAACAGGCTTCAAACAGGGTCCGATTGGAAACTGCTATGACAGGAGCTGATCGATTCCCAGCTCTTTCTGTTTGGCCGTTCCGGGTCCACCTGTGGCGGCATCCCAACCCATGAGATCAAAAAATGCCTGCTGCAGGCCTTCAATATCAACGGTAACACCCTTTAACGGGCCACTGGTGAGTGGAATTTTGCCCAGCGCCCGGTCGTGGAGAATACTATCCTGAGGCGTAAGGCCTTCCCGGACATTAAAGGCCTTGCGCAGACTCAGGATTCTCTCACCCGTTTTGAAATAATCCGCCGAAGAGAGATGCCATCCGGTCACGGCATTGATATAGTCGACGACCGGCAGCAGGCCGGTCATGGGGCCAAACTCGCAAAGCCCGCAACCATTGATGATCTGCATCAGAAAGGACCCGGTTGCATATTGACGAGCGTCCTTCTCCAGTTTGGTCCGACCCTGTTTCAACAGTTTTTTTGCTTCAGGGAACAGTTTTTTAACGCCAAACAGCTCCGGATACAGGTAACAGGAGATGGTATGACGTCCCGGGGTCGGTTCACATTGATAGGCGATGCCGTATCCGGCATCCAGTCGGGAATCATGCATGGGCAACTCCTGACCACCGGCATGGACGGCATAAGCTTCGGCACCGTTGCCAATTTTTTGTGCCGCAACCTTTACCCCATCTGCCAGTGTATCACCGAATCCTTCGCGATTGATGATCATTTCGGTGAGCCGGATGGCTTCCTGAGCCTTTCCCCAGCCCAGTTCCAGACCGCCGGTCGTCTTGTGGTCGATCAGTCCGTTTTCGAAGCATTCCACGGCAAATGTCACGGCTGCGCCGGTGGAGATTGAATCGATTCCGGCCCGGTTGCACATCTCGTTCATTTCGACAATGGCGTCATAATCATCCACCAGCATCATCCCGCCGAATGCCCCCCAGGTTTCGTATTCGGGTTTGTGTCCCTCGGTCCCTGCATAACGGCCTTTTTTAATTCCCATGATACCGCCGCAGCCCAGGGGACAGTTCTGGCAGGCGTACTTTTTTTTCTGATCGGCGATGACCCTGTCGCCACTGATACGCTGCAGTTTTTCAAAGGTAAAGTCGGTATACCCGACACCGGCCCAGTTCTTGATCGGTGTATCCCCCACCATGCCGGAATAGATGGTCAAGCCCGGTGTCCCATATTTTTTATAGATCTCGCGGACCACTGTTGAGGTCGATGGCGCACTGAGCCCGGTTCGCGCGATCACCTTGCTCAGAAATCCCATGATTTTGACGGTCAAGCGGTCAGCCCCCTTGGACTTTTTGTAATCCGCCAGGAATTTCTGGGTAATGGCTTTGGTTTTGTTTTTATCTGCAATGGGGATTGCCAGTTTGCCCCGAAATGAGACCGCTTTCAGTTTCTTGGATCCCATCACCGCCCCCAGGCCGGATCGCGCTGCGATTCTTCCATCATCCGTTGTAATCCCGGATATGAGGGAGCATTTCTCTCCGGCAATGCCGATGGATGCAACCTGGGCTTTTTTGTCATTCAATGTCTGTTTGATCTGGGCGTTGGTCTCTATATTGTCCTGTCCCCAGAGTTCACTGGCATCATGGAATTCGACCGTCTCATCGGAGATATGGACCCAGACCGGCTTTTTGGAGATCCCGGTGAAAAAAACGGCATCGTAGCCTGTGCGCTTGATTTCCCTTGAGAGATAACCGCCGGCATTGGCATCGCCCCAGCCTCCCGTGAGTGGAGACTTTGCGACTGTCATAAAACGCCCCGAGAACGACGCGCCGGTCCCGGTCAACAACCCTGAGCAAAAGCCCAGATGCGCTTCCGGGGAAAGCGGATCGATACCGGGTTTCTGTCTTTCCGTGATCACGGCCGCGCCCAGCCCATAGCCGGACAGGTATTTCTGATAAAAGAGATCTTCCAGTTCAACAACTTCGGTTTTTTTCTTCGTCAGATCAATGACACAGTATTTACCCATATAGCCGCCAGCCATAGTCAATCCCCGATCAAATTGTTAAATCCAGATCCGCCTGTTCTCGCAGGCGCGTGGTGTTTCCCTGAATCTAATGTCAAATCGAGGTTAAGTCAAATGGTATGACACGCCACATGGTTCGACTTCCACCTCCGTTTCTGTCGATACCCGTCCTGGGTGCAACCTGTCGGATATCAATTGCCTATCAGGTATCGTCATGGTACGATGCTCTGCAGAGCGGTTTCGAATTGTCCCGCTGGCCACAAGCCTGAAAACAGCATCAAACAGACTCATATCCCAATCCTGAATGGAAGAAACACATTTTGCCCCGGCCGAAAGATCCCGTCCCGACGAGCTGGAGCGGCAGAAGAAAGCCATTGTTGCCAATACCAGTCTCAAAAAGGTCCTGGATGCTGTTCCGGAGGCTGTCCTGATTCTGAATAAACAGAGACAGGTGGTGTATTTTAATGACAGTGCCCGCAATATCTTCAATACCAATGAGATCATCACACCATTGGGATTGAGGGTTGGTGAAGTGATCAGTTGCACCCACTCCCGGGAAACAGCCGGTGGATGCGGCACAACAGAGTCCTGCGCTTTCTGTGGTGCTGTGAATGCAATTCTCTTGAGCCAGCGCGGTCAATCTGTGGTGGAAGAGGCTCGCATTTCGCTGCAGAATGGTGACTCCCTGGATCTGAAGCTAAAGGCATCCCCCTATTTTGAAGGGGATGAAGTGTACACGGTGTTCTCCCTGACGGATATCAGTGACGAAAAACGGAAGGAGGTCCTGGAGAGAACCTTTTTCCACGATATCCTGAACACTGCCAGCGGGTTGAGCGGATATTCGGAGTTGCTGCTGGAGGCTTCCGCGACGGAAATCGATGAGTATAAGGAGATCATCCACCGGTTGTCACGGAGTATTATCGATGAAATCAACGCCCAGAAGCTGCTGATTGATGCGGAAAAAAACGAGTTGACCACGACGCCCGTTCAAGTCAATTCCCTGGAGATGCTGCGGCGGGTGCTCAATTTCTATGGCAAACACCAGGCGTCCTTTGAAAAATCGATGATTATCGATGCGAATGCAGAGAGCGTGGATTTTAAAATTGATGACGCTCTGCTTGCCCGGGTGTTGAGCAATATGCTGAAAAACGCCCTGGAAGCCAGCGACAAAGGTGCCACGGTGCGGGTCAGCTGCCGGAAGTCCGGAGATCAGGTCCAATTCAGCGTGAACAATCAGAATGTCATTCCCCGAGAGATTGCACTGCAGATCTTCAAACGCTCCTTTTCCACCAAAGGCAAGGGACGGGGAATCGGTACATACAGCATGAAAATGATGAGCGAGAAGTATCTTGGTGGACTGGTGCATTTTGAAACCAGTGAAGCCAGTGGTACGACCTTTATCGCCAGTTATCCCCGCGAGCCTGTCCTCAAATTTCTATAACAGCTTTGACCTGGCCTTTTTTCTAATTTTTCGACCGACATAGAAACCGATCAGAATCAGCAGCACCAGTACAATACCGATTTTGGTGTTTTTTGCGATTTCAAACAACAGCTCCACCTTGTCACCCAGATAATAGGCAAGGAGCACCCAGACCGGGACACTGATCAACGCTGCAAATCCATCCATACCGATGAATACGAGGAAGGGTACCCTCAGAATGCCTGAAGTGACGAAAACCGGGGCGCGTAGACCCGGGATAAAGCGGGAGGTGAAACAGATGATGCGGGCGTTGGTTTGAATCTTCTCTTCAGCCATGGTGATCCGCGCCGGGGTGAACATCTTCCTGAATACCGGCCATCCGAACACCTTCCTGCCGAAATTCCTTCCAATCAGATACATAAAGGTATCCCCCACCAGGACCCCAATCAGACCGACGATCAAGGCACCGGTCAGGGTAATGCGTCCCTTGTAAGCCAGAAAGCCGGCAGCGAAGAGCGTAATGTCTTCGGGTATCGGGACACCCAGACCACAGGCAAAAAGTACGGCCAGGATAGCGGCGTAGGCCTGAAATCCACTGAGTCCCATAATAACAGCGAAAATTTTACCGGAGATAGAATCGGTTTCCATGGATGTTGTTCGTCAGATGGTGTTGACATTTGAATTCTGAACGAATGCGTTGCTCAAACAGATAACGTTCAGACCGTCATTTTGACAGGTTGTTCTCAAAATAGATCCCCGGGATGGCAGCGGATTGATGACAGGCACATTGTGCTGATTTTTTCCCTGTCTTGTTCACCAGCATCGATTGTCTGGTACATTTTGTCCAATGGTTTCAAAACGGCTCCCGGTTTTGTGTCAACAATTCTGCGAATGACCTGGAAAGGGTGCACCAATAACATGTGAGTATGAGATCATAACCGCTTCAAGAGGTTATTTATTCAGAAAAACGCATGCATCCATCCTTGGAGCTCCTGGAAGCCATTCCCTGGCTTCCAAGGTTTTCTGAACAAACAACCTCTTTCCGCTTACAGGTACCCGCGCATATTTGGTGCACCCCCTGGAAAGCCCATACTTGACAAGGCATTGCCGATACGTCACGATTCAACTTCCACCCGGTTGGAATCGATATTCGACATCCCACCCCTTCCAAGTAGCGGAGCAGACATTGAAACCGGGAAACCCCTCTATGATAACAGCAAGTGACCGTGATATGAAACTACTTATTGCAAATCGTGGTGAAATCGCCATCCGGATTATGCGATCAGCTGCAGAACTGAATATTCCAACCGTGAGTGTCTACGCTGAAGATGATGTGCAGTCCCTTCATCGACGTCGGGCGGATGACGCTGTTGCCCTCAGGGGCAGCGGTGTTGATGCCTATCTCGATATCGACCAGATACTGGATGCGGTTTCCAGGACCGGATGTAACGCTGTTCACCCCGGCTACGGCTTTTTGAGCGAAAATGCGGAGTTTGTGCGACGATGTAACATCCAGGGGCTCACCTTTATCGGTCCACGGGTTGAAACCATTGAAGTTCTTGGCGATAAGGCCAGAGCCAGACAGCTGGCCGCAGACTGTGGGGTTCCCCTGCTGTCGGGTACGATGACCGAGGTGTCGCTGCCTGAGGCGGAGGCGTTTTTTAAAAGCCTTGAACCAGGGTCTGGTATGATGATCAAAGCGATTTCCGGTGGTGGCGGGCGCGGGATGCGAATGGTTACCCGCCTTGAGGATCTGACTGCAGCATATAGCCGTTGTCAGTCAGAAGCACAACAGGCGTTTGGCAACGATGCGGTTTATGTCGAGCAACTGATGACCCGGGCACGCCACATCGAAGTGCAGATCATCGGTGATGGTACCGGAGCTGTCAGCCATCTGGGAGAGCGGGAGTGCACGATCCAGAGACAGCACCAGAAGCTGATCGAGTTTTCCCCCAGTCCGGGATTGTCGAATGAACTGAGGGAGCGCTTAACAGCTGACGCTGTCCGCATGGCCTCATCGATCGCATATCTGAATGCCGGGACCTTTGAATTTATGGTGGGGGCCGGCGCGTCCGGTGAAAACACGGTTTATGGGTTCATTGAGGCGAACCCCCGTCTGCAGGTTGAGCACACGGTAACGGAAGAGGTGATGGACCTGGATCTGGTGAAGATCCAGATCCGGCTCGCCCAGGGGAAAACCCTGTCCGAACTGGGCCTGGAGCAGGCTCGGATTCCACCGCCACGGGGATACGCGCTGCAGGTGCGTGTTAATATGGAAACGCTGCAGACCGATGGTTCGGTACTGCCTTCCAGCGGCATCCTGTCGTCATTCGAGGTTCCCTCAGGCCGGGGAGTCCGCACCGATACCTATGGCTACGCCGGTTATCGGCCCAGCTCCTTTTACGATTCACTACTTGCAAAACTGATTGGACACAGCCCTTCACCGGATTTTCAGGATGTCATCGACAAAACCTATCGGGCTTTGTGCGAATTCAGAATCGAGGGTGTCGAAACCAACCTTCCGCTGTTGCAGAATCTGCTGAAACATCCCGATTTCATGGGAGACAGGATCGACACCGGATTCATCGAGACACATATTGGCGATCTCTCCAGCGCTGATCCAATCCAGCACCAGAAACTCTATTTTGAAACACCACCGGTTAAAATACCGGGTATTGGTGCCCAGATCGATTCAATTGACCCCCTGGCGGTTCTCGATTACGGAAAACAGGCTGAGTTCGATCCGGCAGGGTTCGGCAACGGGGGTGCCGGCAGTTTCGGATCGACTGCTGCAGATGATGAGGGAGTGGCGCAGATAAAGGCCGCCATGCAGGGCACCATTGTCAGTATCGACATTCAGCCGGGTCAGGAGATCAGAAAGGGTCAGCCACTGCTGGTCATGAATGCCATGAAGATGGAACACGTTGTCCAGTCCCGTTGGGATGGCAGAATCAAGCAGCTACTGGTGCAGGTCGGAGAAACGGTGGCTTTTGACCAGCCGCTGCTGGTTATCGAAGAATTCGAGATGGTGCAGGCTATAGCGGATGCGGATATTGCCATCGACCTGGATCAGATTCGCCCGGATCTTTCAGAACTGCTGGCGCGCAAAGCCCTCACCAGCGACGCAGCCCGACCGCAGGCAGTGGAAAAAAGACGGAACCGATTGCAGCGGACCGCACGGGAAAATGTGGCCGATCTTTGCGATGAAGGGACATTTATGGAATATGGCTCGCTGGCCGTAGCGGCTCAGCGGAAGAGACGTTCTGAAGATGATCTGATCCGGAACACACCGGCCGATGGAATGCTGGCGGGTATCGGCAGTGTCAACAGCCATGCCTTCGCCGCGGAGAAAGCACGCTGTGCGGTGATTGCTTACGACTTTACGGTTCTTGCAGGGACCCAGGGAACATTGAATCATCGCAAGAAAGATCGGATTTTTGAACTGGCCGCACAGTGGCAGATTCCGTTGGTGCTCTTCACCGAAGGCGGCGGCGGCAGGCCGGGAGATACCGATTTTGATATTATTGCCGGTCTGGACTGTATGGCATTTCATCTCCTGGGAGAACTCAGCGGACTGGTGCCGCTGATCGGGATCAATTCAGGCCGCTGTTTTGCCGGTAACGCCGTTTTGCTGGGAATTTGCGACGTAGTGATCGCCACTGAAAACTCCAACATCGGCATGGGCGGTCCGGCGATGATTGAAGGAGGCGGGCTGGGCGTGTTCCAGCCCGATGAAGTGGGCCCCATGAGGGACCAGATTCCCAACGGTGTCGTCGATATTGCGGTCAAAGACGAAGCTGAAGCAGTCAGATGCGCCAGGCAGTATCTCTCCTACTTCCAGGGGGCGGTATCTGAATGGGAATGCGCGGATCAAAGGCTGCTGCGGCGGGCTATACCGGAAAACCGCTTGCGCGTTTATGACATTCGTTCCGTGATCACAACCCTGGCGGATACCGATTCGGTGCTGGAACTGCGTCCCTATTTTGGTCTCGGTATCGTGACGGCATTTATCCGCATCGAGGGGCGCCCCCTGGGTTTGATTGCCAATAACCCCAAACATCTGTCAGGGGCAATTGACAGCCCGGCCGCTGATAAAGCCGCGCGGTTCATGCAGCTCTGTGATGCGTTTGATATTCCGATCCTGTTCCTTTGCGACACCCCGGGTTTCATGGTGGGGCCGGAAGCGGAAAAAACCGCCCTGGTCCGCCACTGCTGCCGTCTGTTTGTCAACAGCGGCAGTCTGACGGTCCCCTACTTTACCGTGGTGCTTCGCAAGTCTTACGGCCTTGGAGC
>Ga0180009_10002365_pt1 | contig 22232 bp, 19 predicted proteins | sample OS_PC_MetaG_FD_123537 | JGI IMG/M metagenome (GOLD analysis project Ga0180009, IMG submission 123537) | Groundwater microbial communities from the Aspo Hard Rock Laboratory (HRL) deep subsurface site, Sweden - OS_PC_MetaG | ecosystem: Environmental > Aquatic > Deep subsurface > Groundwater...
TACTCTATTTATTCTCCACCCTTGCTGAAAAAAGAAATTTACATCAAAAACATCTCTATTAGCCGCACCACGTCTATTTGTTAACGCCTGCAACTTTTCTGCAAAAATCATTTCTCTAGGTAAAACAGCCACTCCTAATCCAAATAAATTTAACAGCTCAAACTCGGCGCTGACTTGACGCAATGACACCTCTACTTTCACTGGGTAATAGTTTTTCATATATCTTAAAACCACTAATAAAGTATTCTTTTTCTCACGCTGCTCTTGTACTCCGCCATACTGATTTGCAATTTTTCCTATCTTCTCTAAAATTATTTTTTTAGAATCTTGATCCAACTCTATTTGAGAATTAAAATCTAAATCTACAGAAAACCGAGGTAAACTATAAAACAAATAGCACGCTGTCCCACCTTTAAACACCAACCTTTGGCTTAAATAAGGATCTTTATAAATATCTCGCAGAATATTTTTCAGCATCAATTCATGCTGCTGTCTGTCTAACATCTATTCCCTCCTAGTTTTATATAATTTATGGACTTCACTCTTTAATCGGCGCTGATCATAAATCTCAACTAATATTAAAAGCTGCTCCCAATCTATTTTGGCTAAATTATCTGCATAAAACCCAGGAGCTAAATACATCATATCCAACAAGGCTCTTTCTTTACTTGCAATGGTATAGCTGTTTTTCCTTTCAAGCCCCAAGTCGTTAAATAATACTTTATCCTGAATTTTCCGATAACTTAACTTTACTCCAGCTACTTCAAACTCTCGACTTAAATTAGCAATACTGGTGATTGTTTCATCATATTGAAAGACTACTCCTTCTTGCTGTAAGACCGTACTCAAACTAACATAAGAAGGCGACAAAACTTTTCCTGCTAGTTCTAGCTGATTATAATTGACCCGTAGTGCATAAACACCGCGCTGTAAACGATGCAACTTGCCGGTTTTAACCCAATAATAAATTTTATTGCGCAAGACCGCTCTATCATTTAGCTGCCAAATCATCCCCAATTCATTGGTGGTAATTACGCTTTGTCCAGATTGATAAAGCTGCTGGAGTTTATTTTTCATGTTTCGTGTATAAAAAATAACTAAATCTCATTATTTATTATACACAAAAATGCATTTTTTGCAACAACTACGCTCTCACCGCCACCCAAGTCAAAACCCTCTACAACGGCTCGGCTATCAACTTCGGCCCCGAAACTAGCGCGCCATAAACACGCAAGTGAGTATTGCAATTAAAAGCACTATGTTTTAACATAGAAGATAACAATCTTGTTGCACACTATGTCAAAATTAGCCCAAAAAATAGATACTCTGCATAAATCAGGCAGAACAGTATTTTCAACCACCCAGCTAGCACTTTATTGGAGCACTGAGCATAAACGAACCCTGTACGTACAAATATCGCGAGCAAAGAAAAAAGGATTTTTAAAATCTATCCAAAAAGGCTTGTACGCCATAAATGAAGTAGAGGTAAATAGATTTGAGCTTGCTGGCAGCTTAAAAAAGAACTCATACATCAGTTTTGAAACAGTAATGGCAAAAGAAAGTATTATTAATCAATGGTACGGCTCATACTTCTCTGCTTCAAATAGAAAAATGAAAATCAAAAACGAGTACGGCACATTTGAATACAAGAGATTGCCAGAGAGAATTTTAAACAACCGTCTGGGTATAATTAATACTGGAACTTATTTTATAACTACCCCAGAACGAGCAGTTTGCGACTATGTATATAAATCAGGCCTGCAGCCTCTAGATGATATAAATGAGCTAGACCTAGATGAGCTGATCAGAATCTCAAAAATATATGAATGCAAAAGACTAGAGAGTGATATAAAGCAATTAACCAAACTAGTGCTATGAAATTAAACAAAAACGTACATCGAGGAATAATGCTACAAATATTGGCAGATATTTCATCAAATTCATTACTCGCCAATAACCTAGGCTTCAAAGGCGGAACAGCCTGTTATTTTGTACATGGACTGGATAGATTTTCAGTAAATTTAGACTTTGATATCTTAGATCAAAAAAAAGAGGAGCTTATCCGAAAACAATTAATAAAACTGCTTAAACAATATGGAGAAATAAAAACAAGAACCAGCATAAAACTAAAATATTCAGACGAGCATCAAGCGCTTAAGATAGACCTCTCATCGAAACATGATATAAATGAGATAAATACCTATAAAATTCTAGAAATTGCCTCGAGAATACCAATAAAAGTATTACAAAAAGAAGACATTTTTGCACACAAATTGGTAGCCCTAACAGATAGAAATTGTGCAAAAAGTAAGAACCCCGTGTTAGCCAATAGAGACTTGTATGATATTTACTTTTTCTTTAAACACGACTGGAAATTCAATCAAAATATTATCCGCACATGCGCTCACAAGTCAACGCCTGAGTATTTGCAATATGCATCTGATTTTATCGAAAAGTACGTCAACGAATCAAATATTTTAGATAGATTAGGTGAATTAGTAGATGATGAAAAAAGGAGGTGGGTAAAAAAGAATTTAAAAAACAAAGTATTAACACAACTCGCAATACAAATTAAACTTTTAAGTTCTCCTTAATTAGAGATCGGTCTGCCAGCTTCCACGATCATTGAAAATCATACAATTTTTGTATAATTCTCAAAGGCCGCCAAACTAAAAATAAAAGCTTATTCTCAAAAAATCAAAAACACCTACCAAAAAAATCAGCATTACCTTAAAAACACTGGCGGCGGGACAATAATCGGATTAGAAGGTTACGCCCTGCTTGCTAACTCCAACTCCAATTCTTGTATTTTTTTTAACATACTTTTCTTCTCATATAGTCTCGCAATCTTTCTTAATTTTTTCATATTCACTCGCTCCAATCCATCCACATTTAGTCGAGGATACAGATACCAAATATCGGCTATCGCTCGCTCCAGGCTCGCTATTCTCACCCCATTCTCTTGTTCAACTCCCAACTCACTCAACAATATCTTTGACTTTATTTGTTTATACACAAAATTCAAACCCCTCACCCTCCTGGTTGCCGATCTCTTGGCCACTGAAAATATTTCATCATAATACTGGAATATCACGCCGCACTTTTTCAACACCGTAAACAGCGAAATATAGGAATTAGGAACCAGTTTGTTGGCAATTGCAAACAATAGCTTGGGATCATCTCGCAAATCTTGTTGGGAATACGGCTTTGTTGCATACAAACCTCTGGCAATCGCGAATATTTGTTTCTTTCGCACATAATATTTGATTAGCTCATAAAGCTTTTGCTCATCGTCATATCCCCATAACACCGCCAAATCCTGCGCTGTAAATATTTGTCTTTCCATTTGCTCGATCAAAACTAGTTTATTCATATTACTGGTAGTAATACTACCACTATTTGTAATAGAATGTCAATAATTTGTACTTAAGCCAATCTTTAATCCGCATATTAATTAAGGTTAATTTACACTTCTGGTAAGCATCAACTGGTACTATCTAATTCAATGACGCAAAATGTAGTTTTCCAGCTCTAAAAACTTTTATCCTATCTCTTGAAGAAAGCACTATTCTTTAACGAGCTTCGCATTCGTGGCCAACAAGAAGTCCGCATCTTTTATACCTTTTACAATTGCCTCGAAAAAGGATTGACTCAACTACAACTAGCAGAAAAAATTGGCACCAAACAATTAACTAGCTCCACCATCAACTTCAACCCTAGTGAGAGCAGGGCTCCGAGCTCACCATAAAATATCTCTCAAAATGCCTATTCCACTTTTGATGCAAACTCATCACTTTTGATGAGATCTCATCAACTTTCCCATCTCGACGTAAATTAAATCACAGCTATACTTAAACTCATGAAGCTACTCTCACGGACACCAACCCGGCCACCAACACGACCGCCCGCCCGGCTAATGATAGCTGGCATAATTTTACTCATGATTAGCTCAAGCCTTTCACTGGCTGGCGGCTTTATTTTTGGCCGCGACCTCGCTCGCCACTCTTTCGTAGATTCTCAAGAAATCCGTGAAACGGGTTACAAATTTATCAGCCCTCTACTTGAGTGCGAATCTTATTTTGAAGAAAATCCTAGCTTAACAACTGAAATTAATGAGGCGCTTATAAAAAAAATTGAACAGCTCAAGCAAGATCCTAAACTGGAAAACATCGGTGTTTATTACCGCGACCTTAATAATGGCCCCATCCTCAACCTCCACAATGACATTAAATTTGCTGTTGCTAGTTTATTCAAAGTCCCACTCCTGATGAGCGCGTACAAGTACGCCCAAACCCATCCTGATTTCTTAACTAACACCATTACCTATAAAGGACAATATGACCACACCAGAGACCCCGAAGCAACACCCGAACAAACTCTTATGACAAACACTACCTATACTATTAATGAACTCTTGCAGAGAATGATCGTTCATTCAGATAATATTTCCAAAGATATGCTCAAAGATGTTTTAGCAAAACTTGACCCCGAGCTTCACTCCAGCACTCTCAAAACCATAGGCCTGTTAGATAATCTCCAAAACATTAATCTCAACGAATCTGCCATTAGCGTAAAAGATTACGCCACAGTCTTTCGTATTCTTTATAATGCTTCGTACTTAAATCACGACATGTCAGAGAAAGCCTTGTCTTTGCTCAGCCAAACTAACTTTGAGGCAGGCATCGCTCATCCCATCCCACAGCAAATAGCTGTAGCGCATAAATTTGGCTACCGCAATCTAGCGAATAATGCTAATAATGGACAACAACTCCATGACTGCGGGATTGTTTATCTTCCCAAATCACCCTATTTACTTTGTGTAATGACACGCGGTCAAGACCTCGACACTCTATCTAAAGCAATCCAAGATATCTCACAAGTAATCTGGCAGTTGCTAACTCAATCATCTTCGCCTACAGCCATTTAACTTAATGAATTTAATTAGAGACAAAACTTTTGTTTTTAACTATAATTCAACTATCATGCTTCAGCTGAATAAAAAATCTCCTTCTTCCTCCGGTCTTACCATGATTGAGCTGTTGGTAGTTTTGGCCATTATTGGTGTTTTAATATTGATTTTTTTCATGGCTCTGGGTTCACCTATTAATCGAGCCAAAGACGCCCGCTCAAAAAAACATCTCTTCGATCTTAAAGTCGCTTTTGAAGAATATTACAATGACAACTACTGCTACCCACCAGCCGAGTGGTTTGACACTACTGATGATTGTGAGAGTGAACAGTTTTCCCCCTATATTAACCGAATTAAGTGCGATCCTAAAACTAACTTACCTTACTTCATTGAGTATGATGCGACTGGTTGCGAGTGGTTTAAGGTCTACACCAATCTTTACTATCCAGACGAAGAACTTTGCAACCGATATGGTACTGGACTAGGAGATTTTAATTATGGAGTTTCTGCCACCAACACCCAGGTGGCTGTCAACTGTGCAGTGGCTTCACCCTCGCCTTCAGCTAGCCCCTCGCCGCCAGGTTCGGCATCTCCTTCACCCTCGCCCTCAGCTAGCCCCAGTCCTTCACCCTCCCCCGAAGGTGATTATTATTGCCAAGCCATTGGCAACTGCACCTGGTACAATGCCACTACCTGGACCTGTACCCCTAACTATACCACCACCAACTGCAACGGCGAATGCGCCTGGCGCACGAGTGCTTGTATTCTTGATTAATAAATTTGATTAATCCGTATCTAATAACTAATCAAACTATCCCAAAATATCTCAAGATCGCATTGACTTCATTAACCAAAACACCTATAAATTAAGTATGAATAAAAAATATATCGCCTCTGTCCTATTATTAATTACGCCACTGGTTTTTGCTCCTTTTACCCTAAGCTTTTTTTCAACTAATAAACAAACCTTTGTGATTTTAATGGCTTTAGTTTTATTAGTGCTGACTGCAGTTTCACACCTAACCACCAAAAAACATCACCATCAATCATCGTTCTTTGTCTTAGCTTTAGGTCTATTTTGGGCCATTATGGGGCTAGATATTTTACTTACTCGTGAGGCCCGAGTGGAAGGTCTGGTCGGCAAGGGAGCTTTATTGCTAACTTTACCCGTAATTACTTATCTCCTAGCTACAGCCAAAAAATCACTTAAAAGTTTATCCTGGGCACTCATGGGCTTAATCGCCGCCGGCACTATGCTGGCATTACACGGCATTCTCCAGCTAGTAGTATTAGCAGAAATAACAACACTTCCCACCTGGATGAGGGATATCTCTTTTACTCCAGCTGGCTCCCCGCTGATACTTATGACTACCATAGTATTTACGCTAATTGCCACCATAACCTGGGCTATTAAAGAAAAAGGTCTTACTAAAAAAACCAGCCTCTTTACTGCGGCCGGCATTCAGCTTGCGGCCCTAGTGGCTTTCAGCTTTATGCTAGCTCAAAAAGAGATCATAATTCAGCTTTTACCTTTACGAGCTAGCTGGTCACTCACTCTTGATGCACTCAAAAGTGCCCGTGAGTTGCTTTTCGGGATTGGTTTGGCTAACTTCCCCGCACTATTTACTCAATCCAAGCCTGTCTTTTTGACCCAAACTGATCTTTGGACAACCATCTTCCAAACTGCCTCCAATGAAGCTCTCCAACTCCTAGCTACGGTTGGGGTCTTGGGCTTTGGCGCTTTTGTCTTACTAATTGTGGCTACTATCAAAGCCAGCTTTGGCTTAGAGAACACTCCGCTTGCTTTGACGCTACGCCTAACTACATATGCAATCATTTTGAGCTTTTTCTTACTCCCAGCCAATATCATCACGTACACCCTCTTCTTTACTCTAGCTGGGTTAATTGCAGCTCACAGCTCTTTCCAAACTAAAAAAGAGATCGCTCTGCCAGGATACGCCAGCATTGTGTCAGCTGTAGCTCTAGGAACAATCGTAATTGTTTCCGGCTACTTTACTTACCGCGTTTATGCAGGGGAAGTCTTTATGCGCCAAGCGCAACTTGCTTTTACTGCAAATGACGCTCAGGGTGTATACACCGCCCATATTAATGCCGTCAAGATCATGCCGCAAATGACTGATTATCGCATCTCTTTTTCACAAATTAACCTAACTTTAGCGTCATCGCTGTCTCAAAGTCAGAGTGTTAATACAGAAACCGGCAAAGCTCCAGAGTTGACTGATCAACAGCGCGAACAAATCTCTTCCCTAATACAACGTGCTATTGAGCAGGGTCAAATAGCAGCCCAATTGCGCCCCAACCTCTATTCTACCTGGCAAAACCTAGGTGGAATTTATCGCAATCTCATCAATATTGCTCAGGGTGCAGAAGATTTTGCTATCCAATACCTAGGGCAAGCCATTGCTAAAGATCCAGCTAACCCACTGCTACGAGTTGAGTATGGTGGGTTATTTTATCAGCTGTCTCAGTTAGTTGAAGATAAAGAAACCCAAGTAAACTTACTTGATCAAGCCATCCAGCAGTTCCAAACTGCAGTTCGGCTCCGACCCAATTACGCCAATGGCCAGTACAACCTAGCTAATGCCCTGGACAAAAAGGGTAGCTACCGTTTAGCTTATCAAGCTATGACCCAAGTTTTAGCTAATATTGAGCCTGATTCCGATGATTATGAGCGAGCCCAACAAGAACTCCTGCTTCTTGAACAAAAACTGCCTAAGACTCCTCAACAACAAACTGGTAGTCAAGCTCAAGAACAACCAGGTCAATATGACCTCCAACAACCAGCTCCTCTACCCAAGCCTCTTCCTGGCGGACCAATTGAGCTACCTCAGGAATCACAACAGTTAGAACCCACTCCGCAACCCACAGAGTAAGTGATAAAGCAAGTGGCATGGAGCAAGTGATATGATGGAGGTATGACTAAATATACTGTCCCCATCCAACAAGCTGGCTTTACTTTAGTCGAACTTTTAGTAGTCATCTTTATCATCGGCATCTTAGCTGCCCTCTTAGTTACCAACCTTGCCGGAATTAGAAGTAGGGCCGAAGATTCTCAAGCTAAAGCTGATTTGGGAGAACTCAAAAAAGCCCTGCGCATTTACTACAACGACTATCAAGCTTATCCAAGCGACAGCAGTGGTGCCATTATTGGTTGTGGAGCCAGCGGCACTACAATTTGCAGCGATAGTTTCTCCAACGGCTCAGATACAGTTTATATGAAAGATTTGCCAGAAAATATGAGTTATTACTCAGATGGCGATGAAGAGTTTTTGGCCGTAATTGAATTAAACAACGCTTCTGACCAAGATATCTCTAAAAGCCAGGCTGCCTGTAGCCCTGACTCACGCATTTATTATACTGATGGTCCAATTGGTGCCACAGAGTATGTCGTGTGCACAGATTAACGCTAATCTGCAGTAATAACTCTATCCGCAGTAATAGTGATGTTAGAACTCGAAACACCATAGTTACAATTAGAATCACCACAACTAATGCCGTAATTAGCTGGACTATCGGCCAAAACAGGCACTTGATGATCTAAGTCATTCTCTAACCGCGCATAAAACTGATAAAATATCCCATCTGATTCATAGTAGTAATTTAAATAATCTTTTGGATCACTGGGTATTTCTACCATATAAGTAGTATTGCTCTCATCTACCCACGCATCTCCCCAGGAACAAGTATCCCCATCGGCACAGCCATTAATCTCGTAGCTAACTGAACTAATTGGATACTGGCCTTTATCATTATAATAAGCTTCAAGTGAGCTGCTAATCTGCTTCAGGTCGTTTTTGCGCTGGGTGTCTCTAGCTTTAATCTGAGAACTTTTGTAGCTTCCAATCGCTAAAGCTGCTAAAACGCCAATAATTGCCATCACCACAGTAATTTCTATTAGAGTAAAGCCAGCATTTCTTTTCATATCTTTATCATAGACTAAAACACATGGCTCAGCAAACTAGCTCATTAGATATCAACGCCACAGAAATTTGAAGAAAAACTTATTTCTATCTTTTTCTATCTTTACACCAGCTACTCGACCTGCTTGAATGATCAGGCTATGAAAATAACCAAGCTATGAAAAAATTGAGTTCTTTCGTCTTGCTAACATTAACTGCTCTCACCCCCCTATTGGTCTTGCCAATTGGCGAAGCATTTGTAGCTAACACCAAACAATTTCTAGTTTTACTGACAGCATTAGTTCTGCTCGCCATAGCTGGAATCAAGATGCTGATAGAGAAAAATCTTAGTATTACCCTATCTTCATTTACCACTGTCCTAGCTGTTTTTGGTACAGCAGTAACGGCCGCAGTGTTTCTAACCAATAGCTACCCCGTAGATAACTTACTTGGTTTTGGTGGAGTATATCTGGCCATGATTTTAATTGCCTGCTTGGGTAAAGGTCTAGTGGATAAAAAATTTAGCCGCAACTTTTTAACTATTTTCGGGATTAGTGCGAGCTTATTCAGCTTATCCTCGATTCTCCAGTTTATGGGCTATGGCCCCAGCTGGATCTACAATGCGCTCCTGAAAATCAATCTAAATCACGACTTATTATTTGGTTTAGTTGAATCTCCCATGGTAGCAACGCAAATTTTGGGAGTAGCCTTAGTGGGTTTATTAGCCTCACTCATAAGCCGCTCTCACTTAGGACTAGCCATTACGCATAAAAAGAACAAAAAAGTTACTCTCCTTACCTGGGTGATGCTGGCCATAATTACTGCTGGCTTTGGATTAAATATGTACTCGGTTTTACCAGGGCAAGCCTTTTCCCCGATTATGCCGTCATTAGCTGCCAGTTGGTCAGTGGCAGTTGATATGTTGCGTGTCCCGCAAACCGCATTTTTAGGCGCTGGACCAAACAACTATCACCTCGCTTATGCGCAGTTTAAACCAGCTTGGATAAATCAAACTCCTTTATGGAATATCCAGTTTACTAGCGGTATTAACCTACCTCTAACCCTCTTGGTTTCTACCGGCATACTGGGTTTAGCTAGCTGGATTTGGCTGGTGTTACGCATTCTTAAACAGATCAAGTATCAAGCAGAGTTAAAAAACTCTCCCTTGACCTGGATGTTGTTGGCTCTCTTAGCCCTGCAGTTACTTTTGCCCCCTTTTATTTCTCTTTTAATACTGTTTGGGTTAGTTTTAGCTGCCTGGCTATCTTTGCCAGAACATAAATTTGATCAGCTCAAACTCCATACTCTCACAACTCATATTGCTCAAGGGAACTACATTGCTCAAGGAATAGGCGTAATCCTGGTGGTCGTCTTTGGTTATGGTACTTATAGTTTAGGCAAAGCCATCATCGCCGATTACTCAATTTTCGCTGGCAATAGAGCTGGACAAAACAACCAGATCACCCAGATGTACCAACTCCAACACAAAGCAGTCTTGCTTAACCCCTATTTAGCCAGCTATCGTCGCCGCTATGCTTTAACCAACCTTTCAATCGCAACTGCTTTAGCCAACAAAGCTGATCTAACTGAACAAGAACGGGCTAGCATCTTGCAACTCATCCAACAAGCTATTAGAGAAGGTCAAGCCGCCGCTGAGTTACAACCCGCAGACGTGCGCAACTGGCAGGTGCTAGCTCAAGTTTATAATAACCTCGCTGGCGTTGCCGAAGGTGCTGACCAATGGGCAGTTAACTCTTATGTCCAGGCTATTCAGGCCTCACCCACCAACCCAGATCTTAGGATTGCTTTAGGAAGTATCTTTTATGGAGTTGGACAATATGACCAGGCCAGCCAGCTTTTTACTCAAGCCATTCAACTCAAGCCCGATCATGCCAATGCTCATTACAACTTAGCTAATACGTTGAAGATGCAGGACAAACTAAGCGAGGCAGTAGTAGCTTATGAAAATGTTTTGTCTCTAATCGAACCAGGTAGCGAGGATTATAAGATCGTCGCAGAAGAATTAGCTACCCTACGAGAAAAACTAGCCAACACCGGGGGCTTACCCCAAGATATGATCAAAAGCGTCAAGTAATTGCTCTATGCCTGATTTAGTAGCAGCACTAAAAAACACTATTTCTTGTTGCTGTTTAGTAAATAGTTTCTGTGTGACTTTAATTAATTCTTTAGAATAAATGTCTTGCTTATTAACCCCAATGATGAAAGGCTTGTTGATTAATTCTTGGCCATAATCACTTAACTCTTGTTGTAATTTTTCAAATTGCGATAAAAGATGGACTGCTTGATCAGCGACTGACAAGTCTTCATCAAAAACTATTTCCTCTGGTAAAAACAATACAAACAATAACAATCGACAGTGCTCAACATGACGTAAAAAGGCGTGACCCAAGCCTTTGCCCTGGCTAGCGCCTTCAATTAATCCAGGAAGATCTGCTAGTATGACTTCCCTGCCTTTTAAGGGCAATGTACCTAGATGAGGCTCTAAAGTAGTAAAAGGATAATCGCCTATTTTGGGTCGGGCTTGTGTTAAAACTGAGATAAGCGTACTTTTGCCGGCATTGGGAAATCCCACTAGGCCAATGTCAGCCAACAAAAGTTGTTCTAAAACCACAACTTTCTTTTCACCCACAGTCCCATACTCCGCTTCTAAAGGAGTGGTATTTGCTGGGCCTTTAAAGGTATTGTTTCCCCGACCACCAAAGCCACCCTGGCAAAGCACAACCTCTTGACCAGGAGCCGTTATTTCCAGCAACTTTTGTTTAGGCAATCGATTAAAGTCCACTCCCTTAAGGGAATCTGAAGAATCTCTAATCACTCCAGCAAGCAACTGGGCCACATTTTTTTCAACTCGAATCGGTTCTAGCTCATCCTTTTCTCTTGGGGGAATAGCTTGGCCCTCGGCTTCTAAATAAAATTTATTGACTTCAACCTCATCGCGATTAAGCAAATAATCTAGACTATAGCGCCAACGTCGGTGCTGACTAATTTTGTTTTCTGCCAATAACCATACTCTAGTACCAACTGGCACTTCAATAATAATATCTTTTCCTCGAGCTCCTTTGCATTTTTGCTTCCCACCAGCTTGGCCATTATCAGCCCGATATTCTTTCACTCCAGAAAAACGAACTAAAGAACTCTTATCTGCAACCCCTTTGAGAATAATGTGACCACCGTCACCGCCATTGCCCCCCGCAGGACCACCTCTGGGGACATACTTTTCACGACGAAAGGCCACTCGACCATAGCCACCATCGCCCGCGCTGAGATGTAATTTAACCAAGTCAATCATAATAACTTCGTAGTATACCCTATCTTGCAGGCAATCACCCACTCTCCCTGGCGGCGAAACAATATCATTTTCAACAGTCAAAGAAATATAATTAAAAAAATACCGCGCGGAGCTCACCGGGCCTAAAAGCCTGGCGTTCTCTATTACAAAAATCCCAACGGATTTAATAACACCCCGCCCTTGCGAATCTCAAAATGCAAATGGGTGCCCGTTGATCGTCCGGTACTGCCCATCTGACCAATGACATCGCCACGATTAACTCGTTGATCACTTCTCACTTGCACCACACTTAAGTGGGCATACAAGGTTACAAAACCATTGCCATGATCAATAACAACTCGGTTCCCATAACCATAACTATCAAGCCATCCCGCACTAATTACCGTTCCACCATCAGCGGCCAAAACCGAACTACCTGACTTATTAGCGATATCAACAGCTTTGTGGTAAAAACTATAGTTCTGAGTAATTCTACCCGAGGCTGGCCAGACAAAATTACCAGTGGCAGTCACACTCCCGGCATCAGGAGTAATTTGAACCTGTCGAGCCACTCGAGACATACTCGCGACTTCCTCTGGCTTGACCCCGTCTGGAACCATTAAGTACTGCCCAGTAGCCAGCTCAAAAGTTTCATCATTTAAAAACTCATTAAAAGGATAATCTACAATCACCTGAATTTCTGAACCCTGCAAGCTATATTTTTTACCCACCGAGTAAATCGTTTCTCCTCGGGATACTTTATGCCTAATTCCATCTACAGGCAAAATTTTCAACTCCTGACCAGGCTTAAGCTTGCTTTTTTCAGTCAAATTATTTTCCCACAAGACCGTTGTGAGCGCTAAACCATAGCGCTCGGCAATGCTTGATAAAGTTTCTCCCTCAGTAACAGTGTGAGTGATAATTTCACCACCTCGATATTGACGCACTTCTTCAGCCTGAAGAGTATTGAAATCAGTAATGTGAGCTGAAACCGACATTACTCCCCTTGCTATCTCCGCTTGCCCCTCATCCTCTGACCGAGCCAATACCAGTGGCCCAAAAGTAATTACTATAAAAGTTAGCCCAATAGTGCCAAAATGCAAAAAAGGCCGAGTGTATTTTCCCCGCCGCCGGTACAGCAAATCTACAATTGAATCTTTTCCCAACTCAAAAGCAGAAAACCAGTTGTAGCCACGATTGCGACCATAATGGACCAAAAACTTCAAAAATTCACCTAAGTCTTGAAAAATCACTGGCGTCTTAAAACGAATAGTCAAGCGCGGCATAATTTCAGGCCCTATATTTACCTCTATTTTACCCCTGTTTTAAACTGTTTAAAAACGCTTTGTTGCTCTTGGCTTTCTTCAACTGAGTAATTAAAGTAGAGGTACGCTCTTCTTCGTCATTAAGCATATCCAACATGCGGTGTAGAGTAATGATAGATTGGTAAGTAATGTTATCAAATAAAAGATCATCACGCCTGGTGCCAGACCTCTGAACATCAATTGCCGGGTAAATCCGCCGTTCAGCCAAACGACGATTAAGATGAATCTCTTGATTGCCTGTGCCTTTAAATTCTTCATAAACCAAATCATCCATTCTTGAACCAGTGTCTACTAAAGCAGTTCCCACGATCGTTAGTGATCCCGGAATCTCAAAGTTACGCGCTGCTCCAAAGAATTTCTTAGGCGGAAACAACGCCATCGGATCAAACCCACCCGAGAGAGTTCTACCAGAGGTGGGAATAGACAAATTATATGCTCTGGCCAAACGAGTAATAGAGTCTAGTAAAATTATGACGTCTTTGCCTGATTCCACCATTCTTTTTGCTTTTTCCAGCGCTAGCTCAGCAACTGCACACTGCGACTCGGGGTTTTCATCAAAGTTACTGGATGCCACCTCGCCTTTGTTATCAGTAATAGTAGCAATATGACGCCTAATATCAGTCACTTCTTCCGGTCTCTCCCCGACTAAAACAGCCATCACATGAATATCAGGATAATTTTTAGCTACCCCTGTCGCAATATCTTTGAGCAAAGTAGTTTTCCCTGCCTTGGGTGGAGAAACAATTAAGCTCCGCTGGCCCTTACCAATTGGCGCAATTAAGTCAATAATACGCAAAGAAAGTGGTTCCTCACCTGATTCTAAAACGATCTGCTCGTCTGGATAAACCGGAGTAAGCTGATGAAAAGACTTTCTATCTTGTTTCATAAAATCTTCTATTGCTTGACTATTAACCCCGCTAATCTTGAGTAAACCCCAATAGCGCTCATTGTCTTTAGGCTCTCTAGCTGGGCCCTCAATCACATCGCCCTCGCGTAATCCAAATCGTTTAATCTGAGAGTTAGAAATATAGGCATCTTTTCTTCCCCCAGAATAACTGACGCGCAAAACGCCATGTCCGTCTCGGATTTCTAGTACCCCGCTAATGGTCTTTGTAGGAGCATTCATGTCAGGAATTGCTTTTCCATCTGGTCTAGTTTGTTTTGTCACCACACCACCGCCCCCACTGTTGCCATTGCCGTTTAGAGGCACTATCGGCACATCTTTGGGCGTTGCTTTCTTGGCTTCCGGTGGACTTTTTACAGTTTCAGTCGTAGTTGCCTTGGTGGCAGGTATTTTATCGGCGGTTATTTTATCAGTGGTTGTCTTAAGCGCAGATGGCTTAATTTCTACAGGGGTACCGACCAATTCATCGGCAGTTTTGGAGTTTGACATAAAATATTAGAAGATAATTATTACTTACTACCAAAGACAAAATTAATTGCTCATGATTTATCAGAAGGGAATTTATTTTTCCTTAACGGGAATAACCACATTATCCCAACCTCGCCTACAAAAGTCAACAACAATGCGCAAATAATTAATAACGTGGTATTGTTTTAGCGTCTCTAAATTTCAGATTCTTAGCCTTTGCATACTCCTCTGCTCTTACTCTTATTGATCCGGTGTCTTTGTCTACAGTTATAGCAACTGGAATCAGTCTACCATCGTCAGGAACAAAGAATGAAAAAGCCAGATCTCCTCCAGAATACTCGGGTACTTTAGAAGATTTGGGTAATTGAAAAATTATTTGGGCAAGTTTTGCTCTGTCCCCCCGCCCACACATCAGACAAACCTCAATCCCGGATCTCTCCCATGGTTGATCGCTGCCAAAATATTTGTATAGTCTTAAGTCGGCAATACTAGCATCGCTTGCACAAAGTGACATAGCATCTAGAATCACTCCAAATTGGCGCTGAAATTCACTGGGTCCTATATCATAAAAATAATCACCTTCTCTAAAAACTCCCTCCCTCATCCCAAAAAGAACTTGTCTTGCATCGGGCTCAGAACCAGCTTCTGGTTTTTGGTTTGGTTTGTCTAATTCGCTCATACTGCAGTAGATTGTAACATATTTTCAGGCTCAATACCCAGCCCAATTCCAACTTAGCCCTGAGTATTTTGATCCAAACTAATCAAGCGTGCATAACGAAAATGTCGTAAGGGAGAGTTTAAAAATTTACAAGTATAAAGAATTAAGTCTGCATCATAGTCAGTAATCTCCTCACCCTCTTCACCCGCATAAACCTCATAAACCCACTTGCGCTGATCGGCAATAATCTCAATCATGTCACCTTGCTCTACCTCTGGTAAATAATAAAACGAGTTATATTTCCAGTAATCAGTCTGCCACCACCAATCCCAACCAAAACGATGAGCCGCTAAAATAATCGGCAAATCATACTCATCTCCAGGTCTACCGTAGTCTGGAGCTAACCAAACTCCTTCTTGTAAGGCTTCGGCCGGATCTTTGGTTGCCCCCAGCTCTGTTCTAATCCCAATCCGAGGAATAATCAGCCAATCACCGGTGGGTAAATTCTCATCTTGTGGAGGCAAAACCTCTTCTTTTTGAACAGCAGTCGCCCGATCTTTTGTTCCCTGACTAAAATCTCCACCCAAAGGAGTACCTTTATCAATTGACTCTATTGGAGAAACATCTACAGGAAAAACCCAATAATAGAAATCGGGAATCACCAAAACACCGGCGATAGTTAAAGAAACAACAAAAATTATTGAAAGTAATCCCCTAATTAGTTTAAGAAAGATCGTTTCATGATAACTTTTTTTATCACTGCGACCAAAATTCATACTCATCGACCTAGACCAAGCATTATTTTCCCCAAGTAAACCCATTCTAATTTGAGGAAAGTTTTGTCTTAAAAAAGCTGGAGTTGTTTCAAGTACTAAACTCATATCAGAATAATAATTATTATATCAAAATATATCTAGATAATCAAGATTATAGGATATCTACACTCGAGGAAAACAACAACTTTTCTCTAAAAAAAGGTACTGGGTGGAAGCTCGGCAGCCTGCCCAACGGCCGAACCTCCGCTCAATACCCATTTGTATCATTATTTTATATTTTACTATATAAAGATCTAATTTACATAGACCATAAAAACTGATAGCGTATTGACCATCGAGTTACAGATAGTCTATGGAGACTATCTTCTCTAACAGAAAAAGCATTATTATTCGTGGCTCTGCCCAGCGGTAATAATGCTTTTTTTTATTTTAAACACTCACTCAAGTATAATTATTTTTTAGTCATTGTCAAGACCTATAGTTATTTAACTAAATATCCTATATTGTATATAATAAGCAACTTATTGATAGATATTACCATTTTGTTAACACTCGCAACTACTATTGACTGATTGTGCAAAACTACTGCTAGTCTCAGCCAATTGTTTCTTGCCTCAGCTGATCGTTTCTTATCTCAGCTTATCCTTTCTTGCCTCAGCTTAGTTTATAATACCTATATGCCCGCCCCACACGTTCTCTTTGAAATCCGCACCAGCCAAGATAATCAAAAAACCGCCGAAGCCGCTGCTTCGCTCTTCTCTACTTTCCCCAAACTTCGTTCTGCCCTGTGGTGGAGGTTGCTAAATAAAAACGAACATCTGAGTTTTGAGTTAATTGTTTACAATCAAACGGTTTACTTTCAAGTCTATGTCCCCTTTCGCCTCAGTGAGTATATGAAAGGAGCAATCAATGCCAGCTATCCAGAAGCTTTAATAACTCCGCTTGAGGCGGACCCGCTAGAAGCCCTATTTTCAGGAGATTTAAAATCCTCCCCCACTTCATATCTCAGCTTAGGTACTTTAAAGTTAAAAAATGAACAATATTTACCGCTTAAAACTTACCAAGACTTTGCCGATGTAGATCCACTAGCTCCGCTTCTTTCTACGCTCTCTAAAACTCAGGTTGATGAACAAATGGTGGTGCAATTTGTCCTAGGTGATGATGGGGATGGCTGGAAAAGAAAGGGCTTTGCTCAAATTCATAGAAAATCCACCCCGCTGACTGAACTCACAGAATTGGTCAACAAATCCGGCTCTCACCCTCAAAAAGCACTCATTGAAAAAAAGCTAAGTACTGGAGGTTTAAAAACTTCTATTCGGGTGGCTGTGAAAACCCCAACTAAACAAAGAAGTATTCTACTACTTGAAACAATTGCCGATAGTTTGGGGGCCATTTCTCAAAGCGAAGGCAATGAACTAATACTAAGAAGAGTTTATTTGGCTAAAAACTGGTTTACCAAAGCCATGAAGAAACGCTGTTTTAGCTGTCTCTCCCGTCAGCACCTATCTTTAGAAGAACTTGCCACCCTCTACCACTTCCCTAATGAAGGTTTAAAGGGGGTGCCTAATGTAGCTTGGGGTAAAAACTTAATTGGCGAGCCACCGGAAAATCTCCCCATTATCACTGTCCAAATGGATGCCTGGCTTAAAAATGAAATTAACCCTTTTGCTCGTACCGATTATAAAAACAACACTCATGTTTACGGCATTAAAAGAAGCGATCGGCGTCGCCATATGTATGTGATTGGGAAAACTGGCACAGGTAAATCTACTCTTTTGGCCAACATGGCCATTAATGATCTCAAACAAAACGAGGGCATGTGTGTGATTGACCCCCACGGTGATCTAATAGAAACCATACTTGACTATATTCCTTCACACCGGATTAATGATGTGGTCTACTTTAACCCCGCTGATGGAGAGCGCACGGTGAAAATTAATCTTTTTGAAGGCAAAAATGTTGAACATCGTGAGTTAATTGCCTCTGGAATTATCTCTGTTTTTAAAAAACTTTATAGCTATTCTTGGGGCCCAAGACTTGAATACATTTTACGCAACTCCTTATTAACTCTATTAAAAGTCCCTCAAGCAAAACTATCTGATGTCTTAAAACTTTTAACCGATGAACATTACCGGGCCAGAACTGTTGAAAGTCTTGATGATCCAATTTTAAAAAGCTTTTGGGAAGATGAGTTTAATAAACTGCATCAGCGCGACCGGACTCAACAGATCGCTTCTATTTTAAATAAAGTCGGTCAATTTGTTTCTTCTCCCCTAGTGAGAAACGTAGTTAACACCTCCACTAGTTCGTTTAGTATTGAGGAGGTTATGAACGAGGGGAAGATTCTGCTGGCTAATTTATCTCAAGGAAAGCTAGGTGAAGATAATGCCACTCTCCTGGGAGCCATGTTAATTACCAAGATTCAGTTGGCCGCCATGAGCCGAGTCAATGTTACCGAAGAAGAAAGGCGCGATTTCTATCTCTATGTGGATGAGTTCCAAAACTTTGCCACTGATTCTTTTATTAAAATCCTCTCAGAAGCCCGGAAGTACAAATTAGACCTGATCTTAGCAAATCAATATATTGCCCAAATTCCCGAGGAGGTGCAGAAGGCTATTTTTGGCAACTGTGGCAACATCGCCAGTTTTGTCATGGGGGCAGAGGATGCCGCCGCGTTTGAAAAAGAGTACGGTGGGAAATTTACTGTTGAAGACTTGGTCTCATTGGGACGCTATCAAATTATTAATAAGATCACGGTCGATGGAATTTTATCTCGACCCTTTCCTGCCAGAACTTTATCTCTAGCCAAAAGCAGTAATAAAAACCGCAGCAAAGTCATTAAAGTCAGCCGCGAACGATACGCGACCAACAGAGACTAAACGGAAAATCGCGAGCGGCATGCAAAAAAAAATTAGATTTTTAATTCGCCCAGTAGCTCCCTCACACTCCTATGAGTTTGTTTGAAATAAATCTGATTAAACCCAAGCCTTTTGGCTTCTTTGAGCCGCCGGTCTAGATAACTCACCTGACGGATCTCCCCCAATAGACCTACTTCGCCAATAAAAATTGAACCCTGGGGCAAAGGCTTGTTTTTCAGTGAACTAACCAATGCCATGGCTAAACCCAAATCTACTCCTGGTTCAGTGACCTTATATCCGCCCGCCGCACTTAGAAAAATATCAAAACTGCCCAGGGGTTGCTTACAATGTTTTTGTAACACGGCAGCCAAAACCTGAATTCTGGATAAATCTATTCCTCTCCCCACCCTTCTTGGCATAGCAAGCTGTGATTTAACTACTAAAGCCTGAACTTCAATTAGTAATGGTCTTGTACCTTCCATCACACAAGTGGTGGCTGAACCCGGCACTGCAGTTTCGGCGTGCTCTAAAAAAAACTCGCTGGGATTATTGACTTGTGCCAATCCTACCTCATCAACCCGAAACACCCCCACCTCATCAGTCGCCCCAAAACGATTTTTTAATGTCCTTAATAATCTTAATTCTCCTGTTCTTTCCCCACTTAACTCCAAAACCGCATCTACAATGTGTTCAAGGGTTTTGGGTCCCGCAATAGCCCCGTCTTTAGTCACATGACCGATTAAAAACATTGGGATGTGTAATCTTTTAGCGACTTTGGCCAATCTATCTGCCGCCTCCCGCACTTGACTCACTGATCCAGGCGCGCCAGTTAAATCACTAGTAGTCATTGCCTGAATACTATCAACCACCACCAGCGATGGTTGTTGAGTTTTTACGATTTCTACCAGCTCATCCACGTCTACGGTAGTAATAAAAGTTAAATTTTTCTTTGAGATCTTTTTGTTTTCTTTAATTAAAATTCGATTGATCCGTAAATCAATTTGTTGTGGGCTTTCTTCTCCACACACATAAAAAATTGGACCAGATAATTCTTGTCTAACCAAATTTAAAACCACTTGTGTCAAAAGCGTACTTTTCCCAATTCCCGGCTCCCCGCCCAACAACATCACTGCTCCCGGCACAATCCCAGTTTTGCCTCCTACTCCACCTAATACCCGATCAAACTCCTCAATTTGTGTAGAAATCCGCTCACCATCGCCTTGTTTTGCTTTGACCTGACTCCAACTAACCAGCCGATCTTTTAACTGCGCTTCGGAAAAAGCTTTTCTATTCGCAACTCCCCTAGTGGTTGGAGCTAACACCTCTTCTACTAGAGTATTCCACTCTCCACACTGACTACATTGGCCCTGCCACTTGGGATGACTTGCCCCACAGCTTTGGCAGTTATAGATCGTTTTGGCTTTAACCATGTTTACTTACTCAACCTTCCCCACAAATAAAGTATCACCGCTATATTGGCCGGTCACGGTCACGGTTTGACCAACATATGCAGATAAATCTACCGCATAGCTCTCAATAATCTCCGCCTGTTGTCCTGTGACGTTAAGAAAAAATGTTGTTCCGGATTGAGTAATCATGCCAGTTTTGCTAGTATCACCGCGTTTTTGTTCAGCCGCCGGTACAGCCGCTGGCGCTGCTGCCGGTACACCCACGGGCGCTTGGTCTCCGCCCAGGCCTCCGCCCTGACCACCTCCCGGGGATACTGGAGAGTCACTCGTTTTGATACAAGCGGCAAAAATCAAACCCGCTCCTAAAATAATTAATGTTTTTTTCATAAACTCTCCTTAATAGAAATAATTTGGCAAATTTGCTTGGAGATATTAACCCAATGCCAGTCTGCCTCTTTTCGTAATTGTAACATTAAAAAAGTCGGGAATTATTTTTGAATAGCTAACACGTATTTGGTGGCGGGTCCCTTACCTTCAATTGTGCCAAAATCGTGCCAAATATTGTGCCATTTCAATTTAAGTGCTCTTAGGTTGTAGGTTTGGACAAAATTTGCGTCGTAGACACGCTGGGGCGTTGTTGGTAAACAACTCTTACCTCTCCTCCCACTTGCGCCATGAGTTGCCGCTTACTCTCTAAATATGGAGTGTGCGAAGAAACTGCCAAAACCTGAGGTCTAATTAATTTCAGCAAGGCTAGGTGATCTTGGGTAGTACTAAACTTTTCTGGCAAGACAAATGCCAGATCTACTTGGGGAAGAAATACGAGCTGTTGAAGCCTTTCTCTTTCATTGTGAACCGGGCGATGCGTTCCTTTAATCTTTTTCACCCGCTTATCTGATTCTATTCCCACAATCAATACATCCCCCGCCGTCTTAGCCTTTATTAAAAAACTTTTATGCTCTTGATGAAGTAAGTCAAATACTCCAGTCACTAAAACAATTTTCTTCTTCTGCCGCTTGGCCCGTTTTGTAAAAACAATTAATTTTTCCATAGAACTAATAAAGAATTATACCAACGTTGATAAACTACATTACTCGTACTACGAGGATGAAAATAAGCAAAGCCTAAAGATACTTTTTCTCGGGTCAGATGAGGATACATATAAACTAACTGGAAGGCATAGGCTGTTAAATTTATTAAGTAAAAAAAACTAGACCACAGCCAAGACCACAGCCAATAAAAAACAGACCAATGTTTCTTGGTTGTCCTTATTAATTCCTCGCCGCCACTGACCACGCACTCTTGATAATAATTAGGTAAATACACTTTCACCCACTGATTTGCTTGATAAAACTCTTGTGCAGTGCCGTCTTTGTCTAACACCCATTTAGCTTGGCAAACTTCATAAGCTGAATAAATAGTTTGTTTATAAATTGGCAGATCCATACTCGCAGTATCCAGCCACAAATTAAAACACCAGCTATCATCCTCTGCGCCATGTCTAGTACGACGCTTTCCTACTATCCAAATAATAAGCATAACCAGTAATCTAGTTACCCATAACCTGTGTGGCTGTGTCACTATCATAAAATCAATATCGCTCTTGGGTCGAATATTTTTCATTGCCAAAGATCCCGTCACCCCAATCCCTTTAACCCAACCAATCCAACCAATAATCCTGCTCAGCTCATCTACTTCTGGCCATCTAGTCTGAGA
>Ga0180009_10002366_pt1 | contig 22227 bp, 23 predicted proteins | sample OS_PC_MetaG_FD_123537 | JGI IMG/M metagenome (GOLD analysis project Ga0180009, IMG submission 123537) | Groundwater microbial communities from the Aspo Hard Rock Laboratory (HRL) deep subsurface site, Sweden - OS_PC_MetaG | ecosystem: Environmental > Aquatic > Deep subsurface > Groundwater...
AAAAACGGCGCACGCCAAATTTGACGAAACCGTGGAACTGCACCTTCGCATGGGCGTTGACCCGCGCAATGCCTCACAGCAGGTTCGCGGTGTGGCGCTTCTTCCTCACGGGCTGGGCAAACAGGTAAAGGTCCTCGTCTTCGCCCAGGGCGAAGCAGTCAAAGCGGCCGAGACCGCCGGAGCCGACTACGTCGGTGGGGATGAACTGGTCAAGAAAATAGAGGATGGCTGGCTGGAATTTGATACCGCCATTTCTACACCGGAAATGATGGGCAAGGTCGGCAAGTTGGGCAAGATTCTGGGGCGGAAAGGGCTGATGCCTAATCCCAAATCAGGAACCGTTGTCCCTGCTGAGGACCTCCCCCGCGTTATCGAAGATTCAAGAAAAGGTCGCGTTGAATTCAAGCTGGACCGCACCGCCATCATCCATGTACCGCTGGGCAAGGCCAGCTTTGATAATGAGCAGTTGATGGGCAACCTGACGGCCCTCGTCGAAGCGGTGGTTAAGGCCAAACCCAGTGGTGCCAAGGGACAGTATGTCCGGACGGCCGTTCTGACGACGACCATGGGGCCGGGAATACAGCTTGACCTCAAACCGACCCTGGCGCTCACCAGCAGTTAAGGATGATTTACTTTTCCGGTTAAACCGGCTATAATAGATACGATAATTGAATAGCGTGTCCTGAGACAGTGGGTGCCGGAAACGGCTTAATTTTGTGCCTGCCGAGGATGATAGAGAATCTGGGTAAACTGGATTTCAATGTCCCTGTGCGGAAGGCGCAGGGATTTTTTATGATTTGATCGGGATGTTCAGGAGGTATTGAAAATGCCGCGAGAAGAGAAAGTGCAGGTCGTTGATGAACTTAGCCAGGTGCTTTCTGAGTGCAGTATCGGTATCCTGACCGACTATCGGGGGCTGACTACTGTCGAGATGACTAACCTTCGACGCAGCCTCAGGAATTCAGAAGTCAGGTACCGTGTGGTGAAAAACACGCTGGCACGGTTTGCCGCCAAGAAAGCGGGTAAAGACGAGTTGGTCAGCTTTTTTGAGGGGCCGGTGGCGATTGCCTTCGGCTATGGCGACATCGTGTCGCCGGCCAAGGTTCTGGCCGATTACATTCGGACACAGAAAATGGAACTGACTATTAAAGGAGGCTTTGCCGGTGATAGGATTTTTACTCCGGCGGATATCGAAAACCTGGCCTCGTTGCCGTCCACGGAAGTACTGCTGGGCAAAATTTTGGCCGGGATGCAGAGTCCTATTTACCGTTTGGTTAATTGTCTAGCCAACCCCATGAGGGGACTTGTGGGGGTACTGCAAGCGAGAGCACAACAACTTGAGGGAGGATAAAATGGCAGAAGAGAAAGAAGCGGAAGCGACACAGGAAGTAACTGAAGCTGAAGCACAAGCGGAGGAGCAACCCGCTGCGGAGAAGGAAGCGGAAGCCGCTCCAGAAGTGACTGAAGAGGCAGCCGAAGCTCCGGTGGAAAAAGAGGCGGAGGTAACTGAGGTTAAAGCTGAGGAAGCTGCTGAGGCAAAAGAAGAGCCGCCAGCCGAAAAAGCGGAAGAAAAGCCCAAAGCAGAGGAGAAGCCAAAGGCGGCGAAGAAGGAGGCTGCGGAAGCGCCGGCCCCACCAGCCAAAGAGAAGGTCAAGGTATCTCCGGCCATTCAGGAGATAATGAATGCCATCAAGAAAATGACCGTGATTGAGCTGGCAGACATGGTCAAAGCGCTGGAAGCCGAGTTTGGCGTTACGGCGGCGGCGCCTGTGGTAGCCGCGGCATCGGCGGCGGGAGCGCCGGCAGAGACTGCCGAAGCAGCTGAAGAGCAGACCGAGTTCAGTGTCATTCTCACCGACGTAGGCGCCAACAAGATTGCCGTCATCAAGGCAGTGCGCGAGGTAACCACACTTGGTCTGAAGGAATCCAAGGACCTGGTGGAGAGTGCACCCAAGCCAGTGCGAGAGGGCGTAAACAAGGAAGAGGCGGCTACCATCAAGGAAAAAATTGAAGCCGCTGGCGCCAAAGCGGATATAAAGTAATCCCAGCCTCACTGACCTGGTTGAAAAAGAGGCCAGAATAGCCTATAGTTACCACTAACAAAACTCCGGTTTACGGAGGGTGGTGGGGCATGCTAATAAGGGATTGTCTAATACTGATTGGCGTCGGTGGCCTGTTTTTAGTAATCGGCATACTGATGTATACCTGGGGCAAGCGGGAAGAAGATAGCTACTATAGGGAAGTGGCGAAGCGCCCCGGAGATACCCGCGAATTTATGGAACACTGGCCGCCACGCCCACAGCCCGGCGCCTTGAAAATAGGCGGCGTTATCGCCATCGCTCTCGGTGGGGTGTTGTTGGTAGCGGGCGGAGTCTTTTGCCTTTTAGCCTTATAGCTGTCCCCGAAATGATGTTTTATTCAGTGGGCGGGGGCAGGCTGAGCTCCTGGAGGTCAGCCTCAATCAGCAGCGCATTGGCCTGAAGTCGATTCGACGGTATCACCCGGCCGTCCTGATAGACGAACCAGCTTGCCTGCTGCCAGTAAGGCTTCTCTTTCCAGTTCTCTACCCCGCTCATATCAACTTTGGCGTACCAGATGCTGCTGCCATCCTTGAAAAGCTCTGATTCGGCACTCCAGTTGTCACTGACGGCGGAGAACTCGGCAAGGTAGGATTTTGCTTCGTGGCTCTCCGCCAGGCTCAGCAAATGCTCGTAGACGGCGAGGACCGCCCTGTCCTCAGTGTTGATGAAGGTGGTCGACACCGGCTTTTTCGGTTCCTGTGCCGGCGGTTCAGGGGCAGGAAAGGTGCCGAAATCTTCACAGCCAGAGACTATTATTGCCACAGCTAAAAGCACGATGATTGCAACAAATTTTATAAAATGTCTCCCAGTCCAGCGCATCATTTTCTCCTCCCCATTGAGTAACTTATATTTCCGTCCTTCTCGGTCGGTACTGAATGGCCTCCGCCACATGGTGGGCTTTAATTATATCAGAATTCTCCAGGTCGGCGATAGTCCGGGCCAGCTTGAGGACGCGATGAAACGCCCGCGCCGAAAGATAAAGCTGCTTCATGGCCACTTTTAACAGACCCTGGGCCGCTTCTTCCACCTGGCAGAAACCCCTGATTTCAGATGGCGTCATATCGGCGTTGCAGGTCAGAAGCGTTCCCCGGAACCGTTCCAGCTGAAGGGAACGGGCAGCCGAGACTCTGGACTGCACGGTTGTCGATGGTTCTCCCAGGCGCTCATCGGTCAGTTTCTCGTAATCGATGTGCGGCACCTCGATGAAGATGTCCACCCGGTCTATGAAGGGGCCGCTGATGCGCCGCTGGTATCGTGATACCAGGCCTGGAGAGCAGGTGCACTTGTGGAACGGGTCGCCGAAATAACCGCACGGACAGGGGTTCATGGCACCGACCAGCATGAAACTGGACGGGAAGGTCACAGTACCCTGCGCCCGGCTGATGGTCACCACCTTGTCTTCAAGCGGCTGGCGCAGCACCTCGAGCAGAGAATGACCGAATTCGGGCAGCTCATCAAGAAATAGCACCCCGCGGTGGCTGAGGCTGATTTCACCCGGTCTGGGCCAGTGCCCGCCGCCAACCAGGCCGGCATTGGAGATGGTGTAGTGCGGGGAGCGGAAGGGCCTGCGCCGAATCATGGGAGTATCGGGCGGGAGCAGTCCGCTCACGCTGTAGATTTTGGTAACCTCTAAAGCTTCCTCGCCGGTCATCGGAGGAAGTATTGAGGAGAGGGCGCGCGCCAGCAACGTTTTTCCGCTGCCCGGCGGGCCGTTCATTATAACGTTATGACCGCCAGCGGCCGCCACTTCCAGAGCCCGTTTGACATGCTCCTGCCCCTTTATCTCTGCCATATCGGTGATGGGCGCCGCTGGCTGATTAAGCGCAAGGTCGGCTTCGTCAGGCTTATATTCGGGGATGTTGATTTCGCCCTGAAGATAACCGACCAGCTGCGCCAGCGAAGCAACGGGTATGATTCTCGTCCCTTCAATCATAGAAGCCTCTCTGGCATCAACCTCGGGCACGATGGTAGCGTCAATATTTCCCTCTCTGGCCAGGGCGACCATAGGCAGGATGCCGCGGGTATGTCGCAGGCTGCCATCGAGGGAGAGCTCACCAAGGAAGATGGACCGGGAACTATCGGCGCTCACCTGCTCTGAGCTGAGCAGAATGCCTACTGCAATGGGCAGGTCATACGAAGGGCCAGCTTTTTTAAGGTCGGCCGGGGCCAGATTCACCACTATGCGCTTCATCGGGAAGTTGAAGCCGGAATTGCGGATGGCGGCGCGGACGCGTTCTCTCGCTTCCTGGACAGCGGCATCGGGCAGCCCGACAATGGTCATGGCCGGCAGGCCACTGGAAATGTCCACCTCCACATCCACCGGATGCCCTTCCAGACCGACGACGGCAGCGGTTTTGACTTTTGCTAACATGGCTTGATGCTACGTAGTAATCCCGTAATTATACTACAGTACAGCGCTGCCTGTTGCAATCCGACAGCCGATGTCACGTCTAACGTTATCTTTAAGCGTGAGACGTGGCTGTGATATAATACGAATGAGGTTGTTCGTACCATGTTAGACAGGCTGGAGAGGATAGAACAGAGATATCTGGAGATAGACCGGCAGATGTCCAGGCCTGAAATTGCCTCTGACCTGAAGCAGCTGCAGGAGCTGGCGCAGGAGAGGTCCGGCCTTGGGGAGGTGGTCGTCAAGTACCGGAAGTACAAAGCCGCCTCAAAATCGCTGGCGGAGACCAGGGTGATGCTGGATGACGGCCTCGATGAGGAGATGACGGAGCTGGTCAAACAGGAAGTAGCCAGCCTTGAGTCACAGCAGGAGAGGCTGCTTGGGGAATTGAAACTCGCCCTCCTCCCCAAGGACCCCAACGATGAAAAGGACATCATAGTGGAGATACGGGCCGGTGCCGGAGGCGAAGAGGCCGGGCTGTTTGCTGCCGACCTTTTCCGCATGTACAGTCGGTACGTCCAGACGAAAGGCTGGGGGATAGACGTCATCAGCGTGAACGAAAGCGGCATCGGCGGCATCAAGGAAATCATCTTTGAGGTAAAGGGAAAAGGTGCTTACAGCCGGTTGAAATATGAAAGCGGTGTGCACCGGGTACAGCGTGTTCCGCTGACCGAGTCGTCGGGTAGAATTCACACCTCGACGGCAACGGTGGCGGTTCTGCCCAAGGCGGAGGAGGTGGACATAGAGGTTGGCACTGATGACCTGAAGGTGGATATTTTCCACAGCGGCGGTGCCGGCGGGCAGAACGTGAACAAGGTGGCCACTGCCGTCCGAATGACCCATCTCCCCACGGGCATGGTCGTTGTCTGTCAGGACGAGCGCTCGCAGCTCCAGAATAAGATACGGGCGATGTCGGTACTGCGCTCCAGGCTCCTCGATATCGAAAGACGCAAGCAGGAGGAGAAAATCACCTCGGAGCGCCGCTCGCAGGTGGGAACGGGCGACCGTGCCGAAAAGATACGGACCTACAATTTCCCCCAGGACCGTGTTTCCGACCACCGCATCAACCTCACGGTACGTAACCTCCCCAGGATTCTTGAGGGAGAGCTTGACGAGCTGGTTGACGCTCTGGCCACCAGTTCTCATGCAAGACAGCTTGAGGAACAGATAGCGTGACCCTGAAGCAGGTTCTTCATCGAGCACGAGAAGTTCTGGCAACAAACAGCATTGAAGATGCGTCGCTGGAAGGTGAAATCCTGCTCCGGCACGCGCTCAGGGTAGACCGGGTGAGGCTTTATTCCGAACGCGACCGCGAGCTCAGCGCGGAACAGGAAGAAGGGTTCTGGCATCTGATTCAACGTCGTCTGAGTGGAGAACCTACGGCCTATATTATCGGGCACCGGGAATTCTACGGCTTCGATTTTTATATCGACCGCCGTGTTTTGATTCCCCGGCCGGAGACGGAACTGCTGGTGGAAACAGCGCTCAAACTGGCACAGACCCGTACCATTGCTGCCATCGCCGACATTGGCACCGGCTGTGGCGCCATTGCCATCAGCCTCGCTCTGAACCTTCCCCGGATAAAAATATATGCCTCAGATGTATCCGCAGATGCACTGGAAGTGGCCCGTATCAATTGCCAGAAGCACGGGGTGGTCGACCGCATACAATTGCTGCATGGCGATATGCTGGGACCGCTGCCGGGACCGGTCGACCTTATCACGGCCAATCTGCCCTACGTAACCAAAGAGGAAATCTCACGGTCAGGGCTTGGTGATTTCGAACCGCGCATAGCCCTGGACGGCGGTGCCGATGGACTTGATAAGATAAGGCTACTATACCAGCAGGTTACAGATAAATTGAACCATCGAGGCTGTATGCTGCTGGAAATCGGGCAGGGGCAGAGTCGGGCGGTGACCAGCCTGATACAGCGTTGTTTTCCATCGGCATCGGTTGAGGTAATACCGGACCTGCAGGGCATCGAGCGTATTGTCAGCCTGTGCTTGACACCGAATTAGCCCGATGTTAAATTAATTCTTTGAATTCTGGCGTTAACATTACAGGAAAAAGAGGTAAGCGTGACCGTGAATATCATCGTCTGTGTAAAGCAGGTAATCGACCCTGAGGCGCCGCCCTCCAGCTTTAAAATCGATGAAGCCGGTAGAAAAGTGGTAGCGCCGTCGGGGGTGCCCCCGGTAATCAGCCCCTTCGATGAGAATGCCGTGGAGGCAGCGTTGAGAATCAAGGATGCTCAGGGGGGCAAAATCACCGTCCTCAGCATGGGCGTCAACCTGCTGCGCGAGGTGGTAAAAAAACCGCTCTCCATGGGTGCTGATGAGCTTGTCCTGCTTGAGGATGAGGCTTTCGCCGATGGCGATAGCTGGTCAAACGCCCATGCGCTGGCGATGGCCATCGAGAAAATAGGCGAGTACGACCTCATTTTCTGCGGACGGCAGGCGGCCGACTGGGATGACGGCCAGACGGGTTCGGGTATCGCCGAGATACTGGGACTGCCCAGCGTGACCCTGGCCAGGAAGGTAGACGTTAGCGATGGCAAAGCGCGGGTGGAGCAAGTAACGGCTGATGGCTATGATGTCATTGAGGTATCGCTGCCAGCGCTGATTACGGTCAGCAATGAGCTCGGTGAAGCCCGTTATCCGACCATAAAAGGCATTATGGCGGCGAAGAAGGTAGAGCCGACCGTCTGGAAACCAGCGGACATCGGCATCGAGACGGCAAAGGTTGGATTGGCTGGCCGGAAAGTAAAACTGGAAAAACTGTACCAGCCGGTTCAGGAAGGCAAATGCGAATTCATTGAAGGAGAGAGCACAGAGGAAGCGGGAGTCAACCTCGCGCTTAAACTCCGGGAAGCAAAGTTATTATAACGGATGGCTCCTATCAGGATGTCTGGAGGTAAGTGAATATGGCGGAATACAAGGGCGTTATGGTTCACGCCGAGGTTGTGGAAGGAAAGCTGGCGGCTATTGCCACCGAACTCCTGGGTTGCGGCCGGAAACTGGCCGATGACCTCGGTGAGGAATTAAGCGCCGTCATCATTGGCAGCAAGGTAAGTGACCTGGCCCGGGAAGCTTTCGCCTCTGGGGCCGATAAAGTATATCTCATTGATGATTCGTTACTGCGGGATTACCAGACCGATGCCTATGTTCCGGTGATGGAGAAGGTGGTCAGGCAGGCCATGCCCCGCATTTTGCTTGTCGGGCAGACGGCTATCGGCCGTGACTTGGCGCCGAGGCTGGCTTTCCGGCTGGAGACGACTGCCACCATGGACTGTATCGAGCTGGCCATTGACCCAGGCTCAAAACTCCTGCTGCGCAACAAACCAGTTTACGGCGGCAATGCCCGGGCCACTTTCACCAGTGAGCTTAACCCGCAGATAGCCACGGTGAGAACCAAAGCCATGGCGCCGCTGGGGCCGGATACATCAAGGAAGGGAGAGGTGGTGACCATTGAGGCCGGTCTGGACCCATCGAAAATCAGGACCAGAGTCCTGGATAAGGTGAAGCAGGAAGTAGAAGGCATAAGCCTTGAGGCGGCCGATGTGGTGATAAGCGGTGGGAGGGGCATTGGCAGTGTCGAAGGTTTCAAGCAGCTGGAAGAACTGGCGGGGATGCTGAAAGGGGCGGTGGGCGCCAGCCGACCCGCCTGCGATAATGGCTGGGTGCCCGATGTGGTCCAGGTAGGGCTCACCGGCAAAATAGTTGCTCCCGACCTTTATATTGCCGTTGCCATATCCGGTTCCAGCCAGCACATGGCGGGCTGCTCCGGGTGCAAGAACATCGTAGCCATCAATAAAGACCCTGAGGCCAATATCTTTCGCCAGGCGCGCTTCGGTGTGGTGGGGGACTGGAAGAAAGTGCTGCCAGCCTTCACCGAAAAGGTCAGGGAATTAATAGCTGAATAATGGCCTTTATGTAGCCGGGTGTTGAATTTCTGATTGCATTTGTAGTATTATGGAATATTAGAATACTCGACATTCTGGATACTTGAGATTTCCAATATACTTAGTGAGGTGGCATAGCATGCAAAAACTGAGAATTATCTGCCTGGTGCTGGTGAGTCTGCTGGCGATTTCTCCGGTCGGTGCCGTATTTGCCCAGGAGGAGGAAGAGCCCCCTACTCCCGTCCTTATCATGGAAGAAGAGCCGCAGTACGCCCTATCGCTCACTCCCGCTGATGGTTTGTACAGCACCATCATGTTGGCTGGCCGGGCAAAGGACATCCGGGTGGACCTGGAAAACATTGGCGATGAAGCCGTTACCAAAATCGCCTTCAATGGTGAATTGCCGGACGGATGGACGGTCACGTTTGACCCTCCCCGAATGCCAACATTAGCCGCTTTTGACAGCAAGCGAATTTATGCCAGTGTACTGGCGCCTGAGGATACCGTGACCGGAGATTACTTCGTAACTCTCTGGGCAGAAGGAGACCAGGCTTCTACGGAGAAAATCGAAATCAGGGTTACCGTGAGGAGACAAGAGACAGCGGAATCGATTGAGGTGCGGGCCATTCACCCCAGTGTCGAGGCGATTGCCGGCAGCGATTTCGTCTTTGAGGTGGAATTCAAGTATGTCGGCCAGATGCTGGGTGAATCCAAGGCCTTTGACCTTGTTCACACCGCGCCCCAGGGGTGGGAGGTCTATTTCACTCCCCAGTTTGAGAAAGACAAGCATATCTCCGCCATTGACCTCAAACCCGGCAGCGTTGCCTATTCCGATAAGACAAGGATGGTCGCCCGGGCACCGTTCTGGCCACTGCCCGAGCCGGGTAAGTACAAAATAATCCTGGACGTGGTCTCGGAAGAATCGGAAGAGCTGAAAGGCACCCTCGAGATTACGGCAGTTATCACCGCTGCATATAATCTGCTCCTGGCTCCGGCGGGCGAGCGTTACGATACCAAAGCCAAGGCCGGCCGGGACAATTATTTCTCCCTTAATGTGGGCAATCTGGGCACGGCGCCCATCGATAAAATCACCTTTACATCCGAAAAACCGGCAGGATGGTCGGTTGAGTTCTCACCGGACCAGGTGGATTCGCTTGAAGCACTGGGTACGCAGACCGTGGACATAAATATCAAAGCGCCGCCGGAAACGATTTCCGGCGATTACATGATCAGCGTCCGGGCTTCTGGAGTTCAGAGGACTTCCGAGAAGATGAATATCAGGGTTACCGTGGAGACGCCCACCGTCTGGGGGTGGGTTGGCGTCATCATCATCGCCATTGTCGTTGTGGGGCTGGTGGTTATCTTCATGCGGTTTAGCAGGCGATAGTCTATGAGTGATACTTTAGCCATAGAAACGCAGGAACTGACCAAGCGCTACGATGGGGTGACCGTCGTTGACCACCTCAACCTTCAGGTGAAGGAGAACGAGGTGTTCGGATTGCTTGGCCCGAACGGCGCCGGCAAGACAACGACCATCCTCATGATGCTGGGTTTGACCGAGCCGGCTTCAGGGTCGGTCAGTGTGCTTGGCTTCAACCCCACCCGCGAGCCGCTTCAGGTCAAGCGTCAGGTTGGCTATCTTCCGGAAAAGGTGGGTTTCTACGAGAACATCACCGCGCGCGAAAACCTGCGGTTCATCGCCGACCTGAACGGCATCAGCTATTCCGAAGCAAGCCAGCGCGCTGACGAGGTGCTGGAAATGGTGGGTCTTACCGATAGCGAGATAATGGAGAAGACAGGGCCGAATCGGAATATAGAAAAAACGGTCGGCAAGTTTTCCCGGGGCATGAAGCAAAGGCTTGGCATTGCGGAAGTCTTGATTAAAAGGCCGAAACTGATTTTCCTTGATGAGCCAACCGCCGGCCTGGACCCCAAGGGTATTAACCAGCTCCTCGACCTCATAGACGGTCTGCCCGGGATGGGGACTACCGTGGTGCTTTCGTCACACCAGTTATATCAGGTGCAGCGCGTGTGCCACAACATCGGTATCCTGGCCAAGGGGAAAATGGTAATCCAGGGGGCCATTGATACGCTGGGCCGTGAAGCGCTGGCCGGGGGCCGCTTTCAGATTGAGGTGGAAACCGAGGAGCCAGGTGAGAAGCTCGTTAAGGTGCTCAGGGGCATCAAAGGTGTGGTCAATATTGAGGTCAAGGAGAATGTGCTCAGCATCACGACCGATGCCGATTTACGACGGGAGGTCTCCAAGGCCATCGTACAGAACAATTACCCGCTGATTCAGATGAAGGTCCAGGAATTCTCACTGGATGATGTTTATATGAAGTATTTTCACGAGGAATAGAGCTATCCATGTTTGCCATTATACGTAAAGAGCTAGCCGATTATGTTACCAGCATCCGGTTTGTCGCTTCTTTCTTTCTGATAATCGTAGTTACTGTTACCGGGCTGGTGGCCGCCTCACAGGGTATTCGGGCAGCGAACCTGCCAGAAGGAATTGTCTTCCTGGGACTATTTACCACCGCTGGAACCACAATTCCAATTCCATCGCTGACCTACCTTGTCTCCCTGCTCGTTCCCATTATCGGTATTACCCTGGGCTTTGATGCCATAAACAGCGAGCGGGCTGGTGGTACCCTCAGCCGCGTCCTTGCCCAGCCGGTTTTCCGCGACAGCGTCATCAATGGGAAGTTCCTGGCCGGTGTGGTCATCCTTTCCATTATGGTGGGAACGATGCTGCTGCTGGTAGCCGGCTACGGGTTGAGCATGATAGGGGTGCCGCCGACAGCGGAGGAAATTATCAGGCTCTTTTTCTATTTCTTCCTGACCATTGTCTACGGGGCATTCTGGATGGGACTATCGATACTTTTTTCGGTAACCTTTCGTCGCGTGGCTGCCTCGTTGCTGTTCTCGCTGGCGCTCTGGCTGTTTTTCTGGATATTCATTATGCTTATTGCTCCTGGAATCGCCAGTGCGCTTGCCCCGACTACTGGTGGCACGGAAGCGGAATTTATTCGTAATTTTGAAGTGCAGCAAATAGTGTTACGATCTTCACCAGTTTTTCTATTTCAGGAAGCTACCAATGTCATATTAGTACCACTGGTACGAACTCTGGGGGTTGTATCTTCAAGTATTCAACCTTACTGGTTGCATAATCCCCTCGGCCTCGGTCAGAGCATTCTCATCATCTGGCCCCACATCACCGGCCTGATAAGCCTCAGCGCGGTCTGCTTTGCCGCGAGCTATATCCTGTTTATGCGGCAGGAAATAAGAGCTACGTAATCAGGTACGCTCTGGCGTCGTCAGGCTTTTTCCTCTGCCTTCTGGGCGATAATCCTCTGGCTGATTTGCGCCGGCACTTCTTCGTAATGGCTGAATTCCATGGTGTAGGTGCCCCTGCCCTGTGTCATTGATTTCAGGTCAATGGCATAGCGCAGCACCTCTGCCAGCGGTACCTGGGCCTCGATTATGTTCATATCGCCCGACGGGTTCATCCCCTGTACCCGGGCGCGCTTGGTGTTGAGGTCGCCGATAATGTCGCCGGTGAGGTCATTGGGGATGGTTATCTGGATATTCACGATGGGCTCTAGGAGGATTGGCTGCCCCTGGGAGAGCCCCTTCTTCATAGCCTGTGCGCCGGCGATTTTGAAGCAGATTTCAGAGGAGTCCACCGGATGGAAGCTGCCGTCGTACAGCGTCGCCTTGACATCCACCACCGGGTGGTGCGCCAGCACACCGTCCTGAATCGCCTCCTGGAAGCCTTTTTCCACCGCCGGGATATAGTTCTTGGGCACCGTGCCGCCGACAACTCTCGAGGCGAACTCGTTACCGGTGCCGTGGGGCAGGGGCTCCAGTTGCATGATGACATGGCCGTACTGGCCGTGACCTCCGGACTGCTTCCTGTGCTTGTATTCGGCGCTCGGTACCGATGCGGTAATGGTCTCCTTGTAGGGCACCTTGGGCGTCGAAAGGTTCACGCCGACGCCAAACTTGCGCTGCATCTTTTCCGCTGCTACGTCAAGCTGGGTATCACCCATGCCCGAAAGCAGGGTCTCACCGGTGTCGGGTTCACGGTGGACACGGAGAGTCTGGTCTTCCTCAGTGATGCGAGATAGCGCTGTCCCCAGTTTATCGAGGTCGGCCTTGGTCTTTGGGGAAATCGCCTCATCAAAGACAGGCTTTGGGAAAACAATGGAAGCAAGCTTTACCGGTTTGTTCTGAACGGAAAGCGTATCACCGGTGTTGGTAACGTTCAACTTGGCCACCGCCCCGATGTCTCCGGCACCTATTTTGGCTACCGGCTCCTGATTCTTACCTCGCAACAGGAAGAGCTGGCCAATCCGCTCGGCACTGCCTCTGGTGGCGTTCCAGACCTGAGAGTTGCTGTCGATGGCGCCGCTGTATACCCGGAAGTAGGTGAGCTTGCCGACGTATGGGTCGGCGGTCGTCTTGAACACGAGCGCCGCCAGAGGCCCGTCATCACTGACCTCGATTTTCTCCTCCTTGGCATCGGTTACCGCAGCCACCTCACGCTCCGCCGGGGATGGCAGATAATCTACCATCGCGTCCAGAAGCGAATTGATGCCCACGTTCTGCAGTGCTGAGCCGGCCAGGATGGGGAAAACGCTGCCGTTCACCACGGCTTTCCGGAGCCCATCGGTAAGTTCCTCCTGGGTAAGCTCCTCACCGCCCAGATATTTTTCGATGAGCGCGTCTTCCGTTTCCGCCGCCGACTCAATCAGCTTCTCCCGGAGGGTATTCACCTGACCTTCCAGCGAGGATGGAATCTCGCCTTCCTTCGGCGGGGAGCCGGTATAAGCTTTCAGCGTCAGCAGGTCGACGATGCCCTGAAAATCGTTCTGAGCACCGATGGGTATCTGTATCGGCAGGCACGTCGGGCCAAACCTGGCCTGAATGTCATTCACCGTCTTGAAGAAGTCGGCGTTCTCCCGCTCCATCTTGTTCACGAAAATCAGGCGAGGTAGATTGGTTTCCTGACAGTATCCCCAGACCTGCTCGGTGCCCACTTCCACGCCTGAGGCGGCGCAGATGACGATGACGGCGCCTTCGCTGACCCGGATTCCCGCCTTCACCTCACCGATAAAGTCGCTGTAGCCGGGAGTATCAATGAGGTTGACTTTGGCATCTCGCCACGGGCAGGGGAGCAGGCTCAGGTTGATACTTATCTTGCGCTTTATTTCATCGGGGTCATAGTCCGAGGTGCTTGACCCGTCGTCAACTTTGCCCAGTCGATTGATTGCCTTGGCGGTGAAGAGCATCGCTTCTGCAGCCGATGTTTTTCCCGCGCCCGCGTGCGACAGCAGGGCGATATTTCTGATGTTTTCCAGACCAAACTGCTGCATGGAATCACCTGTCCTCCCAAAAAACGTTCGAAACTATTATACCTGTTGTTACGTATTCACGGCAAGCTGGCAGGCTGTTAACGAGCGCGCCGCCGGAAGAGCCGGGTGATAAACCACAGGAGTATGATGATGCTGAAGAACGGGACGGGAAATGAGGCACTGCCGCCGCCCCCGCTGGTAACAATGGTCGCCGGGGCTTCGGTGGGCGCCACGCGGGTAACGCGCTCATCCTTTATTTCATAAGCAAAAAGGTCTTCAGCGATTAAATCCTTGTCTACCCACCCCAGCGGATTATTGCGGCCGGTGGCTTCTGCCCAGACCCACCCCTCTTCGCCGTTCATTTTGAAGATGCTTCCTCTCTTGTATTCCGGGAGATAAACCATGGCGGCGGTATGGCCGGGGGCAACAGCAATCGCTGAACGATAGCCAGCACCTTTGTACATCACGGCCAGCAGGATGGCGCTGTCCTCGCAGTCACCGTGACCAACACCATTTTGCGCTATTTTATCCGCCAGTTCGTCGGCATTCTGAGCAAACTCGTCATGCTTAAACTGGTCTTTATCCGGAGTGTACCGGACACGGTCACGCACATAGTAAAATATCTTTTCCGCTCTCTGCTCCAGGTCGGGATATTTTTCTGCCATCTGTTCGCCCAGGTGGTACGCTATGTCAGCTTCTTCGCCCAGGCTTTCGTAGACAATGACCGGACGGAACCCTTTTTCACTTATCTGATAGAAACCATCGGAGCCAGCGGCCCGGGTGCGGCTTATTTCCCAGTCATCAAAGACATCGTTGCCGACGGTATGGAATCCTTCGGAGCAGGTCGCCCAGGCGTAACCACTGGCGGTCAGACCGGCGACCAGTACCATAAGCAGAATGAGAAACGGCGCCAGTTTTTTCATAGCGGTATCGTCAGTGCAGCGTGGAGTATCAGGCCAAAGAAGACCAGGTAGCCGAAAACATTGATGCCCACGGCCACTGGCTCGGGTTCAATAGCGGCGAAGGGAATTTTCGGGGTCAGCTTATCCACGAGGTAGAAAAGGGCCACGCCGACAAGCAGGCTCACCACAAAGCTCAGTGCCAGCAGCCCCAGCCTCCTGAAGTCGAAGAAGTAGGTGAGGAGCGGCCCGCCGATTACCGTCGGTGCCGTCAGTGCCCCGTGAATTACCAGGCCGGTCAAGATGAAAAAACCGGCGATAAACAATCCGATGGATATTGGGCTTTCGCCAATGCGCTGGCGGTGTGGGATGTGGGGGGTAAGCGCGTCAAAGGCGCGGATACCCAGCCAGGCGAGCAGGATACAGATGATGACCAGCCAGATGGTTTTCGCCATCCAGATGAGCGCCAGAATCCAGAAAGGCAGTGCCAGACCCAGTTCGTTCATAATCATATACCTCCTTAGCCAAGTAATAGTGGTGTGATGTAGGTTTCAATTATGGCCGCCGGCAGCAGCAGGGCAAAGGCCAGTGCCATATATTTCACATTTTGTTTAAGGTTGGGGGATAGCTGGCCTCTTCGCTTCTTGGAAATAAGAGCGATGATTGCCATCGAGCCGAAGCTGAGCGCAGCCGCCTCGCCGATAATCAGCGCCGGTAGCTCAAATATACCGTGCGGCAGCAGGCCCGCTAAAAGCAGGCCGACCGATTCCTGTTCTATCACGATAACGGAGACGAAAGAGAGAAGCCCGCCGTTGGCTATCAGCGCGATGGCGGGTACCAGGCAGAGAAGCGGGCTGAAGATGAAGCTGAAAAGCAGAGCCGACACGTTTTTCAGAAAGATGAAAGCGGCCGTGGAGAATTCGAATGGGCCGAGGATTTTAGCCAGCTCCTCAAGAGCCACCAGGTCCTCGGCAAAGACATCAGCAGCGTCAGCGGGCATCGCCAGACCCAACGCCATACCGATGGCAAACAACCCCACGGCAACCAGAATCCATCCCCGGTAGCTCATCTGACCTGTGTCCTATTTGTCATTCCATTTGTCGTAATGGACTATCTCGCCAAGTTCTTTTCTCGGTCGGGGCTCCTTTATTTCATCGGGGTAACCTAAAGGTGTTATCGCCACCACGCAGTATCCCTCGGGTACCGACAGGATACCGGCAGCTTTCTTCGCGTCAAATAGCCCAACGTAAACCGTCCCCAGTCCGACGTCGTGGGCTGCCAGCACCAGGTTATGCATGGCCAGGGCGACGTCGAACATGAACCAATCGCCCTTGTCCGTTGTCACCTGACCACCCTTGTAGCCGGCTTTTTCCATTTCGGCGCAGGCAACAATAACGATAGGTGCGTTACTTACTGCATCCCTGGCCGAGTTGGTCTCGCTCAATGTATCGGAGAGTTTGCCTCTGGTTTCCGCATTCCGCACCACCACAAAGCGCCAGCACTGTGTATTGGCCCATGATGGTGCCTGACGTGCCGCTTCGAGCACTGTCTCCAGCGTTTTATCATCCACCGGGTCAGATTTGTATTTACGAATACTTCTGCGGGTGCGAATTGCTTCTAGGACTTCCATCAATCCTCCTTCTCGATAATTTCTATTCGTCTCCCCAGGCGCCCTTGCCGATAAGTGAGACGAAGCGGCAGCCGCCCAAGTTCTCAACACGGTTCTTCTTCTTTTGGCGGGTTATTTTCACCAGCTCCTGAAGATAACGTGAGCCGACCGGAATGACCATCCGTCCGCCAATGGCCAGTTGCGATATTAGCTCGGCAGGCACTCTGGGCGCGCCGGCGGTAACCAGTATCGCTTCATATGGGGCTTCTTCTGGCCAGCCCAGAGCTTCCTCGGAAAGGTGGATTTCAATATTGCGATAGCCCAGGCTATCGATTATCTTGCTGGCTTTCTCCGCCAGCTTCGGCAAGCGCTCCACGGTAACCACATAGCGGGCCAGTTCCGCGAGAATCGCCGCCTGGTAGCCGCTGCCCGTCCCGATTTCCAGCACCTTTTCCGCGCCGGTCAGTTCCAGCGCCTCGGTCATCAGGGCAATAATAAAGGGCTGCGAGATGGTCTGTTCCAGGCCGATGGGCAGTGGAATATCTTCGTAGGCGAGGTGGCGACTTTCCTCCGGCACGAATCTCTCCCGGGGTATGTGGGCCATAGCCTCAAGGACTCGCCTGTCCTTTATTTCCCTGCTAAGGTGCTCCATTAACCTGGCTTTTTCAGTTGCCAAGTCCATCTCTACCGCCAGGCAAACATATTACAAAACCAGTGCCAGCACAATAAGAATGACCAGTATCGCCCCAGCAAACATACCGATTCGGCGCAGCTCCGCGGTAACAAAAGGGTATTTCATGGCGGGAGTTTTTGTTTTCGTAGCGGCGGCGCGGGATACCGGAGCCGGAGCAGGGGTTTGTACTGGAGCAGTAACCGGCGATGCCGTAGATGTGGAAATTGCCGGTTGTCTCATTCTTTTTTTCTTATGCTGAAACGCTTTGCCGCGTCTTACTTTCTTTGGCATATGGTCACTCCTCTATCAGGTTCAGGTTACGTTATTCAGTTACTTTGCCCTCGGGTGCGACCTCTCATAGGTGCGCCGGACGTGCTCGCTGGTGAGGTGGGTGTAAACCTGTGTGGTGGAGATATTGGCATGTCCCAGCAGCTCCTGAACGGCGCGCAGGTCGGCACCACCGCTCAGCATGTGGGTGGCAAAGCTGTGCCTCAGCGTATGCGGGCTTATCCGGGCATCCAGACCCGCCGACTTGGCGTACTCTTTCAGCTTCTGCCAGAAACCCTGCCTGGTCAGGCGGTCACCGCGGGGATTGAGAAAAAGGGCCACCGCATCCTTTTTATGCGCCAGCTTGGGGCGCGTTTCCTCAGTGTACTCCTTGACTAATCGGGCAGCCTGTTCGTAAATCGGGACGATACGTTCCTTATTCCCCTTGCCGAAACATCTTACATATCCCTCGTCGGTATTGACATCGCCCAGGTTCAGGTTCACCAGTTCGCTTATCCGCATACCAGAGGCGTAAAGCAGTTCCAGCATTGCTTTGTCTCTCCTGGCTTCCAGCGTGTTCGACTTGGCCGGCTGTTCCAGCAGCTGGCGCACCTGGCTGATGGTAATTGGCTTCGGCAACGACTTCCCCACGCTTGGCGAGCTCATGTTCTCGGTCGGGTCAATCTTGATGATGCCCTCGGACTTTAAAAAGCTGAAGAAAGACCGTGTTGCCGCCACCTTGCGGGCAATGGTGGTTGCCGCATAATTCCTCTCCTTTAGATTGAGCATGTAGGCCAGCATTACCTGGCGGTTGAAGTTCTCCCATGAGGGGATGCTCCCTTCCTTTGCCGCCTCTTCTCCAGCGAAGCTGGCCAATTGCTGCAGGTCGTTCCGGTAAGCATCGATAGTATTGCCGGAAAATCCTTTCTCCACGGTCAGATAATTAAGAAAGCTGTTGATTTCTTCTTTCACCACGCCTCCTCTGAACCGGTGTCGTATATATATATTTTAACATAACGTTAAATATTTTAACATAAAAAAATAATATGTCAAATCAAAGGGATATAAATATTCCTTTACCATTAATAGTCTTGCTTTGTCCTGTATAGTGGCTGTGTTAAAATATTCAGTGGAGAAGCGGATTTGGCGAGCGTACTGATTGAGGAACAATTGAACCGGTTGCCGGACAGCCCCGGCGTGTATCTGCTGCGGGACGCGGAAGGGGTAATCCTTTATGTCGGCAAGGCGGCCAATCTACGTCACCGGGTAAGGTCATATTTCGGTGCCGGCCAGAAACTGTCCCCCAAGCTGTTGAAAATGGTCTCCCGGGTGGCCGACATTGACTTCTACGTGACATCCTCCGAGCAGGAGGCGTTGATTCTGGAGCTCAACCTCATCAAACGTCATCACCCCCGCTACAACGTCAGGCTGAAGGATGATAAGACATTTCCCTACCTCAAGATAAATCTCGGAGAGGAATGGCCCAGGGTACATATTACCCGACGGCTGGAGCCGGACGGCTCGCGCTATTTCGGGCCTTTTACCAGTGCCAAGTCAGTGCGCCAGACGCTGAAAGTTATCAAGGGTATCTTTCCCTTCCGTTACTGCACCAGGACGATCACCGGTACCGATTCGCGGGCGTGCCTGGAATACCATATGGGACGATGTCTCGCGCCATGTATCGGCGTGGTGAGACGGGAGGAATACGCCGAGGTCATTAAAGAGGTCGTTATGTTCCTGGAAGGGAAGCAGGACAGGGTTGTCAGGAACCTTAAGGACAAGATGGACCGGGCGGCGGAAGCGCTGGAGTTTGAGAAAGCGACACTGTATCGTGACCAGATTCAGGCAATAGACAGGGTGGTGGAGGGGCAGAGAATCGCCGCCGCGGTCAGCGGCGAGCAGGACGTCATCGCTTTTTCCCAGGACGGAGACCAGGCGTACGTTCAGGTCTTCTTCATCCGCAATGACAAGCTGACCGGTCGAGAGAGCTTTGTGATGCAGGGCACCCAGCATGAAGAGCCGCCACAGGTCATGACCGGCTTCATAAAGCAGTTTTACAGTTCCAGCCCGAATATACCGCCCAGATTGCTGCTTCAATATCCGGTTGAAGATATGGCGGTGCTCAAGGAGTGGCTGCAGGGCAAACGTGGTGGAAGGGTTGACATCCAGGTGCCGTGCCGGGGCAGCCGGAAACACATGGTGGACATCGTTGCCGAGAATGCCAGGCAGGGACTGGAACAGCTTAAAATCAGGCAGATAGCCACACCAAAGGAGCTTGAGGCGGCCATTGACGAAATAGAAAAGGAACTGAAACTGCCCAACCCGCCGTTGCGCATGGAAGCTTATGACATCTCCGATATTCAGGGGAAAGCGGCGGTGGGGAGCATGGTGGTCTTTGAGAAAGGGAAATCGAAGCCAGCCCACTACCGGCGCTTCCGGATAAAAACGGTGTCGGGTGCCGATGATTACGCTATGCTTCAGGAGGTTCTCCGACGCAGGTTCAAACACATTGGTGCGGAAACTTCTCTACCCGATGCATGGGCAATCGTTCCCGACCTCGTCCTGATAGATGGCGGCAAGGGCCAGCTCAATGCCGCCCTATCGGCGATGGGTGAACTTGGAGTGACGTCAGTGCCGGTGGCCAGCCTGGCCAAGGAAAATGAAGAGATATATGTACCAAAGAGGTTCAAGCCGATTGTGCTCCCGCGCAGTTCCCCGGGACTCAGACTGCTGCAGCGACTTCGTGATGAGGCACATCGGTTTGCCCTGGGGTATTATCATAAGGTGCACCGCCGGGAATCATTCACCTCGGCATTTGATGGCATACCCGGCATCGGCCCCAAGCGCAAGCGTGCCCTGCTGAAGAAGTTCGGCTCGGTTCAGGCCATCAGGGAAGCATCGCTGGAAGAAATGGCGGCCGCCAGTGGTATGACGGAAAAATTAGCCAGAAAGGTAAAGGAGTCGCTGTAATATGCCGGCCAACTTGCCACCGCAGTATTTCGAGGCTGAGAAAAATTTCCGGGCGGCGAAGACCCCGGCCGAAAAAATCGCGGCGCTGGAAGAGATGCTGGCGATTATGCCCAAGCACAAGGGCACGGACCACCTCCGCGCCGAGCTAAGAAGCCGAATCGCCAAGCTGACGCAGCTGGCAGGGAAGAAGAGCGGTGCCCAGCGCATGTCCATGGCGATTGAGAAGGAAGGCGCTGCCCAGGTGGCTGTAGTCGGGCTGCCCAATGCGGGCAAATCGCAGCTTGTGGCCAGCGTAACCAACGCCATGCCGGCCGTGGCCGACTACCCTTTCACCACCTACGCTGCCAGCCCCGGCATGATGCCCTATGAGAATATACAGATTCAGCTCATCGATACCCCGCCCCTCGTGCCCCAGATGATTGAATGGTGGCTGCCGCCCATGCTGCGACGGGCAGACGCCCTGCTGATGGTGGTTGACCTGAATGAAGCGCCAGTGGAGCAGATGGAATCGATAATCGAGCAGTTACGGCAGATGAGAATCAGCATCGGTCCGTACGAAGCTGATGAGGGAATCCTGAGTTGGCAAAGGGTTCTGGTTGCCGGCAACAAGGCGGACATTCCCGGCACCGACGCCGGCTTTGCTGCTATAGAGACCGGATATGGTGAAAAACTTCCCCTTGCTTATATCTCGGCAAGGAGTGGGGTCGGTCTGGAAGAGATGAAGCGGAAGGTCTACCAGGTGCTTGGGATTATCCGCGTGTACACCAAAACACCGGGCCAGAAGCCGGATATGAATGACCCTATCATTCTGCTAAGGGGAAGCACGCTGGCAGATGCGGCCGAGGCGGTGCACAAGGACTTCCGCGCCAAGCTCAAATTCGCCCGGCTGTGGGGGTCCGGGAAGCATGATGGCATCATGGTCAAGCACGACCATATACTGCAGGACGGCGATATAATCGAGCTGCATATGTAGTCCGTCACACATATATCTGGTTTTAATAACTATCATAATTTAAAGAAGGTAAAATGGTCAGGGCGATAATTATCTATGAGTCCAAGTACGGCAACACCAAGCTCGTTGCCGACGCAATTGCCGAGGGTATAAGACAGGTTTCCGCCGTTGAGCCTGCTGTTCGTGAACTCGGGGAAGTTGACCCGGGAGGGCTTGCTGAATTTGATGCCGTTATAATCGGCTCACCGAATCACATAGGCAACGCCACCAGAAGCATCAGGAAATTTATCGATGAACTTGGTAAAATCAACTTGGAAGGGAAGCTGACGGCGGTTTTCGACACCTATATGGGCAAGGACTTTGAGAAAGCTGTGAAGAAGATGGAAAAGCAGATTAGCGAGAAGGCACCGTCGCTCTTGCTGGCTGCTCCCGGGTTATCCATCAAGGTTGACGGGATGAAAGGACCAATCACGGAAGACGAGCTTCCCAAGTGTCAGGATTTTGGAGTCAGAATCGGGAATCAACTGAAAGCGTAATATTGTTTACGGGAGATAAGTATGCCAACACGTCCGGGCTGGTATGACCGATACTGGCGCAATCTGGATAAGGATACTGAGGCCAGAATGCGCACCACATGTCCACGCTGTGGCAGCTCAAAAACATACTACAACGAGCAGTTCAGGACCTGGCGATGTGGTAAATGCGAACATATATTTGTCATCAAGGGACTAGAGGCCAGAAGTCCCTGGTGGAAGCGCCTGTTCACCTTCTGGAGAGAATAATTTATCAACTCTGTAATAACTCTGTAACAAGAGATGCTTCAACAGGAACATAGTTCGTCTTGACAGAGGCGGAACTTTGATGGAAAATAACCTATATGGAAATCGGGAAAGCGGATTCACAGGAAAACCCCGAGTCTTCTGGTGTGGCGCACGGCGGAGGTGATAAGTTGGAAGCGGATAAGCCTTCCGAGCGTAAAAATAAAGAAAGGGAACGGCTTGCCATTCAGAGGGCGAAAGATAGAGCTCGCACCGCCAGATGGGACCTGAATATCGCCATTTTTCTCTTTGTGGTTTTAATCATCGTTATTATCCTGCTCTTTCAGGGATTC
>Ga0180009_10002367_pt1 | contig 22221 bp, 22 predicted proteins | sample OS_PC_MetaG_FD_123537 | JGI IMG/M metagenome (GOLD analysis project Ga0180009, IMG submission 123537) | Groundwater microbial communities from the Aspo Hard Rock Laboratory (HRL) deep subsurface site, Sweden - OS_PC_MetaG | ecosystem: Environmental > Aquatic > Deep subsurface > Groundwater...
TTATATGGTCTACATAAAGGTTCTTTAGAGCCAGTACAAAGGACTTTAGTTTCTGAACTCTCTCCTACAAAATACAGGGCAAGTATTTTAGGAACTTATCAAATGGTAATTGGACTTTCTGCTTTACCAGCATCTTTTATTGCTGGAATCCTGTGGGATAAAATTAGTATGTCTACCCCATTTATCTTTTCATTAATCTTAACTATCTTAGCTATAATAATGCTATTTTTCGTAAAAGAAAAAAGTAGATAGTTTTTTCATATTTTATGACATGAATGTTACATTACTTGGTAACTATTATGTTATAAATTATAATTTTTTTTTAATTTTATTTTACAATTCCAATAAAATCGAGCAAAATAGAAATTTATTTGTAAAAATTGGAGAGTGTCAAATTATTTTTATAAAAAATCTATTAAATGAATTTTAAGCTACCCCTACTCCTCCCATATAGAAGGGTATAAAGCAGAAATAACCCCAACTCTTCACTTGCCTTTTAATCTAAATAATATCTTAATTATTTCTTCACAATTTCTAAACATTTTTTTGTTATTCTAAAGTTAGTTAATTTGATTAACATTTCTTAATAAAAATGAAGAAAAAAGGAGGCATTTATGTCTACAAAACGAAAAATTCTTATAGGATTACTTATTATATTTGCTGTTGTTGTTATGGTTGGTGGTGGATATGCTCTTTACTATGCTGGATATCGAGTAGGATCTTTAAGTGTAGCTAATTTTGGAGAACGTAGTCATGGTATCTTTCCCTTCCATCGTGGTTTCCCTGCTTCAAATATACTAAAAAGACCTTATGGTCATTTTGGAAGAGGTAATATGCATGGACTTGTTGGTTTCTTTCCTTTCAAGATTATACTGGGAATTGTAGCTATTATAGGAATTACTACTTTTATTTTTGCTGCTGTTATTTATCATAAAAAGATGTTGAAATTGTTTCATATGAAATTGGGAGAACATCCTGTAGATAAAACACCACAACAATAGACTCTAAAGATAATGGTCTATAACTAAGTTGATTATGATATAGCATCAGATTATTTGATAAAAAAGGTGGGGCTTCTAAAAATGTTAGTAGTTTCCACCTCTTTTTGCATATTGATAGCAAAATAAAATATTCACAAAAGTACTGCAAATTTGTATTGTTTTACTTGAAAGAAGAAGTGAAATAATAAATATTTTAAAGTGGAAGTGAAATTTTAAAAGTAGTACCTTTACCGAGTGTACTTTTAACTGATATTGTTCCACCATGTGCTTCTACAATTGATTTTGCAATTGCAAGTCCCAAGCCTGTTTCACCTTCTTTTTGTTTACGAGATTTATCACCTCTGTAGAAGCGCTCAAAAATGTGTGGCAAATCCTTTGGATCAATACCAGCTCCATTATCGTGGATTTTTAGGTGAATTGTATTATTTTTTCCTTTAACTGATACAGGATAATATTTAGCTAATAATATTATCTGTCCTCCCTTTTGTGTATAACGCAATGCATTACTTACCAAATTTCCTAATACCTGTGTCATCCTATCTGGATCTATTTCTATCTTTGGCAAATCCTCTGATGCTTTTACTTCTAAAATAATATCTTGCTTTTTGGTTTGTGTCATATATGCTGATGCAGTTCGTTTTAACAACTTATATGGTGAAACATATCTACGATTCAATGACAATTCTCCAGCATCTGCAAGAGACAATGTTCGCAAATCATCAATTAAGTAACCAAGATGTTGAGCCTCTCTATGTATAACATCATATACTTCTGATTTGCCTTCTAACTTGCCAACACTCAATGCTTCAGTATAACCTAAGATTACACTCAATGGTGTTCGCAAATCATGGGCAATGTTAGTTGTCATCTGGTGACGCAATTTGTTTGATTGTTCCAAATCAGAACTCATTTTATTAAATGAAGAAGCCAGTTCCCCTAACTCATCCTTTGTTCGAACTGGCACCTGGTGCCCTAACTCTCCTTTTGCAATGATTTTTGTTGCAGCAGTAAGTTCACGAATTGGACGAGAAATGTTACGTGCTAACAAAACACCTAATAATAATGCAGTTAATGCAGCAATCAAAGCACTAAAAACAATTACTCCATTTATGCGCTTTAAGAAATTCATCTCTGGTAATTCCAATATGGGGTGGCTACTATTTTCAATTAAATCAAATAATAACCAACCAACTGTTTTTCCACCTATCTCTATTGGTACCCCATTTTTAATATCACTTTGAGTCATCTGCTCTCCCACCTTGTAGTACTGACCACTATATACAACTACTCTACTTGCATCAATAAGTGTTACTGGTACCCAAATGCGTCCCCAATGTCTCCAATGTCCTGTTTTATCACGTACTAAAATTGCACTTATACCTTCCCAACTGTTACTTCCCTTATAGTATTCAGTTAATGTACTAATTAGATCAATTTTATAACGGTTTAAAACAAATTTACCAAATTCAGGTCGCATCCGTTGACCAATGAATAAAGCAACAATCATAACTACAGTTAGACTAATAATGAGAAAGGCTAGTATAAGTTTAATTGATAAAGAACGCATCTTAATCACCTAACTCCCTTAGTTATTTGAGTAGTAAAACGATAACCAACTCCATAAACAGTCTCTATATAACTTGGATCGCTGGGATTTGGCTCGATTTTAGCACGCAAATTCCGTATATGAACATCAATGTTACGTTCATATCCTTCAAAAGCGCTACCCTGTAAATTGTTAAGCAACTCAAGACGTGAAAAAACCTGACCTGGTTTTGACATTAAGGTAGCTAACAGGTCAAATTCAGAAGGTGTTAAGTCAACATGTTTCTCTCCTATTGTTACAATACGACTTTTACGATTCATTATTATATCTGCTGCACGTAATATTTCTTGTTTAAATGGTTTTTTACCTGTACGACGCAATACAGCACGAATTCTTGCTGTAAGTTCATGCATACTAAATGGTTTTGTAATATAATCATCTGCACCCATTTCAAGTCCTAAAATTTTATCACTTTCTTCCAATTTAGCAGTTAAGATGATAATAGGAATATCTGATTCCTTACTGTAAACTCGAATAAATTCATATCCGCTCATTTCTGGCATCATTAGATCTAAAATTACAAGATCTGGTTTTTCATTGCGTGCTATAAATAGAGCTTCCGTCCACTTGTAGCTGTTAATATACGGAAGCCCTCTTTTGTTAAATAATCTTCTAACAATGTTCGTAATTCTTCTTTATCATCCACTACCAAAATTGTATTAATCATTGAAATCTCTTTTTTTATTACCTCTATGTAGTAACATATCAAATTTATAATATAGTATCAATATTTACACTGTCAACGACTGAGTTAAGCCTCATAAAAAACGAACCATTTCATATCTTTTTATCTTTTATTGCTTAAAGGAAATTTGTAAACTTAATACTTATCATTTTTGAGCTCATTCTGAACTTTAACAAGGAAATTTATAAATTATGAATCCAAGATACTTGCTAATTTTTATAATTATTAATTCATATATTTAGTTATTGGGGGAATATACCACCAAGAAACACCGTACTAATTGAAGATGTTGTTATCACAACAATGATACTTAATATATAAACTACTAAAACTATTGATATGGATTTCCAGACTTTCATTTTGCAGGCAATAGCAATACCTATAATTAAAAGAATTAGACCCCAGAGGATAAATATATCCACTCTTGAGAGAATCATATAAAGAAGATTTGAACTATCAGCAAAAACATTTCCAGATGCTACCAGACCGCTTAAACCGGTGTGCATTATTATTTTTCCTGTAAACAAAGTATAAAACAGATTTACAAGTGTAGAAATTAGTATAGGAACTGAGGATATTACAACTACTGTAAGAATCTTACTGTATTCTGTTTTGTTCCTAAATATATAAATAAGTCCCCAATATACAAGTGCTATAAAAAACCAGCTTATAATTTGTACTAAAGGAGATGCTAACATTGAAATAAATTGCATTACATTTCCAGAAGAACCGACATTGGTAAATTGTTTTAGATAACTTAGTATTTGTCCTTGTGAACCTCCCGTTTTTTTCATAGGACTACCTACCTTTTCTCTCCTTTCTTCAATTTGTGATTCTTTTAATTTCTCAGAAAATCTTATTGCTCTGGGTGTAGCTGTAAAAGAGTAAATTACTATAGTTAGCAAGATGAGCAGTGCAGTAAACCAGTATATTTTAAATCCCCATTTTTTCTCTATTATTCTAAACGCTTTAAAAGGATTAAAAAATGAAAATATAAAAACTTTTAGCGCTTCCAATTATTCCTCCCCTTTACATATCTTTTTATAATATATGGTTATTTATACACTCATTAAAATTTCTGTTATTTACTCTTGTTTCTTTTTAATTTAATTTTTATCTTTTTTCTAAATACAATAAAAACTTATTTTACTTTTACTGAATTATAAAGGATTAATTTTAATACTTTTTATTTCTATGATTATTCATGTCTTAATGCATCAATGGGATCAAGTCTTGCAGCTCTTCTTGCTGGATAAACCCCTGCAATAACTCCAAGCAAAATAGCAAATATAATGGCTCCAAAAAACAGCCAAAATGGAACTTCAAAAAGATTTAAGTTAGAGAGAGAAGCAAGTCCATCTTCTGTATATGTTTGAATAAAATAAGAAGCTATGATATTAAGTCCTTTCCCAAAAATATATCCCGCAATTACACCAAACACTCCACCCATAAAACCAATGGCTCTTGCTTCATAAAGAAATATTTTATTAATATCACTATTTGATGCTCCAACGGCTTTCATTATCCCTATTTCTCTAAATCTTTCATAAATGGACATAACCAATGTATTAACTATTCCAATTGCAGCAACAAAAAGTGCAATTGCTCCTAAGGCTCCCAGTACTCCTGTTAATATAGTAAATATTGTAGATATAGTTCCTAAAATCTGTTCCATGGACATGGCATTAAATCCCATTTCATTTATCTTTTCAACTATACTATCCACTTTTTCCACAGATTCTGAAAATACCTGTATTGCTGTATACTCTCCTTCCCTTAGAGCAAAGGATTCACCTCTTGATGCTTTTTGTAGACGCTCTGCAAATTCAATAGGAACAAATATAGATAAATCATAATCCGGATAAGATTGCTCAAGAATTCCAACCACTATAACTGGAAATTTAGTAATTGAAGTTCCTCCTTCTTTACTATATTGTTCAACTATAATCCTGCCTTTTTGTCCAAGAAGTTCTATTTCATCAACACTCTTTTCCGTATTTATATCATAGAAAGTTTTATTTATATCACTCCCTACTATTATGTATCTTAGATCTGTCTCTTTAAACTTTTCTCCAAACTCAATATCAAGCTGTTTTAACATATCGTCATTTGCACCAACTGTGCTTGCCTGTGAAATATAATTGCCAATCTGTAGTTTTGCATCTTTTAAAGTTATTAGTGGACATATACCTTCAACACCTTCAATTTCGCTTATTTCTTTGATAATCTTATCATCTAAGGGTACTTCTTCAGCTTCCGTAGGTTTTGTTCCATGGATTGGACCCATTACCCTAGCTAATTTTTGTGGATATACCTGTATGCTTTTTGCTAATCCCACACTCTCAAATTGACCTGTTATGCTTTTCTGAAAGCCTGTTCCAATACCAACCAAAGCAACTATTGCTGCAGTTCCAACAATTACACCTATAACTGTAAGAGCTGTTCTTATCTTCATTCTTTTTAGATTTTTTATTACTATTTTAATTAAGTCTGAAAATTTCATGTCTCTTTTAATTATTTATATTTTTATTTCTTTTAATGAAATTAAAAATTTTTATTTTAATTGCTTATCTGTTTAAACCTTTCCTTCTTCTATTTTTACTATTTTTCCATCACTTAGATAAACTCTTCTGTCTGAATAATATGATATATAAATATCATGTGTTACTACTATTAAGGTTCTTTTCATCTCCTCATTGATAGTTTTTAATACATCCATTATCCCTTTCCCTGTTTTTGAATCTAAGTTTCCAGTTGGCTCATCAGCTAAAATTATCTCAGGTTCATTTATAATTGCTCTTGCTATAGATACCCTTTGTTGCTCTCCGCCTGATAGCTCTGTTGGATTATGTTTTAATCTATCACCTAAACCTAATTTTTCAAGAACTTCTTCAGACCTTTTCAACCTTTCTATCCTTGAAATACCACTAAATATCATTGGGTATTCAACATTCTCAAGAGCTGTTAATGTAGGAATAAGATTAAATGATTGAAAGACAAATCCAACCATATTCTTCCTGTAATTAGCCATCTCATTATCAGAATAGGTTGAGATATCAATCTCATCTACTATAATCTTTCCAATTGTTGGTTTCAATAATCCACCAATTAGGTTTAATAATGTTGATTTTCCAGAACCAGATGTTCCAATTACCGATAGAAATTCACCTCTTTTTATCTTTAAATTTATATTATCTAAGGCTTTTATTACACTACTGCCCATCTTGAATTCTTCAGATACATTTTCAAGTTCAACAATGTAGTTACTTTCTTTTTTTAAGTTATTCTTAGAGATTACTTTATTAATGATCATATCTTTTCTCTTCATAAAGCCTTTAAACTTCTTTATTTATTCAGCTATTTGAATTAATACTTTATCACCTTCTTTTAGACCTGAGAGTATTTCTGTATTTACTTCATCAGAATATCCTGTTTCAATCTCTACTTCTCTCTTTTCTTCTTTAATTACTAATGTAACGAATTTTTTATTGTCTCTTTCTGTTATTGTATTATTTGGTAAAATTAAAACATTCTTTCTTCCCTCAATCTCTATATCTATTGTTGCGCTCATTAGTGCCCTGATTTTAAGTCCTTTGTTATCTTTAATATTAAATCTAACCTCATATGTTACAGCTCCTGTTGATTCATCACCTACCTGTGATATATAGTAAATATTTCCAGTTAGTTCTTCATCGGGATATGTATCAAGCACTACTGTTACTTCCTGCCCCTCTTTTAACTTCCCAATATCAATCTCGTCAACATCTGCCTCTATATGAATTTTTGATAAATCTGTAATTGTTACTTGAGTTGTTGTTTGAGCCTCTATTTCTTGTCCAACCTTTACTTCTAAATAGGTTATCGTTCCATCTATAGGAGATGTTAAGATTAAATCCTCTAACTCTCTTTTTGCTTCTGATACTGTTCTTTTTAGATTTTCTATCTCTACTTCTGAATTTATTTTTATAGTATTTAGATTATTGACTGAATTCCAGTATGTATCATGAGCCTTTTCCAGGCTAATCTTATCTGATTGCTTGTTTACAGAATCCTGGTATTTATCTGCAGTTCTTTCTTCACCAGTTGCACCTGCAGGTGGTTTCTGCTGATCATATAGCTGACTTTTCTTCTGATTTAATATCCAGATGTTATGACTTGCCTTATCAGCATTATCTACTGCATCTTGAGCTACCTTTATCTCTTGATTAGTTCTCTGTTTTGCATTATTTAAGTCCTTTTCATAATTTTCTAAGGCTATTTCTAAATCTTCATTTTTAAGAGTAGCTATAATATCTCCCTTTCTTACAACATCACCTTCTTTTACATTAACATCTTCAACTGTCCCAGTAGTTTTAAAACTAACATCCATTTCATTTTTAGGAACAACTTCTCCTATTATTGATATTGTTTCTCCTAAATCTCCCACTTCTACTATTGCAGTTTCCTCTTCACTGACTTTTGTTCCAAAAAGTGGCGCACAGCTTATATTTGTTACAATGCTCACAAAAAAGGCTATGATAAGTATTGTAAGCACTTTTAATTTAGTTTTCTTATTTAATTTATTATTTTTAATATTTAATCTACTCAATGTTCTGATATCCGTTTTTGTGATCATTTCTTCTCCTTATATATTTAATAATTTTAATATTTTACGTGTATTGTTAATGAGTTAGACTCTCTATGTAAAACAAGTAATCCTATAAGAATTTTTAGTTTTGTGGACATAAATGCCTCCTTTTTCACTGTTCTCTTTTTATCAGTCAAATTGGACTGATAAAAGGATACCAAAAGAATGTTTAGAAATTATGAAGAAATAATTAAGATATTATTTAGATTAAAAGGCAAGTGAGGAGTTGGGTTACTCTGCTCACCTTATCAGAAAGTCAATAGAAGATGCAACTAATTTGTTTAAAGAAAAGGCATATTGTAAAAAATCTTACAATTATTTATTAATAAAGGAATGTAATATTACAAAACTTGACATTCTAATATAACTCTTAAAATTGATTCAAAGAAATGTTATATTGCAAGACCTTATCCCTAATATCTTGAGACTTCTATTTCTTCCATAACACCTGTGACAAGATAAATTATGCGCTCACAAATATTAGTAACACGGTCAGCAATTCTTTCCAAATGACGAGAAACCCATATTAGATATGTAGAACCAGTGATTTTTTTTGGATCTTCAAGCATAAAGGTTATAAGTTCACGATAAACCTGTTCATGAAGATTATCAATTATATCATCTTCACTACATATCTCTCTTGCAGTATTTTCATCTCTTTTTATTAATGCTTCAAGACTTCTTTTAATCATACTATTAACTTTTTCAGCCATTCTCGGAATATCAATTAAAGGTTTTATCAATGGTTTATCACCATACATAATAACAACTCTTGCAATTCCTTCAGCATGATCACCCATACGTTCTAATTCCGTAATGATATTTAAAATTGTGATTAATGTCCTTAAGTCAGTAGCTACAGGTTGTTGAGTGGATATTAGATTGATGCACTTTTCTTCAATATCCCATCTTCTCTTATTTATGAGAAGATCATCGTTTATTATATTTTTAGCTTTGTCCAGATCACGAGACTTTAGTGCTTCAATAGAACGGTTTATAGCAGTAATTACCATCTCTCCCATTTCAATAATTTCCTTTTCAAGTTCTTTTAATTTTTCTTGAAAAACCTCTCTTACCATAGTTATTGCCTCCTTGTTTTATGCAAAACGACCACTAATATAATCATCTGTAAGTTTCTCTTTGGGTCTAGTAAATATTTGATTTGTATCTCCAAACTCAATAATTTTACCCATATATAGAAATCCAGTAAAATCTGAAACTCTTGATGCTTGTTGCATATTATGAGTAACTAATATAATAGTATATTGCTCTTTTAGTTCCTTCATTAATTCTTCTATCTTTAACATACTTGTGGGATCTAAAGCAGAACAGGGTTCATCCATTAAAATAACTTCCGGTTGAATAGCAAGAGTTCTGGCAATGCATAATCTCTGTTGTTGCCCTCCAGAAAGTTCCAAAGCAGAACTATTAAGTTGAAATTTAACCTCCCCCCAAAGACCACTGTCTCTCAGACTTTTTTCCACTATCTCAGTAATCTCTCTTTTGTTTTTGATACCATCAATTTTAAGTCCAAAAGCAACATTTTCAAATATTGATTTTGGGAAAGGATTTGGTTTCTGGAAAATCATCCCTATTTTTCTTCTAATCGCTACAACATCAGCATCATCTGCATTTATATCTTTTTCATTAAAAAGTATTTGTCCTTTGACTCTTGCATTTGGGATAAGATCGTTTAGTCTGTTTATAGATCTTAATAAACTGGTCTTTCCACAACCTGATGGACCAATGATTGCAGTAATCTTATTTTCTGGAATATACAGATTTATCTTATCAATGACCTTATTCTCACCATAGAATAAACTCAAGTCCTTCATCACAATCTTATCCATATAGTTTAAAACCTCCATAAAACTACAATTTTTTTATACTTTTATATACTTTTACTCTATGCAGTATTATCTTTTGCATATTCTTATTTATAAAACTCTAAATAAGTTATTTCTATATTTACCTCTGAGAGAGATTCTTCGTCGCTTCACTCCTCAGAATGACAAAATTCAGATTTTTCCTAAGTTTTATTTTAACTCAAAGCCTTAGTTTTAGAGTTATCCTATATTAAAATTAAGTTATATTTTATATTTTCTTCCAAGTCGATATCTTATGATAATGGCGGCTAAGTTTAACAAAAATACTATTGCTATTAATACTAAAGTTGTGCCATAAGCCAAGGGTCTAACCTGTTCAATAGCATGATGCTGTGTGGATAAAATATATATATGATAAGGAAGAGCCATAAACTGATCAAAAACTGAACTAGGTAACCAAGGCAGGAAGAAAGCAACACCAGTAAAAAGAATTGGAGCGGTCTCCCCTATTGCTCTTGAAAGTCCTAAGATACTGCCTGTCAATATCCCAGGAAATGCATATGGTAAAACATTTGAACGAATAGTCTGCCACTTTGTCGCACCTAAAGCTAAAGATCCTTCCCTATATGATTGTGGTACAATTTTAAGAGCCTCTTCAGAAGTAGCAATAATCCAAGGCAATGTTAATAATCCTAAAGTAAGTCCTGAGGATAATACTGATGTCCCAAAATTTAATCCTTGCACAAATATTACTACACCAAATAAACCGTAAACAATTGAAGGAATACCAGCTAAATTTCTAATTGCAGCACTAACAAGACGAGTAAGTCTTCCCTCTACTGCATATTCACTCAAATATATTGCTGCTGAAATACCAAGTGGAATTGAAAATAGTGTAGTTATAACTGTTACGAATATTGTTCCAATAATTGCTGGAAATATTCCTCCTTTAGTCATTCCTTCTTTAGGAAAATCAAACAAGAAGGTCAAACTAATAGCTCTAAATCCTTTTATGGCAATATCAAATACAATAATACTTAATATTAATACAACGACAAGAGCAGAGAGTCTGAGTAAACTAAATCCTATTATCCCTCTTAATCTCTTTAGTTTCATACTTTAGCACCTCGATATTTAGAAGTCACTATCTCTGCAATTAGATTAACTCCTAAACTTATTAGAAAAAGAGTTGCACCAACAGCAAATAATGCATAATAATGGGTTGTACCATAAGGAACCTCCCCCATTTCAATAGCTATTGTAGCTGTTATTGTTCTTACAGAATCAAAAAAACTATGTGGCATTGCTGAAGCATTTCCAGTAGCCATTAAAACTGTCATAGTTTCTCCAATTGCTCTACCAATTCCTAACATAATGGATACTATAATTCCTGAATAAGCAGCTGGAATCGTAACTTTAATTAAAGTCATCCATCTATTTGCTCCAAGTGCATAAGACGCCTCCTTATATTCCTTTGGAACTTCTCTTATTGCATCCTCTGAAACGCTAATAATAGTGGGTAAGGACATAACTGCTAAAAGAATAGAACCATTTAGAGCATTTAAACCGGATGACAATCCAAAAACCCTGGCTATAAAAGGTCCAACTAAAACAATTCCTATGAAACCAATAACAACTGATGGAATCCCTGCTAAAATTCCCATAATTGTCTTTAAAATGTCCCTTGTCCTTTGACTTGCAATTTCAGCAATATAAGCAGCAGCACCAATACCAAGTGGCACTGCAATTATCATAGCACCTAAAGTAACCATAAAAGTGCTCACAATCATGGAGAGAATTCCATAAGAAGATTCTCCGTAAGCAGAAGGGTTCCAGACAGTTCCAAAGAAAAAATCAGAAAATCTAACATCTCTGAATGTTTGTAATCCATTTAAAAGAAGCATTAAAAAGATACCTAAAAGAATAATAACCGCTAAAATTCCTGTTAGAAAAAAGAAATAATATATTGCTTTCTCTTTAATCCTTTTCAAGTTCATTGCTTTTATAATTTTATTTTTCATATTATACAAATAAATATAATTTCATGTATTAAATTAATTTCAATATTTTTATTTCGAAATTAAGTAGATAAATTGAATTTCATATTCAATATATACTATTAACAAACTAATTTTACAGTCCTGTTTGAAAAAAGAACATAAAAAATTTTTTAGTAAAAAATTATATTTTAAAATAATTAAGTTATTCGAAAATTCCTAAGCTTTCATTAATTTCCATATATTCAGATGTTACAGGATAGTAACCTTCCTTCATAACTAAATCCTGTCCCCTATCACTTAATTCAAAAAGTATGAGATTTAGTATGTTGCCCTTGGGTTTACCATCTGTATATTGATATAGGGGTCTTACAATAGGATAAAGTCCAGATTTCACATTCTCAGGATCTAAAGGAGAAACAAAAGGAGAATTTATATCTTTTGCTATTTCTAAAGATTTTATTCCAGATAATGTATTGCCTTTATCATCTATTATATAACCAATGCCCACATACCCAATTCCTGCCTTATCCTTTCTAACTGCTTCTACAATCTGTGCAGTTCCATTCATACTTCTAACCTTAGGAGAATAATCTCCCTTAATTACATTATCCCTTAAATAGATATATGTTCCTGAATTGCTTTGCCTACCATACATTGAAATTCCAAGATCAGGACCACCTACTTCCTTCCAATTAGTAACTTCTCCCCTATAAATCTGACTTATCTCATCAAGTGTTAAAGATTCTACAGGAAGACTTTCATGCACAATCAGAGCCAATCCATCTAAGGCAAAAACAATGGCTACTGGATCAACCCCATTATCTTTTGCCAACTTTATCTCTTCATCCTTCATAGCACGAGAGGAATTCGCTATATCTGTTTGCTTGTTAATTAGGGAAGCAATTCCTGTTCCAGACCCTCCTCCTGTAATTGCAATATAAATTTGATGATCCTTCATAAATTCTTCTGCCAACCTCTGAACAAGATTAACCTCTGTATCTGAGCCTTTAATCTGGATAAAGGCATCACTAGCTTCTCTTCTAGCACACCCTGCCAGCATTACTAAAAGCAAAAAAAGTGTTGTAATCTTTATTAAGGAAATAAACCTAATACTCATTGAAACTTGTTTTATTATTAATTTGCAAATTCAAATTCCACTACTTATGTTTTATTTATTTTATTTTATTTTACTTTTTAAAACCGCAAAGAAATTCAGCTGCTTAAATTTTAGCAAATCCAGGAAATTTATAAAATTAAAAAAGAAAAATTTATAAAACTTCATTAATTATGAATTATACAAATTATATAAATTTTTTTAAATTGAGTCAATCCCAATTTTTCTGTAAAATTCAAAGAGTCACCAACTCCTTCTCTTTTTTTATTTCATTTCTTATGTCATTTATCTCTCTCATGAAATATTCATCAACATCTAAATTTTCATCTTCTTTTAGCATTCTCATATATCTTCTATTAGTTTGCCATTCCTCATCTATTTCCATAAGTAGAGAGCAAGCATATCTAATACACGATTCTCTGTTTGGAAATATGCCAACAACTCTAGAACGTCTCTTTAACATAGAATTTAGAGTTCCTTCTATTATATTAGTAGTTCTAATCTTTCTGTGATGATTTTCTGGATAACTGTAAAATGTTAATGTTTCTTCTACATTTTCATCTAAAAGTTTTGATAGCTTAGGATAAATATTTCTGTATTTATCTGATATTAAATTTGCTATCTTTAATGCCATCTCTTTATTAGGGCAACTATATATTGCCTTTATGTATTTACTCAACAGCTTTCTTTCCTTTGCAGGTACATAAGATAATAAATTTCTCTCAAAATGAACCATACATCTTTGATGGGCAGTTCCTGCAAACTCTTCAGTAAGTACTTTAACTAGTCCCTTATTATTATCTGATGTAGTAAGATTTACTGTTTTTAGTCCTCTTTCTTTAAGACTTAATATATGTTCTCTTTAAGGACTCTTCACTCTCATCAATTTTCATATCTACTCCTAATATCTTCCTATAACCGGTCATATCTACTGCCACACTAATTAATAGAGGTCTTTTTACAACAGAACTGTTTTCTCTTACATAAAAGTAACAAGCATCTGGAATAATGTAAGCATAATTTTTACTTAATTTCTCATTACGCCAGGACTTTATCATAGGATCTAGCTCTTTCATTAGTCTTGAAACTGTTGATTTAGAAAAACTTAAATCAGATGATAGCTTGCCTATTATCTTTTTCACCTTATTTGTAGATACTCCATCTATCACCATCTGTTGAATTGTTAACATCAATGCCTTCTCACTTCTCTGATAATATTCAAACACATTTGTATTAAAGGGAAATTCCCTTATCTGGGGCTTTAATAACTCCATCTTACCTAATCTAGTATTAAAAGTTCTCTTTTTGTATCCATTTCTACTTCCTTTTCTTTGTTTTTCATCTCTTATGTACTCTTTAACACCAATCTGTTCATCTCTTTCCATTTCCATTACTTTCTGCAGTATGTAGTTTGAAAGTTTCTTCATAAAATCAGAATCTTTTTCTACTGCTTCTTGATAAATTTCTTTTAATTTAGTAATATTTACTTGGGTCATCTGGTTACCTCCTTTTTAAATGTTTTTTAAACATTATGAAGGATTTTGATGACCCATTCAAATTTTCAAAGATCAATTTTACAGAAAATATAACACAGTCCCTTTAAATCTGAAATTAAGATTTAATATTAATAATATATAATATTAAGGCTTTAGATATTAGAAATTTTTATAAAATAGATAAAATTTATAAAAAATTTAAAAAATTTTTATAAAAATACTTTACAATTAGAAAAAATATGTTATAATAACTCTAATTTTAAATTAAATTGTTCTTTTAAAAATTAATAGAAATAACTTATTAGAAATAGAGGCTATGAATCACATCCAGTAATTTGGGCACTTAGGGTGTGAAGAGCTAGTAGTGCAACCGGCTATTTTTAAATAATTGCCATTTAGCCTCTAAACTAAATGGCTTTTTTATTCTCTAATCAATTTTTATTGATAATACTGACTCTTTAGCCTCTATAAGAAAAAGTTCTTTGTTTTATAAATTCAAATTAAATAAAATAATCCAATTTGAGAATTTGATATTATTAAATTAATATTTTATACTTATAATCTAAAAAAATTTTCTCAAAAGTAGATGCTTGAGGAAGGTGGAGCTAATAGCGTACCCGACTAAAAAATCCAATTTAATAATATATATGGTTTATTGGAAAGTAACTGTATAGGAGGAAATGCAAATTAATATAACTGTCAAAAAATTTAGAAAAAAAATGATAATATTCTATTTTGGTTTGAAAATTTTTTAAAAAAATTCTTGCTTTTTTTATAAAAAGATGATATATATAAAAACTAAATATAAGAAAAAAATTAAGGAAGCTTTGAAGTGGGATTTAATCTGGGTACTTATATCTCATAGAGCTTATGGTACAACCGGCCTTAAAAACATCAAATAATTTTTAGCCGGTTTTTATTTTTTTAAGAAGAGATAATAAAGATTAAAAAATTAATTAATAAAATTTTTTAGTAATTTTAATAATTAACTAAAAGGAGATTAATGTCTGCATCTTTGATAAATCTAAATAAAAAATTGAAAAAATTAAAATTTAGAAAAAAGAGGCGATAAATGAGCTCTTTAATTAGATGGTTTATGACCTCTATAAAAAAAGAGAGAGGAGCAACTGCAATAGAATATGCTCTTATGGTTGCACTTATTGCTGTAGCTATAATTGTTACTGTTGGGCTTCTTGGTGGACAGATAAATACGGTATTCCAAAATATAATAGATTCTCTTGGTGGAACTTAATAAGGCTCTTATCAATTCCGGTGGTCAATGACAAAATGGAAAAATTAAATAAATTCATATCAAAGGAGGTGAAAAATGGGCTTTTTAATCAAGTGGCTTATGACCTATATAAGAAGGGAGGAAGGGGCAACTGCCATAGAATATGCTCTTATGGTCGCACTTATTGCTGTAGCTATAATTATTACTGTTACTGCTCTCGGTGGACAGCTAAATGCTGTATTCACTTATATAAAAGACGCTCTTGACACTGCTACTCCTTAATGTACTTATTATCAATTCTGGAGGTTAATGAGAAACCTGCTTGTAAAATTGCAATGCCATCACAGGCAGGTTTCTTAGCCAATCTTTAATTATAGCTGAAGGTTACATTACTATTTGAATTATCTCCTGGTGATTCTAATTAATAGAATTACCTGGTAACTATAAGATTTTAAATTAAGTTAAATATTTTATAATTTGTACTATTTAAACTTGGTGTTTACAGTTTACTATTTATAAAATATAAATATGAATTAATTTATATTTTTTGTCATCGTATGTTGATATTATGTGTTTATGTTAACATAATTGATAAAATTGTATCAAATAAATTGATGTGGAGAGAAGGCGGATAAGTTTGCATTGTCATTGGTTTTTAAAGACCGTTCAGAATGTTAAACCCGCCTTCTCTAATAAATCTGAACAGTACATTAGGTTAAAAAGCCTGTATAAATTACGATGATAGATTATAGCTCTCCACATCAGACTAAAAAGGGAGGAGAAAAATATGAAATTAGTAATTGGAGCTGATGTATCAAAGAAGAAACTGAATATTTCTGAATACGATGGCAAAAATCATAAACTTAAAGTTATCTTAAATAAAAATTCTGACATTGAAAGATTCTTAAAAAAGTATGATAAAGGTAAAAAGGATCTACTGTTTGTTATGGAAGCTACTGGAATCTATCATTTACAATTAGCCAATATATTGTATGAGAGAGGTTTTCTTGTATCTGTAGTTAATCCACTAATAATTAAAAGATATGCAGAGATGAAAATGCTTCGTGCAAAAACAGATAAAGTGGATGCAAAAGTAATTGCTCAATACGGTTATGAACAAGATGTTAAATTATTTCAACCAAGATCTAAAAAGAGACAAAGAATAATAAAGATACTCAAAGCAATAGAAGATCTTACAGTATCTAAAAATAACTATTTAAATCGTTTGGGGGCTTTAGATAAGGACCCATTAAAGGAAAGATCAGTAGAAGAATGTTTTAACAAATTAATCTCTGAGCTTAATATTTCAATTAAAAGACTGGAAGAAGAACTAAAAAATTTAATAAATAAGCATTATCTTAATGAGTACAGTAGATTGCTTTCAATTTCTGGAGTAGGTCCTAAAACAGCTATTATAATTATTGCATTTTTTGGTAGATTTGAAGATTTTAAAAATAGCAAGCAGGTAGTTAGCTATATAGGAACTAATCCCTCACCCAAAGAATCTGGTAGTTCTTTAAGAGGAAGAGGAAGAATCAGTCAAAAGGGTAATAGTTATCTAAGAAAGCAACTATTTATGACATCACTTAGTGCAATGCAGCATAATAATGCTTGCAGGAATATGTATGAAAGATTAAGTTTAAAAGGGAAAGAACATAAGGTATTAAGAGTAGCAGTATTAAATAAATTAGTCAGACAGATATTTGTAGTATTAAAGTATGATAGGAAATATGACCCAAATTATGAAGAGAAATTTACAAGTTTTGCTTATTGTTAATATATTTAATTTTCAAAAATTTTGATATCTTGACACAGTACATTCTGAACGAAACAATAGCGAAGTGAAGAATCTCCTTTTAAAAAGATAAATATAATGAGATTCTTACCCTTCGTTACACTCAGGGTCAGAATGACAAGGTTATATATTTTTCAATGTATAAGAACATGTGTTTGTAAACACATCTTTTAAATAGTTCATATAATTAGAATTATAAATAAATTTCTAATTAAATTAAGAGACAATGAAAATAAAAAGCATCAGAATAATAAAAAATGAAAAAGGCGCCAGTGCGGTAGAATTTGCTATTATTCTGCCCATATTGATAATGCTGGTATTTGGAATATTTCAATTTGGAATAGCATATAATAACTATATTACTATTACTCACGCAGCAAGAGAAGGTGCCAGGCGGGCTGCTGTAGATCTTAATAATCCTGACCTTAAAGACATTATAATTGAAAGAGCATACCCAATTCCTATTACTGAAGATGATATAATTATTACTACTCCTGAGGGAACAAATATTGGTGATCCTGTAGAAGTTGAGATTACTTATAATATTACTATAGAAATACCACTTGTGGGAAGTTGGAATATACCACTTACAAATAAAGCAGTTATGCGTCTTGAGAATTATGAATAATAAACTTTTTTATAAAATTATTAATAATATCTTTAATAATATCTATTAATAGTGTAAATTTTTAAATAATAAGAAGATGAGAATTATGAAGATTAAAAGATTTAAAAGTGAAAATGGTGCAGTTGTAGTCATAGTTGCTTTAAGCATTATAGCACTAATGATGGTAACAGCTTTAGCTATAGATGTGGGTTCTCTTTATGAAGAAAGAAGACATCTTCAAACTGTTGCTGATGCTGCAGCTTTAGCTGGGGTCCAAGAATTGCCAGAGGATGTGGACGGGGCTATAAACGTAGCTATTGAATATGGTTCAAAACATGGTTTAATTATTAATTCCAGTGATGTAATAATTAGTTCTACATTGGCTGAAGATGATACGATTACTGTGAATGCAATAAATCCTAATGCTCCTCTTTACTTTGCAAGAGTTATAGGATTAAGTCATACACAGGTTGTAGCTTCAGCAACAGCTATGATAGCTTCGCCAGAAGAACATGTAGGTGTAGTACCATGGGGAGTTCCACAGGATAGCTGGGATCCTGGTGAAGAAGTTGTATTAAAATATGGTTCTGGACCACCTGGCGGTGGTGTCTGTGGTAACTATCAACCTTTGACAATCGATAGTCCTGGAGGTAGTGAATATAAGGATAACATAATTGATGGTGCCAGTACACCTTTGTCTGTTGGTGATATGATAGAAACATTGACAGGAAATAAGGTAGGTAAAACATTACAAGGAGTAAACGAAAGAGTATATGGGCAGCATAATAATTTACTGGATGGATTTTTTGAACTTGTTGCTGAATATATAGATCCTGTATTTGGAACAGGTTATAAACTCACCGACCCTGATAGTCAATTTATTTATGTCCCAATAATCGATGGTTTGGGGGAAGTTCATGGACATGATGAAGTTGAAATAGTGGCGTTTGCACCTTTTATTATTACTGGCATTCATGATATGCACGATCCTGTATATGGTCATGGTATCTCAATTACAGGCACGTTTCTTAGCCAAGCTTTGGTTATAACTGAAGGTAGCATTATTCCTGTTCAATCTGGAGGACTTAGAGTCGTAAGACTAATAGACTAGTGAGACTTATAGGTTAGTAAAACTTATAGAATAGTAAGACTTATAAGGTAATAAGGATTATTAATTAATAAATATTGCTTTTTTTTATAAACAGTTATTATAAATAGTAAATATATAGATTATATAAATTTTAAAAGTTAGGGAAAAAAATGAGAATGCGAATTGTAATACTAATTATAGCAATTATTTTAGCTATAATTGCTGTTGTGGCAGTAATAGGGTACATAAGTAATATCAGGGCTTCAGTGGAAGAGGAAGTTGAAAAAATTGAGGTTCTTGTAGCAGCTCAAAATATCCCGGGGGAAACTCCGGTTGAAACTATAATTGCTAACGGTAGTGTTATTACTCAGGCAATCCCAAGAAAATATCTGGCAGAAGGGGTTCTTACTTCTCTTGAAGATTATAAGGGATATGTTGCTGCTGTACCGATAAATAAAGGAGAACAAATTACTGCAACAAAGCTTATTAAACCAGAAGATATTGGATTAGCTTTTATGATCCCCGATGATATGGTAGCTATTTCAATTCCTGTTAATGAGGTAATAGGTGTATCTAATCTAATTAATGTTGGAGATAGAGTTAATGTTATTGCAACTTTCAAACCAACCGAGGAACAACCTATAACGGTTTATCCAGAAGCTGAAGAAGCTGAAGAAGCTCTTGAAGAAATCCAACAAGAAATTACAAAGACTTTACTATGGAATGTTGAGGTTTTATATATAGGTACCAGGATTGAAATAACTCAAACTACTGAACGAGCTGAAGGAATCCTGGGTGCTCAAACTGAAGAGAGGGCTAAAAAATCTGAAATAAAAACAATAACTTTGGCAGTAACTCCAGGGGATTCAGAGAAATTAGTTTTCACTGAAGAGATGGGCAGTGTATGGTTAGCTTTGCTCCCTACTAAGGAGATTGAAAGAGAAGAAACATTTGGGAGAACATTTGATAATATTTTTGAGTAATCAGTAAAAAATATTATAAATTCAAAATTATATTAATATAGAAAATAATATATACGAAGGCATGAGGTTTATGAATAGGAATTTTAATAATAAAATCTCACTTGTTATCCTTGAAAAGGAAGAACAAAACATTAAAAAAATTGTTACGTTATTAAGAAATATCCCCAAGTTAGAAATTGCTGAAGTTAGTGGAAATCTTGATCTTTTTGAATTAATACTTCAGGAAAAAAGTTCAAATATTGTTTTGTTAGGTCCATCATATAAGTTAGAGGATATAGAAAAAATTTTAATTGCAAATTTTGATGGTCTTCGTTTTGTTAAAGTAATTCTTTCAGTAGATAAATTTTCAACTGATATATTAAAAAAAGCAATTAAGCTCAATATCCATGATGTAATAGAATTTCCTTTTATATATGATGAATTAAGAGATTCCATTAAAAGAACAGAAAATATGTTTTTGAAATCAATGGAAAAGCCTTCAATACAAATTAAAGAAGAAGAACAGAGAAAAAAAATACATAAAAAGATATCAGTTTTTAGTACCAAGGGAGGTTCAGGGAAATCATTTATTGCAGTAAACCTCGCAGTTGATTTAGCTAAATTTGATAAAAAAAGAGTAGTACTTTTTGATCTTGACTATCAGTTTGGCGATGTAGCTTTAATGCTTAATTTATATCCCAAACATACCACATACGATATTATGTCTGTTATTAATCAATTAGATTCTGAAATGCTAAATAGTTTTTTAACCATTCACGAATCTGGGGTAAAAGTTCTACCTGCACCAATTGATCCCTCTCAGGAAGAATCGATTAGCATAGCAGCTACAATGAAAATATTAGATATTTTTTCAGATATAAGTGATTATGTAATAATTGATACACCTTCAGGCTTCTCAGATAATGTAATGTTACTTCTGGAAAAGACAGATTTTTTGTGTATTGTAGCCAGCAAGGATGTTCCTAATATTAAAAATTTAAAGATTTCATTGCAGATACTTAAACAATTAAAGTTTCCAGAGGAAAAAATATTTGTAATTCTTAATAGAGCTGATTCCAAAGTTGGTATCACTATAGATGAAATAGAAAAAACGATCAAGCAGCGAATAAATGTTACAATTCCCTCTGACAAACTTGTTCCTTTATGTATAAATAAAGGTATACCTGTAGTTGTAAGAGCACCAAGGTCTATGGTTAGTAAAAGTATTCGTAAATTAACCAGGCTTTTGTTGGAAGCTGGATAAAAAGTAAAAAAAATTTTTATATTAATTTTTTGTAATTGAAAGCGAAAGAGTGGTTTACAATGAGATTACAAGAGAGATTGAAAAAAATTCAAGAATTTGAGGATGATTTAAATGTAAAGATGAAAAAGTCCATTTCCATAAGAGCAAAACAAATTGATGATATCAAGCGAGATATTCACATTAAATTGATTGAAAAACTTTCAGATGTCCTTTTTAAAAAGAAAATAAGTGATGTGGAGTTAAAATTAAGAGTACAGAGAGAGATAAATGATATTCTGAATGATTATGATATTCCTCTTACTATTTTAGAAAAAAAGAAAATAACTAATGACCTTATTGATGATGTGGTTGGATATGGACCTATAGAAGAATTTTTAAAAGATCATGAAGTAACAGAGATTATGATTAATAATCCTTATAACATATATGTTGAAAAATTTGGAAAGATATTTCCAACTACTAAGACTTTCCTTGATGAAGCTCACTTGATGAGAATTATTGATAAAATTGTTAGTAAGGTAGGAAGAAGAGTTGACGAGTCAGTACCATATGTAGATGCAAGACTTCCTGATGGTTCTAGAGTAAATGTAATAATCCATCCTTTAGTTATTCAAGGTCCGATATTGACCATAAGAAAATTTTCTTTTGATCCATTTACCATGGAAGATTTTGTAGATATGGGAACATGTACCCAGAAAGTAGCAGATTTTTTAAAGCAATGTGTAATAGGAAGATTAAACATTATTTGCTCTGGTGGAACTGGAACTGGAAAAACTACTACCTTAAATGTTCTATCTCCTTTTATTCCATATGATGAAAGGATAATCACAATAGAGGACGCAGCTGAATTACAATTACACCAGAAGCATGTTATTCGATTAGAATCAAGACCACCTAATATAGAGGGTAAAGGAGAA
>Ga0180009_10002368_pt1 | contig 22219 bp, 19 predicted proteins | sample OS_PC_MetaG_FD_123537 | JGI IMG/M metagenome (GOLD analysis project Ga0180009, IMG submission 123537) | Groundwater microbial communities from the Aspo Hard Rock Laboratory (HRL) deep subsurface site, Sweden - OS_PC_MetaG | ecosystem: Environmental > Aquatic > Deep subsurface > Groundwater...
AATTGCTATATTTGTGACAGGGCAGTTTTCAACGCAGCTCCCGCATCCGGTGCAGAGTTCCATATTGATGCTGCGTGCTCTTTTTTTGATCTTCACCTTGAAATTTCCAGGGGTGCCCTCCACGGATTCCAAATCCGCATAGGTGATAAGTTCTATGTTCAAATGCCGGCCGACCTCGACCAGTTTAGGGGAGATAATTCACATGGCACAATCATTGGTAGGGAAAGTCTTGTCAAGTTGAGCCATTACTCCCCCTATGGAAGGGCTTTTTTCAAGGAGGTAGACGTAGTATCCGGAGTCAGCCAGATCAAGGGCGGATTGCATACCGGCAATCCCGGCACCAACAACCAGGACCGAACCGACAGGTTGTTTAGACATATGGAACTCCTTAACTCATAATTGGAATATGTGATAGGTATGATAGACTTGATGGTGCGAAACATACTGTGCAACCATTGAAACTGTCAATAAAAATCTTCCCGCCAAATATAAAAAGAGCTTTGTTTTGAAGGTGAAAATGGGGTGGTAGGTGTATGCAATATCAGCGATGACTTGTGTTAGCAATTTATAGTTTTAAAAATAGATTAAAAATATCGGCAGGTTAAAGGGGGTCGAAATTTGTGGCTGTGGAGGGATGATAATTTGCGTTCTACTGAGGCCCTTTAAGAACTTTTTCCTTTTTTAAGGACCGATTGACAAAAACAGCACATTGTTCACAGGTCCCGCTACACAGGGTTTCCTTTTTTTCCCTGGTTTGTCTTTCGTATTTCAGTCTTGTGATGCAAGTTGTGCCCGTGAACGTTGAACCCTGTCGAAGATCCCGTCTGAAGCGAAGCGGAAGCGGGGAACCTGTGAACGCTTACCTTTATTTTTTGGGATAAAGCTTGCCGCCGATTCGGACAGCCTTGCCCTTTTTGATCAGGCCCTCTTCTAAAAGTTCCTTAATTTTTGGTAGAAGCTTTTCTTTATCCACAGGTTTCTCAAAGAACTCATCCACTTTGAAATAGTCTTCATCTCCCCATTTTTCAAGCCGGACGCCCAGTTCATCTCCCATTCCTGATACCCCAATAATGGGAATATCCTTAAGATCGGGATTTGTACGCACTTTTTTACACACATCAAGCCCGGAGTAGATACTCTCCATCATGACATCCAGCAGAATCAAGTCGGGGTGCTCTTTTTCGATAAGATCAATTCCCTTTTGACCGTCCTCGGCAGTCAATGTTTCATAGCCGTTCCGCTTTAAAAACGTCTCCATTGTGAAAAGGTAATCAGGGTTATCATCTATAATGATAATTTTTGCAGGATCTTCCATACTATCACCCCCTCTTGTAATTTTTTTTCTGTTCATCAAATACCTTCATATGGGATCACCCCATCCTCAAGATGACCCTGAATGTGGTGCCCTTACCGGGAGCAGTCAGGACTTCCACCCATCCACCGTGTTCTTTGACAATCTTATCCACTACTAAAAGCCCTAAACCTGTCCCTTCACTTCCTTTGGTAGAAAAGAATTCCTTGAAGATATTCTCTTGGGCATCTTCATCCATCCCCACGCCATTATCTTCAACTTCAAACTTAAAATGAAATCTGTCATGGAAGTCAGATCTCACAACCACGGCATGAGTATGTTTCTCTTTGTCCTTTTTGCATGCTTCCAGGGCGTTCCATATTAGGTTGTGCAACATCCTGCGAATATTCGTAGGATCCAGATTCATCACGGGTAAGGCCGGGTTTGACCGGTGTTTAAGCTGTATACCCAAGGCCATCGACTTTTCAAGAAATAATCCCACCACATCTTTTACCATCTCCTCGGGGGATACCTTTTGGTACTTGGGATCCCTTTTCTTGGAAGAATACAGGATGTTTTGAGCGATAGTTGAAATCTCTCCGATATTCCGCTTAACAATATCCCATCCTTTGCCCGCAAGCTCCATGTTACCATCTTTTATCCCTTCATCAACCACGTATACGCCACCTTGCAGGCCTTCTAAGATGTTTTTTATGTCATGGGATAGTATCGCAAGGGATTGACCCAAAAAAGCAAGTTCTTTCTGAATCTCCTTAACTTGTGTGATGTTAGTGGACATTTCAATAACAGCTGAAACATTCCCTGAGACGTCCAGTATTGGGGCTGAATAAACGACCAGTTGAGCCGTTTTTCCATTTGATAGTTGTACATCCTCTTCACTGATGTGAACTTTCCTATCCTTAAATGACTTTTGGACGGGACAGGATTTACATATCTCCGAACTCCTTTTATAAGCCATGTGACAGAGCTTGCCGACCCCTTCACCGAAATCCTTCCTGAAATTCTCGTTGGTGAAAAGGATTTGGAGAGAGCGGTTCTGTATGGAAAGATAGCATGGCAGGAGGTCAAGGATTGTCCTGAAACCCAAGTCAACGATGATCCCGGAGTTATCTGGCCGATCTATAAGCCCTTCTTTTGGTTCCATTGTAGTCGTCGATGGATTTTATGCCCATCACCTGGTGGCTGCGTTTACCCTATTTCAAACTATTCTCAATCGCCTGTAAAAGCTCATCGGGTTCTGGTGGCTTTTCGATATAGGCTGCCGGTTCAGCGATTTTTTCTCCCTTGTATTCATCGAGGACTTTCTGTGAATGGAAAAACGTCTTCTTGGACAATGCGGAGAGCATGATAACCGGAATGTCCTTCAGTTCGGGATCATTTTTTAACTCACGATACATATTGATCCCGCTCTCCCTTGGCATCATCACGTCCAGTATGATAAGAGAGGGTTTTCTTTGACGCGCAATCTCCAAGCCTTCTTTCCCGTCCACAGCAGAAAGGGGTTTGTAACCGCTTGTCTCCAATAGTGTGGTGACAAAGATTCTCGCATCCAATTCATCATCAACAACCAGGACTCTTTTTGCCATTTTTTACTCCTCTATGAAATTGCGCAAAGCGGCTTTTTTATTAGTACATATGCCCGGGTAAAGTAAACTGTTTGGCCGGGTTTCTGATGGCAATGACATGACAATGAGCATATTTGGATACATTGGCCACCGTGCTTCCGTGTTCAATCCTGTCCAGTTCAGATTTACCAAGTGTCCCCATAACAATCACGTCAATATCATTTTTTTTTGCATATCGGATGATCTCCACGTCCGGTGACCCGTTCTTGACAGCAAACAGATAATTCCCAAAATCACCCAATCTCTTATCGTACTCTTCTTTCAAAGCTGCTGTCGCCCGCTTCTCTATCTCTTCATTGAAGAAGGCTTCGCCTCCTTCTGCCCCTTCCGGGACATGTTCATCCACGACATGCCTGGAATAAGCATAGGAAGAATGCGGAATATGAAGGATATGTAATTTGGCATTATACTTTTTAGCCAGATCGAGAGCATGAAGAAACGCAATATTGGCGTCTTCGGAAAAATCGGTACAGAACAGGATGTTTTTATATTCTATCATGATGAACTCCTCTTGTGGGTTAGATTGATGGAGGTTGGTCCTTTTCAGGCAGCCTTATAATAAATCTTGTGCCTTTTCCTGCTTTAGATTCAAACTCAATTGCACCTTCATGCTCATCTATGATCTTTTTTGTGATCATTAATCCCAGGCCGGTGCCCCGGCTTCCTTTAGTACTAAAGAACCTCTGGAATATTTTTTCTTTGGTCTCTTCATCCATACCGCAGCCATTGTCCACCACCTGAAACTCTACTGCCCAGCCCCCGGTTTTCAGTGTCCGCAAAACAACCTTACCTTGTCTTTGGGTACAATCGACGTTGATACACGCGTCAATGGCATTGGTTACCAGATTTAAGAGACACCTGTGGATCCCTTCCGGATCAAGCCATACCTTGGGGAGACTCTCATCCGATTCGATCTCCAAGGAAACGTCATTTTCGCGGACTCTGGGAATCATTAGGTCAATGACCTCTTGTGCCGGTCTGTTGGGGTCACACAACTGGTAGTCAGGCTCTCTCTCTTTGGCATAATTGAGCAGATCCAGGGCCATGCTCTTTAATCTCCCTACATTTCCTTTGAGCATATCCCAGCCCTGACGAAGATATTTTTCATTGCTCAGCTGAAAGCCTTTGTCCAGGACAAATGTCCCTCCCGTTAGACCACCCGTTATATTCTTGATGGCATGGGCCAGACCGGCTACAGTTTGACCCACAGCGGCAAATCGTTCCGCTTCTACCAGTTTTTTGGTCTTTTCCCGAACAAGCTGTTCAAGGTTCTCTGTGTGTTCCCTGAGTTTGGTCTTTAAGGTAATCTTTTCGTTGGCCCTTTTCAGTGCGATTTCCAGGGCGTCATCGTTTATTGGTTTTGTGATAAAATCGGTGGCGTCAAATTTCAAACTCCGGATGGCCAGTTCCATATCGCCGTGCCCTGTGATCATGATCACTTCTGTGTCCGGACTCTCTTGTTTGATCTTCTGAAGCAGCTCTATTCCACCCATCCCTGGCATCTTGATATCAGTCAACACGATAGGTGGCCGTATTTTCCTGAAAATATCCAGGGCCTCCTTACCAGTTTCAGCGGTAAACACCTTGAAACCACTATCTGACAAAGATATGTCCAGAACCTTTCGGATACCTTCCTCATCATCAACCAGGAGAATTTTTTGTGTCATTTGGCCTCACTGGGAACGGGGAAGTGAACAACAAAATTAGAACCCACACCTTCCTGGCTTTCTGCATGAATGTGGCCTCCATAATCCTTTACAATGCCATAGCTGATGGAAAGCCCCAGTCCAGTGCCCTTTCCCACTTTCTTGGTTGTGAAAAAAGGATCGAAAATCTTATCAAGGATCGATTTTGGAATACCCACCCCTGTATCCTTCACTTCGATGGTGACAAGTCCGTTTTTAAAACCGGTTTTCAGAAATATCTTTTTAGACTGACCCTTGTTATCTGCCTTGTCAGACTTTTCTTCAAGGGCATCTCTCGCGTTGATAAGCAGATTAATAAAGACCTGTTCCAACCGATTCGGATCAGCAAGAATGGGTGGGAGATTTTTTTCAAATTCCCTAACCACCTTTATTTCTCTAAGCTTCAATTGCTGATTGAAGATTTCAAGGGCCTTCTCCAATGTCTCATTTACCCGGACTTTCTCCCTCTCGACATCAGATTTGCGGCCAAATTCCCTCATATGATCGATGATTCTTGCAGCACGATCAACATGGCTGTCTATCTCTTCGGCCAGTGTTTTCAGTATCTCATCCTGGATGGCCTCATTCTTCCGAACCTTTTTTATGAGAAAACTACTTGCCGTCTTAATCACCGACAGTGGCTGATTTAACTCGTGTGCCACGCCGGTGGCCATCTCTCCCAGGGTCGCCATCTTGCTGGCCTGTATGAGTTGCTGTTCAGCCATGAGGCGTTCGGTAATATCGCTTGTTATAATCAGGAGAACCTCTTGACCAGCATATTCAGCAGAAGAAATTCTGATGTTAACATAGATCGTTTCACCGTCTCTTCGGAGATGCTTTACTTTATCAAAAATATTTGGTGACTTTAATTCCGACGCATATTCTTCCCGATGATTTTCCTCAAAAAAGTTGAGAAAAGAGGTCATAAGCATCTCTTCTTTGTTGAATCCATATATGGCTGTCGCGCTCTCATTACAGTCCAATATATTGAAGGTCTTTCCATCCAGGACAAATACCGGGCTGGGTATGGTATTGAATATGGTCTGGTATTTTTTTTCTGACTTTTCAACCTCCTCTTCCAAGAACCTCACCTGGGTCACGTCCAGGCTCATCTCCATGGCAGCTACTACTTCGCCTTCGTCATTCTTTATGGGTGCGCTCCTTACTACCCAGTGGGTATTAGTGCCGTCTTTGCTCAATCCAGTCTCTTCGCTGGAGTGAGGCTTCCCATCTTCAAAGGTCATTAAAACAGGGCATACCTTGCATCTCTCAGACCGACCTTTATATGCCTGATAGCAGTAATCCCCAGTTTCGGGAGAAAATTTATCGGCAAATTCGCGGTTATACCGAATAAGCCTGAGGTTTTTATCCTGTACTGTGATGTAGCAGGGAGCCAGTTCAAAGAGAGTCTGATATTCATCCCTTTTTTTATTCAGCCCCTCTTGTTTTTGATCTGTCTTCTTGTCCATCTGATTTAAGACAAGGGCCAATTGGCCCCAACTCACCTCAATCTTCATCCTCTTTGGGTATCATTTCTTCGGGGATCTCCATATGCTCGGTGATGGCCTCTTTAAAGTGAATCGCTTTTATACCTAAATCATATTCCTTGGACAGATCCCTTATCTGGTCTATACAATTATGGCAGGGAACGAAGACAATTTTGGCCCCGGTCTCACGGATCTGCTCGGCCTTGATTTTTCCGGATGCAAGGCGATGTTTTCTCATCTCACCGCCCATTGGCAGGGCACCACCGCCTCCGCCGCAACAGTAGTTGTAATTACCTTGGTATTTCATGGGCCGGAAATCCTCGGAGAGAAACTCCGCCAAACGCCGGTTTTTCTCAGCCAGGCCGCCGTTGCGAACAACGTTGCAAGGATCCTGCACGGTTGTGGGCTCCTTTATTTTGTCCTTTAGCTTAATCCGGCCATCCTGAATGTAATCGTGAAACAGCTCCACAGAGTGAACCACCTCTTGCTTGGGGGTGTATCCCAACCAGGTGGGCGCTTCGAACCGAAGCGCTCTATAGGCGTGACCTCATTCCGTGACAGCGACCTGTTGCACCTCCAATTCCTCCGCTCGCTTGAAGGTATTTTCAACAATCAGCCTGGCCGTCTTGGCATCGCCGCAAAACATAGCCAAATTCGTGTCATCCCAGCCGTCCTCGCTGCATAAAGTGTAGTCTTCGCCAGCCACATGGAAAATTTTTGCCACTTCCATAATATCCTGGGGATAAAATTTAGGTTCCCGGGCATTTACAGTGTATAAAATCTTGGCTCCTTTCTTATCTATTGGGATCTTTAAACCAACTAACTCATCAGAAGTTTCCTCCTCGCACCACTCGACGGTATCCACCCAATCTTCCTTGGTGATAGCCATCTGATTACCGAACTCATTGTAATTTTTGACCGCCGCAAGCAGCCCTTCCGGGGCTATCCCCTGGGAAAGGAGCAGTGACCTCAAAAGTGATATCATCAGGGCGATGTCAATGCCAAAAGGACAGTACATGGTGCAACGACGGCACATGTTGCATTCGTGATAGACCGTATCATAGACCTTCTGAAGAAAGCCTCTGTCAACCTTCCCCTTTTTCTTAAGAATCTCTTTCAAGAATCTGACTTTGTGAGCAGGGATCATCTGGGGATCCTTCCCGCTGGATAGATAAAAATGACAGGTATCAGAACACAACCCACAACTGGCGCAGATATTGAGCCACATTTTAAACCTGGCGCTCATTCTGGATTTTAAGAAGTTCATAATCTCTTTGGCGTCTATTTCTTTAATCTCTTTGGAATTTACTTGTTCAATCTTTTTAGCATCTGCTGCTTCACTCATTTTCAAGCTCCTTGGAAGTAAGGTACTCTGCCTTTTATCACATTGAATAGCCTCTGCGGCCAAATTCAATAGCAGTCGCTCCTCTGGAAAAGAAAAAAAGAACAAAATGGGAAAGTTTAGTAAACGGAATCAGGATGAGCATTAACTCACCTGATAACATATGTATTAACTGAATATTTTCCCCCAAAAAGCCGATATTGTCCACTGTTCCGTGTGTGAGGAAATACCCGGTTATAAAAGGCAGAGCAACGACAACAATTAATAAATAATCTGAAAAGGTGGAGAGAAGACGAATATCTGCGGAGATAATCCGCCTCAGCAAAAAGAATAGCGCTATGGCCAGAAATATAAGGGTCATCCAATCTGCCAGTCCGTCTGGAATGGATGTCCAGGACCACTCAAAACGGGATTCCTCCCAGAGGCTGATATGGCCCGAAAACCATATGGGAACAACAATGAGGCAAATATGAAACATATACCCCAGAATTGTGAATACGGGGTTCTTGGCAACATCTTTGTTTAAAGGTAATAACCAGCGACTAAAAGTAGCCAAGACATACTTCCAGCTAAAATATTGATAAATGATTTTATCTCTTTTTCGTGATACGGACAAGAACAGGGCCGCCCTCAAAATGCTGCCAATAAAAAAAGTTAAAAATGCGATCCATAAGAGGGGGCCTTCAACAAATAAAAAAAAGTCCACAGCCTTCTATCTCTCCTTTCTGAAGTAGAGTTTTAGGGCCCAGATATTGAGGCACTGTTTGACGTTTTTCTAACCAAGAATATCTCTTGAAATAGCTGAAACTGAAAAAAGTCCCTTGCCTGGTTAGAGAATAAATGGCACTAAAAATGGAGCTTATGCCCTATTGCGCATTTATCTATACATAATTATTTATATACATAATTTTGTCAAAGTTCAACAAGAAAATGAACTTTGCAAAATCGCCTGCTTTTAATGTCACCACTTTAAGTTTGAATGGAACAAAAGATGGCTTTGCTTATGGTAATTTCTTGGTATAATAATTTATGTATGTTGGTTCTTGAAGCAGCAGTACTTCGCCGCTGTCAGCCTTGAACATAAAAAAAGGGGTTGTCTAATGAAAGATAGGGTAAAGATCATTGAGGGAGACATCACCAAGCAGGAGGTGGATGCCATTGTAAATGCGGCCAACACTTCGCTCCTGGGAGGTGGGGGCGTAGACGGTGCAATCCACAGGGCAGCAGGGCCTGAGCTTCTGGAGGAGACCAGGAAGATTGGGGGGTGCCCTACGGGTGAGGCCAGGGTAAGTAAGGGCTATCGCCTGCCAGCCAGGTGGGTGATACATACCGTAGGGCCCGTGTGGGCCGGAGGTCATAAGAACGAGGAGAACCTGTTGGCCAATTGTTACAAAAACAGCCTCAGGGCGGCAGTGGAACACGGGGTAAAGACCATTGCCTTTCCGTCCATAAGCACTGGAGTTTACAGATTCCCATTAGAACGTGCTACAGAGATCGCCTTAACTGAGACCAAGAAATTCCTGGAAACAAATGAAAATCCCGATAAGGTGGTTTTTGTGTGCTTTGGAGAAAAGGCCCTTAATACCTACCGTGAGGTCTTTGAAAGAATTAATTAGGGGTGGTTAAAAGAGTTGCAAAAGTTCTTCTTAGGTTTATCCCCGACTGCTTCTTTTCTGGTCACAGGAAAGTAAAGTGTGAACGTAGTCCCCTTTCCTTCTGTGCTTTGAACGTCAATATATCCTTTATGGTCTTTTATTGTCCCCCATACCACTGCCATGCCAAGGCCTGTTCCGCTTCTTCCCATCACCTTTTTCGTATAGAAGGGCTCAAATATCCTTTCCATATCGTCAGGAGATATTCCCACTCCGGTATCGGAAGAGGGACTAAGCGATCCAGTAGTTATTCTGCCAGTTTTTTAGCGACTTCTTCCTTCACCTGTGAAATAACCATATCCATGTCATATTTTGGACGGTATGGTTTGCTGAAAGCTTCAATGATTTTGTCCTCATGACGTCTCTTTCTTTCCGCTGCCTTTTTCACCTTGTGGATTAATTGTTCTATATCGCAGGGCTTCATTAGGTAATCAAAGGCCCCCAGTTTCATTCCATCTATTCCCGATTCGATTGTGGCATGACCCGTTAGCATAATGACCTCAACCAGGGGATATTTATTCTTGATCAGCCTCAAGGTTTCAATACCGTCTTTTTCCGGCATCTTGACGTCGAGCACAACAACTTCAATATTGTTGCCCTCTTCAAGTCTTCCAAGTGCTTCTTGCCCGCTAAAAGCAACTATTACATTGACGTCTCTTTTAGTCAAACGCCTGACTATGGCTTCCACAAAAGGCTTCTCATCGTCGACCAGGAGTAAATTTGCAATGGCCATATTTCCTATGCCTTAGAATTGTTTTACATAATCCTTAAACAAAGCCACGTTTTCTTTAAGCAAATCAGGGATAGGCAGGTTATACGGACATTTTTCTATACACTCACCGCATTCAGTGCAATTCTCAGCGCTTTCCACAGGCGTCTCGACCATATTGATTACAGTTGAATGTGGAAGCCGCCTTGCAACAAGTGGCCTGAAGCCAGAAGCCCTGTTTTTCCAAGTCTTACAGATTTCGAGATTGATAGGTCACGTTTTCTTATGGGTCCCCTTGTGCTGACTTTTAATTTCCCCTTTCTTTCTCAGCTTGTAGATAACAGGACGCTGGTTGTCATCCTTGATCTCTGACTTCTTTTTCAATGTGGTACTCCTGATACTTTTTCTGCTTTTCTTGATAATTTTTGAGTCAGTAACACTTGTGGATATTTTCTTTGATTTTTGGGTGGCTTTCTTTTGGCCCCCGCTTATCCACTTATCAATGGCTTGCTTGTCGAATCGCCAGCGACTACCGATCTTAATTCCAGGGATTATACCTTTTGCGGCGTGATTGATGATAGTGATCTCATGGAGCTTTAAATATTCTGCCACTTCCCTGGTTGTCATAATCTGTGCCAAAATAGGTTCTTCTGCAAGCCCCATGGATTTCATTTTTTTTCTGACTTCCGTTAGGTAACCAAACTGTTTGGATCGCTTTGTTCTCCCGGTAAGCCCCTTCTTCTTTTTTATTAACCGTTTTTTTTTGAAAGCTTCAGTATAAGCACGGCCGTAAATCCTTTTGTAGACCTGCCTGGCATACTCTTTGGAAAACCCAAAGTGCCTGCCTGTCTCGGCCAGGGTACTGTCCGGGTTTTCTACCATTTTCTTAAATCTCTCTACTGAGCCCTTACCATACTTGCGGTCAAACCGCCTTGAGAATCCGTTTACTCTTTTAATTCCATAGGCGTTTCTCAGCTTTGTGATCATCGAGTCACTCGCCTCGAGGAGAGAGGCAATTTCATAATCATAAAGTCCGTCGACCTGGGCCTTCTGCTTAATAAACCCGTATAGATCCGTGCCAAATTGTGCTTCTACATAAGATTCTAATTTTGTTTTACCGGTCATCCTATGATAATTAAATAAAATAAAAGGCGAGTCAAGAAAAATCGGCGTTTAGGACCGCGTTGAGAGCGGCAAGCCTGCTTTGAAAATAACTACTCCCATTCGATAGTTTTTGTCAATTTTTCCGTTTGAAGCTGAATCATGAAGAGCTGGGCCTTGCGGTCAGAGTTATCCATTCCCATTGATTTTACTCACAATTCAAGATGTGATACCTGATTGCTCATTGCGCACCAAAATCCAGACTGATACCATATATGTTGTGGTTTTTTCCCTTGACTCACAAGGGAAATTTCCATATGCTCCTTCCACAAAAAAGGAATTTCTTCTCACTAATGATAGAGCAAATATTTCAATATATATCTCATCCTTTCGCGGTTGCTCTCTTTGGCTTTCTCGCTTTTGTGGCAATCGTGGCACTTTTGGTGCGGTTCTTTCAGTTTAGAAGGCGGAACCAGAACCTTAAACTGAAAAAAGGCATTTCGCGTCATGTGGATGATGAAATGGCTTGGATGAAGAGTGATATATCGGGCGTTATTGAAAACGAATTGATTAAACTGAAAAAAAATATATCCATTAGTATTGAAAAGGAATTGCTTCAACTGAAAACAAGTATTCCGGTTCTTGTGAAGGATGAAATAGATAAACTTAAAGAGAGCATATCAGTAGAACCTGAAAAGAAAGTGATCGACCTTGGTAAAAATAGATCTATTCGTGTTGCGAGCGACACAAATGCATTTAAGAAAGGTAAACATGATGCAACTGATGTCGAGAAGCGGATAGACAAACTCGATAGAAATATGTCCATCCTTATGGCACTCCTTGTTGAAATGAAGCATGTAGCTGCAACAGGGAAAGAAAGTATCCTTAAAAATAACTCAAAAAAGAAGGTAGCTTAAAAGGTTAGATTTATCGATTTCGATTCTATTCTGAAGGCTAATTTTTCTTGACTTATATTTGATGCCCATGTAAAAAACTTCGGTTACATGGATTTAGTCCCGCGAAACGTGGGATAGGGATACAGAAATTGCGAAATGTCTTTTTTTAACAATACTCCTGGCATATGCAGGGTAGAGCTGAGTCGACGGAGTTTTATCGGATTGGTCTTTTTTTCTGGTTTAGCCAGCTTATCGCCTAACCCGGTTCTTGGGGCTATTCGTGATTGCCTATCGCCAGAAAGATCTCTTCCGCTGTACAACCCCAATACAAAAGAATCCCTGCATACCACTTACTGGTCCAATGGAAGGTATCAGCAAAATGCTCTGAGTGAGATAAACCACATCATGCGTGATCGACGGACTGGTGAAATTAAACCGATCCATACAGATCTTCTGGATTTGCTTTATGCCATTGGCACGGAACTGAAAACCCAAGAACCCTTCCATATTATTTCCGGTTATCGCAGCAGCAGAACAAACGCACTTTTGCGCAAGTCTGGCAAAAATGTGGCTAAAAATAGCCTCCACATACAAGGCAAGGCTGCGGATATCCGTTTGCCCGAGTGCCGCCTTTCCTCGTTGCGTCGAGTGGCGTTCAACTTAAAAGGCGGCGGGGTTGGGTATTACCCTCGTTATAGGTTCATTCATATTGATGTCGGACCGCTCCGCTATTGGTCAGGCCAGGGAACAAGAAAAGCGAAAAAGTAGATGAGCGCGAGAAGCTAAGGGTAGTATGCAGTAGTGTAGCAGGGGGCGGTGTAGTAGGGGTTCGTGCAGAAATTGTTTAGTTAGCTATCTGTATCCCTAATTCCGAGCCCCCCGTCATGCTGCCTTCGGCTCCGGTAATTTTATTTCTATCAACAGCATGCCAATAGCTGACAATATGGTAAAAATAAAAACCCGCCATACGCAGTTAATTACAATATCACCGGTCCCGATCGGCCCACCATAACCCAGTATCGCAGACACGGCCGTATAAAGCACCCCTACCGCACCACCGCAAGCAGCAGCTCCAATAACCCGCTTCCACATTGGAGCACCACCGGCGCCCAAAGTCACCACAGCGCCACAAAGCGCTGGCACTAAAGCTGCAAGCCACCAGATCTCCTTCAACCTTGGCAGCTCTCCCAGCTTCTCTATGTATGCAAAATCCGTAAACACAAATATCCCCGACCCGACAATTGCACACAACACAATATGCCAATATCGAGGCCGCATTTCAGTCCGCTCCTGGGCTCGCTTTCGCATCCTGCGCCTTATGGTGAGAGGCCAATTATAAAACAGGCAGAACACTCCATGCTCCAGCAGAGCCCCCCTTTCACCAAACACTGGAACTATGTGCACAGCTTCAGTCGCCCAGTGTCCCGCCATAAACCGCGCTAAAGCAGGGTATCGATACGCCATCTGGATGGGAAAGGCCAGATAACCTATATATTTAAAAAACCCAAGAAACACTGCAATGTTATAGTCTTTGAAATTACGCTCCCTAATGACCAGATACACTACGTAAAGTCCACGAACCAGTGAACCCGGTGAAATCGGTACCACCTGGAACAACGCTATGATCCCAAGCCCAATAGCATATGCCTGCCCTCGTGGCATATCAGGATGCATTACAACATACATAATCGCCACCACCACGGAGACAACCTGAGTAACCGGCAAAGTACAGAGGTGGACTGCAAGGCTCTTTAGGTACTTCTGTACAAATGGCTCCTTAACCTGCGAAAGGATCAGCTCTGCATCCTCCTGGCCCAGTAGATGGTTTTTCTTTCCCTCCGTAACCATGTCATTAAGCCATTGCTCGCGCAGTTCTGCGTCAAAGTACAATCGAACAGGCCGAACCAATATATAAGCCATCCGCTCCTTCGCATACTGCCAGTCAGTGAGAAATCTATGTAACCCCACCGGCAGTACTGACAAAGGAAAATGATACAAAAACGGCCAAACTTGTCTTACTACCTTCAAGGCACGTTCATCATTAATCCTCCCTGATCTGTGCCAGCTAATAGTTTGTTCCGCAACCTTTGCCCGAACCGCTCGCCGCAAATACTTCCAGCTTGTAACCATACCTTTGTAATGCTGCCGCCAATAAGCCTGGCCCCAAATTCGCCTGAAAAACCGGCCAATGAATGGCAGAATCCCGATCACTGCAAACACGAGTGTCAGTGCTTTGTTTCTCTCGAGTTTCTCCTGGCACTTCTCGTCAATCAGATTCCGTACCTTCCACCCGGTCACGGCACTGTCCAGCATCGTGGACCAGATGTGCGGGCTGTAAAACAGTCGTACATGATTGTGTGTAATATCCGGAACCGAGGCCCTGTATACTCGCTCATCTGCTTTCAACTCATCCAGCATCTGGTGCATATCAGCAAACTCGTTGCTGTGTGCTTCTATGAACTGCTCCAGCTTTCCCACATCGCCCCTGTCAAACTGCACAAGACTTCCTCGCACAAGGCCCTGGATTATAAGCTTGAAATCCCCCGGGCTCATTGGTAAAAATGGCAAAAGCGCAAGGCCTGCCCGGAAATCAACGGCCACCAATCCTTCAGATGGGGATTCCTCTGTATCTTTCCGTTTCAGGCAGTTAGGCTGGCTTTTGCAGGTAGACCACTCGTACTGCCTGGCAAATTCATGAGCGCCCATATTGTGTAATAGCTCAACAAACTCATACATGAACTCACGCTTGGCCCGATATTCTGGCGATCCAAGACTCTCGGCGTCAACATTCCTGCCTTTCCTCCAGCGCTTAAGCAAGTCCAGACGATCATCCACCTCTAACAGCCATGTCCGCCCATCAATCCATTCACTCAACTCGCCGCAGCTTCCCAACTCACTATCTACAAACGTTGCATATATATCTGAAATTGACCTTTCATCACCAAATCGAATCTTCGCCCCACGCCGGATAAATTTCTGCCAGAGAGCGCCAGACCTCGCCGCGGCCGGGTTTACCTGAAGCTGAAACGGCCCCTGGAACCCAACCAGGTACAGTAAATTGCGAAACAACCGGGAAAAACCGCTTGGCGGGATTAAAACCTTTATTGCAAAAATTCCCCCCACCTCAAGGCCCCCTATCGGCCCTGCCTCAAACTCAATATCCAGGATCTTCACCCGGTATACCTGCCCGGCAAATCCTCCGCCGACGAATTTTTCAATTATTAGACAAACCTTCCCTTTGTTCGGCCCAGGCACACCTGTAACATCATATATTAGCTCGGTGCCGGGTTCGAATAGGTCAATATGCATTGGCCTGTATACCGCCGCGGCCCGAAATTCTTCCTCAAGTTCCTTACGCACCTCAATAGAATATCCTGTGGCCATTATTTGCTTTCCAGTTTTTAGATTCAGGTAAGTTCCCATAACAATATGATATTTTAAGACAAATGAAGAAGAAATGCAAATAAAAAAGCTAAATTTCTTGCTTCATCAGTTTTAATTGTTATAATTCAGAGCATATGCGTATTGACTGGATAGGAAAAATTACAGATGAGTTTTATGTGCTGGGACATGCCAGTGTGCCGGTGTACCTTTTGGACGGCCCGTCCCCGGTCCTGTTTGACGCCGGATTTACCGGTCTGGCCCAGGTTTATGAGAAAGGGATACGGGAGGTCCTCGGTACCCGGGCTCCTTCATATCTTTTTTTGACTCACGCCCACTGGGACCATATCGGTTCGGCTGCATACTTCAAGGCTGCCTGGCCGCAGTTACAGATTGTTGGTTCTCAAAGAGCACGCGACATTGTGGCCCAGCCAAAGGCCGTTCGGCGGATCAGAGCCCTTAATCAGGAGGCGATAGGGGCCCTCAGGAGCTGGGGTGTGCCCCAGGTCTATGAGGGAAAGTTCGAGCCCCCCACTTTTGACCAGGTGATGAATCCCGGTCAGACTATTGAACTGGGACCCGGCCTTAGCGTTAACGCAATACCAACTCCTGGCCACACCTGGGACTTTCTCAGCTATTGGGTGCCTGAAAAGAAAATTCTTGTAGCCTCGGAGGCAGCAGGCTGCGACGATGTCTCTGAATTCCTCGTGGATTACGATGCCTACAGGACTTCCCTGGAGACCATATCCCAACTGGATGTGGAGGTCCTCTGTACGGGACACCACATGGTATTGACCGGTGCCGACGCCAGGAAACATTTGCTGAATAGTCTTGATCAGGCAGCCGATTATGTGGCAATGGTGGAACGTTTTTTGCTTGAAGACAATAGAGACGTGGACCGGGTGGTCCAACGGGTCAAGGTCCAGGAGTGGGACCCCAAACCGTTGCCCAAGCAGCCGGAGAATGCTTACCTAATCAACACCAAAGCACGAGTTCAGACGGTCTTAAAGAGAATGGTGAAGAGGAGGGGAGAGAAAAATGGTTTCTGAGGAAAAAGGCTGCAGTACAACAATCCGGGAAAGAATGGGCGAAGAAGAGTTGGTTAAGGAAAGGACAGATGACGAGGGAAATAAATGGACCAAGGTCTATTTTGGTGGTGGAGAACATTTTCGAAACTGGCTGGATCAATGCAAAGAACTGGGTGAGGTCATGGTGGAAGAGGTTGATTCAACAGGATACAAGTGCTTTGAGATGGCCGGTGAAAAATTATACAGAATCTGGATGAAGGTGGATGGTACAAAGGAGGAGGATCTCTTTTAGTGCAGAGATCGTCAAATAGTTGAGTGGTTGAGTTGGAAAATAGTCCATCTGGTGGGATTAAATCATCATATTTGAGATTCCCTACTATCAAGTGTCCAGTTTTTAGGCAAATGACATGAATTCAAATACTATGGGAGAAATTTCACGTGCGCTTTGCTAAGGTTCTTTTTCTTGGAATCATTTTATTGCTATTTGCAGGCAGCAACTGCCTGGCAGAAGATCCAACTCAGGACATAAAGCTGAATGTCAAAGAGTTCACGCTAAAAAATGGCATGTTGTTTTTGATCGTGGAGCGTCAGACCACGCCTCAGGTTGCCTGCCGGGTTGCAATCCGCGCGGGATCCGCGCTTGAGCAGACCGGTAAAAGCGGAATTGCTCATTTGCTTGAGCACATGATGTTTAAGGGAACGAAAAATTTTGGTACCCTGGATGTCAAAAAGGACCGGGAGCTGCAAGAAGAAATCGAGGCAGCCTACCAGGTTATCCTGGCGGAGGAGAGCAAGAGAGAACCAGATCGAGCACTCATGAAGAACAAACATGCTGAAATGGGTAATCTTCGGCGCGAGGTGCAAAATATCTACGTTCCCCAGGCCTTTTCATCTCAGCTTGGAAAGAACGGCGCCGTTGGCGTGAATGCCTTTACCAGTAAGGATCAGACTCAGTACATGGCATCAGTTCCGTCTGACATGCTCGAACAATGGTTTTCAATAGTGAGTGAACAGTTGTTCGAGCCCTCCTGGCGTGAGTTTTATGTGGAAAAAGAAGTAGTTCAGAGGGAGTGGGCCTTTCGGTATATCAATAATCCTCAGGGCGCTGCCTGGCTCGATCTAAATACCACTGCCTACATTGCCCATCCGTACAGAAATCCAACCATTGGCTGGAAGGCCGACATGGAAAAGTATAACACCATGGATGCCATGGGATTTCACGCAAAATACTACAACCCAACGAACGCTGTTTGTGTGCTGGTGGGTGACGTAACAGTCGAAGAAGCCCGGAGGCTGGCTAAGATCTATTTCTCGAGATATCCAGCGGGAAAACGTGCGCCCGAACAGGTGACAAAAGAACCACTCCAGCAAGGCCCGCGTGAGAGTGTCCGTTTTTTGAAGGGGGCTCGAACGCCTCTTGTCAGAATAGGTTTCCACACCGCGCGTATGGGAATGGAAGATTTTTACGCCCTTGACGCCATGACTATGATTTTGAGCCACGGCCGCAGTGCTCGCATGACCCAAGACATTGTCAATAAAGGCCGGGCTATCCAGGCATGGGCCTATAACCCCGACAACCGTTATGCCGGCATGGTTGTCCTGGGCGGTTCGCCCAATGAGCCGGATGATCTTAAAGACAAAAATCTTACTGTGGAGGAAAAACGCCATACCTACATCAAGGCATGTGAAGGGCTGGAAGAAATTCTACTCGCTGAAGTGGAAAAAATGAAAACAGAACTGGTCTCAAGACGTGAGCTCGAACGGATCAAAAAACTCAATCAGCGCGATTTCCTGGACAGGATGCGGAGCAACGAGTCCCTGGCAGCTACCATGGCAACCCTGGAAGTCCAGGTTGGCTGGCGCTACCTGACTACCTACCTTGAAAAGATTGAAGAGGTCACGCCGGAGGAAATCAGACGGGTGACTAAAAAATACATCCGTACAGAGAATAGAACCAGTGTGTATGTTATTCCAGGCGGCAAGCCTGATGCCCCGCCGGAGCATTATACAGAAGTCCGGGCAATAACCGGTTCGGCCGCAGCAAAGGTGATTAAGACAGACACGTCCACGAACAACTCAATCTTCACCACGCCTGAAGGCTGGAAACATCCGCTGTCCTTCGAGCGGAGGCCGGACAAAATTGAATACCCTGAGGCGGAGACTGCAAAGATCGAAGGTGCAACGGTGTTTTATGTGCCAGACAGGGAACTTCCCCTTGTCGATTTAACACTCCTGGTTAAGGCCGGAGCAGTTGATATTGATGATAACAAAATTGGTTTGCCAGGTTTGATCAATGGATCACTGATCTCCGGCGGCAACGAAAAATACTCACCATCTGAATTGGCCATGGTCCTGGACGAGAACGCTATCAGGCTCTCGGTGTCAGTCCACGAGGAGGACACTGTAATAAATCTCTCAGTTATGAAAGATGACTGGGACAAGGGGCTGGCCCTGCTGGAAGAGGTTCTCACACGGCCCATGTTTGATCCCAGTGTGTTCGATGTGGTCAAGCAGCAGGCATTGGTCGAGCTTAAAAGGCAGGGCGAGAACGCACAGGCAGTCGTCATGCGTGAAGGGATGATCTGGCATTTCAAGGGACATCCATATGGACGCGATCCGCTCCAGGGCCTGAAAACGATCCCCGCCATTACGCGGGAGGACCTGAAAGAATTCTTGAAGAAATATCTTGTGCCCTCAAACATTGTGGCAGCCGTTGCAGGCGATATTGAAAAGCCGGATGTGGTGAAAGGCTTAGAGAGACTCTTTCAGGCCCTACCCAGGTCCAGGGTGCCAGAGCGGAAACTCGACGATCCGGCACAAACCCCATCCGTATTGGCCCTTATCCACAAACCAGGCCAGGTTCAATCCCAGGTCGCATTGTTCCTTCCAAGCCTAAGGCGCACCCATCCGGATTACTGGAAGATGAGTCTCCTTATGAACATATTCGGTGGCAATGATTCCTTGATGTACACCAGGCTGAGAGCTGATCTGGGACTCATTTATTCGGCCTGGTTTTACCAGACCTATAAGTGGCAGGCAGGAATGCTGGTGGGATACATTGGCTGCAAAGGGGACAGCACGGGTCAGGCTATTCAAGAAACAGTGAGGATTATGACTGGGTTGAGGAAAAGTGTCCCAAAGGAGGAACTCGAACAAAAGAGGTTGGACTCACTAAACAGTTTTGTCTTCAACGTGGATACTCCAGCGGAGCTTGCGGAAGTGTATGGCAGGTATTACATTCGTAAGGAGCCTCTTGACACGCTCGATAAAATCCAGGATGCTTTTATCAGAGCCTCGAGACAGGAACTTGAGATCCTGGCCGGGAAATTCCTTGATCCGAAAGCCCTCCAGGTGTTCGTAGTGGGCGATAAGGCCACGAGAGTCAAGAGGGAGGATGGAACTGAGGTTACGCTCGAGGATGATATGAAGACCCTGGCGAAGACTCTTGGCCTGCCTTATAAGGAAATTAAATTGCGGTGAGACCGGTGAACGTCTCGGAAATTCAATAACTTGATTGCTTAATAACTTGTAAAAATGCATATTCCCATCCCTCAGTTTGACGCAAATTATCTCATTTATGCAGGTGCGATCGGCATTTTTTTGGGACTCGTTTCTTTTTTGTTCTTTCTTTATCACCGAATCCGTTGGATAATTGGGGCTCTTTCTAAAAAACATGCTGTTTCGCTCAGATTATTGGCAAGCTTGCGCAATTTGCTGTTGATTACCGTTTGGATATCTGTTTTTGGCATGGTTCTCTTTTTAGGTTTCTTTTTTCGAGCATATCATGTATTTACTATAGAGGAGCCTGTGGCCGAAGTCTTTACCCAGTCATTAGACGGGGCTTCAAACAGCAAGATGAGTCTGGTGAATTTTTTTTGTACCCGCTCTCAAAAAACGCGATATCTTTTCATAAAGGGTGATCAGTGGATGATCGAAGGAGATATCCTGAAATGGAAAAGCTGCCTTAATTTTTTGGGGCTTCACACTCGCTACAGGTTGACGCGTATTCGAGGTCGTTATCTGAGCACTGAAGCAGAGGTTCATCAACCACACACTGTCTATTCACTTGTGGAACATGAAGACGATCTGCTTTGGCGGTATCTTTATAAATATGGGCCTCAATTGCCTTTTGTTAGCACTGTTTATGGGAATGCTGCGTTTCATACTGCGGGAAAGGACAAGCGGTATCTGATTTATATAGGAACATCCGGATTTATTGTCAGAGAAAGACAGGAACAATGAAGCTTAGGAAAGGAGTAGTGCCATGATGGAGAGGAAAAATTTTTTAGTATTTATAACGGTTATTTTTATCGCGTCTTTAATGGGGGGCTGTGCGGGGAGCAAGTTGAAAGTGGAGCCAATTGCAAAGTCGGAAAACCCCACAGAGCAGGTTAACCAGTTAGAAAAAGAGATCAATAATGCGAGAAGCGGTCAACTTGATGTTCTTGCCCCTACCTGGTTTGGAAGGGCCGAGGCATCCTTTAAAGATGCCAAGAAGAAATTGGAGGCTGGAGACGAACTTTCTCAAATTTTGCAGAAAGTAGCCGACGGCCGCGCCCAACTCCGGCGTGCTGAAGAGACAAGCCAACTCGTGAAGACCGTATTAGAAGGTTCGATTAAGGCTCGCGAGCGTGCTCGCGCTGTGGGGGCTGCTAAACTGGAAGGTTATGGCAACGCGGAGGGACAATTTATTGAACTTTCAAAAGCGATTGAAGAGAACAATCTGAAATATGCCCAGAAAAATGGTCCAAAGGTCATAAAAGCTTTCGATGAACTTGAGTTACTTGCAATTAAAGATGAGGCCCTTGGAGAAGCTCGTAAACTGATTCGTCAAGCAGAAACCCAGGGTGCAAGGAAAATCACACCGAAGACACTTATAATCGCCCAAAGGAAGTTGAGTGATACCGATGCATATATTTCGGGAAATCGTTACCAGAAGGAAAAGATTGATGAGTTGTCCAGGGAAACGCTTTTTCAGGCCCGCCGCCTTATTCAAGTAATGGATGGGAGCAAGAAAATTCGAGCTATGGAACCGGAACAGATCACACTCTGGTTTGAAGGAATGCTGCATAAGACATCAAGCAAGCTTTCCGAGCCGGATATGCGTGACAAAGATTTCGGGACACAGGTCGAGAATATCCTCAGCTCAATTGGTGCGCTCCAGGGGGATCGTCAATCCATAATCGCCAAATCCAAGTCTCAGCAGGAAAAAATGAAAGGCATGGAAAAGGAGATTACCTCTTTGGAGGGGTTGACCCGGGAGGAACAGGCTGAAAAGGAGCGATTGGAACGAGAAAAAAAGGATACAAAAGAGAGTTTGGCAGCCGAGAGGCGGTTTAATAAACTGTTTGATGAAGTCCGAAAGCAATTCGGGCCGACCGAGGCGGAAGTGTACAAGCAGGGAAACTCGCTGGTGATTCGGTTGAGGGCCATCCAATTTCCTGTTGGCAAGGCCATTATCATGCCAGCTAACTACTCCCTGCTAAGCAAGGTTCAGCAAGCCATTCGCACCTTTGGTGAACCGGATGTCGTCATTGAAGGGCACACGGACAGCACAGGATCAGATGAGATAAACGAGAAACTATCCCAGCAGCGGGCCGAAGCCGTTCGTGAATACTTTGTGGCGAATGGTACCTTAGCATATGAGAAAATCTTCGCTGTCGGTTACGGGTCAGCACGGCCTTTGGCATCGAACCAAACAGTGGAGGGGCGCGCCATTAATCGCCGGATTGATATGATTGTTACGCCCAAGCCTTTGAGTGAGAAGTAAACATTATCGTAGCAACAAACCTCGTCCTCGAAGGCCACGCAGCCTCCCCCTTTATGAAGGGGGATTGAGGCCATAAGCGCTAAGTTGTTTTTGCCCAGGACGGACTGAAAAAAATGAACATCGTGGCGCCAGGCTAAGCCTGGAGCGTTGGGATAGGTGGCGAAAGAGCCACACTTGAAATTCGCTGAAGGAGTCTAATGGGTTCAAAACCCATCCGGTAAGGGCTGTCAC
>Ga0180009_10002369_pt1 | contig 22201 bp, 18 predicted proteins | sample OS_PC_MetaG_FD_123537 | JGI IMG/M metagenome (GOLD analysis project Ga0180009, IMG submission 123537) | Groundwater microbial communities from the Aspo Hard Rock Laboratory (HRL) deep subsurface site, Sweden - OS_PC_MetaG | ecosystem: Environmental > Aquatic > Deep subsurface > Groundwater...
ATTGTTGCGCGAGCAGGTGATGACGTTGAACACACCCTTGGGCAGCCCGGCTTCCTCGAAGACCTCGGCGAACAGCAACCCGCCGAGATAGGGCGTGTCCTCGGAAGGCTTCAGGACGATGGTGTTGCCGGCGACCAGGGGAAAGGCGAAGCCGCGCGCCGACAGGATCAGCGGAAAGTTCCACGGGCTGATGACCGAGACCACGCCCATCGGACGACGCACGGCCAGCGACAGCTTGCCGTGTTCGGAGGGCAGGATCTCGCCGATCGAACCGTAATTGGCCGCGGCCGCCGCCGGGAAGATCTCGGCGGTGTAGCCGGTTTCGAACATGGCCTTGCCGAACCAGCCGCCGCCCTCCTCCATGATCGCCTTGACGATGTCGTCGCGGCGGCGCTCGAAGATTTCGCCAGCCTTGATCATCAGATGGGCGCGCTGGTTGAACGGCATCGCCGCCCAGGCGGGGAAGGCCTCGTGCGCCGCCGCGATGGCGGCCCGCGCCTCGTTGACGCCGGCATCGGGAATATTGGCCCAGACCGAGCCGTCGGACGGGTTGAAATCGGGAAAGGTATGCGCCGTGGTCGCCCAGCCGCCACCCACATACATGCCTTCGATCTGCTTGGCCATTTCGGTCTCCCTCGGGATTGCGTGGCGCGCTACGCGCCGATTGGTGTCTTGCTAAGGCTCGTCCGCGACAGCACGACGAGATTGCCGTCGTCCGCAACGGGCGGCGCCGGCAAGGCCTTGGGTTCCGGCGCCGGCTCGGGGCGCCGCGCGGCGATGTGGTCGGCAAGAACCATGGCCGCGCGCCTTGCCATGTCCCCGGCGGCAAGGCTGATCGGGTTGGCATGGGGCGATGCGGGCGCCGACGCCTCCTGCCTGGCGGCGGCGCCCGTCCGCTCGAAAGCGCCGGCCTGGGCGCCGATTCGGCGCGCCTCGATATGGGCGCGCTGGATTTCAGTGGCGCGCCGGGCGAGGTCGGCGGCGGAGAACGGCAGGGCAGCCCTGGCCGGCTGCGCATGGAATGGCTCGTGCACCTCAATGAATCTCCTTTGCGTCCTGGCGCCAGCGCCGCCGAGATAGGCTTTCTGCACGGCCGGGTCACTGGCCAGGGCCCTGGCCTTGCCTTCTCCGACGATATGGCCGTTTTCGATGAGATAGGCACGATCGGCGATGGACAGGCTCAGCCGCGCGTTCTGCTCGACCAGAAGGATGCCGGTTCCGGTCTCGCCGATCCGCCTGAGCGAACGGAAGAGCTCGGTGCACAGAAGTGGCGACAGCCCAAGCGAGGGCTCGTCGAGCATGAGGACATGCGGATTGGACATCAGGGCGCGGCCGATGGCGACCATCTGCTGCTCGCCGCCGCTCATGGTGCGGGCGACCTGGCCGGAACGTTCCGCGAGGCGCGGAAACAGCGCGGTGACCATCTTTAGGCGTTCCTCGCTTTGGGCGCGCGCATGTTTGCCATAGGCGCCGAGCGAAAGGTTCTCGCGCACCGTCAAGTCGCCGAATATGCCCCGACCCTCGGGTACGAGCGCCACGCCGGCCTCGACGACAAGGTTGGCCGGGGCGCGAGTGATGTCGGTGTCGCCGATGGTGACGCGGGCGCCGTCGCGCGGCGCGACCAGCCCGGCAATGGCATTGAGAAGCGTCGTTTTGCCGGCGCCATTGGCCCCGAGGATGACGCAGATTTCGCCGCGCGCGACGTGAACGGAAATGTCCTCGAGGGCGCGATGGGCACCATAGGAGACGCAAAGGTGTTCGGCCCTAAGCATTCTCGCCTCCGAGATAGGCGCGAATGACGGCCGGATCGGACAGGACCGCGCCGACATCGCCGTCGGCGATCGTTTTACCCGAGGACATGACGACGACCCGGTCGCAGAGCGAGCGGATGGCATCCATGACGTGTTCGACCATGATGATGGTGCGCCCATCGTTGCGGATGTCGCGGATGAGCTGGATGCCGATCCTGAGTTCACTCGGATTGAGACCGGCGAGCCATTCGTCGAGCAGCAGCAGGCGCGGGTTTGAAGCGAGCGCCCGCGCCAGTTCGAGGCGCTTCTGGTCGATATAGGTGAGCGACCCGGTCGGAGTGCCGGCCCGTCCGCCGAGGCCCACACGCTCGAGAAGGGCGTGGGCGAGCTTGTGCGCGTCTTCGCCCCAGACGCGGATATGTCCGAAGACGCCGCCGGCGGTGACATTTTCCTCGACACTGAGCGTTGGCAGCACACGAACGAGCTGGAAGGTCCGCGCCACGCCGAGCCGGGCGACGCGGTGCGCCGGCAGGCCGGAAATCGTCTCGCCACCGAGCACGATCATGCCGCTGTTCGGCCTGATTGCGCCCGAGATCAGATTGAGCATGGTCGTCTTGCCCGATCCGTTCGGGCCGATCAGCCCGAGCAACTCGCCGTCCTTGACCTCGAAGCTGACGTCGTTGACCGCGACGAGGCCGCCAAAGGCCCTGCGGGCAGCCGAAACGCTGAGAAGCGAGCCGCTCATGGGACCGCCTTTCCGTCTTCGACCAGAACGATGCGAAAGCGCCTGCGCAGGCTGGCAAGGTCGGCGAAAAACCCCAATACGCCGCGCGGCAGCAGGTAGACGATGGCGATGAAGGCGAGGCCGACGACAAGGCTCGTGTGGTTGGGAAAGCGCGAGGACACCTGGTCGAAAAGGATGGTGAAGGGGATTACCCCGAGCAGCGGCCCCCAAAGCCGATGGACGCCGCCCAATAGCGCCATGATGACCACCTGGAACGAGATCATCGAATTGAAGGCGCCGGTCGGCGTGATGTAGGAATAGCGCGGCGCCAAGATGGCGCCGACCGCGCCGATGATCGTGCCGGAGATGATAAAGAGCACGACCTTGGCGAGCGCGGTGTCGATGCCGACATGGCGCGCCACGGTCTCGTCATTGCCGATGATGCGCATGGCAAAGCCGAGCCGGCTGCGATTGATCAGCCAGCCCGCGACATAAACGAGCGCCGCCATGCCGGTGAGCATCCACAGCAGGTGCTGCTCGCGGAGGTCGGTGAGCACGTAAAGCCCGAGCGAACTGCCCATCTCGGATTGCAGCCAGGTCACGACCTGGCGGATCAGTTCGGCCAGCCCCAGCGTGAAGATGACGAAATAGACACCCGACAGCCTCAGCGTCGCGACGCCGACCAGGCCGGCGACGACCCCGGCGACCAAGGCGCCGATCAGCACCAGCAACGGGAAGGGCAGGATGTCGATGCCGAGCGCCACGGCATAGGTGCCGAGGCCGTAAAAGGCCGCCGTCGCCAGCGAGATATAGTGGGTCGGGCCGGAAAACAGCGCCCAGGCCGTGCACAGGACCACATAGAGCATGATGTTGACCGTGAGCGTCAGGGTGTAGCCTTGGTCGAGCAGAGGCAGCATGGCGACCGAGGCAAGCCCGAGCGCGCCGATGACACCGATCCGGGTCTCGCTGGCGCTGAGGAGCCTCATGATACCCGCCTCCCGAAGATGCCCTGCGGTCTGATGAGCAGCACCAGCACGAACAGGGCGTAGGTCGCGGCGATGGTGAGGCCCGGATCGATGAGCGAGGCGACGGCCGTCTCGGCGAGACCGAGAAGCAGGGCGGCGATGATGGCGCCGCGGATGTCGCCGACCCCGCCCATGATGACGATGATAAGCGCCTTCATGGTGAAGGTCACGCCCATCGCGGCGTTGAAGGTGTAATAGCTCGACAGGAGCGCGCCCGCCGCCGCGGTCAGCGCGCCGCCGAGCGCGAAGGCGAAAGCCGAGGCACGCGGCACGTCGACGGCGACGAGCCTTGCCGAGACCGGATCGACGGCGACGGCACGGATCGCGGTGCCATAGCGCGTCCGGTAAAGGAACATATAGAGCAGTCCGGCGATGAGCGCGGCGGCGACAAAGGCGACGACGCGGTTGAGCCCGTAATTCTGTCCGAGGATCGGCACGGCCATGTCGAGGAAGTGATAGGTCTGGTCGCGGCCGCCGAAGACCAGCAGCATCAGGCCCTGGAAGGCGAACATCAGCCCGAACGTCACCAGAATCGAATCCACCTCGAGCTGGCCGCGCGACTTGGCGCGATTGACCAGCGGCTTGAGCCCGAACCGGTAGATCGCCCAGCTGAGGACGAAGGATGCCGGCGCGATCAGGACGATGCCGAAAACCGGGTTGATCCCGAAGGTCGAGAACAGCCAAAGCGCCATGAAACAGGCGAAGACGAGATTCTCGCCATTCGCCAGGTTCATGATGCGCGCCACGCCGTATTGCAGCGTCAGCCCGACCGCGATCAGCGCATAGGTTCCGCCCAGCAGCAATCCGGTGATGATGATGCTCATGTCCACTTTCGCCTTGTCGGGGTCAAACCGGCATGCCGGCGCGCCCTGGGAGGGTGGTGCGCCGGCATGCCATGTCGACTAGCCTCCCCAGCCAGCCTTTGCGACCGGTTCCTTGACGTCGTCGAAGCCCTCGGCCCCGACGCCCTGGAAGACGCCGTTCTGCCATTGGCCGACCGTCCAGAACTTCTGGTTGACATTGCCGGCAAGGTTCATCTCGCCCATGACCGTGCTAAAATTCATGGTCTTGAGCTTGTCGATGACGGCGGCCTTGTCGAGCGAACCGGCGGCGGTGATCGCCTGTTCGAGCATCTCGAGGCTGGCATAGGTCATGGCGCTGGCCCAGTAATCGGCATCCGCGCCGGTCACCTGCTTGTGCCGGGCCCGCCATTCCGGCATGCCGGCGGCATCGGGATTGATCCCGCCTGCACCCAGAACGCCCTCGGCCGCGTCACCATTGGCGCCGAGATAGGCCGGAAAGGCCGTGGCGACGCCGACATAGAAGGCCCCGACGTCAAGATCGGCGATCTTGGCCTGGGCCGTGAGACCGAACGTGTCGGTGGGGTAGCTGAACCCGATGAACGCATCGGGACCGGCGGCCTGGGCCGCCTGGATGATCGGCGCGAAATCCTGCTGCTCCAGCGGATAGGAGCTTTCGTAGACGATGTCGAAACCGGCTGCTTCGAGCGCCGGCTTGCCGGCGGCCATGAGTTCAATGCCGAAGGCGTCGGCGACGTTGACGACGGCGACCTTGTTGCCGATCTCGCCCTTGTCGCGCAGGTCCACGAGCACGCCCACCACGTCCTCGGCGAAAGCCTTGGACGAGCCGAGCAGCCAGAACGAGTTCGGCCACTTGGCGGCCAGCGCCTCGAAACCGTCGCCGACGGCGGTCGCCGCCAGTTGCGGATAGCCATACTGGGCGATGAGCGGCGCGGTGGCGATGTTGAGGCCGGTCGAATAGGGCGCGACGATGAAATCGACCTTGTCGACGGTAGCGAGGCGCTGGATGTTCTTGATCGCCTCTTCGCCCGATGTACGGTCGTCGTATTCGATCAGTTCGACCGGCATCCTGGTACCGCCGACATCGATACCGCCGCGGGCGTTGACATCCGCGACCCAGAGCCGGACCGCCGGCCAGTGCGTCACTTCCGAGCCGGCGGCGAGCGGCCCGGTCTTCGGCGCGCTGGCGCCAAGCTTGATCGTTTGTGCGCCGGCGGCGGTGATACCGCCGAACAAGAGGGCAGATGCGAGGATCGCGCCTGCCGCGCCTTTCAAGAGTTTATTGCGTACCATGCTTGCTCTCTCCTCCTTGAGCTTGCTTCGGGACTTGGTGTTCAGGGTCTATTGTCGTCTTATTTCCGCTTGAATCTCTCGTGGTTCCGGTTTCAGCAGCCGCGTGCCCGAACCGGAAAACCGGTTCCCACTTTTCCTGGGCACGCTCTAGATCGGGTAATCGGGCCGGCCGGACTGGATGGTTATCCATCTGAGCTCGGTGAAGGCGTCGATGCCGGCCTTGCCGCCGAAGCGTCCGTATCCGGACGCCTTGACGCCGCCGAAGGGCATTTGCGGCTCGTCCTGGATGGTCGGGCCGTTGATGTGGCAGATGCCGGATTCGATTCTGCGGGCGACGTCCATGGCGCGTCCGACATCGCGCCCGAACACCGAAGCGGCGAGGCCGTAGTCGCAATCGTTGGCGACCGAGACGGCCTCCTCGATGCCGGAGACGCGGATGATCGCGGCCACCGGCCCGAAGCTTTCGTCGCGATAGAGCCGCATGTCGGAGGTGACGCCGTCGAGAACGGTCGGGTCGACAAAAACCCCTTCATGCCGGCCGCCGCTCAAACGGCGCGCGCCTTTTGACAGCGCATCCTCGATCAGCATCCTGACGCGCTCCGCCGCCGCCTCGCTGATCATGGCGCCGAGCACGCAATCCGGGTCGCGCGGATCGGAGGCGCGCAGCGAACTGGCGCGGGCGGCGAATTTAGCGACAAACGTCTCGGCCACCGCTTCGTCGACGATGACCCGTTCCGTCGCCATGCAGATCTGGCCCTGATGGAAGAAGGCACCGAAGATGGCGGCATCCACGGCCGCGTCGAGATCGGCGTCGTCGAGCACGACGAGCGGCGCCTTGCCGCCGAGTTCGAGCAGGCAGGGCTTGAGATGGCGGGCGCAGCTTTCCGCGATCAGGCGGCCGACGCGGGTCGAGCCGGTGAAGTTGACGCGCCGGACCGCCGAATGGGCGATCAGCGCCTCGACGACGTCATGGGCGTCCTCGGGCCGGGTGTGGACGAGATTGATCGTGCCGGGCGGCAACCCCGCCGCGTTCAGCACCTCGGCGACCAGCGAATGGATGCGCGGGCTCAATTCGGAGGCCTTGAGCACCACGGTGTTGCCACAGGCGAGCGGCATGGCGCAGGCGCGTGTCGCAAGGATCACCGGCGCGTTCCACGGCGCCATCGAGAAGACGACGCCCACGGGCTGGCGGACGGCCATGGCCAGAAGGCCCGGCTTGTCCGAGGGGATGATTTCGCCGCTCATCTGCGTGGTCATCGCCGCCGCGTCGCGCAGGATGGTCGCGGCGAAACGGCAATTGAAGGCCGCCCAGCCATGCGTGCCGCCAGTTTCGGCGACGACGGCTTCGGTGAAATCGGGGATGCGCTCGAGCATGATCGAGGCCGCCCGCTCGAGCGCGGCACGGCGCGCCCCTGGCGGCGTGGCGGACCACACGGGAAACGCGCGCGCGGCGACATTGGCCGCGTGGACCGCGTCCCTTGCGGTCGCGGCGGCGGTGCGGGTCGAGACCTGACCGAGGACCGGATCGATCCGGTCGAAGGTCGACTCTCCCGTCGCCGGCGTTGCGACGCCGTCGATCAGCAGTGCTGCATTCAGCATTGCAAAGGCTCCCTCGTCGCCTTGTTCCCGGACGGTTTTCCCGTTCTCGTCCGCCTGTGGCGCGGGGAAGGAAGGCTCGATTTCAGGATGAGGCCTGGCGATGCAATGCAAAATGTGCAAAACAGGGCAGGTATTGTGCAAAACTGGGAAAAATGGACCAGCATCCGGGTCTGATCGGGCCAAGCCTGTTGCGGATCGACAGCCGGCTCCATCCGACGCTCTGGCGCCTGGGCGGCGGCGATCGACGCAATCGCGCTTTTGTTCTGATCGAGGATGGCGCCGGCGGTTTCGAACAAAACGAGGGGGAGTGGCGACAGGCGTCCAGCCCGTCGCTGCACTGGATCACCCACGCCGCCGGCAGGAGATTCCGCGCCGAGGCGGGGACGACCGGCTATGTCGGCACCGTCGGCGAAGCCTTCCTCGCGCAGATGGGCGCCGACTATGCCGACGCCGCCATTCTCGGTTTCGTCGCCGAGCACGACCATCATCTCGATCTCGACGGCGACACCGAAGGCATAATCGTGCCGGGCCTGTTCGCGACGCTGTTCATGGAGCTTCAGGGGCCGCGCATCGGCTCGCACATCATCGTGTCGTCACATCTGCGCATCCTGCTCGTCACCATTCTTCGGCTGGCCCGGCTCGACGTGTCGCTCGAAGGTTCGGGGTCCGAGGCGCGCTTCCTGCAGCGCTTTCGCGCCCTGATCGAGGCCAATTTCCGCGCCCATTGGCCGGTCGGGCGCTATGCCGAACGGATTGGCATTTCGCCCGACCGGCTGCATGGCCTGTGCACGCGCAAGCTCGGCAAGACGCCGCGCGCCCTGATCGCCGAACGGGTAGCGCGCGAGGCTGCCATCGGCCTCGAACGTTCGACCCTCAGCCTCGAACAGTTGAGCTATGCGCTGGGCTTCCGCGACCCCACGCATTTCTCGCATTTCTTCAAGCGCATGACGGGCCTGGCGCCCGGCGCCTTTCGGCGCCTCGTGGCCGCCGGCATGCGCGAAACCCCGCCCATCACCGCCGAAAGCTTCGCGGACTGGCCATAGCGGGCGTCTTCGCGCCCTTGAGTCGGACTGGAGGGCACCAAGCGGTCTGCGACCGGCTGCCGTCTATCGCGGCGGCTTTTGGGCTGCTAGAGCACGTCGAGGTCCGGCAGTTTCCGTCTTTCCGGTTCGGACGTGCCAGGAGCCGAATGCTTGAGCCCCGCTTTGCGAGGCTGGCGGAACGGGACGTGGTCCGCAGCCCCGAGGCCGGCGAAATCGGCTCGGTGCGCCGCGATATCGTGGCGGATTGCCCAGGCGTTGTTCACAAGTTCACATTGACAGAAAATTGAGCAAATCCTATGATTTTGACCGGTTGGTCAAAAACCTGGAAGCGCTTCAATGACAAACGAACTCCGCCTCTCCCGCCGTGCCGTCCTGGCCTCCGGGCTCGCCCTCGGCGCCGTGGCGCTCAGCCCCGCCGCCCGGGCGCAGACCCCGATGAAAGTGGCCGGAATCCACGCCTCTCCCGTCGAGAACGCCTGGAACTCGGTGCTTCACAAGGCGCTTCAGGACGCCGCCGCCGACGGCGCAATCGACTACGTCTTCTCCGAAGGCGTGTCGGGCACCGATTACCCGCGCGCCATGCGCGAATATGCCGAGCAGGGCATCCCGCTGATCATCGGCGAAACATATGCTGTGGAAAAACTCGGACGCGAGGTTGCGGCAGATTATCCGGAAACGGCCTTCGTCATGGGCTCGAGCGGCGGGCCCGAGGGCGACAATTTCGGCGTCTTCGGCACCTGGAACCATGACGGTGCCTATCTCGCCGGCATGCTGGCGGGCAAAATGACCAAGTCGAACGTCGTCGGCTCGGTCGGCGCCATGCCGATCCCGGAAGTCAACATGCTGATCAACGCCTTCGCCGCCGGCGTCAAGGCGGTCAATCCCGAGGCCAGGCACCTCGTCACCTTCATCGGCACGTTCTTCGATCCCCCGAAGGCACGCGAGGCGGGCCTGGCGCAGATCGATGCCGGCGCCGACATCCTGTTCGGCGAGCGCATCGGCACCGCCGACGCCGCCAAGGAACGCGGCATCCTCTCGGTCGGCTCACTGATCGACTATACGCCGCGCTATCCGGAGACGGTCTTTGCCAATGCCCTGTGGGGCTTCCGGCCGATCGTCGACGCCGCCGTGGCCGATGTCGCCGCCGGCACGCCGGTCGGCAGGGACTACACGGCCTATGGCATGATGGTCGAGGGCGGTTCCGACATCGCCTACACTGCCGCCGTGCCGCCGGCCGAGGCCGTCACCGCGATGGAAGAGGTTCGCGCCGCCATCAAGTCCGGCACGTTCGAAGTGCCGCGCAACATGGACGAACCGAAAAACGGCTGATGCACCAGGACGCGATTGCCCTCGCCGAGACGATTGGCGGGGGCAGGCTTTCGGCTGGTGCGGCGATGACCTCCGCGCTTGCCGCGGTGTCCGGGCATGAGGCGCTGGGCGCGGTCTGCTCCGTCGACCCGGAACTGGGTCTTGCGGCCGCCGAGGCGTTCGACGCGCTCGCCCCGAACGATCCGAGGCGTCGGGCCGTCTTTGCCGGCGTTCCGACACTCGCCAAGGATCTCGGCGGTCCGTTCAGGAACCTGCCGCCGCGTTGTGGCTCGAATGTCCCGATGCCTGTCGACCCCGAGGCGGAATCCGACCTTGCCCGCCGCTTTCGCGACGCCGGCCTTATTCCTTTCGGCCTTTCCGCTTCTCCTGAGTTCGGCCTGTCGCTGGCAACCGAACCGTTCGGCAGGCCGGCATGCCGCAATCCGCTGGCACCGGAGCTGAGTGCCGGCGGTTCGTCCGGTGGCGCCGCCGCCGCCGTCGCGGCCGGGCTGGTCGCCATCGCCCATGCCACCGATGCCGGCGGCTCGATCCGCGTGCCGGCCGCCTGTTGCGGGCTCGTCGGACTGAAGCCGGGACGGGGCGCCATGCCCGCCGGTCCGGGCTATTCCAACTACATTGGCGGCATCGCTTCGGAACTGGCGGTGACCCGCTCGCTGCGCGACACGGCCGCTTTGTTCCGCTTTGCCGCCGGCGCGACAAAAGGCCCGTTTCCGCCGGCCGAAATTGGCGCGAAACCTGTTCATCACCTGCGCATCGGGGTGCTCACCAGCACCGGCAGCGACTATCCTACGTCTCCTGAAAGATGCGAGGCCGTCGAAACCGCCGCGCGCCTGCTCGAGGGGCGGGGACATCATCTGGTCCGTCTCAACTGGACGTCGGTCGAGACCGTCGCCCTTGCGAGCGCGTGCCTGTTCGCCGAAATCGTGTCGGTCAATCTCGCGGCGTTATTCGAGCAGTTCGGGCTCGACAGGGCTTTGGCGGAACCGATGACTGAAGCGGTGATCGAGCGGGGACGGGCGATGAGCGGCGCGGCGGCCTGGCAATTGACCACGGACTGCGCCTCGGTGAGCCGCGATTGCTGGGCCCTGTTCGAGAGCTTCGATTGCCTGTTGTCGCCGATGCTGACGCGTGCGCCCAGCCCGATCGGCAGCTTTCCGACAAATCATCGCGACACCGATCTGCATTTCCACCGCATGACCGGTTTCGCGCCGTTGGCGCCGCTCGCCAATATCTCCGGCTTTGCCGCGCTGACCCTGCCTGTCGGAGCCGATGACGACGGCCTGCCGCTACCGGTGCAATTGATGGCGCCGATGGGCGGCGAGGAAACGCTTTTCTCCCTCGCCGCTTCGCTCGAAGCCGAACACTTGTGGCGGCATCGCTTCCCGATCGCGGGCCTTGGGGCATGAGCGATGACGTGCTCGAGATAGCCGGCGTCTCCAAGCGCTTCGGCGACATTCTCGCCAATGACGATATTTCGCTCAGCCTCGCCAGGGGCGAGATCGTGGCGCTGCTCGGCGAGAACGGCGCCGGCAAGACGACGCTGATGAACGTTCTTTTCGGCCATTACGTGCCCGATTCCGGCACGGTCGCCGTCATGGGCAGGCCATTGCCACCGGGCCGGCCGCGCGAGGCGATTTCGGCTGGCATCGGCATGGTGCATCAGCATTTCTCGCTTGCCGCCAACCTGAGCGTTCTCGAAAACGTCATGACCGGCTCCGAACGCCTGTTCCTGCCCATGTCAAACACGTCGGCGGCGCGGAAAAAGCTCATGGCCCTGTCCGAGCGCTTCGGGCTCAAGGTCGACCCGGAAGCCCGGCTCGGCGACCTCTCGGTCGGCGAGCAGCAGCGCGTCGAGATCCTGAAGGCGCTCTACAATGACGCCAAGATCCTCGTCCTCGACGAGCCGACGGCGGTTTTGACCAATCTTGAGGCGGAAAAGCTGTTTTCGATCCTCAAGGACATGGCCCGCCTCGGCCTGTCGCTGATCTTCATTTCCCACAAGCTCGACGAGGTCATGGCCACCGCCGACCGCATCGTCGTCTTGCGCGGCGGCCGGTCGGTCGCCGAGCGCCGCGCCAGCGCGACCAGCAAGGCCGAGCTCGCCGAGTTGATGGTCGGCCGCGCCGTTTCCCGGCCGATGCGCGACCATGTCGAACGCGGCGACGTGGTGCTCGAAGCCATCGCCATCTCGGTGAGGATCGACGGCGTCGACCGGCTGAAATCCATCGATTTCACGCTCCATGCCGGCGAGGTGCTCGGCATAATCGGCGTTTCCGGCAACGGCCAGACGACCCTGGCCCACATGATTTCCGGCATCGTCCAGCCGAAAGACGGCGACCTCCTGCTCTATGGCAAGAGCGTCGGCGACATGTCGGTGGCCGACGTCGTTGCCGCCGGCATAGGTCGCATTCCCGAGGACCGCACCCATGAAGGCGCGATCGGCGAAATGGCGATCTGGGAAAATGCCATTCTCGAACGACTCGGCGACTATTCGAAACACGGTCTCGTCGACCGCAAGTCGGCCATCGTCTTCGCCGATCGGATCATCAAGGAATTCGACGTGCGCGGCGGGGTGCCGACGACGCGTTTCCGGCTTTTGTCGGGCGGCAACATGCAAAAGCTCATCCTCGGGCGCAACCTCATCGAGCATCCGAAAATCCTGCTCGCCGCCCAGCCGGCGCGCGGCCTCGACGAGGGCGCCGTCGCCGCCGTGCACGAGCGCATTCTCGAGGCGCGGCGCAACGGCACCGCCGTGCTGCTCATTTCCGAGGATCTCGACGAGATCATGGCCCTGTCCGATCGCATCCAGGCCATTGTCGGCGGCCGCCTGTCTCCGCCCGTAAATGCCGACCACGCCGATGCCCGCATGCTCGGCCTGATGATGGCCGGCGAATGGGCGCAGGCCATGCCGGGCAGGGAGGTGGGCCATGCGCCTTGAACGCCGCGAACATCGCCCCCTGGCGCTGGTGCTCGTGACCCCGCTCGTCGCCGTCGCGGTGGCGCTGGCCATTGCCGGGGTGCTGATTGCCATCGCCGGCGCCCCGGTCATCGCGGCCTATGGCGAATTGCTCAAGGGCGCCTTCGGCTCGCGCCTTGCCACCACCGAAACGCTGACCCGCGCCATTCCGCTGATCCTCACGGGCATGGCCGCCGCCGTCGCCTTCCGGGCGCAGGTCTGGAACATCGGCGGTGAAGGCCAGTTCTATCTCGGCGCCATCGCCGCCGCCGCCATGGGGTCCGAGGTTCTCGGCGACCTGCCCGGTTTCGTCCAGATCCCCGTGCTGATGCTGACCGGCGCGACCGCCGGCGCCGTGCTGCTGCTCATCCCGCTCTGGCTGAGGCTGCGCTTCTTTGTCGACGAGGTGGTGACGACGCTTCTGCTCAATTTCGTCGCCATACTTTTTGTCTCGATGCTGATCGACACGGTTCTCAAGGATCCGCTCGGCTTCGGCTGGCCGCAGTCGGAAGCCATTGCCGACCAGGCCATGCTGCCCGATCTCGTGTCGCGCTCGCGCCTGCATGTCGGGTTGATCATTGCCATGGTTCTCGCCTTGCTCGTCTGGTTCGTCCAGAGGCGCACCGTTTTCGGCATGCAGTCGCGCGCCGCCGGATTGAGCCCGAGCGGCGCCCGCTTCGCCGGCATTCCGCTCGGCCGGACGCTCATCTTCGTTGCCATGATTTCGGGCGGTTTCGCCGGCCTCGCCGGGGCCATCGAGGTCATGGGCGTGCAAGGCTACGTCACCACCGAACTGTCGCCGGGCTTCGGCTATTCCGGCATCGTCGTCGCCATGCTGGCCAATCTCAATCCGATCGGGGTGGTTTTTGCCGCCATCTTCATCGCCACCATGTTCGTCGGTGCCGACGGCATGAGCCGGGCCATGTCCATTCCCGCCTATATCGCCGACGTGACCGTTTCCCTGTCGCTTCTCAGCATGTTGGTGGCCCTGTTCTTCACCCAGTACCGGATCCGCAAATGAGCGCACTCATGGACATTCTCGCCTCGGCGGGTCTCTGGGGGGCGGTACTGAGGATCGCGACGCCGCTGATCTTCGGCACGCTCGGCGCGCTGTTGTGCGAACGCTCGGGCGTGCTCAATCTCGGCATCGAGGGCATCATGACCTTCGGCGCCATGATCGGCTGGCTCGCCGTCTACAACGGCGCCGACCTGTGGACCGGGCTTCTGGTCGCGGCCGTCTGCGGCGGTCTGTTCGGCCTCTTGCACGCGGCGCTGACCGTGACGCTGGGGCTCTCCCAGCACGTATCCGGTCTCGGGGTGACGCTGTTCGCCTCGAGCTTTTCCTATTACGTTTTCAGGTTGCTGGTGCCTGTCGCCGGCACGCCGCCGACCGTCGAGGCGTTCGAGCCCATCGCCCTTCCCGGACTTAGTGACCTGCCCTTTGTCGGCCCGGCCTTTTTCACCCAGACGCCGCCAACCTATCTGGCGATCCTGATCGCTCTTGTCCTCGGCTATGTCCTGTTCCGCACGCCGCTCGGCCTCGCAATCCGCATGACCGGCGAAAACCCGCACGCAGCCGAGGCGCAGGGCATCAACCCCATGCGCGTGCGCTACGGCGCAATCATCGCCGGCAGCGCCCTGATGGGCGTTGCCGGAGCCTTCCTGACCCTGTCGGCCTTCAATTCCTTCTTTCCGACCATGGTGCAGGGGCGCGGCTGGATCTGCATCGCGCTCGTCGTCTTCTCGTCCTGGCGGCCGTCGCGGGCGCTTCTGGGGGCACTGCTCTTCGCTTTTTTCGACGGCTTCCAGGTGCGCCTGCAGACCGTGCTCGACATCGTGCCCTATCAGGTCTTCCTGATGATGCCGTACCTGTTGTCCATCGCCGCCCTCGCCGTCATGGCCCGCCGCGCCCGCGTGCCCCAGGCCCTGATGCAGCCCTACAGGCGTGGCGAGCGCTAGACGTTTCCGGAGGATTTCATGTTCGACACCATCATCAGAAACGCCAACCTGCCGGACGGTCGCTCCGGCATGGACATCGGCATCGACAAGGGCCGCATCACCGCCATCGACAGGGGCCTTCCGGCCGAGGCGGGCGAGGTGATCGACGCCAGCGGGCGCCTGGTCAGTCCGGCTTTCTGCGATCCGCATTTCCACATGGACGCCACCTTGTCGCTCGGCATGCCGCGCATGAATGTCTCGGGCACCCTGCTCGAGGGCATCGGCCTTTGGGGCGAGTTGCGGCCGCTGCTGACGCGGGAGGCCGTGGTCGAGCGCGCCCTCAAATATTGCGATCTCGCCGTCAGCCAGGGCCTTTTGTTCATCCGCAGCCATGTCGACACCTCAGATTCGAAGCTCGTCACGGTCGAGGGTCTGCTGGAGGTTCGTGAAAAGGTTGCCCCCTATATCGACCTGCAATTGGTCGCCTTTCCGCAGGATGGCTATTACCGCAGTCCCCAAGGGGTCAAGGCGCTGGAGCGCGCCCTCGACATGGGTGTCGAGATCGTCGGCGGCATCCCGCATTTCGAAAGGACCATGGACGAGGGACGGCAATCGGTCGAGGCGCTGTGCCGCATCGCCGCCGATCGCGGACTTATGGTCGACATGCATTGCGACGAGACCGACGACCCGATGTCGCGCCATATCGAAACGCTCAGCGCCGAGACGGTGCGCCATGGTTTGCAGGGCAGGGTGGCCGGCTCGCACCTCACCTCAATGCATTCAATGGACAATTACTACGTTTCAAAGCTCATTCCGCTGATGGCGGAGGCCGAGATCAACGTCATTGCCAACCCGCTCATCAACATCATGCTGCAGGGCCGCCACGACACCTATCCCAAACGTCGCGGCATGACCCGCGTTCGCGAGTTGATGGAAGCCGGCCTCAACGTGTCGTTCGGCCAGGACTGCTGCATGGACCCATGGTATTCCATGGGCTCGGCCGACATGACCGAGGTCGCCCATATGGCCATCCATGTCGGGCAACTGGGTTCCATCATCGACAAGCACGAGGTCTTCGACGCGATCACCGTCAATTCGGCAAAGACGATGGGCCTTGCGGACTACGGCATCGGTGTCGGCTGCAGGGCCGACCTCGTCGTATTGCAGGCCGAAAACGTCACCGAGGCGCTGCGTTTGAAGCCCGGCCGGCTCTTCGTCCTCAAATCCGGCAAGGTCATCTCGAAAACGGCGCCGCGCATCGCCGAGCTGGCGCTCGATGGCCGGCCGCAAAGCATCGATCCGGGCAAGGATTTCGTTCCCGGTGCGGCAAAGGCATAGCCCGCTCCGTCCTCGTCCGACATCCGCAGACCAGGTTCGGACAATGCCGCGCTTCGTTGGTCGGAAGGGGTCCGCGCGCGGAACCGTACCAGGCCCCGCCTGGGCCTGTCGGCAGGTGCGCCCGCGCCGCCGCCGATGCCGCAATGGAACCTGTCCTCCCTGTTTTTTTGCAGGCCGTTAGTGCATGCGCCGAGCCGCCCGCCGCCGTCCGGGCATCGCGACGTCCCATCGGCCGCGACTTGGATTGTCTGAAAGGCGCAAGTCAAATGCGGGGGCCGAGCAATTCTAGACTGCAACAAGCCCGGCGGGGAAGTCGCGGACCGCTGCTGCCGCCGGCCGCCTCGCGCCGCGTCGGAGGCGAAGCTAATTCCGCCGCGATGAACGGAAATACGGGCGCTGCATTTCTGAGAAATTTGCACCAGAAAGCGCCGGTTGTTCGAAAAGAACGTCGCCTCTGCTCGCTTCACTCCAGATTCGGCCGAAGCAGACTATTTGCAATAAAAAAACTGGCGACTGTATAATGCCCTTCATGCGGTCGACAATTTCGTGGTAGATAGAAATAGTAGTTCTTTTATTCGCTTGGACTCATGCATTTTGGTCGACGGCGTCGGCCGCGGAGCAAGGTGCGACCTTATCGTTCCGTAGCAGCAATATCCATGTGTATGACCAAAAGATACATGCATGAACAGAGCAAAAGTCACTAGTGTTGTGTGTGTGAGAGCCGTGACGGCGACGTATCCGAATTGACGCGTCGGCACGGACTGGCAGAAATGTTCGGGCCGGGATGCGAGCCGATCGATGAGACGGCCGAGGGTCCTGCCTACCTTTTGGGAGGAATACATGAAGAAAATTATAAGCCTGCTAGCCGTCGCGGCGGTTGGCGCCGGCCTGATGATCACTCAGGCACCGGCGCAGGACCTCGTCGCCATCTCGATGCCGACGAAGTCGTCGACCCGCTGGATCTCGGACGGCGAGAGCATGGTCAAGGAATTCCAGGCCATGGGCTATGCCACCGACCTGCAGTTCGCCGAAGACGACATTCCGAATCAGCTCGCCCAGCTTGAGAACATGGTCACCAAGGGTGCCAAGGTGCTCGTGATCGGCGCCATCGATGGCACGACGCTTTCCGACATTCTCGCCCAGGCCCACGAAAAGGGCGTCAAGGTGTTCGCCTATGACCGCCTGATCCGTCAGTCGCCCGATGTCGACTACTACGCTACGTTCGACAACTTCCAGGTTGGCGTGCTGCAGGCGACCTCTCTGGTCGAAGGCCTCCAGGCGCGCTTCCCCGATGCCAAGCCGTGGAACGTCGAGCTGTTCGGCGGCTCGCCCGACGACAACAACGCCTTCTTCTTCTATGACGGCGCCATGTCCATCCTTCAGCCGATGATCGACGCTGGCGACATCGTCGTCCAGTCCGGTCAGTTCGGCATGGACAAGGTCGGTACGCTGCGTTGGGACGGTGCTGTGGCTCAGGCCCGCATGGACAACCTGCTTTCGGCTTTCTACACCGACAAGAAGGTTTCCGGCGTTCTGGCTCCCTATGACGGCCTGTCGCGCGGCATCATTTCCTCGCTCAAGGGCGTTGGCTACGAGCCCGGCGACACCTTCCCGATCGTCACCGGTCAGGATGCCGAACTGCCGTCCGTCAAGGGCATGCTTGCCGGCGAGCAGTACTCGACCGTGTTCAAGGACACCCGCGAACTGGCCGCAGCGACTGCCAAGATGGTCGATGCCGTCATGAAGGGCCAAGAGCCCGAGGTCAACGACACCACGACCTACGACAATGGCGTCAAGGTTGTTCCCTCGAACCTGCTCATCCCGCACTCGGTCGGCGTTGCCGACATTCCGATCCTTGTCGAGAGCGGCTATTACACTCAGGACCAGATCGACAACTAGTCCTCCCGTTGACGATGGGGCCCGGCCAAAAGCCGGGCCCCACTCGCGATGAGGGCTGCGGATGATCCTGGGTTCGTCCGCCTCTTGGTATCGTTGCAACCCAATGACGCAGCGCCCATGGCGCACAAGGCTGGTATAAGCCGCCACGCGTTTTTGGCCATTCGAGTAGGACCATGCAGCCCATTCTGGAAATGCAGAATATCACCAAGACCTTCCCGGGCGTCAACGCGCTGGAGAATGTCAATCTGACTGTGATGCCGGGGGAAATACACGGCGTCGTCGGCGAGAACGGCGCTGGAAAGTCTACGCTGATGATGGTGCTGTCCGGCGTCTATCCGCATGGCAGCTATTCGGGAGACATCGTCTTTGAAGGCAAACCGCGCGCCTTCCATACCATCACCGACAGCGAAGACGTCGGCATCATCATCATTCACCAGGAACTGGCGCTGGTGCCGCTGCTGTCGATAGCCGAGAACATTTTCCTCGGCCATGAAACCGGCAGGTTCGGCGTTATCGACTGGTTTGAGGCCTATGCGCGCTCCAAGGAGCTGCTGGCAAAGGTCGGGCTTCACGAGAACCCCAATACGCTGATCGAATCCCTCGGCACCGGCAAGCAGCAACTCGTCGAGATCGCCAAGGCGCTCGGCAAGAAGGTGAAGCTGCTCATTCTCGACGAGCCGACCTCGAGCCTCAACGAGCGCGATTCCGACGCTCTGCTGACGCTGCTGTCCGAGTTCCGCGGCCATGGCATCGCTTCGATCCTGATCACCCACAAGCTCGGCGAGGTCCTGAAGGTTGCCGACCACATCACCGTGCTGCGCGATGGCTCAACCGTCGGAACCTTTGACTGCCGCGCCAGCAAGGTGAATGAGGACCTGTTGATCAAGGCGATGGTCGGCCGCGAGTTGACCGACCGCTATCCGGCGCGCAACGCGACCATTGGCGAACCGATCTTCGAGGTGAAGAACTGGAATGTCTTTCACCCGCAGCATCAGGACCGCAAGGCGATCAAGGAGGTCAGCCTCAACGTGCGCGCCGGCGAGGTGGTCGGCATCGCCGGACTGATGGGCTCGGGCCGCACCGAACTGGCCATGTCTCTGTTCGGCCGTTCCTGGGGCCAGCGCATCACCGGCGAGGTTTTCATCCACGGCAAGAAGGCCGATGTGTCCTCGATCCCGAACGCCATGGCCGCCGGCTTCGCCTATGCCACCGAGGATCGCAAGACCTATGGCCTCATCCTGATCGACCACATCAAGCACAACATCACGCTGGCCAATCTCGGCGCCGTTTCCAAGCGCATGGTCATCAACGACATCGAGGAAATTGCGGCCGCCAACAAGTATCGCAAGGAAATCGGCATCCGCTCGTCCAACATCTATCAGGTGACCAACAACCTGTCGGGCGGCAACCAGCAGAAGGTCGTTCTGTCGAAATGGCTGTTCGCCGGACCGGATGTCCTCATCCTCGACGAGCCGACGCGCGGCATCGATGTCGGCGCGAAGTATGAGATTCACAGCATCATCAATACCCTGGCCGAGGCCGGCAAGGCCATTATCGTGATATCGTCGGAAATGCCGGAACTGCTCGGCATCACCGACCGCGTCTATGTCATGAACGAAGGCAGCATCGTCGCCGAAATGCCGGCACAAGAAGCCTCGCAGGAAAAAATCATGCGGGCAATCATGAATTCGTGGGAGCACTGAAATGGTCGATGTCGCAGCTCAGGAAAAGAAGCCGGCGCAGATTGCGAAGTCCAATGACTGGTTGAAGTTCATTCAGGCCAATATTCGAGACTACGTGCTGCTGATCGCGCTTCTGGCGATCATGATCTTCTTCCAGTTCACCACGAACGGCACGCTGTTCATGCCGGTGAACATGACCAACATCATCCTGCAGAACAGCTACATCGTCATCATGGCGCTCGGCATGCTGTTGATCATCGTTGCCGGGCATATCGATCTGTCGGTCGGCTCGGTGTCGGGCTTCATCGGCGCCATGTCGGCGGTGCTGATCGTGCAGATGAAACTCGATCCGCTGCTCTCCGCGGTCGCCTGCATCGGTCTTGGCGGTCTCATCGGCGCTTCGCAGGGCTATTTCGTCGCCTATCACAAAATTCCCGCTTTCATCGTCACGCTGGCCGGCATGCTCATCTACAAGGGTCTGGCGCTGGCGGTTCTGGGCGGGGCTTCGGTCGGTCCGTTCCCCAAGGAATTCCAGCTCCTATCGTCCGGCTACGTGCCCGACCTGTTCGCCTTCTCGATCGGTGACAAGCCGTTCAACCTTCTGGCGATGCTTATCGGCATCGCGGTCACTGGCCTTTTGATCTGGGGCAATCTCAAGGAACGCGCCAACCAGAAAAAGCACGATCTGGCCGAAGAACCGGAAGCCATTTTCTGGGGTCGCAATCTTCTCATTGCTGCCGGCTTTCTCGGCTTCACCTACCTGATGGCGAGCTACAAGGGCCTGCCGAACGTTTTGATCGTCATGTTCGCCCTTATCGCGCTGTTCATGTTCATGACCACGAGCACCACTTTCGGCCGCCGCGTCTACGCTCTTGGCGGCAACCTCAAGGCGGCCAAGCTCTCGGGCATCAACACCGAACGGATGAATTTCTGGATCTTCACCATCATGGGCATGCTGTCGGGTCTGGCCGGCCTGATCTTCGCCGCCCGCCTCAATGTGGCGACCCCGAAGGCCGGCCTCGGTTTCGAACTCGACGTCATCGCGGCGTGCTTCATCGGCGGCGCGGCGACGACCGGCGGCGTCGGCAAGGTGATCGGCGCGGTGATCGGTGCCTTCATCATGGGCGTGATGAACAACGGCATGTCGATCATGGGCATCGGCATCGATTGGCAGCAGGTCATCAAGGGCGCCGTGCTGCTGCTCGCCGTGTTCATGGACAATTACTACAAGCAGAAGCAGGGCTGACCACCGTCTCCCGGCTTCCGGTCCGTTTCAAACCTCATCGACCCGTCCGCGCGCGGACGGGTCGCGTTGTTTTAGGGCCGGCGAAAATCGGGGCACCGGCCGAACGGCGCTTGAAGGGCTCGCGCCACATGACCTGGATCGCGTGCGGCCGCCTGTCCGGATCGGACGAGCGGCACCCGCTGCGGACGACGCCGGTTCAGAAGGATCCGTTCTGCACCCGTGCCTGAAGCACCGACCGGAGATCGCGTTCGGTATCCTCGAGATGCGAACGCATGGCCTGGGCAGCGCCACGGCTGTCGCCGTCACGAATGAAATTGAGGATGGCCTGGTGCGCCTCGAGCGTAGCCTGGATCGGGCGGCCGCGAAGTTCGTGGCCGCGCAGGGTCAGGGCGCGCGAATCCTCGAGCGGCACCGCCATGGCCTCGATAAGGTATGTAATCATCCTGTTGCCGCTGGCGAGCGCGATGGCTTCGTGAAAGTCGATGTCGCATTTGTGGAACGCCTGTTCCGCCTCCTTGCGCTCACGGCCCTCGGCGCCGTCCATGCGGGCCGCCGCGGTGCGCATGCCGGCGAGTGCATGCTCGATGGCATTCAGGCTGGCGCGGTTGGCGCGGCGGGCGGCATAGGTGGCGGACTGGATTTCGAGCGCCTGCCGGACTTCGATGAGGTCAAACACGCCCTTGGGGTCGCGCATCATGATCATGGCGAGGAACTCGCCAAAGGCCGCGCCCGTCGGCTCGCGCACCACGGCGCGGCGCCCGCGCGCCAGTTCGAGCAGGCCGCGGCCGGCCACCATCTTGACCGCCTCCCTGACGGTCAGCCGGCTGACGTCGTAGCGCGCCGCGAGATTGGCCTCGCTCGGCAGCGAACTGCCGGGCGCGAGTTCGGCTAGGATGAGGCTCGTCAGCTGGTCGGCCACGCTCATGGCCGCGCTGCCGCCCGACTGGACGTCGCCGGCCTTGTTCTCGCTGGGATCGTCGATCATGTCACTCCTTCAACGTATCAGATAAGTTTTTATGCATCGCGCAAAACGTCCGGGCCTTTTCACCGATGTTACCAATTGAGGCTACACTATCCTCGGGCGATTGCCGAGACAATGCATCGCCACCTAGCGACGGTTCTTGACAAAAATCGAACGATTACACCAAGCATGGGCGGAATCAGCGGATCCGCGTGCGCTCGGGCAGGAACGTTTCGAACCTGAATTCGCAAGACACCGAGACACAAAACCGCACCCAACTTTACAAACATATCTGACTTGCATAGTCTCAACGACTGTGAGTGGAAGACTCGCGGAGCATCGGCCTGGTCTTGGCCGATGACGAGGAGAACTGGGGAGGAACCTATATGAGCAAGTCCTTATTGCGCCATGCGCTGCTGATTTCGGCGGCCGCTGCGTTCGGTCTTTCCATGGCGGGCGCGGCAGCGGCCGCGGACCCGCAACCGAAATGGTGCTCCGACGTCAAGATCGCGGCATTCCCGGGCGGGCCGCAGGGCGGACCGTTCGCACAGGTCGTCTACAATGGCTATCGCCAGGCCGAAGTCGACACCGGCGCC